>ERZ857922.3710-NODE-3710-length-12688-cov-6.431014_pt1 | contig 12688 bp, 10 predicted proteins | sample MGYA00519579_ERZ857922 | MGnify/ENA primary metagenome ERZ857922 (study PRJEB31778, sample SAMEA3449375) | human gut metagenome | biome: human gut; feature: human-associated habitat; material: faeces | place: United Kingdom | collected 2010/2012 ... | reverse complement strand
TGCAGCTGCTTGGCTACTATGTAAGCGTAGCAAAGGGACTGGATGTGGATAAGCCGAGAAACCTTGCAAAGAGCGTGACTGTGGAATAAAAATGTATCTACAAGGCTGATTTATTTGCAGACTTGTGATATACTGAGGGAGCGATAGCTCCCTACGCTGCTCTAATAATCACACACCTCTCCGCGGTGAGTAGCAGGCAACGATCTATTATGATTGGCTGAGATGTGATGAAAATGAAAGGCGAGATTAAATATGGAATGGGTTAATTTAATAGTGCCATCGGTGATTTCAATTATCGGATTTATCGTTACATATTTATCTATGTGTAAACAGTTTAAGGATTCGATTAAACAACAACTTACAGAAGAACAAAGAAAAGTTTATCTGGATACATATATAGATGTTGAGAAAATTGTAACAACTAACGAAATTATATTTGAGCCTAAATATTATGACGAGTTGGTGTCCCATAAGGCTAAAATAAAGTTGGCGGCTTCAAATGCTGTAATCAGTGCCTATAGTGAATATATGAGATTTGTTTTTGAGGTAGCATTTCCGGCATGGAAATGGATTTCAGAGAATCATCCAGAAAGCTGTAAAGACAATTTTGAGTATGTGTATGATGAAGATGACAATGAGCATGAAATAGCTCATATCACAGAAGATATGCTGAAATCCTTTGGTGTGGATTATGAAAAATATAAAAAGGAGCATATTCCTAAAGCAAAAGAAATTACATTAAAGGTAGACTCACTTTTGAATGCTATGAGAGCAGATTTAGGGAATGAAGCGTATATCCGAAATGAAAAAGCGAAGGGGTGAGAAGATGGTTGATCTATATAAAAAGTATTACCTCGATGATGAAAAAGTAAGCGACATTCTAAAAAATGGGATTATTGTGTTTGATACATCCGCACTGTTAGATTTATACTATTATTCTTCAGAAACACGAACAGAGATATTTGAAAAGGTGTTTGGATATCTTAATGGGCGTCTGTGGATGCCCGCACAAGTGCATTTTGAGTATTTGAAAAATAAGGAGAAAGTTTCGGAAAAGCCGATATCATCCTATCAACGCTTGATAAGCAAACAGAATAAAGATGGCGGATATGTTAGTGCAATTGTTGATAAAACAAGGACTTTACAAAGCCAAGGATTAGGTGAAATAAAAAATCAGTTAAAAACATTAAAAGAGCAAACTTTAGGAACAGAGAAGCACCCGTACTTATCGCCCGAAATTTATGCTGAATTTGATAGTGCGTTATCGACTTTAGAAAGTAGTCTGACGGAGTTTTCTAACCAGGCAGATATTTTCAAATCAAAAATGTCAAGCGAGGTTGACAAAAAGATTAAAGAACTTCAAGGTACCATATTACCAGATAATGTCTATAGTACTATAGAACATGACTTTCAAATAGGAAAAGAGTTTTCTTTTTCTAAAATGATGGAGGTTGCCAAAGAAGGAAAAACTAGATACGAAGAAGAGATTCCACCGGGATATGAAGACGGCAAAGAAAAAATCGGATTACAAAAATATGGGGATTTGTTTGTGTGGAAACAAATCCTTGAGTGTGCATCATCAAAGCAAAAAGATTTTATTCTTGTAACAAATGACGTAAAGCCGGATTGGTTTGAAGATGATAAAAAAACACCTCGTTTTGAATTGTTGAAGGAATTCCACGAGCAAGCCAATAAAAGTATTTGGCTTTTTTCGATGAAAAACTTTATTTATCATATCAATGCATTACTTGATAATCAAATTCATGATACAGTTTTGCAGGATATTGATTCAGTTCAAGATGAAAAAGAAAATGATAAAATCCAAGTAAGCTTAGATGTTGAGAATATACAAACACTCTTTGATAATATAATATTAAGACCTGTTTATATTATTGATGCTCTGCCTCAAAATGAAGCTATTAGACTGTTTGATAATCCATATATATTTGAGGCAGAAGATGGAAATGGACAAAAAATCAGAATAATGGCAACACTTGTCGGTGGCGGAAATTACGCAAGAGTGTTACATGGAATGACAAATGCATTTGAATTAAAGAAATTTTATGAGCGGAATAATGAACATTATTGGTATTATAATTTTATGATTGCAAAGAATAAGTCTATCGTAGATAAAATTATGGAACATATGGGAAAAACAAAGGTTCGTAAAATGTATGCGAATCATTCTGTGCACACCGCAGTGTGTTATTTTAATGAAGATCAGAATCTTAATATTGTGAGTACAAATTTTGACTATGGTCAATAAAAAGGAAAGAGGTTCGACTTATTTTACTTGACTTTGCAGACTATCTGATTTATTATACTCGTAAAGAAGTAACTTACGAGTTACTAACTCACGAGTATAATTATTGGAGGTGAGCAGATGAGTCAATTCTATTGCCGTGAGGATGAGTTGCGGAAACTGAATAAACGGTATGCAGGTGATAAGTTTGAGTGCATTGTCATCTACGGCAGACGGCGTGTTGGTAAAACGGCACTGATCAACGAGTTCTGCAAAGATAAGCCTACCATTTTCTTTTCTGCATTGAACACGACAGGAAAGGAAAATCTGGAAGCTCTCTCAAAGTCGATTATGAGTTTTGAGCGGCCGGATATGGAGTCTGCACCGGAGTTCAGGTCCTATGATGCAGCTTTGGATGAGTTGACAGCACTTTCAAAGGAAAAGAGGATTGTCTTTGTCATTGATGAGTATCCTTATCTTGCAAAAGCAAAACCAGCTATTTCAGCGATGCTGCAGCACATCATCGACCACAAATGGACAGAGTCCAAGATGTACCTGATTCTTTGCGGCTCCTCTATGAGCTTCATGGAGAGTCAGGTGCTTGGAAAGGAAAGTCCGTTGTATGGCAGACGTACTGGCCAGTTTAAGATTGAGCCGCTAGACTATAAAGAAACCGCTGTGTTCCACCCAAATCTGTCTGCAGAAGACAATTCCCTGATTTATGGGATCACGGGAGGAGTTCCCCACTATATCAATAAGTTGGATGTGCGAGATAGTGTGGATGAAGCTCTGTTGGATAATTTCTTTGACCGCTCCAGCTATCTGTATGAGGAACCGGGGAACTTACTGAAGCAGGAACTCCGGGAGCCGGCCATTTATAATGCAATCATTAAAGCGATTGCAGAAGGTGCTTCCCGAATGAACGATATCAAGATGAAGGTCGGCGAGGAAAACTCGGTCGTATCGAAGTACCTGAAAACGCTGATCGACCTTGGCATTGCGAAGAAAGAAACACCGATTACAGAAAAACCGGGTAAGAAAACCATCTATCTGCTGGCTGATAACTTCTTCCGTTTCTGGTATCGGTTTGTGCCAATCAATATGAGTGCCATTGACTCTGGCAGAATTGCAAAGACCTATCCACACGCTGTAAAGCAGTATCTTCCTGATTACATGGGTTTAATTTATGAGAAGATGTGTCAGGATTACCTGCTCTATTATTCGGATAGCCTTCCTATTGAGCTGAGTGAAATCGGCCAGTGGTGGGGGACAGACCCGAAGAAGAAAAAGCAGATACAGATTGATATCGTCGGAACTCCTGTTGAGGGCAAAGACTATATCATCGGTTCATGCAAATACCGGAATGAGAAAATCGGTGTGGATGAACTCGATTTGATTCGGGATTATGCCTCAGTTTTTGGAAAGGGCAACAACTATCACTACTATATCTTCTCGAAAGGCGGATTCACAGATGGACTTCTTCAGGCACAAGAGCGAGGTGAAGTTCGGCTGATAACGCTGGAAGACATTTACAAGTAAAAATTCTAATCAACCCTGCTGGTGAAAGCTGGCAGGGTATTTTTATACCCATTTTTAGCCTGTCTGCTCGTAAGTAGGTAATCATCCGTATCTGTTTTTTTGTTTTTTATTCTGCTACAATCTCCTTAAAACTCAGGAGGTATTCTATATCACTATGAATAAAGAAGAAAAAGCAAAACTCTGGTCTGACCGTATCCAACAATACCAGACCAGTGGACAAACATGTAAACAATGGTGTACAGAAAACGGTATCCCTTTATCTACGATGGGATATTGGATCCGCAGATTTGCAAAAGAAGAGCCGGCATCCGAATCTGAACAGGATATGGTCTTTGTCAGACTTCCATCTGAGCAGGAAGCTGCCAGAAAGCTGCTCTCTGAGGAATCTTCATCGGTGCGTATTTTTATTTCAGACAGTATCCGTATTGAAATATCTGATTCCTGCAGACCGGAACTGATGGAATCTATACTGGGATTCCTGCAGCGCCATGCTTGACCTGGCAGGAGGAACAACGGTATATCTTTCCTGCGGAGTCACTGATCTGAGAAAAAGTTACAATGGTCTGGCCGCCATCATCAAATTAAAATTTCACCTCGACCCACACTCACGCTGCATGTTTGCGTTCTGCAACCGTCGGCGTACTTCTATAAAGATCCTTCAATGGGATGGATCTGGATTCTGGAGCCTGATGAAACGGCTCGACCGTAATGCTTTTCAATGGCCGGATACTCCAGATGAACTCCGTCAGGTGACTCTGAAAGAGATCCACTGGCTGTGTGACGGGCTCTCTTTAAATCCCAGGGGTGCATTTGAGGAACACCATCCAAAGATCATCCTGTAAGCATAAGACAGCGGAGCTGTCAATCCCGTAAAAATCATGAAAAACATGGCATTCCCAGCGTATTTCCTATATCCGGAAACGCAGTTTTTTATAGGAAAACAGCTGGAACCATGATATACTTTTTATAACGCTAAAGCAGGGAGGACAGGACATGGAACCGATCTTTACAGATAAACAGCTGAATAACATGAGCCGTGAAGATCTGATCTCATTGATGAAGATCGTACAGGAACAGACAAAGAAGAAGGATACAGAGATCCAGCTGCTGAAGGATAAACAGAAAGAACTCGAATTCTTAAATGCCATGCTCTCTGACCGTCTTACCCTTGCGCAGAGAAAACAGTTTGGGGCATCCAGTGAAAAGTATGCCGAAGGCTATGAACAGATGAACCTGTTCAATGAGGCGGAAGCCAATGCGGATGCGGAAACAGAGGAACTTTTTGAAGAGATCCGGCCATCCTCTTATAAATGTAAAAAAAGAAAAGGAAAGAAGGAAGAAGATCTTTCCAATTTTGAGACCGTTGCGACCAGGACCTATAAACTGGAAGGGGAAGCCCGTTACTGTCCGGCATGCGGATCCATGAAACGTCCGGAAAAAGAACCTTCCCTGATCCGTGGGAGCATTGCTACACCTTCCCTCGTAGCAGGTATCATGAACGCTAAATATGTAAACGGGATGCCTCTGGCACGTCAGGAAAGAGAGTTTGCCAGATATGATCTCGATCTCTCCACAAAGACTATGGCGAACTGGATCATAAACTGTGCAGACAGATACCTGAAACCGCTGTATCAGCTGATGAAAGAGGAACTTCTGGAAAGCAGATATATCCATTGTGACGAAAGCCGGATCCAGGTACTCGGAGAACCGGATCAGAAAGGGACGACCCAGAACTGGATGTGGGTATATCTCACGGATGAATTCAGTGGTTCCCCGCAGATGGTACTCTTCGATTATGAAAGGACCCGTGCGGGATATCATCCTGTAAACTTTTTAGGGGACAGGTTTCATGGGTATCTGACCTGTGATGGATATCAGGCTTATCACAGTTTAGGAGAAGGTATCATAGTAAGCGGGTGCCTTACCCATGCAAGACGACGTTTTGATGCAGCCCTCACAGCATTAAAAAAAGACTTTACAAAAGAACAGCTGAAAGAGACCATTGCATATCAGGCGATGTCAAGGATCGGGATCCTCTATAAGATCGAGGAAATGATCCACAATAAAGCACCGGAAGAAAAATATGAGGAGCGCCAGAAACAGTCCCGTCCGGTTATGGATGCCCTGTTTGAATGGCTGCATACGATGGAAGATTCTGTAGACAGGTCTTCCCTTATTGGTGATGCCATTTTGTATACGCTTAATCAGGAAGCATATCTGAAACGCTATCTGGAAGATGGCCATCTCAGTATAGACAACAACAGTGCAGAACGTGCATTGAAAAACTTTGCAGTGGGACGCCGCAACTGGCTGTTTGCCAAAAGTGTACGGGGAGCTGGTGCCAGTGCCCTTGTTTACAGCATTACAGAAACGGCACTTCTGAACCATCTGAAACCATACACATATCTGACCTATATATTGGATGCAATCAGAAAAATGGGAGCTTTTCCTAAAAAGGAAGAATTAAAGAAACTGCTTCCATGGTCAGAGGAGCTTCCGGAATACTGCCGTACTAAACTAAAAAAATAATACTAAGCCATCTGATTGAGGATCTGGCAAACAGCTAGGAACAATATCAGATGGCTTTTATAAAATATCAATATACGGATGATTACCTACTTACCTTGTCAGAAATTATTCTTTCTTTTCTTATCTCCTGCACGGCAGGTATAATCTGCCACTATATCTGCAAATGGCTAGCAGAGATAAATAGGACAACACTAGCCTGGTGGTTGCTTGTCCACTTTGTTAAAACAAGAAGAAAACCCTGGGAACTGCCACTCCCAGGGCTTTCATTCTTGTTATTCTTGTCAGATTAATTATTCTTTCTTTTGCCTATTGGCATTATATCATATGCATTTTAGGAAATCAATATTCTCCTTTTGAGCTACTCAAAAATTAAATTTGCAAGGACTCTCAGAATATGTTAGAATGATTTCACTAAATAAAGCATTAAAGGATTTTCAAAAATAAAGAGGTTTTACACAAAGGAGGATTTCTATTATGTATATTACATGTCTTGACGTAGAGGGCGTACTGGTACCTGAAATCTGGATCGCATTTGCAGAAGCAAGCGGAATCCCGGAGCTGAAGAAAACCACACGTGACGAGCCGGACTATGATAAGCTGATGAACTGGAGACTTGGTATTCTGAAAGAGCATGGTCTCGGACTGAAAGAGATCCAGGATGTGATTGCAAAAATTGATCCGCTTCCGGGCGCAAAGGAATTCCTGGATGAACTTCGTTCTTTCTCCCAGGTAATTCTGATCAGCGATACTTTCACACAGTTTGCAGCACCGCTCATGGAGAAGCTTGGCAGACCTACCTTATTCTGCAACACTCTTGAAGTTGCAGACAACGGTGAGATCACAGGCTTTAAGATGAGAGTGGAACAATCCAAGTTAACTACTGTAAAAGCTTTACAGTCTATCGGATTCGATACCATTGCAAGCGGTGATTCCTACAATGACCTGGGTATGATCCAGGCAAGCAAGGCAGGATTTCTCTTCCGTAGCACAGATAAGATCAAGGCAGATTATCCGGAGATCCCGGCATACGAAGAATATGACGAACTGCTGGCCGCGATTAAGAATGCAATGAAATAACCTCAAACAGATAAAAAATCTGCAGATAAGATACCTGATCGTATCTCCTGCAGATTTTTCTAATTATTAGATATTACTTATTTTAATTTCATTGTCTCTGTTTTTCCAAAGATATTCTGACTTTTAATGCAATTGACTTAATGTAATCATAGTGGTATTTTTTTGAGGATTAAACATTTCCACTAAATTACAATACATCTGATAAAGTTCCACATATTTTTCTACCATTGGGGGATTCGGTTTGTAAACAATATCTTTCAAATGACTCATGTTTGCAACTGCTTCCTGAATCGTCTCATATCCACCTAGATCTTTACCCGCAGCAACAGATGCATATATGGCAGCTCCAAGTGCAGCCGTTTGTTCTGTGCCTGATATGTGGATTTCGCAATTCAAAACGTCTGCATAAATCTGCATTAAAAGGGAATTTTTCTCTGCAATTCCACCGCTGGCTATTATAGTATGAATTTTGACTCCTGATTCTGCAAATAACTGCATAATCTTTTTTGTACCAAATGCAGTAGATTCAATGAGAGCACGATAAATTTCTTCTGGTTTGGTAAGTAAGGTACAACCCACAAGCACCCCCGACAATCGTCCATCTACGTATGGAGTTTTGTTTCCATTCCACCAGTCTAATGCAAGCAGTCCATGTCCACCTGGTGAAAGTTTTTCGGCTTTTCTGGTTAACCATGAATGTAAATCCATACCTTGTTGATCTGCCATTTGTTTATATTCCCAGGATACACAATTATCAACAAACCATCCCAACATATCTCCAACAGCCGCAAGTCCTGATTCTAATGCATATTTTTTCGGTAAAATTGCGCCTTTTATTCCACCATTTTTACTATATCCATTCTCAGATAAAGCCAACATTACACTGGAAGTACCAAGCACCATCATCATCTGATCAGATTTGCTTACACCACTGCCAGGCATTCCTGCATGAGAATCAATTACTGCTGTTGCTATTGGTATACCTGCACAAAGTCCCAACTCTTTTGCCCAGTCTTCTGTCAGATATCCCACTGGCTGTCCTGCCAGTGTAATATCATCTCCCAATTTATCTTCTGTCAGATTTTCCAGTTTGGGTGACAACTGCAACAAGAAATCTTTTGAAGGATATCCTGTTTCCGGCGTCCACATTGCCTTATACCCTGCCAAATTTCCAGATCTCTTACGACCATTCGTTAAAATCTGTGTAAGCCAGTCCCCAACTTCAAGAAAACTTGCTGCCTCATCATAAAGTTCAGGATCCTCTTCCACAATCTGTAAAATTTTAGGAAGAAGAAGTTCAGAGGATATTTTTCCTCCAAATTGAATGTTGTCAATTTCGCCTCTCTTTTTTAACAATTCATTTATTTCATCTGCCTGTTTCTGAGCTCCATGATGTTTCCATAATTTTACCCATGCATGAGGTCTTGAAACGTTTTTTACTAATAAACATAATGGAACATTATTTTCATCTACCGGTAGCATAGTACAGGAAGTAAAATCCAATCCTATTCCTATAATATCTTTTGAAGAAACTCCCGATTGTGCTACTGCTTCTGGAATAATATATTTTAAAACATCTATATAATCCTTTGGATTCTGTAAAGCCCATCCTGTACCTGTAAGTTCTGTTCCATCCGGAAGATATTCACTCATGACTCCATGATCATATTCCTTTACTGCAGAAGCCAGAACTGTACCATCTTTGCAGTCAGCTATAATAGCCCGTCCTGATAATGTTCCATAATCTAATCCGATTACGTATTTTCTTTCCATCTGCAAGTTTCCTTATTATCCAATCTTAATTACTGATTTAACAATGTTCGCTTTATCTTTCACACTCTGAATCATTGCATTTTCAATGTCATCAAAATCCCAGACATTTGATACAATCCCCTTTACATTTATGCTTCCAGCTGCAACTGCTTCAATTGCAACAGGATAAATATGACGATAACGGAAAACAGTTTTAAATGTCAGTTCTTTATCCAACGCAAGACTCATAGGTAAAGTTTCTTCTCCTGACGCAGAATAACCAACAAGTACAATTGTAGAACCAGGTTTTGCGAAATTAATTGCCTGTCTTGTAGTAATTTCTGTTCCTGCTGTTTCTATTGTTAAATCAGCTCCTGCTCCTCCTGTCAAACGGAAAATTTCTTTCACCGTATCTTTTTCTTTTCCATTTATAACGTCCGTTGCACCAAGTTCAAGTGCCTTCTGAAGTCGCTTTTCCTGAACATCTACAGCAATAATTCTTGTTACTCCCATAGCTTTTAATGACATAATGGAAACAAGTCCAATACATCCTGCACCTGTAACAACTGCTGTCTGTCCCAGATGTGCATTACCCTGTCTTGCTGCATGCATACCAACAGCCAATGGTTCAATAAGAGCCGCTTCCATTGTATCCATGTTATCAGGAATCTTAAAGCAAAGTGCTGCTTCATGTGCTACATATTCCTGAAATACACCATCTATTGGCGGAGTTGCAAAGAATATAACATCCGGACAAAGGTTATATCTTCCTGTTTTACAGAACTCACAATGTCCACATGTCTTTCCTGGTTCCAAAGCAACCTTATCACCAACTTTTAAATGAGTCACGTTTTTTCCAACTTCTACAACAGTACCACCAGCCTCATGTCCAAGAACAAATGGTGGATGAACAATGTTTCTTCCAATTCCACCTGCTTCAAAATAATGAAGATCTGAACCACACACACCTACATGTTCAATTTTAACTAAAACCTCGTCATCCTTTGGCTGAGGAATTGGTCTTTCTGTAAAATCCATTTTCATTACGTCTGTCATAATTGCTACTTTCATGTTTCCTTCCATTTGTCTTTTCCTCCTCTTAACTTGAATATTTAGTATAAATTTATGCAATTGCTTTTGTCTTCTGAAGATTCATCTGCTGAATGCAGTCAGCACCTACTGCCAGAAGAAGAATAATTCCTTTGATTACCATCTGCATATATGAGCTGATGTTCATAAGAACCATACCATTGCTTAATACACCAATAATCAGAACACCAGCAATGACATTTGACATTTTTCCCGATCCACCGTTTACGCTGACACCTCCAAGCACTACACATGTAATAACATCAAATTCATATCCAACACCGGCATTTGGCTGCGCAGTATTAGCACGTGCAAGCATTACCAAACCTGCAATACCTGCAAAAAGTCCTGATAGGGAATATACCAGACATTTTACAACTTTTATTTTAATACCAGAAAGAAGTGCTGCCTCTTCATTTCCGCCAAGTGCGTAGAAATAACGTCCAAAATAGGTTTTATTCAGAATAAATGTACCAATTGCAAAAATAACAACCATAACAATTACCGGAACCGGAATAGGTCCTACATATCCCTGACCAAGTTTCAGGAAAGACTCTGGCATACGTGAAATTGGAACACCTCCACAGATAATGTATGCATATCCGGCAAAAATAGTCTGAGACGCAAAAGTTACAATTAATGCTGGCATACGAAGCTCTGCAATAATAATACCATTGAGAAATCCTATAAAAGTACTGATTATTAATGAGAGCAATACAGCCAAAACAACGTTCATTCCAATATTTACCATAAAATATGCACAAACAATGTTAACAAAAGAAATAATCGATCCGGTTGCAAGGTCAATTCCACCAAGCAGGATAACATATGTCATGCCTACTGATGCAATGCCAAAGATGGACACCTGTTTTGCAACATTCAGCAAGTTTTTCACTGTAAGAAAGTTTGGATTAATAATTGTAAAGAAAATGACCATAAGTACAAGAAAGGCATAAATAGCTCTACCTTTAATTTTATCTATAACAGATTTCATCTTTTATTCCCCCTTTTCTATAGAAGCCAGCTGCATAATACGCTCCTGATTGAATTCACTTTTATTTAGTTCACCTGTCATATTTCCTTCAGCCAGAATAAGAATCCTGTCAGACATACCCATCAATTCTTCCATTTCTGAAGAAATCATAAGCACTGTCTTTCCCTGTTCTACCAAATGATTAATTAATGTATAAATTTCCTGTTTTGCACCTACATCAATACCACGAGTCGGTTCATCAAAAATCAACAATTCTGAATCTGCAGCCAACCACTTTGCCAATATAACTTTTTGCTGATTGCCACCACTGAGATTCTTTACCAACTGATCCAGTGTCGGTGTTTTTATGGAAATCTCTTTTCGATATGTCTGTGCAATTTCTTCTTCTTTCTTCTCATTGATTACGGTACCTTTGGAAATTCTCTGATAAATCGGCATATTAATATTACATCGGATACTCATTCCAAGAAGAGCACCTTCTTTCTTACGATCTTCTGGGACCAGACCAATTCCAAGTTCGATAGCATCCTTTGGAGTTTTAGGTGAAATTTCCTTTCCTTTAAAAATAAATTTTCCAGCTGTTTTTGGTCTCATTCCAAACATTAATTCTGCAAATTCTGTTCGTCCGGCACCTACCAATCCACCAAGTCCCAGCACTTCACCTCTATGTATTTTAAAAGAAATATTTTTATCCCCATTTCCTGATACATTTACTGCCTCAAATATAACTTCGTCCTTTACACATGTCTCATCACGTTTCGGATATACTTCCGTCAACTGACGACCTACCATATATTTTACCAATTCATCTTTATTCGTTTCGTCTGTATTAAGAGTTGTCACATACTGTCCATCACGAAGAATGGTAATTCTATCTGCCAAACGGAAAATCTCATCAAGACGATGTGAAATATAAATGATACTTACTCCACCAGCTTTTAATTTATCGACAATAGCAAACATTGCCTCCACTTCCGCGCTTGTCAATGGTGCGGATGGCTCATCCATAATCAGAAGTTTTGCATTCTGAGAAACAGCTTTCGCAATTTCTACCATCTGCTGATATCCGACACTTTTACTAATGTTTTAGGATTAATCTTAATATTAAGAGAATCCAATATTTTTTTTGATTCTCTCTCCATTGCTTTCAAATCTATAACCATTCCTTTACGGATCGCTCTTCCAAGGAAAATATTCTCTGCCACTGAAAGATCTCCAACAAGATTAAATTCCTGATAAATAACTCCTATTCCGTTTTGTTCTGATGTCTGCGGTGTCATTCCTGTAAATGATTTTCCGTTAATCACAATTTCTCCCTGTGTAGGAGTAATTGCCCCACTACATGTTTTTATCAGAGTAGACTTTCCAGCTCCGTTTTCACCAACCAGAGCAAGAATTTCGCCTCTTCTCACCTCAAGGGAAACATCATTTAAAGCAACTACACCTGGATAAAGTTTTGTAATATG
>ERZ857922.3707-NODE-3707-length-12697-cov-3.928571_pt1 | contig 12697 bp, 9 predicted proteins | sample MGYA00519579_ERZ857922 | MGnify/ENA primary metagenome ERZ857922 (study PRJEB31778, sample SAMEA3449375) | human gut metagenome | biome: human gut; feature: human-associated habitat; material: faeces | place: United Kingdom | collected 2010/2012 ... | reverse complement strand
GTGCCAACGGTGAAGAACCGCTCATGTATTCCCAGTTCTGCTACCACATCCAACAGGATGAGCAGAAACATCGTGCTACCATGCATATCAACCGTAAACCCGGTGAACAGGTTGAGGTTGACTGGGCTGATGTTTTTATGATAAGTACATACAAGATAAGCAGGAGACCTTTGCGGCCTCCTGAAATTTTTTATATTTTGAGTAAATTCCTGAAATCAAACACATCTTCTTCATCCATCAGGCGTTCTATTTCATTGAGATTCGGATCGGAGTGTTCAAGCTCCCTTGAAAATCGATAGCAGATGGAAATCATATCTTCAAAGGCAAAATGACGGTCATTTTTTAACCAGGTTCCTACGGCAAGTTCGTGGATCATGAAGGTGCAGACGACAGCCATTTTGACTTTGGCAAAGATCTGATCGTCATAAACAGCCCCACAGAAGTAGGTATAGATCCAGTAGAGGAGAAGCTGTTCTTCGTGAACCGTCCAGTCTGGATAATCGTGCGCGAAGGCGGCATAAATTTCTGTAAGCTCCGTATCACTTTGGCAGGAATCATAAAGTGGAACGAGTGTTTTTCGAAGGTATGTATGCCAGCCTGGGCGAAGAACCTCCATCTGTGGGATAACTGTGCGCCAGATCTGTTTGCTCAGGGCAAGCAGGGAGACTGTATCAGAGGTAGATTCTTTGCAGGGCTGTTCAGAAGATACCGGACGATCGTTATTCCATTTCTGAATCTTATTCAGAAATTTCTCGCCATATCCGGATTTTTGATGCCGACCGCAGATATCTTCCCACTGGAACAGCTCATTTTTGTCCAGACTGAGCTGGAAATCATGCGCACATGCCAGAAGTTTCTGACGGCGTAATCTGACCGGTATGGAGCGATCCTGAATTACAGAGAAAAGATAGTCTCTGGTGTCCATCAAAGCGGTAAAAAGAAAATAATCGAAGTCATCGTAAGTTTCTTCCGGTGCTGCGACTTCTCTGGTGAAGAATGTGATTTTTTCTTTGTGGGACAAAAAAATTCTCGCGGCTTCCGGGCAGGAGAGGGACAGGGAGTATTCCCGCAGTCCTTCAAATTCTTCAATGTGACGTGGATATTTTCTGCAGGTGTCGCATAACATATCTTTACCGGCTTCGCTGTAGATATCGCAGAGATTGTCTTCATTCAGAAATGCACAGCGTTTGTCATACTGACAGAAAGAATGTTCTTTCCAGTCGATGTCATTGTGAAGTCTGTTTCGAAAAGGACCTTTGAATCTACGGTATTTCTGGAGGCTTTTTTCATCGATCATGATCTGCCATCCGGCACAGCAGGTATCGGGACAGGCACCTGCGATACAGGAAAATTCTTTATAAAAAGTAGGTTTTGTTATCTGCATGTCTTGTTCTCCTTAACTTTATGTGCGATAATGTTCAGCAAAAGTATAACATTTTGTAGTGTAAACTACAATGAAAGGAGCCATTCATGGAGCAATATATAAATAATGCACCGTTTGCATTGGTAATCGTGTTTTTGATCATAGGTTTTGTGTTCCTGATCAAAGGAGCAGATTTTTTTGTAGAGGGAAGTTCCAGCATTGCAAAGAAACTGAAAGTTCCTTCAATCATCATCGGGCTGACGATCGTTGCAATGGGAACATCCCTTCCGGAAACTGCAGTCAGTGTGACTGCATCATTGTTGCACAATAATGAACTTGCAGTCAGTAATGTAGTCGGATCTAATATTTTTAATCTGATGTTTGTGATCGGTGTTTGTGCGATAATGACACCGATCATGGTGCAGAAGGATACAATCGCGAGGGATATCCCACTATCTGTTATCTGTGCGCTGCTTCTTCTGGGACTGGGATATCTTGCACTGGGAGATGTACACGGAATGATATTGGGACATTTGGACGGAGCTGTTTTTCTGGGCGCATTTGCGGGATATATTTTCTATATGATCCGGACTGCAATGAAAGCAAGAACCGAAGGGAAAAAAGTTGAGATCGAAGCGGTTGAGGAGCTGGAAGATGGAGAACTGAAACTGTTGTCTTATCCAAAGAGTATTCTCTGCATTGTTGGTGGTGCAGTGGCAATTGCATTTGGCGGGGATATGACAGTTGATGCGGCAAGCAGGATCGCAATAGATCTGGGAATGAGCCAGACACTTGTGGGACTGACGATCGTTTCGATTGGAACGTCACTTCCTGAACTGGTTACTTCTGTGGTTGCGGCACGCAAAAATGAAGTTGATATGGCAGTGGGAAATGCAGTCGGATCGAATATATTTAATATTCTGATGGTCCTTGGTATTGCATCTGCTATCAGTCCGGTGTCGCTGATCAGTGAAAATGTGATCGATATTCTGGTCCTTGTCGGCTTTTCTGTCGTAGTCTGGTTTTTTGCCAGAAGTGACAGGAAGATCACAAGAAACGAAGGTATTGCCATGGTGGCAATGTATCTGATCTACACGGCATATATTATTATGAGATGACTGCCATTCGATATGGTAATTGCAGGCATTTGCAGATAAACTTGAACTCCTGCAGTTTTTGTGTTATGATAGACCAGAATTTGGATTTTATAAAATTATGCTTATTTTTTACATTATAGTTTGCTTTATATAAAGTTAAGAAGAGAAGAGGAGAAATATTTATGTGTGGAATAGTTGGTTTTACAGGATGCCATCAGGCAGCCCCGATCCTTCTGGATGGCCTTTCTAAGCTGGAATATCGTGGATATGATTCCGCGGGTATTGCGGTTCGTGATGGCGAAGGTGAGACAGAAGTCATTAAGGCGAAAGGGCGTCTGAAGGTTTTATCCGAGAAGACAAATGACGGAGAATCTGTTCCGGGTACATGTGGTATCGGACATACCAGATGGGCAACTCACGGCGAACCATCTGAGAACAATGCACACCCACATGTAAGTGATGATGGAAATGTTGTTGCAGTTCATAACGGAATCATTGAGAACTATCAGGAGCTGAAGGATAAACTTCTTCGCAAAGGTTATGCATTTTACTCAGAGACCGATACAGAAGTTGCTGTTAAACTGGTGGATTATTATTACAAGAAATACGAGGGAACACCGGTCGATGCGATCAATCATGCAATGGTCCGTATCCGTGGTTCTTATGCACTTGCGATCATGTTTAAAGATTATCCGGAAGAAATCTATGTAGCTCGTAAAGACAGCCCGATGATTCTGGGTGTTTCTGATGGAGAGTCTTACGTTGCATCTGATGTTCCGGCTATTCTGAAATATACAAGAAATGTATATTATATCGGAAACCTGGAGATGGCCCGCGTTCGTAAAGGTGAGATCACATTCTATAACCTGGATGGCGAAGAAATCCAGAAACAGATGAAAACAATCGAGTGGGATGCAGAAGCAGCAGAAAAAGCTGGCTTCGAGCATTTCATGATGAAAGAGATCCACGAGCAGCCGAAAGCAGTTCAGGACACTCTGAATTCTGTTGTGAAAGACGGACAGATCGATCTTTCTGAAATCGGACTTACAGATGAAAATATTCAGGACATTGACCAGATTTATATTATCGCATGTGGTTCTGCATATCATGTGGGAATGGCTGCACAGTATGTATTTGAAGATATTGTTCGTGTTCCGGTTCGTGTTGAGCTGGCATCCGAATTCCGTTACAGAAATCCGATTCTGAATCCGAAAGCGCTGGCAATCATTATCAGCCAGTCCGGTGAGACTGCAGACAGTCTTGCAGCACTGCGTCTCTGCAAAGAAAACAACATCCGTACACTTGGCATTGTGAATGTGGTTGGTTCCTCTATTGCGCGTGAAGCAGACAATGTCTTCTATACACTTGCTGGTCCGGAAATCTCTGTTGCAACAACAAAAGCGTACAGCACACAGCTGATTGCAGCTTATGCGTTGGCTATTCAGTTTGCAAAAGTAAAAGGTACGATTTCCGAGGAACAGTACGCGGCATATATTAAAGAACTTGAAACTCTGCCGGATAAGATCCAGAGAATCATCGATGACAAAGAACGCATCCAGTGGTTCGCATCTAAACAGGCGAATGCAAAAGATGTATTCTTCATCGGTCGTGGCATCGACTACGCAATCTGTCTGGAAGGCAGCCTGAAGATGAAAGAGATCAGTTACATCCATTCTGAGGCATATGCAGCAGGTGAACTGAAACATGGTACGATTTCCCTGATCGAAGACGGTACACTGGTGATCGGTGTCCTTACACAGCCGGCTCTTTATGAAAAAACAGTCAGCAATATGGTTGAGTGCAGGAGCCGTGGCGCATACCTGATGGGTCTGACTACATTTGGAAATTATAATATCGAAGATACTGCGGACTTCACCGTATATATGCCGAAGACAGATCCGCATTTTGCAACATCCCTTGCAGTCATTCCACTGCAGTTGCTGGGATACTATGTAAGTGTTGCCAAGGGTCTTGATGTAGATAAGCCGAGAAACCTTGCAAAGAGCGTAACGGTTGAATAAAGAAAATACACTATAATGGTGTGAGAAGTTGAATATGTAAATTAGGAAGCATCACCTGGATGGTCGCAGAGACTGACGGGTGGTGTTTTTCCGTATATTTGTGTCGAAATTTACACAATTATCATAGAATTGCCAACAGGAAAAGGATTTGCGGATATCTGTTTTGTGCCAAGAAAACTTCATGCGGACAAGCCGGCAGCTGTAATTGAACTGAAATGGGATAAAGATGCAGAGGGTGCTATCACACAGATAAAAGAGAAACGATACGTAGAAGCATTAAAAGAGTATCACGGAAACCTGCTCCTTGCGGGAATCGATTATGACAGAAAAACGAAAAAACACAGTTGTGTGATAGAAAAGTATGAGATGATATAAAAATACCACCGGTTAGTCAGCGTATGGAGATGACTGACAGGTGGTGTTTTACAGGAGAACAAAAGATGGAAGAGAAGAATACAGATAAATTCTTGTTTCCGTTATCTTATGATGCGGACTTGAAGGAAACGGACGATTTAAAAATATACTATCAATATTTGGATGAAGCATTTGCTGAGCCGCGTATATGCAACATGGCGGTGTCCGGCAGTCACGGAATCGGGAAAAGTAGTATTTTACATTCGTATGATAAGAAACGACAGCAAAGACGAAATGAATCGAAGAGTGCTTTTGAAAAATGGATTTCCCAAATACCGGTTCTGAGAAAATGTAAAAAACATAAACGGAAAAAACAGACAGAGCCTCATTTTTTATATGTTTCACTGGGAAAATACATAAACAATACCGCAGAGAAAGATGAGGAAGAGAAGAATATTATCGAACGTCGGATTCTTCTTCAGATTTATGCTCGTTTTCATAAGAAAGATATTGAAGCAGGAAGATTTGATATGATTCAGGAGCCAAGTTGCTTTGGAAGGTTTAAGGCCAATCTGGGCGGCTTGCTGATATTAATGATATTGTTATTAATCTTTTATCAGCCTTTGGGAAGTTTAATAAAATCAGTTGCGGGCAAAGGCTGCCTGCTGTTAAAATGGAAAACTCAAATTCATATTTTCCTCTATCTGATTGTATTTGCAGCAGTCGTAGTGATTGGCCGACATTTGATTTATTATATGCTGACACAGATGCACCTGAAAAATATAGCTGTGAAATCAGACAACACAGAGATTGATATCGAAAGAAGTGCATGTGAGGATTATCTGGATCTATATGCGACAGAACTTATTTACTGTCTGGAACAAATTGCGGATAAAGTAGATCGAACGGTAGTGTTTGAGGATATGGACCGTCTAAATCAGAAAGACTGCATAGAGATTTTCTCGCGTTTAAGGGAAATTAATTATATGCTCAATCAGAGACTATCGGGAGGCAAATATATTCGTTTTATATATGTGATTAAGGATGAAGTTCTGAATGAACTGCAGCACGCGAAGTTCTTTGATTATATTCTTCCAATTGTTCCGGGAATGAATGAAAGAAGCTCTGAAGATATCTTTCGGGAAAATCTTAAGAAGGTGAATCAGAGACTTAGAGAGCTTTATGGAGAAGTCGATAGAAAATTCGATGGGGAATACATTATTGATACACTTTTGCGTTATGTAGAGCGCTCAGGTTATAGAAGTCTGGTTCATAAGGCAGCACCATATATAAAAGATTATCGTATGCAATATGCGATTTTGAATGATTATGGTCTGTTTTTTGAATTATATTATAAAAATAATGTAAAAACATTTAAGAAAAGTGTATTTGCAAATTTGGCTGAGCAGATACTGGCATTGGCAATATATAAAAATACCTGGCCTGACCATTATGATAAGGTCACATCGGGAGAAAGTCCAGAACTTTTTTATACAGATGTAATAGAGAATAAAGAACTTGCAGAATTGCTCGTCGATTCACGATATCAATTTCTGACATATGAAAATTTATGCTATTTAGGATACAGTCGAGACAGATTGATTTATAATATAACGAACTATATTAAGGAAGAAAGATCATTTTGGGATCAGATTGGTGTGATAAGCGCATTTCCAAATGATGAGATATATGTTGAGGCAATTATGCAATTTGTAGATAATGAAATTCCAGAAGATGAAAATAGTGAAAATGTGGATAACATTGCACGATTACTGGCAGAAATTATACGATATTATATGAGAAGTAATGCTTCTTCTAAAAACAATGTATTGAAAAAAAGAGATATTCATTTATGCCTAAAAACGTTAACTTTTTTGGAAGATGATGTTTGGAGTGAATATATAAATGAGGTTAAAAATGAGGTTTATTGGTTCTTGGATCCGGAAGTAGGCGATATATTTGATGTATTTAAAAATTGTTTGAATGTCGAATTTATTGCAACCAGAACTGACTGGACCGAAAAAGAAATTGAAATCTTCGTCTATGGAACTAACGATACTGAAAAATATAAAGGGATTCGTTTACATGCAAAAGATTCCGATGGAAAGCCGATGGTGATTGACTTGGAGGAGAGTATACGTCAGAGAAAAATCCAGAAAGTTGTTCCAAATATAATAGCATAGATAAACAAAATCGGTGCCGGATATATTGATATGATCAATCAATATCCGACACCATTTTTAATAAGGGTACACTAGTTCCAGCGATTTTTTCATTTCAGCAATGTCATTTTCGATGCTCTGTGAATTATAACCATTTGATATTGCGCGTTTGTAACATGCGTAGGAAAATACACATAAAGCGTACTGGCACTTTTGGGAATCAGCGTTAGATTCATAATCTGTATACAGGTTATCTGCAAAGTGGCGAAGCAGGAGAGCCATATTATTGTATGCAACACCAACCTGGAGTCCAGACGTCAGGACACTGTTTTCCTGATTCGCGGAATCTTTAGCATTCGGCCGCGACGGTGAAAGATAATCGCTGAGCAAATTAACACCTCTAAGGGCAGCCAGGCCAAGATCACGTTCCTGAAAATTATCGGAATCACTTTTTTGCGCAATCTGTGTGTTGGTAGCACTTACATATTCTTTAGCTGCAATTAATTTATTTTCAGCGGTAGAATTTTGACGCAAGTATTGCTCATCCTGTAATGCAGTGGCATATGCTGAATCCGAGTACAGATCCATTTGTTCATAATTCCAGCCAATGGAATCGGTGTTCGTTGTTAACCAGATGGAGTCGATCAAAGCGTCTGCGGTTGCCTCGGCATCCTCAAGATTATGGGGACCGTTATTTATAAAATCTGCCATATAAAATGACCAGAGACGGTCGAAACTCTGCTGACATTCATCTTTCGGAATCGGAGTGTAAGTAGCTATGGCTGCCGCCGAAGGTGCTGGTTCTGGGGATGGAGTTGGTGTAACCGTTATTGTATTAGTTCCATTTTCACCCTGATCAGCGTTAGAATCAGAAACAGCAGAGGGGAAAACTGTGACAAGCATATGATGTGTCCGGGTTGCTGCACAAGTTAATAGCGGAAGCGCTACAAAATAGCAGCAAAATATCAATAAAGAACAAATAACATTTCTTCGTAAAATGCTGTTTTTGCATTGAACATCGGTTAAATGATATTTATCCCTGTCTTCAAGCTTTGTTTTAACTTCTCTGTAAATAAAAATGATGAATAATAAAAGAAGAAGAAAGAGAACAAAAAGAAAAGCAAAAGCTCCTGTAGAATAGTCTGGAGAAATTAATAGCTCATAAATTTTGCTTGGAAATAGAGCAATTAATGCGATAGCAGAAGAGAAAAACGTCCATTTAGTAAAAGAAGTATCTTCGATAGGAACAGAATGTTCATTCTCTGAGCCTGCATGTGAACTCTCGGACTGAATGCGATTTCTATTAGGCGTTTCTGTGCGGTGTTTATAGTTCCTTTTCTTTGCTGTCATTTATACTCCATAAATCAAATTTATTTGGGCTTCTATTATAATGCAAATAATGAACGAAAACAAGATATAATGTAAATAAATGGTAATATATGTTGAAATGACAGAAATTAAAATGTAAGAGATAGGTAACAAAAAACAGACGTTCCGCCGTCTGTTTTTGTCGTTATCGTCAAAATTCGTTACTGTTCAAGGGTTAGCTGGACTTAAGAAGACCGATGGTGTAAACTGGTAATAGTTAGAGCCATCGGTCTTCTTTATCCAAATATCCTGGACACTCTGTCAAATATATTTGCCGGTTCTTCCCGGCGCATCAAAACAAGCATGCTCATGCATTGACAGAGGTAATCGATGCTTTCGAAACTTCTGAATGTCACGGCCTGCGCCTGTTTCCGCTTATAATTCCGCAAAAGCCTTTCGGCTTCGTTATTCGTGGCAGGTACCCGGAGATCATGCAGGAACAGCAGATGGTTCCGCATGTATTTCTCCATTCTCAGGAATAGATTGTACCCGTCTCTGTAATAATCATTTGCCGGAATGTCCCCGTATTCTCTTCTGGCTGTTTCCAGTACTGCCTGGTATCTTTTTTCAAATCCGGAGATCGTCTTTGGATCCGGCTTATGGGGCAGCTGGATTCCATTTCGGAAATGGATCATTTCCTGTAGCAGTGAACGCATTTCTTTGTTCCAGATACGGTCCGGCTCATTCTCTATGCTGTCTTTCAGGTATCGCAGCACATGGGCAAGACATTCCTGGTGATCTGCTCCATAATTATAAAAAGTAACATCGTGATCGTGCACAAGGATCCCCTGATAATCCTCAGTGACCGTCCCTTTTATCCCTTCATGCCCTTTTTTCTCACGGGCAAAGTACAGGACTTTTCCATCCGGTACTGCACAGACGTATACATGACAGCTTTTTCCGTTTTCTTTCGCATTTGTACAGTCTGTATGCATGACGGGAGAAAGCAGCATATCTGCATATGTGGCCCTGCGTTCAGGCACAGTTTTTAAAGCAAACTCCCTGCTGAGTTTGCTTATCATCCCCTTGGAGATATTCAGTTTCCCGCCTGTCAGATCTGACAGGAATTTCCTGCTCTTGTCAATAGAAACACAGCAGTCATTGTTCAGAAGGAACAGGAATGCCCGGATACTTCCGTCATAATTCACTTCATCCACAACCCCGTCTGGAAATGCAGCATGCACCCGTTCACCTGTCTTTGTGTTGTAGTAAATATCTGCATGATATTCCACCACATTCAGGAGCACCTGGATGCCCATCATCTGTTTTATGATCGTTCTGCCGGTCTTTTTGAAATCACTGTCTTCCAGGACTTTTTCCGGTGCAGGAAGAAGGATAACCGGCTGTGTGGGTTCCTGTTTTTTTCTGCGGTGGCCGGGATGCCCCGGCTGACCGCCCGGTTTCCGTCCTGTTTTTTCCCTGCTGTTTGCGATCTTTTTCCGTTTGATCGACTTAGAGGAAGGAATAGCGGAGTTTTCATAGTCACGATTGATCTGTGCACGCAGTTTCAGGTTTTTCCCCCGTTCTTCTTCCAGTTCAGCAGCTGTTTCATAATACTGCAGACGGATCTCTTTTGCTTTATCCAGTGCATCATCCCGCTGTTTTTCAGCATCCAGTGCACGCTTTTCCATTTTTTTCAGTTCCTGCTCAGCCTTTCTTTTTGCCTGTTCAAGTTCCCTCTGCATATCTTCCAGTACCTGAAACCAATAATTACGGACACGGATCGTTTCTCTATGGGCGGCTGCCAGATCCTGCGTTAATCTCCGGAGCTTCCGTTCATAAGCCATGTATTCTTTTTGGTGAAGTTCCTGAAGATGGATATATCTTTCTCCAGATTCCAGCTCTTTAATTCTGGTCTGTGCTGCTTTCAGCCGGCACAGAAGTGTAATGTAATCATAAGTATCCGGCATGTATGTTCCTCCAGAAGTGTTCGGGTCAGATGTCGCTTATGATATCTGTGATCTTTGAGATATGATCTTCCAGATATTCGATCATTTTTTTCTGTTCCTGGATTAGTCCTTTCTGGATCTCAATCACTCTGAGATATTCGGCAAGAAGCTCATCCTGTTTTCTGATCTCTTCTTTTAAATCAATGTCCATAAGGCAGCCCTCTCTTTCTTATAGAGAAGTATAACAGAAACATGGAAAAAAGCGAATTTCCAGGAATTGTCCTTTCGTCGATATGACTGTGGATAAGCAGGTATTTTGTATCTTGAAAAATAAGGACTATATGGTAAGGCTATAAAAAAAATGTACTGTGTAAAATAAAATCCGGTGGATAACTCTTCAAAAAAGAAACAGCAGGAAAGACTATAAACATAATTTTTCCTACTGGAACTGGTTATCCACAAAACAAAAAAATAAATTTCATCACTTTTTACAATGGACTATGCATACCCTTGAACAGTAACCAAAATTCAACTTTTTTCGGCAAAATTTTGTCGCCTGACTTTAAACATAATAGAAAGTATGCTATAATACAAACGTATGCACAGAAATATGCAAATTTAAAGCATAAAATGTTTTCTGTGTAAATAAAGAGATGTATTAGATTTATAGGAGTTTTGTATGAAGGAGAAAGAAAAAAGAACAAAGTTAATTGCACATGATCTTCCTTTGCGTTGTGTAAAAGTACTCAACATTATATGTATGACTATTCCGTTTGCATGCTGTTGGTATGGATATTATTCTAAACAGATGGAGAATAGCTTCTATAATAAAGGAAATCTGTTGATGGTTGCACTTTTTATGATGGTCTATTTTCTTTTTGCCAGAGTGTATGATGCATTTCTGGTATCTGTAAATCAAATATCAGAGATGGTATACAGTCAGGTTCTGGCAGCTTTAGTCACGGATGGAATCAGTTATCTTGTGATCGCATTGCTTGTTAAGAGATTCCCGAATCTTATTCCGGGAATTATGGCGATTGCCGGACAGATTGTAATGGCATTCTTATGGTGCTATCTGGCACATGTATGGTATTTCAGAACTTTTCCACCGAAAAAAACAGTTGTTGTTTATGATGTACGAGAAGGAATGGAAAAACTCATTAATCAGTATGAGTTAAGAAAAAAATTTGAAGTAAAAGAAGTATTGCAGGTAGAAGAATGCCTGAAAAACCTTAATAAACTCGACAATATGGATGTTGCTTTCCTCAGTGGTATACATAGCCATGACAGGAATGTTATTTTAAAATATTGCATCAAACAGCATATTCAGGTTTATGTAATACCGAGAGTTGGTGATGTTCTCATGAGTGGAGCGAAACAGATTCACATGTTCCATCTGCCGATGCTTCGTACCGGATGCCATAATCCTCAGCCAGAGTATCTGTTCTTTAAAAGACTGGCAGATATCCTGATTTCCGGTGTGGCAACAATCATTCTTTCTCCGATTATGATTGTGACAGCAATTGCAATCAAAGCGTATGACAGAGGTCCGGTATTTTATTCACAGACACGTCTGACAAAAGACGGTAAAGAGTTCGGCGTGCTTAAATTCCGATCCATGAAGGTTAATGCAGAGAAAGATGGTGTAGCACGACTTTCCAGCGGAGAAAATGATCCGAGAATCACACCGGTGGGACGATTCATCAGAAAATGCAGGATTGATGAAATTCCACAGCTTCTGAATATTCTGAAAGGTGATATGACAATCGTTGGACCGAGACCGGAGAGACCGGAAATTGCAGAAGAGTATGAGAAGGTCATGCCGGAATTCCGACTGCGTCTGCAGGCAAAGGCAGGCCTGACAGGATATGCGCAGGTTTATGGAAAATACAATACGACACCATACGACAAATTACTGATGGATTTGATGTATATTTCACATGCTAATTTATTGGATGATCTGCTGATCATGTTTGGAACAGTAAAAATTTTGTTTATGCCCGAAAGTACAGAAGGTGTGGCAGAAGGACAGACAACAGCGTTACAGGAGACAAAAGGCACTGATATTGAAAAAGAAAAGTAAATAAAAAGTGAAAAGGGGATTTTATGCCGAAAATATCGATTATTACCCCGGCGTACAATTGTGAGAAATATTTAAGTGAAGCAGTAGAAAGTGTTCTGAAACAGACCTGGGAAGACTGGGAATTACTGATCATTGACGATTGTTCAAAAGATAAAACCTATGAATGTATGCAAAAACTTGCCAGACGAGATAAAAGAATTCGAGTCTTTCAGAATGAGCATAATTCCGGTTCTGCCGCTACACGAAATTATGGTGTTCGACAGGCGTCCGGAGAGTGGGTTGCTTTTTTGGACAGCGATGATCTGTGGAGAGAAGAAAAACTTGAAAAACAGATGGATGTTATTGAAAAGAATCCAGAGG
>ERZ857922.3705-NODE-3705-length-12700-cov-2.572796_pt1 | contig 12700 bp, 9 predicted proteins | sample MGYA00519579_ERZ857922 | MGnify/ENA primary metagenome ERZ857922 (study PRJEB31778, sample SAMEA3449375) | human gut metagenome | biome: human gut; feature: human-associated habitat; material: faeces | place: United Kingdom | collected 2010/2012 ... | reverse complement strand
CGAGGTAGTGCCATGAAACGATTCGCCGTTGGCTACGAATCCCTCTGCCGCATCATCATGATGATCGTCGTCGTCAACGTCGCCTTCGTGGCGCATACGCTGCCCGGCCTGATGATGGTATTCGGTGTGGCCGTGCTCATCTTCGCCACCATGATGGCCGTCTACTCGTGGGACCGACTGCCCGGCATGGACGTACATGTGCTCGAACCCATCGGACAAGACCAGAACGCCGGCCCTGCCGGTACGACAACCCCCGCATGGAAGGACAATCTCTCGTGACCGACATCCATAACCGCCACAGCCATCCAATAGAGCTGCGCGACGCCACCGTCACCGACCCGTTCTGGGCCGCCGAGCAGGAGCTCGTACGCACCGCGGTGATTCCATATCAGTGGAATGCGTTGAACGACAACGTTCCCGGTGCCGCCCCCAGCTACTGCATGCACAACTTCAAGGCCGCGGCCGCGCAGAATGCCGAGCGTCACGAGCAGGGCAAGGCCTTCGTGCCGCCGAAATACACCTTCCGCGGCTTCGAGGCGCTGCCGGAAGACCCGGCCAATCCCGACCCGGACAAATTCTATGGATTCGTGTTTCAAGACACCGACTTCTCCAAGTGGATCGAAGCGGTCGGCTACTCGCTGACCCATCATCCCGACGCCGAACTCGAGGCCACAGCCGACGCGGCCATCGACATCGTGTGCGCGGCGCAGCTGGACAACGGCTACCTTGACACCTACTACATTCTCAACGGCATGGACCGCCACTTCACCAATCTGAAGGACCATCACGAACTGTACTGTTTCGGGCATCTGGTCGAAGGTGCGGTCGCCTACTACGAGGCCACGGGCAAACGCAAGCTACTTGATGCGGCCTGCCGTTTCGCCGATTACATCGATTCCCGATTTGGTACGGAAGAAGGCAGGCTGCACGGCTATCCGGGCCATGAGATCGCTGAGATGGCGCTGGTGAAGCTGGCTGCGGTAACCGGCGAGACCCGTTACGCCGACCTGGCCGAATACTTCGTATGGCAGCGTGGACAGCAACCACTGTACTTTGCACTCGAAGATCGCCGCCGTGCCGAAGAGGACGGTCGCAACTACGAGCCACGTGAACAGAACTACACCTACTATCAAGCCGACAAGCCGGTCACGGAACAAACGGAGGCGCTCGGTCATGCCGTGCGCGCCGCCTACTTCTACTCAGGCGTGGCCGACGTGGCGAGAATCACCGGGGAAGCAGCACTGCTGGAATCCTGCGAGACGCTCTGGCGCAACATCGTCGACAGGAAACTGTATATCACCGGCGGCATCGGTGCCACGCATATGGGCGAGGCGTTCTCCTTCGACTACGATCTGCCGAACGACACCGCCTACTCGGAAAGCTGCGCGGCCATCGCACTCGCGTTCTTTGCGCGCCGTATGCTTGAGATTCAGCCAAAATCCGAATATGCGGACGTCATGGAATCGGCCTTGTACAACACCACGCTGGCCGGCATGGCGCTCGATGGCAAAAGCTTCTTCTATGTGAATCCGTTGGAGGTCGTGCCCGAAGCCTGCCATCGCGACGAACGCAAGTTCCACGTCAAGCCGGTCCGTCAGAAGTGGTTCGGCTGCGCGTGCTGCCCGCCGAACATCGCCCGCATAGTCGAAAGCGTGCAACAGTACGCCTACACGGTGGCCGACGATGCCTCCACGCTGTATGTGCACCTGTATATGGGTGGCGTGGTGTCCGCGAAACTCGGCGGTTCCGATGTCTCCCTCGAAGTGCGGGCCGGTATGCCGTGGAATGGCGCCGGCGCCATCACCGTGACCCTTCCTTCCTCCGATGAGGGGCAGGTTCCGGAGTCCTTTGCCTTGGCCCTTCGCCTGCCTGCCTGGGCCGGTGGCGAGTCGGCCGCCGACTCCATCCATGCCACGGGTGAGAAGGATTCTCGCATCACACGCACCACCCGTGACGGCTACCTCTACCTCACCGGTACTTGGCGTGACGGTGACGTCATCGATTTCGACTTCCCCATGCCGGTCAGGATGATTGCGGCCAATCCTCTCGTACGCGAAGACGCAGGCAAGGTCGCCTTCATCCGCGGCCCGCTGGCCTACTGCGCAGAAGGCACCGACAATGGCGACAATCTGCATCTGCTACATGCTGATGTCGAGACGATCGCCGCCGATCCGGACTCCGTCAAAGTCAACGAAATCACTTTCCATGCGCAGGCCGCCGCGCAGGACGAACGAGGCTTGGGCGAAGTGGAACCGGTCGATCTGCCAATGGTCACGCTGACCATTCCCGCTTGGCGGGAGTCCTCGCAGGGCGCCGCCGACAAGTCGCTGTACGCACTGTGGCAGCCGGCACAACGTCAACCGACGGAAGTCACACTGATTCCGTATTTCGCATGGGCCAATCGTGGCGAAACCGAGATGACGGTGTTCCTGCGCAGCTGACGTTTGACGGCCAACATCCCGTTGGACGGCATGAGATGACTATGCACTTTCCGACGAGCAGAAGGCGGCCGTAGCCGAGCTTTCCCGATCCGACGTGTACGCGAAGCAGTCGAAATGGAAGACGCTACATGAGTTGCCGATGGCTGCGTTTTTGCTTTGCCGAAAAATGTATTTGCTGAAATCCTGTTGCTGAACGTTTCCTGAATGCTTATAGACACGCATGCACGGCATGCCTCGTTTTCCCGTTTAAGCTAGTGAAGGTACGTCAAACGATACACGTCAATAAACAGGCGGTATTCGAAGCACGAAGGAGATGGCAATGGCAGCCGGCATGTTGAACCCTCTACTTCCTCGTCAGGATGGACGTCTCGAATGGGGCAATGGTGTGGTGTCTATGCTGTTCGACATCGCGGGGGATTCTCCCGTCCGCCTATGCAACGTTGTAGGGCGAGGCATGATCCCCATTGACGGTCGCCTGTCCGATGATGGAACGCCTGTAGTGGAAAAGGATCCCCGCCCGATCGTGGAGGTGCTCGCCGCGAACACCGGTTCGCAAGACAACCGCCTCGCGCTGATCGCCACGGTCGCCGGTAGCAAACTACGCTTCGTTTCCGCGCTCGCGTCCGAACCGGGGCAGGGTTCCGCCGATCCGTTCCGTTTGGAGATCACGCAGTTCGCGTCGTATGCCGATCTTGAGCCGAAAGGCCGCGAATTCGAGTCGACCGCCAGTGAGCGCGATGCGGCTGCCTCTGCTGCGAATCCCGCGCCTGTAACGGTTTGTGCCGACCCGCATGAGGGACTGGTGGTCACCTCCGTGTTCGAAGCGTTCCCTAATCTTTCCGCAGTGCGCACGCACACGCGCCTGCAGTCCGCCAAACAACTGCCGATTGAAGCGGTGTCGTCGCTGAACCTGACCGTTCCCATGCGCGTCAACTGCGGCAAAGTCCATCGTTCGAATATTTTCTGGGGCGACGCTGCCTGGGCCGTGGAAAACGATTGGCGCGTCCGCCCGCTGCGAGACACCCAGGTGCGCAACCGCAACCAGAAAATCAATCCAGGCCAGTCCAGCTCGCGATTCGCCATGAGCTCCACCTCCACATGGAGCACAGGGGTGCATGAGCCGGCCGGTATCGTACAGGTCGAAGGTTCCATGCGCCGCGCCCGCGACTTCTCCGTGATGTGGCAGATTGAGCATAATGGCCCGTGGGAGTGGGAGGTCGGTGAGGATGATCCCGGTCTGCACATCAGTGCATTCGGCCCGGAATATCAGAATCACGGCTGGTTCACCAACCTTGGTGAAGGCAATGATTTCGAGTCGGTTCCCGTGTCGTTCGCCATCGCGGCCGGCGATTGGCAGCAGGCCGTCGCCGAAATGACGTTGCAGCGTCGCGCATTGCGCGTTGCCAAAGCCCGCGAACTGGGTCGTGCCGAGCAGTTCAAGCGTACGCAAGGTCTCGTTGTCTATAACGATTACATGAACACGCTGTTCGGTGACCCACGTATTGAGAAGGAACTGCCGCTGATCGAAGGCGCGGCAAGCGTTGGCGCGGATATTTTCTGCATCGACGCCGGCTGGTACGACAGCACGGACGGCGGCTGGTGGGACATGGTCGGCGAATGGCAGGCTTCCGCCAACCGTTTCGGCGACGCCGGCTTGCGCGGTCTTGCCGAAAACATCCGTGCGCACGGCATGGGCTTGGGCCTGTGGCTCGAACCTGAAGTGATCGGTGCGAAATCGCCGTTGGCAAGCACGCTGCCGGATTCTGCGTTCTTCCAACGCCATGGCGTGCGTGTGTGTGATTCGGGTCGATATTTGCTTGATTTCCGTTCCCCCGAAGCGCGTGAGCATGTTACGCGTACCGTTGATCGTCTGATCGACGATTTCGGCGCGGTGTTCTTCAAGTTCGACTACAACACCATTCCCGGCGTCGGCACTGATTTGAATACCGAATCCGTTGGCGACGGCTTGCTTGAGCATTGCCGCGCATATTTGGATTGGCTCGACGATTTGCGTCGTCGTCACCCGGATGTGATGATCGAAAATTGCGGCTCCGGCGCCATGCGTGCCGATTATGCGCAGTTGTCCCGCTTGGATCTGCAATCCACTTCCGACCAATGCGATCCGCTGATTTACGCGGCTATCGCGGCCGGAGCGGGCATGACGATTCTGCCGGAACAGCAGGGGAATTGGGGCTACGCCCAGCAGGAGATGGACGATGAGACAGCTGTTTTCACGCTCGCCACGGGCGTGCTCGGCAGACTGTATCTGTCTGGTTTCATCGACCGCATGACCGAGCCGCGTCTTTCGCTCGTTCGCGACGCCATCGCCTTACATCGTTGTGTACTTGCCGACCAGCAGCATATGGTGCCGTTCTGGCCGTCTGGACTTCCTGATTTTGACGGCGATTGGCTTACCGTCGGTTTGCGCCACGTCGAAACGGATATGTGCGACGAGCATGTGCTCGGTTGCGACGCCTCGAACGGGCAGAACGCCGATCCGTCCAATCGGCAGAACGACCAGCAGATTCAGCAGGAAGACAAACCCGATTACATCATCGTATGGCGTCGCGGAGGCACCCCCTCGGTGAACATACCGCTGGAAGCCGGCAGGACCATCGAGCAGGTCTTCCCGAATCCGGACGAACCCGATCATGCTCCGGACGCCGAACCGTGGACCATCGAACGCATGGATCCGGAAACGGTGCGCCTGAACGCAACCACTTCCAAGCGTCCATCCGCCCGAATTTTCGCGATTCGCCGCCGCGGTTGATTGGCCGTCCGTTTGATTGGCTGGCCGTTCGGTTCGCTCGACAATCATGTCGACTGCAACCGCAAGACTGCCATCGAGCGTAGGCTGGAGGTATGAGCAAACACCATCGTGACCGCAGCTGGGCGCCAGCACCGCAACCACTTCCCGAGAACGCGCACGTCATCGACAACCACACGCATGTGGCGTCCGTCGTGCCGTTCTCGCAGGCCATGAGCCATGAAGCGCAAGAAAAAGGACAGCCGGAAGTCCCCGTATACAGCGTCGACGAACTGCTAAACCAAGCGCAACAAGTCGGCGTCGAAGGCGTCATCGACTGCGGATGCGAACTACCGAACCTCATGACCGCCATCGACATGGCACGTGAACACCCCCAAACCGTGCACGCGGCCATCGCCATACATCCCAACGAATCCGTGCTCCACGGTCATCGCGGAGTGCCCGGACCAGACGGCCTTCCGCTCAAATACAAACCCTGGCACGACACCAACTTCGAAGACGCCATGGCCGAAGTACACCGTCTTGCCATCACTTACCCCAATCAGGTTGTGGCCATAGGCGAAACCGGCATGGATCTCTTCCGCACCGGCGAAGCCGCCAAAGAACTCCAGCGGGAAGCTTTCCGCGCGCACATCGCGCTCGCCAAGGAACTCAATCTGCCTATGCAGATCCATGACCGTGACTCGCATAAGGAAGTTATCGAAACGTTGCTGGCGGACGGCGCTCCCGAACGGACCGTGTTCCACAGCTATTCCGGTGATGCCGAAATGGGTGAGATAGCGCGCGAAAACGGTTGGTATCTCAGTCTTTCGGGCACATCCAGCTATAAGGGCAACGATGGTATACGCGAGTCGGCGCGCATTGTCGGATTGAGCCATGTCATGGTCGAAACCGATGCCCCCTACCTAAGTCCGATGCCGTATCGTGGACGCACCAACGCGCCATACATGATCCCCTACACCCTGCAGTCGTTGGCGAATTATCTCGATAAACCGCTGACGGAAGTCGCGCAGGCAACACGAAAGACTACGCGCGAAGTGTACGGAATCTGAACAAATTCCGAAAATCGACAGGATGGAAACGATTTATCCGAAAATAAGAGAAAAACAAGAGGAAAAATAAGAAAAAGAAACCCACAGGAAGTCTACTTCGTGCGAGATCAGGAATCGCAAGAAACAATGTGAAGATTTGACAAGACTTCGTAAGGCTCCTAACGTGCCTTTTTGCGTTTATTTTGGGGAGTGGGTTGGAAGGCCCGCCACTTGGAGGTAGCGTTATGGCTAACGAGCCGAACGAGGATGAGCCGCTGTTTCACGCAGCCACATACACGCAGGCGCCGAAGGTCTCGCACAAGGTGCTGACCAAGGAAGAGCGACAAGTGCTGATCAAGCAGCACGAGGAGAAGCAGCAGGAGGCTGCTCACCTTGACCAGGTGGCTAGCAAGGGTCCCATCGGCCGCTGGTGGAGCCGTCTGCAATCCGGGCCAAACAGAATCACGCCCGCCATGGCGATTGTGGCGTTGGGCGTTGTGTATGGCGATATCGGCACCTCGCCGCTGTACACCATGCAGACGTTCCTCAACGGGCAGGGCGGGCTTGCGCATGCCAACCGCGAAGCCGTGCTCGGCGTGCTTTCGTTGGTGTTCTGGTCAATCACGCTTATCACCACCGTCAAATACGTGTTGATCGCCATGCGCATCGACAACAAGGGCGAAGGTGGCATTTTCGCGCTGTACTCGTTGGTTCGGAAGTACGGTGCATGGCTTGCGATTCCTGCCATGCTCGGCGGAGCCGCGTTCCTCGCCGATTCCGTGCTTACCCCGGCCGTGTCCATCAGCTCGGCAGTGGAAGGCTTGGAAACGCTACCGGCTTTTGAAAAACTTTTTACTGAAAACAAGCAGCTGACTCTGATGATCACCGCGGCCATCATTCTGATGTTGTTCTCTGTGCAGTCGCGTGGCACTGAGCGTATCGGCAAGGCGTTCGGTTCGGTCGTGCTTGTCTGGTTCTCGTTCTTGGCGGTTGTCGGCTTGGCGAACCTCAGTCAGTATTGGAGCGTGTTCGCGGCGCTCAACCCCGTGTACGGTGTTAGATTCCTGTTCAGCGGTCATAATGCCGCTGGCCTTGCCATCATGGGTACGGTGTTCCTGTCAACTACCGGTGCCGAAGCGCTTTATTCCGATATGGGTCACGTTGGCCGTGGCAACATCTATTTCACGTGGCCGTTCATCAAAGTCGCGCTTGTGCTCTGTTATTTCGGCCAAGGCGCATGGATGCTCAATCATTGGGATGATTCGGCTTATATCCGCACGCACGGTTTGAATCCGTTCTTCGAAATGATGACGCCTAGCGTGCGTTACGTGGCTGTCGTGCTTTCTGTGGTCGCGGGCGTTATCGCCTCGCAGGCGTTGATCACCGGCGCATTCACGATGGTGTCTGAAGCCACCCATCTGAACTGGATGCCGCATCTTCAGGTCCGTTACCCGGCCCGTACCCGCGGTCAGCTGTACATTCCTGTGGTCAATGTGGTGCTTTGCGTTTCCACGCTGTTGGTTTTGGCGCTATTCCGCGATTCCGAGCATATTTCCGCGGCGTATGGCCTGGCGTTGACCATCACCATGATCACCACCACCATTCTGCTCGCCGTCTACATCTGGCATTCGGGGCGTCGTCTCGGAGCGATCGTATTCACCGTGTTGTTCCTTGCAATCCAATTCATGTTCTTCTTCGCTTCCATGGCGAAGTTCCTGCATGGTGGTTGGTTCACGATGTTGCTTACCTTCGCGATTCTGCTGGTTATGTACACGTGGAACGAAGGCACGAAGCTGGAACGTGCGCAGCGTCGTCATATGCAGCCCGCCGAATGTCTACCGGTGCTGAAGCGGCTGCATGATGACGATACGATTCCATATTTTGCAGACAATATCGTCTACCTCACGTCGGATCCGGAAACGAAGCGTATCGATACTGATATCTTCTTCTCGATTTTCGCCGACCATCCAAAACGTGCCCGCGCTTGGTGGGCGGTTTCCGTCGAGACCGCCGATGAGCCGTTCACCCGCGAGTATTCGGTTGAGAATTTTGGCACGGATTACATGTTCCGTGTTCGCATTCGGCTTGGTTTCAAGGTTTCTCAGTCGATTCCAGCTTATATTCATCAGATCATGAACGATTTGTCGAAGTCTGGGGATCTGCCGAGGCAGGAAAGCCGCTATCCGAAGCTTGATGCTGATCCGAATATCGGTCCGATTCGATATGTGCTGATTCACAAGGCGCTTATGCCTGAGTCGAAGGTGTCGCAGCGTGGCGCGATTTCTTTGGAAGTCAAGTATGCGATTCGTCGTCTTGCGGGATCTCCGGTCAAATGGTTCGGCCTTGCGCCTTACAATCCGCTGATTGAGATACAGCCGCTGTTCCTCGCGACTCAGCGTCCTCCGCGGCTAAAGCGCGTGTGAAACAAGCCGTGAAACGGGCTGTGCGATGATGGTGATTGTATCCGCCATCATCGCGCAGCCCGTTTTCGTAGGGCATTTTGTAGGTTTTGCATGGTCTTATCGCGAAGAATCGTTGGAATCCCGCTGTTTTTCGCACGCTATAAGCAATGTCGATAGCCATATGCGCGCGTTGCATCACAAGCCCTGTAGAGTAATCAACCATGTGCAGATTACTTGGATTCGCGGCAGCAGGAAGCAACACCAGTCTCAATGGCGTGCTCGGCATGCAGACCGTACGCGATTTCCGCGATCTGAGCGAAATCCACAACGATGGCTGGGGACCGTGCCGAGCGAGTCGCCGTATCTGCGTGACGGTGGCGCTCCCACTCCGGAAACCGGCACCGCCATCTACAAGAACACGATTGCAGCCCGACATGATCCGATTTTCGACGAGCTTGCGAACACTCCGGCTCGTGGAGGCCTGTGGCACTTGCGTTTGGCCAGCTCGAACCTGCCGCTGATTCTCGAGAACCAGCAGCCGTTCTACGCCAATGGATTGAGCTTCATCCACAATGGCGATATCTCCGACGATCAGGGCCGCAACATCATCACCAACCGTGCGTTCCCGGTCGATCCGAGCATCGTGCAGTCTACCGGCGGTCGTTCCGATTCCGCCATTTTCTTCGCAGTGATTCTGCAGTACATCGGTTTTGGTTTCGCACTCGACGAGGCGGTCGCGCAGGCTGTGCGCGAACTGCGCAAAAGCTATCCGAAGTCCAGCTACAACTGCATGATCCAGAGCCAAGACCAGTTCATCGCTCTGTGCGCGGCCGGTCGTGAGGTCACGTCCAAGCGCATCGTGGAAATCTACGACCAGTACGGCCGTGGCAACCAGGCGCATGATTATCGTGTGATGCGCTATCGTACGCTCGGTGAATCCGAAGCGGATCAGTCTGCAGGCCAGCTGAAGGGCGTGGTTGTGGCCAGCTCCGGTTTCGACCAGTGTGCCGAAGATGGCTGGACTCGTTTGGAAAACGATCAGATGATTATCGCTTCCAACCGTACCGGCGCATTTCGTGTGCGTTCCATCTGAAATCCGTAATCTGAAATCCGTATTTCGGCATTTCCGACTGGAATTTTCATCTGGGATTTCCAGACATTTTTTTTTCGACCGGATTCAGCATGTGGCAATCGTCATACAGCGCCTAAGATAGGCGGTATGACAACCGGATATATTCCTACACTCGCCCAAGTTGACGAACTGCATCGAAAAATCGCGCAATCGCAAGCCGCATACGATTTGATTCACGGACATTGCGTAGTCGTTGCCGACATCGCACGTCGCATGGCACGCAGACAGAACCCACTGTTCACCCGCCGCTGCACGCTACCGGACGATGCCCCTGAAAAAGCGGGCGATTTCGGCCTTAGGCTTACGCAAGACGGTAATGGAAGCGAATCGTTCGGCATGCTTCGCATTCCTTCCGTTCCATCATCGGACGGGCTTACGGGCGGAACCGTTCCGCCGAGGCTGATCGACGAGCATTTGGTGGTGATCGGTGGTCTGCTGCATGATATCGGCACGTATTTTCTGCTCAAACAAGACGGTTCCGACGGTGGGCCGCTGAAATTCGACGGTCCGAATTACGTACGGCATGGGCTTAAAGGCTACGAATATTTGTTGAACGAGGGTGTTGACGAGTCGATCGCGCAGTTCGCGCGCAACCACACCGGTGTGGGACTCACCAAAGAAGCGGTGGAATCGCAAGGGTTGCCGCTGCCTCCGGCCGACTATGTGCCCATGAATCTTGAGCAGGAAGTGGTGATGGTGGCCGACAAGTACAACAGCAAGTCGATTCCGCCGAAGTTCCTGACGGCCGAAGCCTATGCGCGCAAGGCGGCCCGTTTCGGCGAAAGCAACAGGCGCGAATGGCTGCGGCTGCTCGAACGATACGGCGTGCTTGACGTTACGCCGCTCGCCGAGCAGTACCACATGCGTATCGCGGAGTAAGGCAGACCGTTTTCAGAACACGTAAGCCCTTTGGAATTTGGCTAAAACCAGAATTCCAAAGGGCTTACCTATGGGCGCGCGAAAAGTCTATGTTCGTGCGCCCGTTGCACTAGGCGGCTAGTCGAGTTCCACGCTGTGATCCATCGCATCGGCGACTTCCGGATTGGTGGTCACCACGATGATGGCGCGTTTGCGATCGGCATCGCGCTTGAACTTCTTCAACAGATCCAACACCACGGCCGCATCGTCGGCATCCAATCCAGCGGTCGGCTCGTCGGCGATGATCACTTCAGCCTCGCAGCTCAGCGCACGAGCGATGGCCACGCGACGCTGGTTCAGTTCGCTTACTTCGCCGACTGCCAGTCCGGACGTCACTTCATCGAAGCCCACGCGCTTGAGCAGTTCGCGGGCGATCTCAGGCTTCGGCTTGAGGAAGTTGCGGTTCGACGCATCCATGGCGTACAGCACATTGCTTTCCGCGTCGAGATCGGGGCGGAAAGCAAAACGTTGCGGAATGAATCCGATGCGGTGCCCCAACATTTCGACCGGTTCGACGTCGCTCAGGTTGGCGCTTTTGTGCATCACATTGCCGCGGTCCGGGCGCACCATGCCGACCATGGTGGCCAGCAATGCCTGATGCTGTTCGCGATCCTCCGCGTCCACGAGCACCGCATGCGTGGCGCCCGCATGGAACGACAACGACAGGTCGTCAAGAATATTGCGGCCGGTCTTGCGATTGGTCACGGTCACATGGTCGAGCGCGAACGTCGGATTCGCCTTGAAGAAGAACGCATCCTTTTTGCGATTGCGCTTGATTTCGTTGTCAAGCTGTGACGAAACGCTGGTTGCGGAATCGGCTTTCACCGCTTCATGCGTTTCCAGTGCGATCGGTGCGTCGAAAGAACGCAAAGCGAGCGTTTCCTTCACTTGATTCGCGTTATTCACAGCCACGTCCGAATCGTCATTCGTGGCATCCGCAGCGTTATTTGCAGCATCGGCGGTTTCGGCGGCATCTGCAGTATCGTTGCCTGCAACCGCTGCGTTGTCATCGTCATACACCACCGTAAAATCGATGGATTCAATGGAATCTGCGGAAGATTCATCAGCTGCAATATCTCCGATCGCAGCATCATCGACGGTTTCGCTTGTCTCGGCTTCAACGGTCTTGTCAACCACAGCCTCGTCAACCATGGTCTCGTCGATGTTCTCGTTCTTATCGTTCATATTGTCGCTCATGCCGTCACCTCCGAGCGTTCCTCAAACAGTTGGTTCAGGTTGAAGCAGGCCACGCGCGCGAACGCCACGATGCCAAGCACCAGGCATGCGCCCAAGCCGTACCAGATCACATTCCACACCGAAGCGGACGTGATCGTCACAGCCTGCCCGCCAGCCCACGCGGTACCGATCGGTTTCGCCAACAGCGCGCCGGCACCCAAGCCGATGATCCAACCCGGAACCGTCATCATGAACGTTTCCAGCATGAACTGCCATCCCAAACGGCCCTTGGTTACGCCGGTGATCATCGCCATGCCGATCTCATCGCGACGGCCACCGACCGCCGCCCACACAATCAATGCCAGCAACGCGATTCCGCCGACGATCGTCATGGCCAACAGCACGATGCGCGCGGACGAAGCGGCGGAATCAAGCGGCTCGATCGACTTCTTATAAGCGGTAAGCGACGGCGAGGTGATTTCGTACGTCTTCGTGTCTAACTTGGCCTTCTTCACCAAGCGCACGAACTTGTTATACGTGGAAGGATTCGCCAGAGAGAACACAATATTGAGATTCGGAACGCCCCATCCCGTGGCCTCCGTCGTGTCAAGCCCGTTCTTGGCGAAGTTGATATACGTCGTGTAGATCACGTTCTCACGATTGTCCTTCGCGTATTTCGCGTCGGAACCGTTACCCTCAGGCACGTCGCTGTCGTATTCGTAAATGCCGCGCACGGTGAACGTGTACGTTTCGGAAGCCTTCGACGGATTGCCGACCGTCACCTTGTCGCCGACCTTGAGCGTCTGATCGAGCGCCTCCCACGGATGCGGGGT
>ERZ857922.3693-NODE-3693-length-12753-cov-3.585210_pt1 | contig 12753 bp, 10 predicted proteins | sample MGYA00519579_ERZ857922 | MGnify/ENA primary metagenome ERZ857922 (study PRJEB31778, sample SAMEA3449375) | human gut metagenome | biome: human gut; feature: human-associated habitat; material: faeces | place: United Kingdom | collected 2010/2012 ... | reverse complement strand
ATGATGATGAATATTATGATGACGAATACTACGATGATGAATACGATGCAGAATATGATGACGAGTATTATGATGATGAATATGATTCAGAGTCAGAGGCTGATTCAGAAGAATCTGAAGAAGTAACAGAAGAAACATCCGAAGCTACAACTGAAGAGACAGAAGAATAACAGACCAAATCAGGGATTAGGAGATGATGCTATGGGACAGACAAAAAAGATGCCTGTAAGAACCTGTACAGGTTGCAGACAGGCAAAAAACAAAAAGGATTTGATTCGAGTTGACAAAGAGGGAAATGTTAGTGTTGATGCAACCGGAAAATTAAACGGTCGTGGAGCTTACATATGTCCGGATAAAGAATGCCTGAAGAAAGCAATTAAGAATAAAGGTTTGGAAAAAACACTTAAGATTTCAGGTATTGGCGAAGAAATCTATAGTCAGCTTGAAAAAGAATTAGGAGAGATAAATGAATAAGGTATTTTCTATGATAGGACTTGCAACAAGAGCAGGGAAAACCGTGGCAGGTGAATTTTCAGTTGAAAAGGCTGTTAAGGATAATAAAGCCAAGGTTGTTATTGTTTCAACAGAAAGCTCAGACAATACAAAAAAACTATTTGAAAATAAATGCAAGTTTTATAAGATTCCTGTATTTATTTATGGTACTAAGGCTGAGTTAGGCATGGCAACAGGTAATAAAGAAAGAGCATCCATAGCAGTGTTGGATCCCGGATTTAGCAAGTCGATTGTGAAGATGTTAACAGAAAATGAATAAGCGGAGGTAGTTAAATGGCAAAGATGAGAGTACATGAATTAGCCAAAGAGTTAGATATAAAAAGTGCTGACATAGTAAAGGCACTTGGAGAAAAGGGCATAGATGTAAAGGCAGCAAGTTCCATTGATGATGACAATATTGAATTTGTAAAAACAAAATTCAAGAACAGTCAGAAGGAAAGCAGTGGAGAAGCTACTGAAGATGAAAAGAAAGAAAAGTCAAAGCCAAGAGTTATAATTACAAGCAAAGGTGTAATTAGAAGAGGCGAAAGACATTCTAAGGGTGATGGAGAAAAGAGACGCAGAAGACACGGTGATGGTGAACATCATCATTCATCAGATAAGAAGGAAAAGAGTGCGGAAGCAAAGGTTACTACTGAAAAGAAGGCTGAGCCTAAGGTAGAAGCGAAAGTTGAACCAAAGGCACCGGTTAAAGCTGAACCGGAAGTAAAAAAAGAACAGCCTAAGGAAGCAGTTAAGGCTGAGCCGGTTAAGAAAGAAGAAGTTAAGCCGGTAGCAAAAACAGAACCTGAAAAAACAGAAACACCAAAGGTTGAAGCACCAAAGGTTGAACCAAAGAAGGAAGAGGTAAAGCCAAAAGATATGCAGAAGGATACAAAGGTAGAAAAGAAAACAGAACAGAATAACAACAGACAAAATAAGCCTTTTAACAGAGACAATAATGATCGTAGAAATGATGGTCAGAGAAATGACCGCAGAAACGACAGAGGAGACAACAAAGGCGGATATAACAGAGATAACCGTAACAACAGGAATAACAACGGAAATTTCAGAGACAGAAACAACAACGGCCAGGGCAGAAATGACGACAGAAGAAATGACTTTAGAAGAAATGATAATTCAAGAGGCGGTATGGCACCTGCTGAACCAATTCAGAATAAGGATAGAAAGTCAAGAGAGAACAAACTTCGTCAGGACCGTCAGGAAAGAAATAAGAAGAATTATGACGATAACAGACAGGGCAAGAATGGCAGAAAGAAAGATTTCTCTAAGCCTGTAATGGAAAAACCTAAGAAGAAAGAAGAAAAGAAGGAAGAAATCAAGGTAATTGAGGTTCCGGATTTTATTACAATAGGTCAGCTCGCTGAAAGAATGAAAATGCAGCCATCAGCAGTTATTAAGAAACTTTTCCTTGAAGGAAAGATGGTTACTGTTAATACTGAAATCGACTTTGACAGCGCAGAAGAAATAGCTTTAGGCTATGACATTATGTGTGAAAAAGAAGAAAAGGTAGATATTATTGAAGAACTTTTAAAGGAAGATGAAGAAGATGAAAGCTTAATGGTTAAGCGTCCACCTGTAGTATGTGTTATGGGTCACGTTGATCATGGTAAAACATCACTTCTTGATGCAATTAGAGAAACAAATGTAATTTCAGGAGAAGCAGGTGGTATTACACAGCATATCGGTGCTTCAGTTGTTAAAATTAATGACCAGACTATTACATTCTTAGATACACCTGGACATGAAGCATTTACATCAATGCGTATGCGTGGTGCCCAGTCAACAGATATTGCAATCCTTGTTGTAGCAGCAGATGATGGTGTTATGCCACAGACTGTAGAAGCTATTAACCATGCTAAGGCAGCAGGAATTGAAATTATCGTAGCAATTAACAAAATTGATAAACCGGGAGCAAACATTGACCGTGTTAAGCAGGGACTTGCAGAACATGGATTATTAGCTTCAGACTGGGGCGGAAACGTTGAAATGGTTCCTGTATCAGCTCACACTAAGGAAGGTATTGATGACCTTCTTGAAATGGTTCTTTTACAGGCAGATGTATTAGAATTAAAGGCTAACCCTAACCGTCAGGCAAGAGGTATTATTATTGAAGCTAAGCTTGATAAGGGTAAAGGACCTGTTGCTACAGTTCTTGTACAGAAAGGTACATTAAAGGTTGGAGCAAATATTGCAGCAGGAGCTAACCACGGTAAAGTGAGAGCTATGTCTGATGACAGAGGAAACAGAATTAAGACAGCAGGCCCATCAACACCTGTAGAAATTTTAGGTCTTAGTGGTGTTCCAAACGCAGGAGAAGTATTTGTATCAACTGCAACAGCTAATGAAGCAAAAGACTTTGCGAACACATTCGTTGAAGACAGCAAGGCTAAGCTTATGGAATCAAATAAATTTAGAATTTCTCTTGATGATCTTAATTCACAGATTGAAGCAGGAGAACTTAAGGAACTTAACCTTATTATCAAGGCTGATGTTCAGGGCTCAGTTGAAGCTGTAAGACAGAGTCTTGTTAAGCTTTCAAATGAAGAAGTTGAAGTTAAGGTTATCCACGGTGGTGTAGGTGCAATTAACGAATCTGACGTTATCTTAGCATCAGCATCTAACGCAATTATTATCGGATTTAATGTAAAACCTGATGCACAGGCTGAAGAAACAGCTAAGACAGAAGGAGTTGACTTAAGACTTTATTCTGTAATCTACAACGCTATTGATGACATTGAAAGAGCTATGAAGGGTATGCTTGAACCTGTTTACGAAGAAAAAGTTATCGGTCATGCAGAAATCCGTCAGATTTTCAAGGCTTCAGGTGTTGGAAACATTGCCGGTTCATATGTTTTAGATGGTGCTATGCAGAGAGGATGTTCAGCAAGAGTTACAAGAGATGGAGAACAAATTTATGAAGGACCGGTTGCATCACTTAAGAGATTTAAGGATGATGTTAAGGAAGTTAAAGCCGGTTACGAATGTGGTCTTGTATTTGAAAAATTCAATGACATTGTAGAAGGCGATCAGGTTGAAGCATATATTATGGTAGAAGTGCCAAGATAGGAACTTTAACCTAGTCCGGAAAGGATTAAAAATTGAGAAAAAACAGTATAAAGAACACTCGTATTAACGGGGAAGTTCAGAGAGAGTTAAGTGTAATTATCAGAGAACTTAAAGATCCAAGAATTGGAATGATGACAAGTGTAACAGGTGTTGAAGTTACACCTGATCTTAAGTTCTGTAAGGTATATATTAGTGTATTAGGTGACGAAGAAGCAAAGGCAGATACAATGGCAGGACTTAAAAGTGCTGCCGGTTTTATCCGCCGTGAATTAGCAAGAACAGTTAACCTTAGAAATACACCGGAATTAAAATTCGTTATGGACCAGTCTATTGAATACGGTATGAAGATGTCAAAATTAATAGACGAAGTTAATGGGAATAATAAAGAAGAATCAGAGGATAACGAATAAGCATAAAGGAATTAATTTGAATGATGAAGAAGATTAACGATATTATTGGAGATGCAAAGACTATTGGTATAGCAGGTCACGTGCGACCTGACGGAGATTGCATGGGTTCATGTATGTCTTTGTATAATTATCTTAAAAAGAACAGACCGGATTTAGATGTAAGGGTATTTTTAGAGTTTGTGGACAAAAAGTTCAATATTATTGAAAATACAGACCAGATTATCACAACAGGATATGACGGTACTAAATTTGATTTGTTTATATCACTCGATACGGCAAGTCTTGACAGATTAGGACTTAATTTGCCTTTCTATGAGAATGCCAAAAGAACAGCCTGCATTGATCATCATGCAAGTAATGACGGATATGCAGATTATAATTATATTTTGCCAAAGGCAAGTTCAGCAAGTGAAGTATTATATGATTTGTTAGATGAAGACTTAATTGATAAATCAATTGCAGAACCAATGTATATGGGAATCGCACACGATTCAGGCGTATTCAGATTTCAAAGTACAACACCAAAAACTATGAGAATCGCTGCTAACATGATTGAAAAAGGTGTTAATGTGAATATGATTCTTGAAGAAACATTTTTTAGAAAAACATATAACCAGATGATGGTTACTGCGAAGATTCAAAGTGAAGCAGTGTTGGCCTTAGATGGAAAATGTATTTATGGTTACTGCACATCAGAAATGATGGAAGAGTACGGTGTTACAACTAAGGATTTAGATGCAGTTGTGGCATCAATAAGAAATGTTGACGGTGTTGAAGTGGCTATGTTTTTGTACCAGTTAAGTGAGAATTCATACAAAGTCAGTCTACGTTCAAAGAATTACGTGGATGTAAGCAAGATTGCCGTTGAAAACGGTGGTGGCGGTCACGTAAGGGCTGCAGGAGCAGAGATACACGGTGAACTTAACGATATAATAAACAAACTGCTTAACAGAATAAAACAGGACATTTAAAATGAAACTGTTGAAGGAGTTGATGGTATAAATGATTAATGGAGTCATTAATGTTTATAAGGAACCCGGCTATACATCTCACGATGTAGTGGCAAAGTTAAGAGGAATCCTAAAACAGAAAAAAATAGGCCATATGGGAACCCTTGATCCCAATGCTGTAGGAGTGTTGCCGGTTTGTCTTGGAAAAGCAACGAAGCTTTGCAATTTATTGTCTGAAAAGGACAAAACTTATACAGCTACAATGTTGCTTGGAACAGAGACAGATACTCAGGATACAACAGGTCAGATTACTAATCAGACACCTGAAGAGGAAGTTATGAAGCTTTCCGAAGAAAAGGTTTTTGATGTGATTAAAAGCTATATAGGCGAATATGACCAGATTCCACCAATGTTTTCAGCAATAAAAATAAATGGTCAGAAATTATATAATCTTGCAAGAAAGGGAGAAGAAATAGAAAGACCTCCAAGACATTGCAAAATTATAGACATTACAATAACAAAAATTGATTTGCCAAGAGTAAGTTTTCACGTAACATGTTCTAAGGGTACATACGTAAGAACCCTTTGCTACGACATAGGAAAGGATTTAGGTGTTGGGGCATGTATGGAAAAACTTACACGTACACGAGTTGAAAGATTTGACATAAAGGACAGTATTTCTCTATCTCAGATAGAAGAAATTAGGGACCAGGGAATTTTGGAACAGTATATTACTCCTGTTGACGAGATTTTGGATATGTATTCAAAATGTATGGTTTCAGAGGAAGCTGAAAAGTTACTTTATAACGGTAATATTTTTACTTCGAGAAACACATTGCTAAAGATGAATCATCAGGATGGTCAGACAGTAAGAGTATATACTCACGATGGCAAATTCATTGGTTTATATATGTATATTGCAGAAAAACAGATATACAAACCAATTAAGATTTTCTTATAGAAATGGAGAAATTATGCAACGCATTTCTTTAGATGATAACATAAAATTAAAAAATACAATTGTAACAATTGGAAAGTTTGATGGAATACATAAGGGACACGAAAAGCTTCTTGAAGTTATAGTTAACAATGCTAATGGTAGACAGAAAGTAGTTCTTACTTTTGAAACTACACCTTCAGCATTCCTTAATAATAATGCCAACAAAACAATTGTGACAGAAGAGGAGAAGCAGATTCTTTGTGAACAGCAGGGCGTTGATGTGTATATGAAAATGCCTATGAAGAAAGAGTTTCTTGCACTTTCTCCGGATGAATTTGTATCAAAAATTTTAAAAGATAAAATAGGTGCCACAACAATTGTATGTGGACCGGATTTCCATTTTGGAACAAAGGCTTCCGGAAATGTTAAGTTTTTGAAGGACAATCAGAAAAAATATGGTTATAATCTTATAGTTGTAGAGAAGGAACAGTATCACAACAAAGATATAAGCAGTACTAGTATTAGGAAAAAAATAACAGAAGGTAAGATGCAGGATGTAAATGAAATGCTTGGACATCCTTACAGGATAATCGGTAAGGTTGAGCAGGGCAAGCACTTGGGACGAACAATCGGACTTCCAACAGCTAATATCATTCCTGATGAAACTAAGTTATTGCCTCCTAATGGCGTCTATAGAACAGTTGTGGTAGTTGAAGGTCAGACTTTTAATGCCATAAGCAACGTAGGCGTAAATCCTACAGTTGAAACAGGTACAAAGATAAAAGTTGAAACCCACATAATTGACTATGAGAACTATATATACAATGAAATCGTTCAGGTACAGTTTTATGATTTCATAAGACCGGAGCGAACATTTGACAGCTTAGAGAAATTGAAACAGCAAATCGAGGCAGATATAGAAACCTGCAGAAGAATTGTTGGGAATAATAAGTAAATAAATTATAACAAGTTAATAATAAAATGTTGTGAGAAGCTACGCATAATGCGTAGCTTCTTTTGTCCATAGCAGATGCTAGGAATTGTAATGTGTTTCTAAGAGAAACATTTCTAAGCCCAATATATAGTTTAAAGTTTGATTACACGGATTGCTACGTGCTACGCACTCTCGCAATCCACCCACAAATTCGCATATCGCAAAGCAAAGCTTTGCTTTTATGCTCATTTGTGGGGCGTGTACCAAGGTCATAAATGTGCCTTTGTGCAAGCACAGACACATCTATGACCTTGGCACACTGTAATCAAAAATGCTATTTTAAAATTCACAAAAAATTAACTATATTAATAAAAAGAGCAAATAAAATTAAAATAATTAATTTTAAACTTTAGAAAGTTAAAAAAACAAAGAAAATACATTGACATTTTTTTGCGACTTTTTATAATGGGTCACATAAGACAAAGGCGTCGTACAGAGATTTTTGTACGCGCCTTTTTCTTTTACTGAAAAATATTTTAGGACAAAGGAGAAACGAGATGGAAGTAAAAGGTATTAGACATGAGGCATTTAATTGTGAAAAGTATGTATCAGGTAAGAGCATGGAAGATGTAATGGCTGACTATGGTCTTACAAGTGTTGTAAAGTTAGGTTCAAATGAAAATATGTATGGACCATATGATATTGCACTTAATGCAATGGGAGAGGAAGTTAAAAAGCTTAATATATATCCAGAAAAGAATTATATAAAATTAAAAAAAGTTGTAGGAGAGAAATTTGGTGTTGACGGTGATTGGGTAAGCCTTGGACATGGTGCAGGAAATGTGCTTGATGAAGTTGCAAAGACATTATTAGAAGATGGAGATGAAGTATTAGTACCACAGCAGTCATACAGATTGTATCGTGAAATTTCAAAAATTATGGGTGCTAAAGTAATTGAAGTACCATTAAATGATAACTACACAATGGAATTAAAAGATTTTAAGGAAAAACTTACAGATAAAACAAAAATCGTATGGATTTGTAATCCAAACAACCCAACAGGTTCAGTAATTGACAAAGATACATTTGATGATTTCGTAGAGGCGCTTCCTGAAAAATGTTGGTTAGTAATTGATGAAGCATATGCTGATTTTGCCAATCCTGATGATTTACCTGATGTAATGAAATATATTAAAGCAGGTAAGCAGGTAATTAACATTAGAACATTTTCAAAATATTATGGTTTAGCAGGTGGACGTATTGGTTACCTTGTAGCAAATCCTGAATTTGTAAACTGGTATGACACAGTAAGCGAACCATTTAATGCTAACAGAATTGGTCTTGCCGGAGCAGTTGCATTAATGAGCGAAGAAGGACAGGCTGAATGTAAAAAATATGGCGATAAGATGATTGCTGACAGAGAAATGTTAAATGAAGAACTTACAAAATTAGGATGTGAATGTTTCCCATCACAGGCTAACTTCGTATTCTTCAGTACACCATATGATGCCGGTGAAATCGCAGAAATGTTATTAAGAGTTGGTGTTATTGTAAGACCTTGCGGTGGTTGGGGATACAACAAACATCTTAGAGTATCAATTGGTACAACAGAACAGAACAAGATTTTCCTTGAAGAATTTAAGAAAGTTCTTGAAACATTAAGCAAATAAAAATCCATATTAAACATAAGAAAATTGGAATTAGACTTACATTAAAAATTGAATTATCGTAGAAAAATTCAATCAACAAAAAACAGGAGAAAAATATGAAAGTAGCAATTTGTGATTATAAAGAACCTCTTAACAGAGACTTGGAAATTGAAAAATCAGTTTTTAAAAAATTCCTTGGAGAAGACACAGAAATTTCTCTTTATGTACATGAAGGTGATAATGAGAAATTTAAAGAAGCAATTAAAGATGTAGATGGAATACTTACATCATATTTGGAGTTTCCAAAAGAAATAATAAACAGCAATCCGAATTTAAAAGGAATTTCAATTGAAGCTACAGGTTACAACTTCGTAGATGCGGATGCAGCACAAGAACAGGGAACAGCAGTAGCGGTTATCGGAGAATATTGTACACAGGAAGTTGCAGATCATTCAATAGCATTAATGCTTGCAGTTGCAAGAAAATTAAAACATTATGACAGAGAAATAGAATACAAACATGTATATGATTACAACTCAACATCAGGAATGATTAGACTTGAAGGTTCAACATTTGGAATTTTAGGTTTAGGAAAAATCGGAAAAGCAGTTGCCAGAAGAGCACAGGGATTTGGAATGAATGTTATAGCCTATAGTCCAAGTTGCAAACCGGAAGTAGCTGAAAGCTTAGGAGTAAAACTTGTAAGCAAAGAAGAATTATTTGAAACGTCCGATGTAATTAGTGTTCATATGAGACTTACACCTGAAAATGAAAATATGTTAAACCGTGAAGCCTTTGCAATGATGAAAAAGAAACCAATTATTGTGAATGTTTCAAGAGGAAGCATGATAGACGAAGAGGCTTTGCTTGAAGCTTTAGATAATGGTCAGGTTTTCGGCGCAGGACTTGATGTTTTGGTTGAAGAAACTAATGAAAATACATTAAAGTGTCCATTTGTTGGACGTGAAGATGTAGTATTAACACCACATACAGCATTTTATTCAGACTTTGCATTATATGAATGTCAGAGAATAGGTGCAGAAAACTTATGTTACATCTTAAGAGGTGAGCAGGACAAGGTATTTAGAATGGTTAACGATGTAGATGTTACAAAGTTTGCAAAATAAAGGAAAGGCATACGAAAGACAATGAAGAAACTAGAGATAAGAAAAGCATTGGAACAAATGGATAAAAAAGTATATTTCACAAGTCTGGCTATTGTTGTCTTAATGGTTTTGGCTTTAATCTTCATACCAAACACAGTAAAAATTGCAATCGAAAGTACATTTAATGTTTGCATAAACCACTTTGGTTGGATGTATATACTTGTAAGTGTTTTTTGTTTCGGACTTTTCTTTTATCTCTATTTTGGAAAATATGGCAACATAAAATTTGGAAATCCTGATGATAAACCAAGATTTTCAACGTTTAGCTGGGCAGCAATGATTTTTACATCAGGAGCAGGATCTAGTACAGTAATTCTTGGATTTGCAGAGCCAATATATTACCTAAAAAATACACCATTTCATATAAAGGCAATGTCAACGCAGGCTTATGAATATGCTCATATGTATGGACAGTTTCACTGGGGATTCAGTGCATGGGCTTTTTATATCCCGGCAGTTACCGCAATCGGATATATGTTATATGTAAGAAAAACAAGAGATGTAAAATTGTCAGGAACACTAACTCCAATATTTGGAGAAAAATTTAAAGATGGAATAATTGGAAAGATAATTGACATTGTAGTAGTTTTCGGAATTATTGCATCAATAACCACTTCATTAGGTTTGGGAGTTCCGGTAATGTCAAAACTTATTTCAAGCGTATTACATATAAAGGATGGCTTATCATTACAGATAGCTGTATATCTTATATGGTTTATGATTTTCGGTTGGAGCGTTTTCAGAGGACTTGAAAAAGGAATAAAGAAATTAACAGATGTAAATATGCTAATAATTTTCATGTTCCTTGGAGTTGTAGGAGTGCTTGTTTCTATATCAAAAATTTTTGAAATGGAATTAAACAGCATAGGCTTATATCTTCAGAATCTTCCAAGAATGATATTTTATACAGACCCATTTGGCAATCAGAATTTTGTTCATGATTGGACAATGTTTTACTGGGGATGGTGGTTATCTTTCTTACCGATTATGGGAATTTTTATAGCCAAGGTTTCAAGAGGAAGAACATTAAAACAGGTTATTTTAGGACAAATGGTTTGGGGAAGTCTTGGATGTTGCACATTCCTTGGAATCCTTGGAGGATATTCATTATATCTTCAGAAAAACGGAATTGTAGACTTAGTTTCAATTCTTGAAAAAGAAGGTAATGAAGGAGTTGTTCTTGCAATAATGCAGACTTTACCTTTTAGCAAAATATTGATAGTACTTCTTGTAATACTTTGTTTTGTATTTCTGGCAACAACAATAGATTCAACAGCAATGGTACTTGGAACGGCAACGTCTAAAAACTTAGATTCTGAGGAAGATCCTCATTTGCTTAATCGTTTTAGCTGGGCAATAGCAATATTTGCCATAGCCATCGGATTGTCAACAGTTGGAGGATTAAAACTTATACAAAAGTTTGCCATAGTACTGGGATTTCCACTAATATTTATAGTTTTCTTAATATCATATTCGGCAATAAAAGCCATGAAAAAGGATTTTGGGAAGATGACAAAAGAAGAAATTATAGCTGTATGTCAGGGCACAGGTGAAAGTACACAAACAAATGAAACAGAAGAAAAGACAGAGATTAAATTAGCAAAAAGTACAGATGGAAACAGTAAACAATCAAAAGTAACAAGAGATGAAAAACAGGAACAGAAAACTATTAAAAAGATGAAATGCCAGAAAGCATAAAATCTTTTAATAAATTAGGTACACAATAAAAAAGTACGTAGAGTACAAAAAGAAAGGAAGGACTGAAATTATGAACAATAATTTAAAAAAGTATTTAACCCTTATAATACTTGGTTTGGCAGGTGGCTCAATTTATATATTCCCCTATTTAAAATATGTATTTTATGACCCACTAATTCAGGTATTGCACATTTCAGATACACAGTCTGGTTTATTACTTACAATGTATGCAATAGGATGTGTAATTCTTTATATTCCAGGAGGAATTTTAGCAGATAAGATGAATCCTAAAAAAGCATTGATGTTGTCGTTGGCAGTGGCAACAATATTAACAGGTGCATTTGCAGTAACAATTTTGTTAGATTTACCTGGAAGCGTTGCTTATGGTATTTCATTAGTAATATGGTTGCTTATAGCTTTTGCGTCAGGATTTGTATTCTGGACAGCAATTCTTAAAGCTATAAGAATAATAGGAACTGAAGAAGAACAGGGTACAATGTATGGAATTTATTATGCTGCAAATGGTACAACAGCAGCAATTATTGCAGCAGTAAACTTATGGGCTTACAATGCCGGTGGTGGAGATTCCAATATGAAGTCAGGCTTCTTCTGGGCAGTAGTTTCAATGGCAGCATTTACATTATTGGCAACAATTTTAATAGCAATATTCTTAGAAGGAAAGTCAGATAAGGATTTATCAACAGCAGAGGAAGATAAGTTCCATTTTGGAGATGTAGTTACAGTACTAAAGAATCCGGCAGTATGGATGATTTCAGTAGTATTCTTCTGTGTATACGGTGTATATAGTTGCTCATCATACTTTACACCATACCTTACAGACATAGTAAAATTATCGACAACAGCAGCAGGTGTTTGTGCAATTCTTCGTCAGTACATAGTAATGCTTGTAGCAGCACCTCTTGGTGGCATTCTTGCAGATAAAGTATTTAAATCAACACTTGGTTGGTTCAGATGTGGTGGAGTCATCTTGGCAATTTCAATTATTCTTGTTATATTAGTAGGAACAGGTGCACCTTCAATGTTAATTGCAGTATTAACATTAATTCCTGGATTATTCAGTATGTGTCTTTATGGAGTAATGTTCTCTACAATGCATGAAATAAACATTCCTGTAAAAGTAGCAGGTACGGCAATTGGTATTGCATCAATCGTAGGTTACCTTCCTGATATGTTCCTTAACACAATTTTTGGTAACATTCTTGATAAGTCATCAGGAGCAAGTGGATACTTCCAGATATTTGGTATACTTGCAGCGTTTTGTGTAATCGTAGTTGTAATTTGTTCATACCTTTATGCAAAATATGTTAAACCTGTAAGAAAGGCAAATAAATAATTAAAATAAATATGAAACCCGGGAATAGCAGGAACGCCCCTGCCTTTCGGGTTTGTTTTAGAATAAAGAG
>ERZ857922.3682-NODE-3682-length-12809-cov-4.002979_pt1 | contig 12809 bp, 14 predicted proteins | sample MGYA00519579_ERZ857922 | MGnify/ENA primary metagenome ERZ857922 (study PRJEB31778, sample SAMEA3449375) | human gut metagenome | biome: human gut; feature: human-associated habitat; material: faeces | place: United Kingdom | collected 2010/2012 ... | reverse complement strand
TTTTGAGTACTTCGTTGTCCACGTCATGTGTCAGCGTCAATACTGCATTGCCTGCCTCGTGGCTCACTTCGGCATTTTCAACACCGTCAATGGCTTCCAATGCCTTTTTGACGGTCATTTCACAATGGTGGCACATCATACCTTGAATTTGCATGGTTTTTTTCATGTTTGTTTAGTGCAGAAGTTGTATTTATAATTATTAATAAAATAATATTTAGATATTGTACTGCGGAAAAGCAATCAAGAAATGTTTTAATATGTACATTAATTATATCTGCTGTAGCATATGTATGGTATTTACATATTGGAGTGAGATTGCTATGGAATTTGGATTTAGCATTAATTATGTTACCTTTTTTAGGAGTTGGTAGTTGGATAAAAATTAATGGGATATTAAAGAAAATATGTGATTTAAAATATATGATAATATATGCAATGTTATTGGTAGCTGTATGTATTGTAAATGCAAGTTTTGGACAAACAAATATTGATTATGCAATGAGAAATTATAATGAGTGGTTTTCATGTATATTAGTAGGGGTTATTGGTACATTGTTTATATTAACAATTTGTATAAAAATCAAAGAAAATAAGTTACTGAGATTTATTGGGAAAAACAGTGGACTATATTATTTAATGATAGGAACAGTAACTAAGGCATGGGGAAAAGTATATCAATGCATAATAGGAACGTCAAAGAATGAATATATATATTTCTTTTTTACACTTACATTAGCGTTGATAACATTAGTACCAATATGTTATATTCTTAATCGATATTTTGCGTTTTTTATAGGTAAAAAGAGGGTACAGAATGTATAAAAGTTTAGGTGGATTAAAAGAAAAATATCAAAATCATATGCTTGAAATAGTATGGAAAATAATGTTAGGAATTTATATAATGATATTATTTTATTTAACATTAGCAGGACGTAAACAAGTTGATCCGTTGATAAATGTATTTGGTGGGTGGTTACCATTTAAAAGAAGTAATCAGACATGGAATATCGATGCACTATATAATATTTTCCTTTTAACGCCATTGACTTTTTTTCTAGATAAGAGTTTTCCGCATATTACTAAAAAAAATTTATTTAAGAAGATGATATTAATATCTTTTGGAATATCATTTTTTATTGAGATAAATCAGTTAATATTTGCAATTGGAACTTTCCAAGTTTCAGATTTAGTATATAATACAATATCGGGAGTAATTGGGGGAGTGATTTATAAAATGAGTTATAAAATAACGAGTGAGAACTTAAGTTCCCAGGGACCTTAAGAAATCAGTCTTTATTGGATAAAAAATACGAATGAATACAACATTAATTATCATGGCAGCTGGAATTGGCTCTAGATTTGGAGAAGGAATCAAACAGTTAGCCCAGATGGGACCAAATGGAGAGATCATCATGGATTATTCCATTCATGATGCAAAAGAAGCAGGATTTAATAAAGTAGTCTTTATTATCCGCAAAGACATTTTCAAGGAGTTCGAAGAGATCATTGGAAACAGGATCAAAGAACAGATCGATGTAGAATATGTATTTCAGGAGCTTGATGATCTTCCAGAAGGTTTTGAAGTACCAGAAGGAAGATCAAAACCATGGGGAACAGGACAGGCAGTCTTATGCTGCAAAGATGTAGTGAAAGAACCATTTGTGATCATCAATGCAGATGATTATTATGGAAAAGAAGCATTTGTGAAACTGCATGATTTCTTAGTATCTGGAGAAGACCTTGGAAGAGAATTTACCATGGGAATGGGCGGATTCATTTTAAAGAACACATTAAGCGACAATGGAACAGTGACCAGAGGAGTCAGCGTTGTTGATGAGAATGGTTTATTAAGCCAGGTACATGAGACAACAGGAATTGAAATGGGAGAAGACGGACAGATCAAATGTGACAGCGAAGAAGTACAGAAATGGATCAGTCCAGAAGATAAAGTATCCATGAACATGTGGGCAGGATATCCAGAATTTTTGGATTTCTTAGCAGAGGATTTCAAAGATTTTCTTGCGAATGTGGAAGAAGGAGATTTAAAGAGCGAATATCTGTTACCGAATATCGTGGACAAGCTTTTGAAAGAAGAAAGAGCGAACGTGAAGGTGTTGGAGACACAGGATCGTTGGTTTGGAGTTACATATAAGGAAGATAAAGAGACTGTGCAGGAAGCTTTTAGGGAGTTGATTGCTGATGGAGTTTATGCGGAGAAGCTTTGGAAGTAGATAAGAGTTTAAATTTAACCAATACATTATAAAGATAAAATTACTGTATTGGTTATGTTTGTTTTATTCCCAACAAATTAAAGATAAAATAATATGGTGAAGGAAAAATTAGTGTGAATATTACATTTTTTATTGGAAATGGTTTTGATTTAAATTTAGGACTAAAAACGCGATATAAGGATTTTTATAAATATTTTAAAGAGAATGCTAGAGAAAATAATATAATTAAAGGATGGATTAACGAAGAAGATATATTGTGGTCTGATTTAGAAAAGGCATTAGGAAAATCTTTAACTAGTATAAATAGAGGAAATTTGGAACGGTTTTATGATGATAAAGACGAAATGGATGATCTTTTAATTGATTATTTGCAAGAAGAGCAAGAAAAATATTCTTATGAAGATGAAGAGAATATAAAAAAAGAATTAATTGATTCATTAGATAATTTTGATATTAATTTGTCAAAAGCAGATAAGCAAAGAATTTATAGAGTGAAGCAAAGACGTGCATTCAATGGGGTGATGTATAATTTTGTTGTTTTTAACTATACAAATTGTGTTGATAGAATAGTAGAGATTCAAAAAAAAGAAGATCCGGTTATTAGTACACATACATATTTTTATGATGCAAGTCAGTATAATAGTGATTCAAAGTTAGGAGAAATTTATCACATTCATGGAACTGTAAATGAAGAAATGATTTTAGGTGTTAATGATGAAAGCCAGATAAATAATGAATTTTTAAAGCAAGAAGAAATTTTTTGTGATAGCTTTATCAAATTACATATGAATAAAATGATAGGTCAGCAAAAAACGGAGGAAGTACAGAACTTAATTGATAATAGTGAAATTATATGTTTATTTGGAATGTCTATAGGTGAAACAGATAAACTTTGGTGGGAAAAATTAGTAAATTGGTTAGTGGAAGACAAAGAAAAATTATTAGTAATATTTTGGAGAGATAATCAAAAATTAAACAGAAATAGATTACCTTCAAAAACGATAAGAAATAATGATAAAATTAAAAATCAATTTTTGGAAAAAGGGAAGGGACAATTAGCTGATGAAAAATTAAGATTAGTTAAAGAGAGAATTTTTGTTAGTTATAATGATAATGATATTTTTGATTTTCCAAAATGTGGTGAAGAGAAACATAAGATTTTATATTTGTAATTAAGATTCCTGAAACTTTAAGAAATCGGTTAGAGGAGGATGAACAGATACATAAGGGATTCAGTTAATGTGGGGTATTTTATTAATTTTATTGCCGATAGCATTATCGTTGTTGTATTTACGATGGGCGCGGTGATTGTAGTTAGTTTTTTATGAAGAGTGCTAAGGTCGTATATGGAAGAAGAAAATTATTGTATTAAATAAAAAATGATAAATGAGGTTCACTTTTTATAAAAAAAGAGCTTATATATAACAAGAGGGAGAAGATGGATAAATTAAATGCGATGTAAATGGTAAATCAGCGGTCTTTACAAAATTTTAAAATAATCAGAGATAATTAATTTATTTTACTAAAAAAATTTTGATGTATGTAGCGACTTCAGATAAAGCATTATGAGTAGCAATGACATATGAAGGAATAAAATTTCTTGTTCCAGGTTAAGAAGTGCATTGCAATAAAATATAAATATCATAGAAAATTTAATAAGAAATCAATGAGCAATTAAGATTGCTGAAGAGTTTGAGAAATTAACTTAAAAAGTAAATAGATGTATTGGATAAAAATTGAAAAAACAGGCTTGCTTTTGTAAAAAAGATTTTTTATTATATTTTTATGTTATAATGTAATAAATACTAAAGAAGATAGGGAGTATTATTTTAGTGGCAATGTGGAAAAAAGATCCTTTGGAAGAATATGATAACCAATTAGGAAAAATACAACAAGAAAAATTGGATTTAAAGAATCGTATAAAAGAACTTGATGCACTTGAAATAGATGTTTTAAAGAATAGAAAAGATATGGGACTTCGGATGTATATGAAAGCTGAAAAAAGAGAAAAATTACTTTCAGAAGCGGAAGAACTTGGATATTCACATAAAGTGATAGAAGATCTTAGAAATTTCTCAAAGGATTGGAATCAAGATAATGTAACAAATGAATTGATTAATGAATTTAAAAATGTGGAGTTATACATAAAGAAAAACGCTCCGCATAGGAAGAATCTTTTATATTTATTAGGATGCGTAACCAATGATAGAGGAGGTAATGAAGATGATAATTAACATTACTCCCCCTAAATCAGTTTCATTTCTAGGAATATTAATAAGAACAAAAAAATATTACAAATTAAAAAAATTCACATATGTTGTGGAAGGAAAAGAAAAAGAGTACTATATATTTTTAAGGAAAAAATCCATACAGATAAAAATAGTTAATCCAGAAAGTAAAATAATAATAGAAGAAATACAGAAATATTTAGATTACATATTTAAAGATAACTATATAGGAATACAGGAAAAATACAGAAATATATTTGAGTTGAAAAGGGCAAGGTTAATAAGTTTATCATGAAAAATAGAACATTATATAAATGGGCGGTATTTATTTTTTTGTTAGCAGTATTGATTATTCGAATAATAATAAATGATAAACAGAGCAAAGCAATACAGATAATAAGTTTAATAGGCGTGGTAATTGCTTTGGAGGATTTGTATGGAGATTTATATGATATAAATTATAAAAAAGATAAATTTAGGATCATAACTGGGTTAGCAGTAATAGTTACGATTTTTTTAATGGGTATATTAGCAGCAATGTTTTGGAATTTTATTATTCTTGATAGCAAAGGAAATGATATTTTAACAATTTTAGCATTACTTATTAGCTTACCAAGTGATTTGTACTGTAATTGGATAACGAAATATGTTGATGAGTGATACGGAGGATAAAGTAAATGGATAAGTATATCAAATTATTAGAAACATGGTCAGGAAAATTTGAAGATTTAAGTTATGAATTGTATGACATGTTAATGGAAGAAACGCAGGAGAGAAGAATACAATGTTTTCAATTTATATGTGAAAATGTTGATCAAGCTAATTCCGATGAAAGTGAAAATATTAATAGGCATTTCGAAGATGAGGAAATGTCTAATTTAATAGAGCTTTATGGAGATTATATTGATGAAACGATAAAATCCGTAAGAAAAAAAGTAGTTATGCAAAAATTATCTGTTGAGGATTTTTATTTACTACTTTGGAACTCAGTGATGGAAGAGTCTTTATTGACGCAAAAAAAAGAAAAAGTTTTTGGTTTATCTTGGATTCTTGTAGACGATGGAATTCCGTATTATAAATTAGGAACACCATTATCAATGGAAAATGATGAATATAGAAAGATAGTAGCTGAAAATAGAAAATCAGTACAAAAAATAAAAAATATATTAGAATTTCCGTTCAAACAGAGAACCGAAACTTCATCATTGATTTTAAAAGAATTGACAGGAAAAGAATACAGAGTACAAGTAGTTCTTTTGGCGCAAGCATTTGCTATGAAGTCAAAACTTGAGATGGATGGGGTTTCTAGAATAATAGAAAGTGTAAAAAAAGAGTCAAAAGAAGATTAATACAAATAATATGTTGTGTATATTAAGAAAAATAGAAAATATGATAATTTTTTCTAGATTTTGCATTTATGAAACTGAATAAGGCAAAATTATTTATAATGGTTTAGAAGTCTTTAAGATAGCCGGCTTATATTTTTATGTAAATTTTAAAAATCTCTTTAATTGCTTTTTGCTTTTTGGAGATAAGATGTTATTAAAGTTATTTAGAGAATTTTTTAACATATCATTATTGTTCCTTTTCTTATTATAAAATAAATAATCAGTTAAAGAATCTTTAGTATTTTTATTATGGGTAAAAGATATATTTGAATTATTTTCCGTTGTTATTAAGGAAGTTTCAATGGATTTATCAAAACATTGGTTATTAGCATTAAATAATTGTGAAATTAAATAATTGTTTGAGTTATTAATGAAATACTCAAAATAATTGTTATGCATTGTATTTAAATTAAACTTGTTCACGATAAAAAATGTAATGGGCATTTTAGGTTCCTCCTTTTGGTATTTTGCATTATTGAGAGCAGGTATTTTTGAAAAAGGACTGGAAATAGCTTTCTTGTCTCTATAATGAATTAATACCATTATCTTTGTTGAAAGTCAACAATTAGGTATAAAAACAGTACATATTTATTGTGCTAAATGTCCAATTTATCCAACTGGTTTATATACTAAAATCGAATTTTAATAGTAAGCGCTTTATCTAAGGGTGGATTTTCAATCTACACAAATCCTGTCATAATGATTGCTAGATGCTAGTGTTTTACTTCCATCGTTTGCTAGATGAATGAAAATGCTAGTACTTTACTACAATTATGGAGGAGTACAATGAGAGCAAAAAGACGTACCGAACAGGAACAGTATGAGATCATCAGTAAACGCACAATAGCACGTACCTAGACAAACAAAAGATCATTTTTTCATGACCTCTTGTTTGTCTTTTTGATCTCTTTTGGTAACTTTTCTGACCATGGAAGTAAGTCATCTAAAAATGAACGATCGGTATCTTCCATATGTTTTGGAATCTCTGTCAGCAAATGTTCAAAATATTCATATGGTTTCAGATCATTTGCTTTGGCTGTTTCTGCAATGCTGTAGATGATCGCTGAATTCTCAGCTCCACGGATCGTATCGATCAATTGCCAGTTCTTTCTCTTATGTGCTTAAGAACATAAAAGAAAGAACTGGTTGTTCTGTGATTCTGTAGACGGAGCCAATGTCAGTGCGATCTGTTTTACAATGATCGAGATGGCAAAAGCATATGAGCTGAACGTGTATAAGTATTTAAATTTCTTATTGGAAAAACGTCCAAATGCGAGAACTGCCCAGAAAGAATTAGAAAAACTAGCACCGTGGAATGAAGAAGTGCAAAAGATGTTTGCTAGGAAAATGAAGTAAAGTACTAGCATTCTATTATTCTAGCAACACCCTAAGATAAAGCGCTTACTGTGAGAAAATATATCAACATATAAAAAATGGAGGCGAGAGAGTTATGTTCGATACCATTCATCATATTGCAATCATTGGAAGTGATTATGAAAAATCAAAACATTTTTATGTGGATCTGCTTGAATTTAAGGTGATCAGAGAAAATTATCGGAAAGAACGTGACGATTACAAGATTGATCTGGCATGTGGGCCGCAGGAAATAGAACTTTTTATCATAAAAAATGCTCCAGCTCGTGTAAATTATCCAGAAGCATTGGGATTACGCCATCTGGCATTTAAAGTGGAGAGTGTAGATGATACAGTAAAAGAATTGAATGGGAAAGGAATTGAAACAGAGCCGGTACGCCTGGATGATTATACCGGAAAGAAAATGACATTTTTCCATGATCCGGATGGACTTCCATTGGAAATTCATGAGTAGAAAATAGCATAGGATAGAAAGAGACAGATGCAGGTAATGAAATATTCCCACATCTGTCTTTTTTGTGCAAAGATTTATTTATCGGAATGTCGCAGGCAGCTTTTTATAAAGGCAGCAGCTTTTATCATTTGTTCTTTTTCTTCATCAGAGCAGTCAGAGGATAATTCAAACCAAGTCTGATCAGCAAAAGAAAGAGAAAGTGCAGGTTTATCGGAATCTTCAGATAGATTCGCCAAATCCTTTGAGGTTGCAATTTCTAAATCTGTCTGTCCCTCCATTTTAAACAGAATAGAAAACAGATCGGATACAGACTGAATTTCAAAATCCATAAAGAGATTCTCGTAAAATAGAAAATGCATCAATGATTCCTTGTTTATCGTGATGTTCGTTTCCGTTCCTATGAAAAGTTGAGAAGCGAAGGAAAGAGCGTCAGCATTGAGAACTATCAGCGGGTGTATATTGGAAGAATCCAGCTGGGGGGAAAACTCCGGTGGATATAAAAATGTGCCTGCAGAAACAACGACTGAAGAACTTCAAAGGTCATTCCATCGGATAAATAAAACATAAAAAAATTATTCTGTAAAGTGAAGATATGTGATATAATACCTAAGCTGCCGAACCTCCAGCAGAAAGGAGGTGAATTCCTATGGGAGAAGTATTTACCGCATTTCTTATCTCTGTCATAGCAGGTGTAGTTAGCTACTACATATGCAAATGGCTGGATAGGGATAAATAGGCAGCTACAGCCTAAACGGAGTAGTTCACCGTGACGAACAAGAAAACCCTCAGAGCTGCAACTCTGAGGGTTTTCGTCTTGCCTATGGGAATTTACCGCATTCCTTAGCTATGCTCATTATATGCTAGAACAGAAAAAAAATCAACTAAGAAAAAGAAAGATATTATTTTTGATGTCATACAGAGAAAAAATGGAGAAGAAAATAGATTAAGATCCCGTATTTTTTCATGGGAAAAGGATACGATAGAAGCAAACAAGATCACTCTGATCAATAATGGAACTGATGCTGGTAATTGACAGTGAAAAACTGAGTCAGCAGATTCACGGAACAGAATCAGATTATATGGAAAAAAGCAAAGAGGTACTTGCAAACGGTCAGGAAACCGAAGGCGCAAAGTACCAGGGGAAAGTGTTGAATCGGAAAAAGAAGTTATACTACGGTGTGCTCAGGATTATCATTCGTCCTCTTCGGCAGCTGCTTTAGAGTGTGTTTGGAAAATCATTCCCAAAATCTCCTGCAAATTGTGACGCACATCTTGCGTAAAGCATTTTTCAGACACGTTCTAGAAAATAGTATCACAAGTATATGTCATATAAATGTTCAGTAGCTGAAAAAAAGCGTTGTCAATCAGACTACAGAAGATTAAAATAGACATAAAAGCAGCTGTTACAACTGTTGTTGATGTAAAGGAGGAAAAGCTTTTATGGATTTAAAGAAATTTGTGCTGGAAGGTAATCCTGTATGCAGAAAGGAAGCTGTGATCGTGGGCGATCATTTCAGGATTACAATGCTGACAACTGCCCTGATCCGTTTTGAGTACAGCGAAGACGGAGGATTTGAGGACAGAGCAACACAGATGGTATGCAATCGTGATTTCCCGGTGCCGGAATTCAGGGTGAGCGATGGCGGTGAGGAATTACATATTTACACCAAAGACCTGGAAATCCACTATGACAGGCAGAAATTTTCTCCAAGCGGTCTGATGATACGTGTAGCGGGTGGAAAAGCCAGCGAGCGCGTGTGGCATTATGGTGATGAACCAAAAGATCTGCTGGGAACAGCCAGAACCCTGGATGAAGCAGACGGTGAGATTCCGCTGAGTCATGGAATTATGTCCAGAAACGGTTTTTCAGTGCTGGATGATTCCCACACAATGGCTATGGGCGAAGATGGAATGGTAGAGCCACGTCAGGGAAACAGAGCAGACTTTTATTTCTTTGGATATGGTCACAGATATGTGGAATGTCTGCAGGATTTTTACAGATTATGTGGAAAAACACCTCTGCTTCCAAGATATACGTTCGGAAACTGGTGGAGCAGATATCACAAATACACAGAGACAGAGTACAAAGAACTGGTAGAGCGTTTTGAGAAAGAAGAAGTGCCATTTTCTGTTGCAGTTGTAGATATGGACTGGCATCTGGTAGAGGATGTACCTCCTGTATATGGAAGCGGATGGACAGGATATACCTGGAATAAGAAGTTTTTCCCAAATCCGCCTGAATTTATGGACTGGCTGCACAAACATGGATATAAGATCACACTGAACGTACATCCGGCAGATGGAGTGCGTGCTTATGAAGAAGCCTATCCGAGAGTTGCAGAGAAGATGGGAATTGATCCTGCAAGTAAGGAACCGGTACTTTTTGATATGACAGATCCGAAATTCATTGAGACATATTTTGAGGAACTGCATCATCCGATGGAAGAAGAGGGAGTAGACTTCTGGTGGCTTGACTGGCAGCAGGGAACTGTAACCAAGGTTCCGGGACTGGATCCGCTCTGGATGCTGAACCACTATCACTATCTGGACAGCAAGTGGAAAGGAAAACGTGCGCTGACTTTCTCAAGATATGCAGGTCCAGGAAGCCACAGATACCCGGTTGGTTTTTCCGGTGATACGTTCATTACCTGGGAGAGTCTGAAATTCCAGCCATATTTCACAGCAAATGCCAGCAACATCGGTTTTGGATGGTGGAGTCATGATATCGGTGGACATATGTTTGGATACAGAGACGACGAGCTCACTGCAAGGTGGGTACAGCTTGGAGTCTTTTCACCAATGAATCGTCTGCACAGCACAGATAACCCGTTTAATGGAAAAGAACCGTGGAAATACAACCAGATTGTAGAAACAGTAATGAAGAATTTCCTGAAACTGCGTCATAAGCTAGTTCCGTATCTTTACACCATGAACCGTCGTGCAAGCAGAGCGGGACTGCCACTGGTACAGCCGATGTATTATCTGGAGCCGGAGCGTGAGGAAACCTATGAAGTACCGAACAACTATTATTTCGGCACAGAGATGATGGTATCTCCAATCACAGATAAGCTGGATCCGGTAACAGGACTTGCAGGCGCAAAGACATGGATTCCGCAGGGAATCTGGTATGATTTCTTTAACGGAAGAGCATATAAGGGCGGCAGAAAAGTGGATCTCTGGAGAGATATTTATGAGATGCCGGTACTTGTGCGTGAAGGCAGCATCATTCCACTGAAGGACATGGAAGGATATGATAATTCCATTGAGAATCCTGAGAAACTGGAAGTACTTGTATATCCTGGAGAATCAGGAGAATTTGTACTCTGGGAAGACGGTGGGGACACACCGGAAGACCTGGATGAGAATTGGGTATCCACCAGAATGACGAAGACTGCAGATGAGAATGGAACAGTATTTATTGTAGAAGCTGCACAGGGAAATACAGCAGTGATCCCGCAGAAACGTTCCTGGAAGATCCGCTTCTGCAACATTCAGGACAAACCGCAGGAGGTTACTGTAAACGGACAGGTATATAAGGATGCAGAGTTCGCAGAGGATAAGAAGCTTCATGGAACAATAGTGATCCTCAAGGATGTGCCGGCAGATGCACAGGTGAAGGTTACTTTTGCGGCAGATGCAGCTGTTTATCAGAGAGATTATGCAGAAGAGGTCTATGAGATTCTGGAAAAAGCACAGATTACCTATGCACAGAAGACAGAGGTTTATAAAGTAGTGAAAGAACTGGGCACAGAAGCAGTGCCTGTTCTGGTATCCATGAATTTGAATCCGTCATTGCTTGGGGTACTGATGGAGATTCTTACAATGGGAATTTAACCGAATCAAGCTAGTGTGCCAACAAGTTGATTTCTCGAACAATCTTGCGTCTAAATTTCTTATTTCCGCGTTGTCGTCGGTCGCCGTAGCCACCGCTACGCCTCCTTCCTCCGCCTTGAAATAAGAAAATTTATCCTGCAAGATTGTTTCAAGAATCAACTTGTCGGCACACTAGTTCTCTGCGGTAACACAAAAATCCCGCTCACAGTTGTGTCTTACTGTGAGCGGGATTTCACATTTTAAAAGAAGGAGTGCCGGATCTTGCGATCCGGCAAGTATGAAAAAGAAAAAGTTTTATTATAAATAAAGCGTTTGCTTTATTTGCTTATTAATATACAGGGAAAATGTGTGCAAAATGTGATGGACTGTTGAAGAAATTGTGATTAAATTCTAAAAAACTTATAAAAAAAGAAAAAGACCTGCCATTAGAGAGTCTGACACTGAATAAGGAATCAATTACCCTGCTCCGGGGTGAGACGGCAAATCTTCTGACACAGTGGCAGCCGCAGGATACCACCCGGTGGAAATACATGCAGTGGACGAGTTCCGATCCCAGTGTGGCGGAAGTTTCCAGAGGAAAAATAACAGCCGTGGGAGAAGGCACTGCAACCATCACAGCAAGTATGGGAACGAAGGAAGCAACCTGCACGGTGACGGTGACGGACAGCGAGGTATGTAAGACAGCTTTGACACTGCTGGATGCCCAGTACATCTGGGGAGGCAATGGACCCCAGGACGGAGGTGTGGACTGCTCCGGGCTTCTGATGTATGCGTATACACAGAACGGATATGATTTTGGTGCCGATCTGAACGCTGACAATTTTGCCCGGTACGGGCAGGAGGTCAGCCGGGAAGAACTGCAGCCGGGAGATGCGATCTGTACCTGTTATAACGGGGAACGATATCAGCATATTTTATTGTATATTGGAAATGATATGGTGGTTGCCTCCGAGTGCGGAGGACCGACGGTATGTTCTCTGGGATTGAGCTGTGATCAGCATGTGAAGAGAACAAAATGCAACTGCCGAACCTGGAAACGCCCGTTAAATGAAAACGATCTTGTGAATGCAAAATTCGTCCGGATGGATCGTTATAAAACCTGAGAGAACGAACCTTCAGAATACTTGGAAAAACGGATGAGAAGTTTCTAAAATTTTCAAAAATATATTTGATATAAGCAAAATAATAATATATATATTACAGCAGAAGGAGAAAAAGATGAAAATTGGATTTATCGGATGTGGAAATATGGCTTCCGCGATGATCGGCGGAATCATAAAAAATCAGGTGGTAGCACCGG
>ERZ857922.3674-NODE-3674-length-12843-cov-7.310056_pt1 | contig 12843 bp, 8 predicted proteins | sample MGYA00519579_ERZ857922 | MGnify/ENA primary metagenome ERZ857922 (study PRJEB31778, sample SAMEA3449375) | human gut metagenome | biome: human gut; feature: human-associated habitat; material: faeces | place: United Kingdom | collected 2010/2012 ... | reverse complement strand
TAGGGGGCCACCAGCGCACGGCTGGATTTATCCCCCACCGTGCGGGAAACAAAGCTGCAATAGCTGCAGCGGGACGGGCAGAACGGAATGCCCGCGTACACACTGCAATCCATCGGCTGGGCGCGCTCCAGCACCGGGCGCTGCAGGTCCGCAATACTTTTGGCCATGGCAAAACGGCGCGGCGTGCAGTCAAAATGCTGCAAAAAGCGCTGTTCGATTTCTTCTTCGGTTTTGCCCTCGGCGCGCAGGTCATGGATGATGCGCACCGGGCGCACGCCGGTCATCATGCCCCAGGGCGGGCGGATACCGGTAACGCCGCACAGCATGGTGTACAGCATGCGGCACAGAGCATACTCCTGCGTGCGGGCATCCCCCTGGGGCGGGCGCTGCTGCACCCAGGTGGTTGTGCCGTTCTGCCGTACCAGAACCAGCAGCAGATATCTGTGAGCCACAGCCAGCACAAGGTCTGCGGTATCGTCCGGCAGGGTCTGGCTCAGCTCCGCCGCCGGGTAAAAGATGCGTGCGGTATGCTCGGCCTCATACCCAGCTGCCGCACCGCGCAATACAATTTGCATAAGAACCCCCGAATTGGAGGGAGGAGTTAGCGCGGAGCCGAGCCTGTTGTAATCCCGCTTATGCCAATACTGCCAAAACAGTACCCGGCGCATTGCAGGTATACCGCAAACTTTTAGGCCGCCGCTTAACTCCTAACTCCTACCTATCTTAAAATACTTCCCCCATCAGATATGGGTTGGACCGGCGTTCCTGGCCAAGGGTGGTAAAGCTTTCATGGCCGGGGTAGACGGTGGTTTCATCCGGCAGGGGCAGATCCGCCACCAGAGCAAGGCTGCGTTGCATCTCCGCCGGGCTGCCGCCGGGCAGGTCCACACGGCCGCAGCTGCCCGCAAACAGGGTATCGCCGCTGAACAGCCGGTCGCCGCAGGCGATGACCACGCCGCCGGGGGTGTGGCCCGGTGTGTGCCAGATGCGGAACGTCAGCTCATCCACCTGATACTCACTGTTGCCCGCAGGCCACGGGGCATCGATCAGATCCGGAGTCAGCGGGTACATCTGGTCGCCTTTGGCATCGGCCAGGTCCATATGCACCTTGGCGCCGGTGGCTTTTTTCAGAGCCGTCACACTGCCCACATGGTCATAATGGCCGTGGGTGAGGAAAATGTCCGTCAGGGTTGCGTTATTCTCTTTCAGCTGAGCCAGATAGGTTTCGGCCTCGGCAGCGGGGTCCACCACAACGGCATGCCCGGCGGCGGTGATCAGCAAAAAGGTATTAGTATACAGCGGCCAAACGCCATGGATATGGATCAATTTCATGGTTGTGCTCCTTTACTTCCACTCATCGGTATCAATGATGATGGTCACCGGACCATCGTTGACAAGGCTGACCTGCATATCGGCCCCAAACTCGCCATGCTGAACGTCTTTCAGTCCCTGGGTGTTCATCAGCTCCTGCAAAAAGGCATCATAAGCGCTTTTGGCGGTCTCCCCTTTTGCGGCATGGATAAAGCTGGGCCGTTTGCCGCGGGAGGTATCGCCATACAGGGTAAAGTTGCTGACGACAAGAACCGAATAGCCAAGTTCCACCGCGCTGCGGTTCAACTTGCCCTCATCATCGGCAAAAATGCGCAGCCCGGCGCATTTGGCTGCCAGCTTGGGGATAATGGCGGGGTCGTCCCCATCCTTTACCCCAAGCAAAATCATCAGCCCCGGCCCGATGGTGCGGGGATCGCCGCCGTTGACCACAACGGACGCCGAGGAAACACGCTGAAGCACAGCACGCATAACACAGTTCTCCTTATTCAGTCAGTATGGCACACCCGGTTAAGCCGCAGGCACCATAAAATAGCAGGAATCCGCTACAAAGAAATTCAGCGAATCATCGCCCGCAAACACCGCCTGCCAGTTTTCCCATGTTGCGCCGTCGGTTGTCACATACACGGCGGTGGGGTCATACTGCCCGGCGGCAAGCCGGGCAGCGGTATCGGCGCGGCTGGCTTCCGCCGCTGGGTGGCTGCCGGACACAGCAATATCCAGATTGGTTGCCAGCCCCTGCTTGCCCGCCAGAATGGCCAGCAGGCGCAGGCGGTCCTCCCGCACTTCCCCGGCGGCAAGCAGCTGGGTGTGGCCAGCGCCAAGGCTGGCGGTCTGGTCGTTGTTTACCACTGTGGCGTTGATGGGGTCGGCGAACTTCTGCCGCTTTTGCTGGGCGGCGGCGCTCAAATCAAACGCCTGAACGCCGACAAACAGCGCCAGCACCAGCACCGCATACCGGCCGGGCAGGCGGTCCCACAGGGTATACAAGGCATACACCACCATGCAGGCCGCTACCAGATAGAACATCCGCCCGCTGGAGCGGAAGATGCCGCACAGCTCCAACAGCTTTGCAGGCAGCGGCAGCTCAATGCCGGTGTTGCCCCAGTAAATTTTGTTGCTGACGGCAAACAGCGTTAAAAACACGCAGGCCGCAAACACCGGCCCGTTGCGGTGCCACCAGGTTTTGGTGTTCTGGGGGCAGCGCACCGCCCGGCGCAGGCTGAACAGCAGCGCCGCCGTGATCAGCGCCAGCACACCAAGCCCCAGGTAATTGAAGCCATCATACTGGCCGGGCTGCTGCGGCATTACCTGGTACAGCCGGGACCAAGTGTAGCCCCCGCGGGAGGTTGGGTTGATGAGTGCATTCAGGTTCATGGAATAATCGCCATAGCCGGAGCGGGATGCCCCGGTGCCGGAGCCGATGGCCCCACACAAAACGCCGCCCACAACAGCCGCTGCCAAACTTGCCGCAAACTGCAGCGCCGCGCGGCCCCAGGCTTTTTTCTGGCGGCCCAGTTCCACGGCGGCCAGCAGGGCGCACATCATGACCAGCGGCAGAAAGTACGGGTGGATGCCCACCGCCAAAAAGGCCAGCACCGGCATGGCCCAGGGGAATTTGGCCGTGCCGCTGTGCAGGTTTTGACGGTATTCCAGAAAGGCATACAGCGCCAGCAAAAACAGCCACTGGCTGGCCAGCGCGGTATGGCGGAACGCGCGCTCCCACAAGGTAGGCAGCATAACAAACAGCAGACCGCCCAGTGTGGAAAACACCAGCGCTCCCGCGCCAGTTTTTGCCTGCCCGCGAGCGCACAGAAGCGCACCGGCTGCCCCCTGCATGGCAAAGCAGAACAGCGTGTACCACCCAAACCACTGGAAGGTGGAGGGCAGCACCCCGCGCAGCGCCTTGAAGAAGATGCTGACCCAGGGGATGCTGTCGGTAAACGAAATGACGGTGCCATCCGGGGCGGCAATGGTATCCGCCAGGCCCAGCGGGAACGCCCAATGAGAGTTGCGGAACAACACCCAGCCTGCATAATGCTGCTGAATGTCCCACTCATCATAGCCGTTCAAGATCCAGGCATCATAGGTTGGGTGCAGGGTGGATGTGCCATACAGCAGGAAAAATACCACCATGCCCGCCGCCGCGCCCAAAAGCGCCGCCAGCCACCGCCGTTTTGTGTTTTGATTCATGTGTTTTATGGGTTGTGCAGTGATAGGTCAATTTTGATTTAACCCCAGGCAGCGGGCGCGCAATATGCGTTCCTACGGGGTTTCTGCACACTTTCTATTTTATTTTTTATGTCTGATATATTAGAGTCTTTTCGGTTCCTTTTTTTGCAAAAAAGGATCAAAAAGTCCCCCGTATAAAAGTTTTAGTTGCGGGTAACTGTCAGAACGTCTTTGACTTTTTTCAGGCGTGCCACAACATTGTTCAGGTGCACGGTGTTCATAATGCCCACCGTCAGGGACATGCGTGCGCGGCCCTGGTCCGCCGCGCGGGCGGAGAGTGAATAGATCGGCACACGCATATCGCCCAGCGCCAGCGCAACGTCCGAAAGCAGGTTGGCGCGGTCCATGCAGTCCAGCTCCAGCGTTGCCTTGTAGTCCTCTTTGGCATCATCCGCCCAATAGGCTTTCACCCAGCGGGCGGCATTTTCCGGGTCCTTCATACTCTGCTGCACATTGGCGCAGTCCCGCTTGTGGATGGACACGCCAAACCCACGGGTGACAAAACCGATGATGTCATCCCCCGGCAGCGGCGAACAACACTTGGCAAACTTGATGGGGCAGTTGTCAATGCCTTCCACCACAACGCCATCCGAAGAATGAACACGCTTGATATCCACCGTGGGCAGCGGCTTGGGTTCCGTTGCTTTCAGGCGGGTGTACTCTTCCTTCAGCTTGGGCAGGATGCGCGCCAGCTGCAAACCGCCATAGCCGATGGCCGCATACATTTCATCCACCGAGTTACAGTGGTTGCGGCGCGCCAGGTTGGACATGAACTCGTCATACTGCTCCGGCGGGATCACCATCAGGTTGCGGCGCAGCTCTTTTTCAAAGGCATCCTTGCCCTCGGCAATGTTTTCGTCCCGGCGCTCTTTCTTGAACCAGTTGCGGATCTTGTTCTTTGCTTCGCTGGTTTTTACAATGTTCAGCCAGTCGCGGGAGGGACCACGGTTTTCCGGGCCGGTGATGATTTCAATGATTTCGCCGGTAACGACCTGATGGTCAATGGGCACAATGCGGTTGTTTACCTTGGCGCCGATCATCCGGTTTCCCACGGCGGAATGGATGGCGTAAGCAAAGTCGATGACGGTTGCGCCGGCCGGCAGGTTGATCACATCGCCGCGTGGGGTAAAGGCAAACACTTCTTCCGGCAGCAGGTCGCTCTTCAGATCGTGGAGCAGGTTGCCGGAATCCTCGCTCAGGCGCTGGTTCTCCAGCAGCTGGCTGACCCATGCCAGACGGTCGTCCAGCTTATCGTGGCCTTCGCGGCCTTCCTTGTACTTCCAGTGGGCGGCAACGCCGTACTCAGCCTGCTCGTCCATTTTGCGGGTGCGGATCTGCACCTCAAAGGGGATGCCCTCGTGCCCGATGACGGTGGTGTGCAGGCTCTGGTAGCCGTTGGGCTTGGGGGTGGAGATATAGTCCTTAAAGCGGTTGGGCAGCGGGTGGTACATATCATGGATGAGGCCAAGGGTGCTGTAACACTCGGCCAGAGAATCCAGAATGACCCGGACCGCGTAGATATCGTAGATCTCGTCGAAGGACTTATTCTGCATGATGGTCTTGCGGTAGATGCCGTAGATGCTCTTGACCCGGCGCTTGATGGTGGCACCCTCGATGCCGCTTTCCACCAGACGGCGCTCGATGACGCCAGACACCTTGATCAAAAACTCCTCACCGGCGCGCTCGCTGAGCATCCGGCTGATCTCGGCATAGCCCACGGGGTCCAGATAATGCAGGCTGCGATCCTCCAGCTCTTCCTTGACGTTCAGGATGCCAAGGCGGTTGGCGATGGGGGCGTACACCTCCATGGTCTCGCGGGCCTTATCGCGGCGCTTCTGCTCCGGCCAGGCGTCGCCGGTGCGCATATTATGCAGCCGGTCGCACAGCTTGATGATCATCACACGCACGTCCCGGCTCATGGCCAGCAGCATCTTGCGCAGGTTCTCGGCCTGCAGTTCCTCAATATTGGAGAACTGGATCTTGGTCAGCTTGGTCACGCCGTCCACCAGCAGGGCCACTTCCTCGCCAAAGGCGGCTTTCAGGTCGTCCAGCGTGGTGGGGGTATCCTCCACTACGTCATGCAGCAGGGCGGCGGCGATGCTCTCGGAGTCCATGCCCAGATCCAGCACCAGCCGGGCGACTGCCAACGGGTGGCAGATATAGGGCTCGCCGCTGCGGCGGCACACGCCGTTGTGGGCGTTATTTGCCAGCTCGTAGGCCTTTTGGATCATCTCCATATTGTAGGCTTTGCCGCTGGCCTGAATGGCCTCGCACAGCTTTTCCCACGTTACGATCTCCGGGCGTACCTCAGAGGGCAGCGCCCCCTCCGGTGCGTCTGCCAGCAGCGCCGTAGCGGCTACGGTGGCGGTCTCCTGCACCGGCTGGTGCAGATGGGTCTTGGCAGAGTAGCCGTCCTCGTCCCGTACCGGAGCCGGGACCGGGACAGTATTTTTCTTTCCCTCAGGCATTTATAGTTCCTCCAGACATTTCAGGATGGGGGCATCGGCAAGGTTCTTTTTGCCTGCTGTCGGCACCAGCTCCCAGAATTTTGCCCCGCCTTTTTCCGCTGCGGTGATCAGCCCCACCTGCTCTAAAGCGGCAACTGCCACCAGCGTTTTGCCGGTCTGCTCCTCGCCCAGCTTTGCGCACAGGGGCTGCAGGTCCTCGGCGTGCCAGCGGCGGGACTGCAATTCCCGGTACACGGCAATGATATCCGTGCGGGCGGGGACGATCTGTTTTTTCTGTTCTTCGGTCAGGGGGGTGCCCCGGCGCAGTGCCTGCACCAGTGCAGCCTGCCGCGCCAGCTCTGCGCCCAGCCCTGCCGGGTGCAGGTCGATGATACGGCCGGAGAGCTGCGCCCCTCGGGCGGACTCGTAGACCGAAAGGTTCAGTGCCACGTCCACCACATCGCCCAGCGCGTAGGGCAGCTGCTCGGCGGGCATCCCGAACCAGACGGCGTACAGGCAGCTATTGCCCTGCCGCAGCCGCAGGCGGCTGTGCCGCCCTTCCGATACCGGGTATACGCCGTCCACCACGGCACTTTGCAGCAGGAACACCGGGGTGGGGTTCTCGGCTCCGTAGGGTGCCAACTGCTCCAGATGCCGCACGCTCTCCACCGTGATGCGGTCCAGATGGATGGTCACATCACAGGTAAGGGGCGGGGTGTGCAGCACCGGGCATTCCCGGGCAGCCCAGTCGTTCAGGCGGCGGCGCAGCTCGGGCAGATTTTCTTCCCGGACGGAAAGTCCCGCCGCCATGGCGTGGCCGCCGTAGCGCACCAGAAGGTCGGCACAGGAGCCGATGCAGGCGTGCAGGTTAAAGCCCTGCACGCTGCGTCCGCTGCCCTTGCCCTCGCCGTGCTCGTCAATGGTGACCACGATGACCGGGCGTCCGGTGCGCTCCACCAGCCGGGAAGCCACGATGCCAATGACGCCGGGATGCCAGTCCCGTCCCCACAGCAGCATGATGCGGTCATCCAGACGCTCGGGCTGCTGTTCCAGCAATTCCTCGGCAGCTTTGAAGATCTGCTGCTCAGTCTCCTGCCGGTGGGCGTTGATCTCGTTCAGCTTGTGCGCCAGTTCCTCGGCCCTGTCCGGGTCCTCACAGAGCACCAGCTGCAAGGCGGTGACGGCGTTATCCATGCGGCCTGCCGCGTTGATGCGGGGTGCGATGGCGTAGCTGATATTCTCGGCGGTGATGGGCTTGCCCGCAAGGCCGACTTCCTCTAAAAGTGCCCCAAAGCCGGGGCGGTCGGTCTGTTGCAGCTGCCGCAGCCCGGCCTTGACAAGGGTGCGGTTCTCCCCCACCAGCGGCATCACGTCTGCCACAGTGCCCACGGCGGCAAGGTCGCCGCAGTAATCCAGCATTTCCTCCGGCGGGCAGCCGTCCAGCGCAGCGCAGAGCTTGAAGGCTACGCCCGCGCCGCACAGACCCTTGAAAGGGCTGTGGTCGTCCTCTCGGCGGGGGTCCACCACGGCCACGGCCTTGGGCAAAGTCTCCGGCGGCAGATGGTGGTCGGTGATGATCAGGTCCATACCCAGTGAAGCCGCAAAGTCGGCTTCCTCCACGGCAGAAATGCCGTTATCTACGGTCACGATGAGGGTGCAGCCCTTGTTATGCATGGACTGAATGGCGTTTTTGGACAGGCCGTAGCCGTCCCCTTCGCGGCTGGGCAGCATACACTTGACGGACGCGCCCATGCCCTTGAGGTGCTGGTACAGCAGGGCGGTGGCGGTCACGCCGTCCACATCGTAGTCGCCGAAAACCGCGATGGTCTCGCCGTTGTCAATGGCCTGCCAGATGCGCTGACAAGCGGCGTCCATGTCGGTCAGCAGGGCGGGGTCGGAAAGTTCTTCCTCCCCTGCCAGCAAGGTCAGCGCTTCGGCGGGGTCGGTGATGCCCCGGGCGGCAAGGATACCCGCCAGCAGGGCGTTTTCCTTCTGCTGCGCAGCCAGCACGGCCTTATATTTTTCGTCTGACCACGGCGCTTCGTCCATGGCCTGCTCTTCCAGCTGTGCCGCCGCTTGTTCGGCAATGGCGGCGGTCAGTTCCCGCACAGCGGCGCGGTCCAGCGGTTTTTGTTCCCAAGCACGGTAGGTCATTCAAATTCCCTCCCGGTCAGGCCATCGTTGGCCAGCATTCCCTGCAAAGCGGCGATCTCGGAAGAAATGTCCATGGCTACGTCCGAAAGCAGATTGTTGTACAGGTTCTCATACGCCTGATTCAAGGTGTGCAGGATACCCGCGATATCCCGGCGGATGGTCTCGGCGTTTTCGCCCTGCTGCCCCTGCACATCGTTATAGGTGTGCAGCAGCTTGAGGGTGGTGGGAATATAATATTCCGCAAAACGGCGGGTCTTGGGCTGGCTTTCCGGGTGTGCCTCCAGCCAGTCGCAGATGGCGGTAGTGGTCTTGTGCATGGCCGCCAGCTCTTCCCGCGCCTGCGCGTCCTGCATGAGCTGCTGCTCTTTTTCCAGCACGGCAGCAAAGCGGCGGGCGGTATCGAGATTGAGCAGAGCATCGCCGGTTTCTTCCTTTTCCGGCTGCGGCTGCGCGGCGGCTGCGGCGGCTTTCTCCTTGGCAGCGCGGTAGTCCTCTGCCGTCAGGTAGAGCGTTTCAGTCTCATCGTCCAGCCATGCGTTCAGCCAGCCCTTATGGATGTAGCCGCGCAGCTTTTTCAGCGCCTTTTTCTTGGTCTGGTGGGTCAGGTCTGCCAGCATCTCCACCGCCAGCCCCTTCTGCGCGTTCAGCTTTTCGGCTGCATCTGCCAACGCCCCCAACTTTTTGGAGGCCGACAGCCGGGAGGCACCAGCGGAGATCATCACACCAAAACCACATGCCAGCAAGGTAAAGATGCCGCCGCAGAATTCCAGGGCTGTCATAGCCGCTTCGGTAAGCAGCTCGCCGCCCACAACGTACTGGGCAATGTCCTGCACCCAGATGGGGGTAGCCGCCGCAGCCACGCCAAGGCAGCTGATTCCAGCGATGCCAAAGGTGGCCGCAAAGGTGATGCCCACCGCCAGCAAAGTGCAGCCTGCGCTATGGCGTTTTTTTGCGCTGATACGGATGCTTTCCACCGGGGTCGGCTCCGGCTTTGCAAAGATCTGCCGGAACCAGCCGGGCATCCCGGCGGGGTCGGCATCCGCAGCACCTTCGCGGAAAGGCTGCTTTGCATCCCCGTAGGGATAACCTCTGCGCCCCTGCCGGAAGGCCTTTGCGGCCTCTCCGATACCGTAGTTGGCTGCATGGACAGCGGCTTTGCCCACATCCCACGCCCGGTCACCGATGTCCATGCCCCTGCCCTCAAAGCCGTGGGCAAAGGCATCGGTCATGGTGTCGCCAAAGGCGCGCAGCTGGTCTTCCAGCTCCTGCTGTACCTGTCGGCCTTCGTTATTATTTCGGTTATCGTTTTCACGATCGTACATCAAAATTTTCTCACCCTTCTGCCGGTGCATACCGGCTGATGATGGCGCGGGCCACCCGCAGACCATCCACGGCGGCGCTCATAATGCCGCCCGCATATCCCGCACCCTCGCCGCAGGGGTAAAGCCCTGCCAGCTGGGTGCACACAAAGTCCTCTTCCCGCTTGAGCCGCACCGGGCTGCTGGTGCGGGTCTCAAGGCCGGTCAGGATGGCGTCCGGCGCAGTGTAGCCCGCGATCTTGCGCTCATAGGCGCGCAGACCCGCTCGCAGGGTATCCGCCAGCTCCCCGGGCAGCAGTGCGCCCAGATCTGCGGCAGTCACACCGCGGTCGTAGGTGGGCTGTACGCTGCCAATATGCAGCTGCCCGCGCCCTTCCAGAAAGCTTTGCACATTCTCTGCCGGGGCGGCGTAGGCTCCGGCGGCACGACCGGCGGCATAGGCTTTTGCTTCCAGCTCCCGCTGGAAGGCGATGGCGCGGCGGGGGTCGTTTGCAAAGTCTGCCCCGCCCACGCTGACCACCACCGCCGCATTGGCGTTTTTGCCGCTGCGGGCGTGGTAGCTCATGCCGTTGGTCACAACACGCTCTTCCTCACTGGCCGAAGCCACTACCTGACCGCCGGGACACATACAGAAGGTGTACACGCACCGGTCGCCGACGTGCTGGGAAAGCTGGTATTCGCCCCGGGGCAGTGCCGGATGTCCGGCAGCTTCATGGTACAGGCTTTTTTCGATCTCGCTTTGCAGGTGCTCGGCGCGGAAGCCCACGCTGAAGGGCTTGCATTCCAGCACAAGGCCGCTGTCCATCAGCATGCTGAAGGTGTCCCGTGCCGAGTGCCCCACCGCAAACACCAGCGTCTCGCAGGCAAAGCTGCCGTTTGTAGTAGTGATGCCCACAAGTCGTCCGTTTTTTCGCTCCAGTCCGGTGAGCGCGGTGTTGAAGTGCACCTCACCGCCCAGAGACTCGATCTCTTTGCGGATGGAGGTGATGACGCCGCGCAGCAGGTCGGTGCCCACATGGGGCTTTTGCTTCCATGCGATCTCTGCCGGGGCACCGTGCTGCAAAAACACCTCGGTGACAAAATCACACAGTTCATCCCCGATGCGGGTGGTCAGCTTGCCATCCGAGAAGGTGCCCGCGCCGCCCTCGCCGAACTGGATGTTGGCGTTGGGGTCCAGCTGACCGGTGGCGGAAAAGTGCTCCACCGCCTGCACACGGGCATCCAGCGCAGGGCCGCGCTCCAGCACGATGGGGCGGTAGCCCTGCCGTGCCAGCAGCAGGGCCGCAAACAGCCCCGCCGGGCCCAGTCCGCACACCACAGGGCGGTGCACAAGCGGCTGGGTACCTGCGTGCAGGGTAAAGTCTGCCCGGCTATGCAGGGCGGCGTCCGAGCAGCGGGCTGCAAGGGCGGCCTCCTCCCCGGGCTGCTTGAGGGTGACCGCCACGGTATATACCAGCTTGGGCTGGCCGTGGCGGGCATCCACCGAAAGCTTTGCCACGCCGGTGTGCTCTACCTTGCTGCGGGGCACCCGCAGGGTGTGCAGCGCCTTTTCAAATGCCTGCGGCTCTGCGGCAGAGAGGGGCAGACGGATGTTGCGAACCAGAATCATTTGTTGTGTTTTCCTTTAAATTTAGTTGCTTTCAATGCGGCATTGCAGCACATAGCTGCCCAGTGCAAAGATCTTGCCGTTGGAGGGTACATACAGCCGGCAGGCAATGTTCTGTTGGCCGGTAGCCACGGCAAAGTCCTCGGCGTCGATCTCAATGACCACCTGCTCGGGGGTCAAAGTCTCCATAGCACCCTTGGGGCCGCAGAGGATCACGTTCATCAGCCGCTCGGTCTCCACCGTCAGCTGATAGGTGGCGGGCAGATTGACCACCTGCACACAGCTGGAGGGCAGGTTCATGGTCTTGGTCTCCAGCCCGGAGCAGTCAAAGCTGACCGTGATGGTGGAGATATTGTCCAGCAGATAGATATCTGTCGGCAGCTCGATGGGCATCTCGTACACCTTGTTCAGACTGAATGTGGAAAGGTCGATGGTGCCGATGGACAAGGTGGACAGTGCATCGATCTTTTCTGCCGGGCCCGCTACCTTGAGCTGCTTGCAGCTGAGGGCATAGCTCAGCACCGAGTTATCGAACCCGCGCGGCGCGTTGATAAAGTTCACCTTCACCGGCAGGGTCGCCGTCTTGTACACTTGCAGCGTCACGTCCACATTGCTTTCTTCCAGCGTGGTGTACTGGAACTTGACCTCTTTGCCGCCGCTGGTGTAGAAGCGCAGAGGGGTGTTCAGCGTGACCGACTCGGTCAGTTCGCTGCTGTAAGATGCCTCGGCGGTGCAGGTAGCCACCTTGCTCAGCTCGCTGCTGGGGCCGGACAGGGTGACGGTCTCCTTGGAGACCTCGGTGCTGTAAAGGATATAGCCGTCTGCAATGCGCAGATAGTTGGTGGTAGCGGTAACGGGCAGGGTCTTTTCCTCCACCACGTCAAACACCACATCCACCGTGTTGTCGCTGCCTTCCATGGTCACGGTCACGCCATTGAGCAGACCGTTTGCGCCGCGCACTAGCAGCCGCAGGGTCTTTTCGCCGCTGTCGCGCACGCTGGACCAGTCCGGGTAGACCACAAAGTCCGACGCGCTGAGCCCGCCGATGGTGTAGCCATCGCCGGAAAGCTTCAGGTTCACGGTCTTGTCCTCGGCACTGACGATGCTCAGACCCCGGGAAGTATAGGCGGCGGAATCGTAGGTGTAATCCACCGGCACATTATAGATGGTGTTGGTGGTGCCGGGCTGAACGATGATGGTGACCACCATCCATGCAACGATGGCACCCAGCACAGACAGTGCCAGCCGGACGCGGCGGTCATCCAGAAGATTTTTCTTTTTGCGGACGGCAGGCTTTGCGCCATTCGTCTTGTTCGGCTGGTTGCTCATTGCTGCTCGTCCTCCCCCTTCTGGCTGATCCAGTTCCACAGCTTTTTCGCCTGCTCCACCCAGCTGTCGGCGGTGTTCTTTTCCACCGTGGACTCCTTGGGGATCATCTCGTCGATGAGGCGGGTATACAGGCTCTGGCGGTCAAAATGACGGATCAGCACACCATTTTTGGCCATGGAGATGATGCCGGTCTCCTCGCTGACCACGATGGCAATGGCGTCGGAGTTTTCCGCAATACCAAGACAGGCGCGGTGGCGGGTGCCCATATCTTTGCCCAGATCCAGATTGTTGGAAAGGGGCAGCACGCAGCCCGCCGCCTTGATGCGGCCGTTTTCGATGATAGCGGCACCGTCATGCAGAGGTGTGCCCTCGTAGAAGATAGTGCCCAGCACTTCCAGATTGACCGCGCTGTTCACCGGGGTGCCGG
>ERZ857922.3672-NODE-3672-length-12845-cov-4.243315_pt1 | contig 12845 bp, 18 predicted proteins | sample MGYA00519579_ERZ857922 | MGnify/ENA primary metagenome ERZ857922 (study PRJEB31778, sample SAMEA3449375) | human gut metagenome | biome: human gut; feature: human-associated habitat; material: faeces | place: United Kingdom | collected 2010/2012 ... | reverse complement strand
CCATAAATCCATGTCAGTGACTGCGTAATGACTGGTGATCACTTGACGAATTCCAGTATTCCGCAAAGTATTAATAGGAAACAAAGATTCGGAATTTGCTGTGACGACAACCACTTGAATACGTTTGGATGTCATTGTCATCACTCTCTCAACAATAGGAGAATCATCCGAAAATGCATAAAAAACAAAAATATATATTCCAGACCATCGATAGGATAACTCTTGAATAAATGAGGCTCTAGATGCTCTAATCCTAATATTTCACACTCAATCCCACGTTAAAACGGAGACTAAAGTAAAGTCAAAACGAAGTTTGGTAGTTGCAAGTGATTGCTGTTCTCTAGTTGTCTTTCTAATTGCTGGATCCCAAATTTGGTCTCCCGCAACATTTACAATAGATTTAAATGTTTCGATATAGAATACATTACTACATTTGAAACCAAGTTCATTCCAAACATAGAAAACAAAATCAGAAGAGAAAGAAGAGAAACAAGCCAGCGCATTGCCTGAGATTGTGACACTCATTTTGACAACTTCGTTTCAATTCTAACAAACAACCAAACTAAACAACTCATTTATGGTGCTTCTTTCCTCTCCTCATCTTATTAAGCAACTTCTTGTGCTTCTCCTCCCACATCTTTCTTCCACTCATCGGAATTCTCACATGATTCGAAATCTGACTCTAATTCTCATACTACAGTAATATAATAAACCTTTTGGTTCCGGCGACTACTCACACTGCTATTCGTGCTAAGCAGTTCCGCAGTAACTGCAAATGACTATAATTCATTCCCTTATCTAGAATGTACATGCAAGGGATCATCAACCTTCTTCCGCTTGTAATCATCCTTCATTTTCCTACATGTTATTGATTTATTCTATTCCTACTCTCTACGACTATTTGTAGTATCCTTTACTGTCACTTTTGGTTTCAAAACATCCGGAATCAGATAATCAGGAATATCCTTCAGGTGAGGTTGAGGTCGAATCAACTTCTTCGCCGCTCCATGTTGAAGCATCTTTAATTCCTGTGGGTTGTCTTCAAAGTGCATTTTCAACTTGGCACTATTCAGAGCCTCACGACGTAACTCCATCACTCGTGTATCCTTAATCAATTTCTTGTTAATTCCACGTTTCACATCCTCTACTCTACAGATTACAATCATAAATATGTCCTCACCTGTAAGTAAATGATTCGATCTCCTTCACATCAAATGGTAGTTTCTGAGGCACAGGGTGACCATCACGAGGTGGATTATGCTTCTGGATCTCCGTTAAAATCAGTTTCTCTTCAGGATGATTCATATCCACAAACGATAGAGCAGTTCCTACGAATAACCGTGGGAATCATTTCAATACCCAGATTCTCAGCACGTGCTGTTCGTCCAATACGATGAATATATGAAGCTACAGAGGAAGCTAAGGAATAGTTGACCACAGCAGAGACATCTGATCATCACTACCTTAGAAGATACTCACTCTCAAAATCTATCCCTCGACTAATCGCATATTCACCTTCATCCTTCAATGATTCGTCTTCCTTCTCCTCATCCAATGAAGGAGCCTCTTCATCACTCATATCAAACAAACCATCTTCTTCGTCAATCTCACTTTCTTCATCCTCTTTCAATAAATCACCATCCTCCTCTTCATCTTCTTTCAACAGGTCATCGTCCTCTTTCAGTACCTCCTTCTCTTCCTCATCTTCTTTCAACAGATCACCATCCTCCTCTTCATCATTCTTACTTTCTGATGTTACTGGTTCTGTGTCCTCATTTGAAACAATGCCTTCATCTGTTGCTATCAAATAGTCAAACAACCCCTAATCATCATTCATTCAATTCCATCACTTACTCGGTTGAATTGATAAATGATATTATTACGTGACAATAAAGGTAATTCATTGTTTAATACAACAGCTTTCATCGAAAAGCGAGATAAGAAGATATACAAATAATACCCCCTATTTTTGACATAACACAATACCTTCTTACAATTCCAGATTGTTGACAAATATGATCACCTTTCCTTTGATGATATGAAGACGGAGTAATGCATACAATAGAAGTGGTTTATCCTTTTCAGAAACATCAATGTAGAATTCCTTCAAGTCTAGACATCAACATCCTCATCTTCATCAACTTGTATTCTCTTCCTTCAATTTAATTGTTACACAATTATGAAGGAGCTTCTTCTTAAGCGAATTCACATCATCCGTCAAGGTAGCGGAAAGAATCACATTCTGACATGTTGCCGGAATAAGATCGACCACTGCATTAACATCACTCTCATATCCATAGGATAACAACTACACATCAATTCGATTCTCTTTTCCAACCAAATCGGCTTCATCGATTACAAAGGTATGGATATTCTTCAAAAGATTCTCTTGATGGAGTTTTAAGTGACTCAATAACAGTTTGGGTGTCGAAATGACAACATCAGTGTAAGCATTCAGATAGTCCCTCTGCTGCTCCACATTTGTGTCATACAATGCAACACAATTTACAGAACTACTGCAATATCGAGTCAGACTCTTGAAACACATAAACGTCTGCATGCACAGTTCTTTTGAAGGAACTAAGACAACCACCTTTATTCCATCAACATTGCTATTAAGTGAGAGGAGTTTCTGAACCGCTGGAACTGCATATGCTATAGTTTTTCCTGATCCCGTTCTTGCCTTCACTAATACATCCTTTCCGGAAAGAATAAGAGGAATCGATTGTGCCTAATCCATCAGCACTCCAATTCCAAGTACACACCTGAACTAATGTGGGATGGGCGTACCCAAGATCGTGAACTGCTTTCAGAATCCTTTTATCAAGACCTACACTCCTCAACGAAATCAAACACACGAAACCGAAAGAAGAATCATCAAACGTCTTTTCCTCATCCGTTACTCCTTGAACCATGATACTAGTCTCTTCAGTATTCGACATTCTCGAAAGTCTACACCACATTTAGGAATAACCTTCAACTTCTCTCTATCAATAACTTACAAGTATTTGATTAGAAATCACTACAAAGAATGGAATATAAACCAAAGGATTGCGAGAAAACGACCAATATAGGAATGACAAAAAGTGAACAGATTTTGAACAAACAGGAAATTTCATAGGAATAACCCTCTTTTGACTTGAAAAAGATGTTTTGAGATGAAATCCTTCATACTGACCTATACAACAATGAAAAACTCTTCCATCATCAGTTCGGATGGTACCTCCATTACAAATGACATAATCCAAATACTCCTTCGATACCTCAATAATCCATAAATCATCTTGAAGAGTGAATAATTGAGGAGGATGAGAACATAACCATTGAATCTGTTTTGCCAAATGAAAAGGGAGAATTGCTTTACCTTCACTGTTATATTTTATGCACCACTGTATAAGTTCATCATTGTATCCTTCAGAAGACTTCAACAGAATATCTCCGGAAATCAAGACAGGAACGCAATTCATTATTGCAGCCCGTCTGAATACATTTGGATGGAATTTACTAGTTACTGGAGGGATAGCTATGGTATCAGGCTGAGACATCATTCGATGAAGAATAGCATTGAGATAGATAAACAATTGCTCACAATGACTGTGCTTAGGAATTCCCAATTCACATTCAATTTCATAGACGGGTTGCACTGTTTTCAGATCCTTTTCGGAGTGCCCTGCTTGAATGACAGTAAGGTCCAGACGATATTCATTATTATAGTTGAATGACGTGCGTTGACGATGACGGACCAAGGTGATTCGGGATTCACCCTTGACTGGTTTCCCTGTTAGATAGTTTATTGCAGCTTCAGAATATTGGGACCTTTCCTGCTCTGTTAGAGGCATTTCATCGGCTACTGCAATACGAAGAGCAAAAATAGAATCACCAAAATGGAATGTCTTCTTATCTCGTGACTTCTTTCGAATCGCCTCTAGTATAGAATATTTATCATTATTCTGAACTAATACAACTCGTACATGGTCTTCAAAAACAACTGCATATTCATTATCTTCCACAGGTCTTATGTGTTTTCCATTTTCATCTGTCCAATAGTTCTTTGTCAAAAGATAGTCTCGCATTCCATAGAAGTATTTCATGTTGACACCTGAGACAAATCCATTCTCTCCCACTTTCCCCAGTCGACTTTCAATCTCGGTTGTTAGTCCAATACTACTCCAATTTTCACTAAGAAGCTTGTTCATATACACTACAACCGGGGAACTCCAAATATCGTGAATATCTAAGGATACACACTGCTGTTTCATAAATAAAAAAAGAATAATCTACTGAACTTGCATATATAAAGAGTATATGATCAAACAGTATTCCGCCAACAATTCCATAGAACCGTGATTTCCTTTCTTATTCATTTTCTCGGCAACAAGAGGTACATGAATCCTTTTGATATTCTTATATTCTAGGTCGGATTGTGGTAGAACATGTTGGCTCGTTGTTGTCGTTTTTCTCGAAGTCTTCCGCTTCAAGGAGCCAAGTTCTATTTTAGTACTCAATCGTGCTCATGACTCTGTATCTTAATAATTAGAGTAATTCCAACAGAGTTGAAGAAGGGGACAATGACTCCAAACTCCAAACGAACTGGTGTTGTTGCCCTAAAGATTGGAATGATGCCAATTTGGGATAAATGGTGTACACGAATTCCTTGTACTGTGCTTCAGGAATGTGGTTGTTTTATCGAATAAGGAATAGATAGAGAATTGTCAAGTTGTCCAAGTTAAAACAATGGAAAAAGAACAGACAAATAGTCTTCAAGTGGGTGCTGGACCTGTAAAGCTTAAGAATGTGAACAAACCGCTATTCGGACATTACAAAAAGGCCCATGTAGAGCCAAAACGGTATTTAACGGAGTTCAAGGTGACCGAAGATGCTTTTCTTCCCGTTGGTAAGTCTTGTGAATTGAAAATGGCGAGACTCAGGTTTCTACTATCAAAGAATGGTAGTACAGAAGTATATCTCTGCCAATAGTGTTGATTTCGGAGAGTTATAGAACACTTCTCCAGAGAGTTCATAACATGAATACCGCTTCATTGGAGTGGTGTGAATCTCGACAATCATATACTCATCGTATGTAGGTACTGAACTCACCTGTCAACATTTCGTTCCTGGTCAGCGTGTTAATATTCAGGGTGTGACACAGGGTAAAGGATTCCAAGGAGTGATGCGACGCTGGGGTTTCCATGGTCTAGGTGCCTCTCATGGTGTGAGTGTGTCTCATCGTTCTCTTGGTTCAACAGGTCAACGTAATGTTGGTTGTGAGAGAGTAGAATGATTCATAGAATCCTGGAAGGACATTCAAAGGAAAGAAGATGCCAGGTCATATGGGAAACAAACATTGTACTGTTCAGAATCTCTTAGTGATTTGTGGTTGATAATAATGAGAGATAGGTTCAGAAGATTGATCCGAAGAGGAATCTGATCTATGTGAAGGGATGTATCCCTGGAAATGATGGAGAGTACGTGCGTATTACGGATGGCCGTGATATTGGACCTGTGGAACTACCATTCCCTACGTACTGGTGAAAGAATGAGTTGATATTGTAGGTATATTCCTACGGGAGATGCTTCGGAAATGGAAGAAGTGATGGCACCTGCTCCTGCCACCGATCCCTATCCTTGGTATTAATTGCTTTTCTGGTTCTTTATTCTCTTTCTCTTTGTTGCAACACTTGTTTCTTTCATTGAACAAGGACTTCAAAGAAATGGATTCTTCTCTATTTACAACACCATCTCTTGATCACATCTCTCTGGAGGATTATTCTAGAGTGTATTGTATAATTGTCGATAATCATGAATAGATATGAACCAGACCAAGATTCGTTCCTATTCTTGGATGCTCTTGAAGAAGAGTATTCGTTTCTCCAAACGCTTCATCCATCCCTTTTATTAGAAATAGGACCTGGAACAGGCATTATTTCATCGTTCTTATCTAGACTCCTCAGTGAATGAAGTCTATTTCTATTACCAATAGACAAATCAAATCCCGTAGCAACAATTGCAATCGATATCAACTTGGATGCATGTGTGATCACAAAGCAAACATATCAACAGAATTCAGTGATACTCATCTATGACTGGTGATTTGTAGATTCCATTCACTGATGTGATTCGATCCAATCTCCTTCAATGCATTGGTGAGCGACTCAAAGTAGTGGATAATGGGATTTTGAATGTAGAATGTAGTAGATATCATCGTATTTAATCCTCCATATGTTCCCACTTCCTCGGAAGAGACGTTTCTACCGTAGAAGAGTCACTATTGTCTAACTCTGAGATCTATCGAATCAGCCTATGCTGGAGGCATTCGAGGAAGAGAAGTTATTGATGTTTTGCTACCGAATGTGAGTGTAGGAGTGGATCTGGAGTTTCATCTAGTCGATTCTAAGTCAAGGGGGTGTATTCTACTTGTTGCTGGAACAAGTCAATAATCCTGAAGAAGTTACATCGATTTTAGAGAGAACAGGACTGAAAGGAAAGGTGAAGGAGTGAAAGACACATGATTTGTAGTTGGTATTGCGAAAACAATGTAGAGGAGAGGAATTAATGATAATGAAATACACAAAAGAATGACAAGTGAGGAATAGGGTTCATAGGGATTTGTTTGTTTTATGTTTGATTGGATATCTATGAGTCATTCGAATCCAAAATGGAATTCTAGAAATGAAAACACTGAATTGACTAAATCGGTACGAATTGTGGAATAGGTTCACATCATCATATCTCAAGAATAATGTCGGTTATCAAGGACCTGAAATCAAAATTCTCGTCGATCGCCTGGTGTCCAGAGAAAGAGCACGCTAGTGTGATGGCTGTTGCTACGATGAAGGATCTCACTCCTGTTGAGTCTGAGTCTCCCAAATCCCTTTCTCTCTACGACTGGCGTCTCGATAATGTGGCTGAGAGTCAGATGGTTGCAGAAGAATCGCTTCCTGCTGGAATCTGCTGTTTTAACTGGAGTTGTATCTCTCTTCCAGATAGAGAGAACATCAAGAGTCTTATTGCATTGGGAATGAGTGATGGAAGTGTTGACTTCTGGTTTCCATCATTCACACAAGAGAACGGATGGAGTTTGGAGCATGTATGTTTTGGAATTGATGATTTCATGAATAGATATCCTCGGTTTCGGTTTCTACTTCGTCCATCCAGTCGATCTGTTCAAACTGCCATAACAATGGCACCCAGCTTTGTGTTGGTTGCCTTGATGGAAATGTGTTCCTTCTTGATATATCCAACCTGACTGGACCTGAAGTGATCTGTCTTACAAAACCAGGAATGAATAACAGTGAAATCACACAGTAGAAGATGATGGGATAATTTGAGATATAGTGCTTCCTGGAATCCTAAGGTTAGTCATATTGTGTGTACAAGTACTGCTTCTGGTCATGTAATTGTGTGGGATATTCGCCAGAAAGCGGTGTGGTGCGAGTTATTCGATAACAATACTAGTCGGATCTCTCAAGTGGCCTGGAATCCTCAAGATGGTCTTCAACTCCTTACAGGTGTGTATTGTCTTGAATACTGATTCATAGCTCTGGATAGTGATGCCACACCAGTATTGAAGTTATGGGATCTCCGTAGCAGTACATCGTGTCCTCTTGCTGAGCTCACTGGTCACACAAAAGGTGTGTTGGGTCTTGTCTGGAACAAGGATGATAGTAGTTTCGTCGTATCAACAGGTCGGGACAACAAGGTCCTTTTGTGGGATTTACCATCGCATTCAGTGTTGGGAGACTTGGCTGGAAGCGAAGAGAAGACAGAAGTGCCTCGAGACGCTGCAGATTTCTTCACGACAGCGGCTCATGCTGCAAGTGCCACACGAAAGACATGTGTGACTTGGAATCCCTTCAATCCTGCTGTGGTGGCGACTGGAGCCAGTGATGGAATTATCGTGTTACACAATGTGGAGGGTGTGACAAGTCATCACAGAGCTGAATGCCCTCCAAGTGTATATTCTGCTGTGAATGGATATGAGAATCATTTCCATGGTAAGATTCTGTCAGTCACAGATTTGATTCGAGGAACGGATCTGAAGGAAGAAATTGAGAGCTTTGAGACAAGTATGCGAAATGGTGATTTACAGGGATACTGTGATCATATGAGGAACATTTGTGAGGATAAGGAAGAGCAACAGTTATGGTCGTTCATGAAGGTGGAGTATGAGAAGAATGATTCATGTTTAGTGTATGTTCGATGAGGATGCTCGAGATGCTCTTATTTGTCACCTTGGTTACATACAGACACCTCTTGAATCATCTCAGGATGAATCTGCTCAGGAAGTGTCTGCTCAGGAGGAAGCGAAGCCTGTGGAAGAGCCTGTGATAGCACCAACAATTACTGCAGAGGATCTGTTCTCCAACGCCTCACCATTGAATGGAATCTCGCCTGTTGCAGCCATGTCACCTACAGAAGAGGAATCACCTGTAAAGCCTGAGGAGACAATGCCTAAGGAAGAAACACCAGAAGAATGGGAACGAGCAGTGAAGGATCGAGTGATTGTAGGTGATTTTGGTGGAGCTGTGGAAGTGTGTTTCAAGTACCAACGGTTTGCAGATGCTTTGGTGATATCAACATGGGGTGGAGCAGAATTGGCAGAGCGAACCACTGTACATGTGAGGTATAATAATTATCCCTAGCAACGCTATATGAAGCAATTCAGTGTTCCTCTTCTTGGTCAGTTAGCAACGATTGTATCAGGTGATCTAGAGGAGGCTGTGGCTAGTACTGTGTTGGATACATGGCAGGAAACTCTGGCTCTCATTCTCACTTATGCAAAGGAGCAAGAGTTTGTTCCTCTCTGTCAGCAGTTGGGCAGTCATATGGAGAACCTTGGAGATCGAGATGCCGCTTTGCTCTGTGCTGTGTGTGCAGTTGATGTGGGTTCTCTCCTACGTCTGGGTCTTGGTCGATCGAGTGATTGTGGTGTGAGATCGCATCTCTCAGTGATGGAGGCATTGCTTATCCTATGTTCCATGGTAACGCCACAAGACTTACTGTTTTCACAAGAAGTGGTTCCTGTCGGAGAGAAATTGGCTACATTGTGTATCGAACTGAAGGATCAGGGAATGGAGTCAGTAACTCGGTTCCTTCAGTCTCTGCGTAATGCTCCTTCAGCTCAGCCTCTCCTTCAGGTGATTGTTAGTGCTGCTCCTGATCTGTTGCCTGGATATGTGCCAAAGTCTGTTCCTCAGACAGTTCCTGTTCAGCCGACTATTTCTCAGCCTGTACAATCAACTCAGCCTGCATTTAATAGTCCTCGTACTGTTCAACCTGCTTTCACTACATCTGTTCAACCTACGTTCGCTTCATCTGCTCCCAAACCGTTCATTCCATCTATGAGCACCTCTGTTCAGTCTGCTCCTGTTCAACCAGTCCTATCACCAACACCTATGGATAGACCACGTCCTGCTCCTTTCATTCCTTCAACTCCTGTCATTCCTCCTCAATCACTCCAACCAACTACACCTCAACCCACTCCTGAAGCTCAACCAGAAGTGGAATATGAGTAGAGAATGAGTATTAGAATGAGAGATAGAATCACATCAGATGAACAATCAGTGATGGATGCAATCAGTCGTACAATTGAAATGTTGAGTCAAGCTCCATTGACAACGGTTTGAAATGATATTGAGAATGATTGATAGCAACAAGATTTGATAGTGAAGAAGGAGAAAGAAGCGTTGATGGTGATGGAGAGTCAGTTCAAGAAAGGTGTTGTGAGTGCAGAAGCATTGAATCTACTTGTAGTGATGCGTGATAAGTTGGATTCATTTGATTTTGGAGGAGCAGAAGAAGTATACAAGAAGCTGAATTTGGATTTCTGGAAATCTCATAAGGAATGGTTACTTCCTCTCAAACACTTCCTGATTCTGTGTAAGAAGATGTCTTCCTAATTAGTGTTTCTTTGTTCTTGTGTGTTCAACAAATCGATGAATTACACACGTTCATTGTACATCTTCACTCCATCCAAACCATTCATTGTCTCTTCCCATTTCATCAAATGAGGGAATCCATTCAGAATATCACTCTTCTTTGATTTCATAACCTTGAGTGTTCCATAAGCATGAGCATCAGCAACAGACACTTTATGATCTCCCATGAACGGAGTCTAATCATCATCAATTCCATTCATATCATACTCCATAAGATACATACACATTCTCAAGCATCTTCAATTGATTTCGAGCCTCTCCTTCAAAGAACTCATCCACTTTATCAGCAGGTCCAAAGATGGCTCCAAATGTGTTGTTCAACAGATCATTCCAACCATTCAACAGAATATCCACTTGAACACTATTCTTATCAGTCATATCCTTTGATAGATATCTATTCATCATTCTATTCATTCAATATCACTTTCTCGATATGTAGTTGAGAATAGCCATACTCTGAACAATGTTCATTCCATCAATCTGAAGAAGAGGAACTTGACCAAAAGGAAGAAGACCACTCTTCAATCCTTCTGCTTTCTCTTCAGGCCAATTCTGAACAGATTTGAAAGTGAAAGGAATTCCAGCAAGATCCAAAGCGAGTTTGATTCCTTCAGCACGAGCAGGCATAGGGAAATAGGTAAGAACAACGTTAGACATATTTCGTTGATTGAATTGAAATAAATATGAATCGATTGAGTTGATAGAGCATACAATTGTCAAGATTTGATCATACCCAATGAAATGACGCAATTGAATATCTCTTTTCGCTTGTGTGAAAATGTTCATTCTTTCTATTCTCAATGATTTCATTAGTATGGAATAGATAGAAGTGTTATTGAAGTATCACAGATATCAATACACAATTCATATTGATTGATATCAATTGAGTTGAACAGTTTCATCCTTCAGTTGACAAATGAATACAATATGACATCATATTCAATAAACTGATAACAGAATCAAAGAATGAATAATGATAAGAAGAGTATTGATATCTTGTTCCTTTTCTTCATCATTATCTTTCCTTCTCATCATCAATCATCAATTCCTGACTGTTTAAAGGAGTTCAGAGATCTCTCAGACTTCAAGTTCAATCAACTCTCAAATGATTGAAACGAATAAGAAATGATTGGTAAGATCCATTTCAGAATGACTCAAAATGATCTAAGAATATCAATAGAATCAGTATTCAACACAAGAATAAGATTGGTATGAACTATAAATATCAAGAATCACTGGTCGTACATAAGGAATCACCAATATCGTCAACACATTTCGCAATTGCTAAAATGTTTCTTTCATTCAAAACATGACTTGTTCTGATTCTCGGTAGTTAGTTTTTATTTGATTTGATTTAATAGATCATCATCTCGTGAAAGGTTGATTATAATCAGTATTTGATTCCTCGTAGAGATCCTTCATCATTTGTGACTTCAGAAGATGAAAATGAACTATTGCCTGTGAATGAATATGAATCCCAAATTGTGGAAAGTGTGAAATCCCATGAAGTGGTGCTTGTGACTGGAGAGACAGGTTCAGGCAAATCAACTCAAATTCCTCAGCTTCTGTATCGAAATGGGTTTGATTGAGAGATGAATGTGATGAATAGGTTTCTGAAGAAGAGAGGAATGGCCATTAGTCAACCTCGACGTGTTGCTGCAACGAATTTGGCTCGACAAGTATGTGAAGAAATGCATATGACTCTGGGAAAAGAGATTGGATATACCATTCGGTGAAAGTGAAGAGTGTTGTTTGATTGTTAGGTTTGATGATACTTGATGTGATGAAACAGTGATCAAATACATCACAGATGGATGTTTAGTTCGAGAATGTATCTCTGATCCATTACTCTCAAACTATGATGTGATAATGTTGGATGAAGCTCATGATCGCAGTATCAATACAGACATTCTATTTGGATTATGCAAACAGATTCTAATGAAACGGCCTAATCTTCGTCTGATTATCACATCAGCAACACTTGATACTACACTCTTTCAATCCTTCTATCCTGGTTCTGTCTGCTTGGAGATTCCATGTCCAATCTATCCAGTAGCCATCTACCACAGCAAGGACAGTCTTCCTGCAACAGAAAATGATGCGATTGATAAGGTGTTGTCAATTGTGAAGCGATTACATTCACATGAAGCAGGTCATGTGTTGGTGTTTCTTCCAGGTCAACGAGAGATTGATGAAGCTTGTTGTCGTCTGGAGGAATGGTATCATGAGATGAAACGGAAGGATCATTGTGGTATGTGAGATTGGATGGATGAGATATAGTGACTCCATTACGAGTATTGCCTTTATATGCCTCATTGCCTACAGAACAACAGATTCATGTGTTTCAACCAGTTCCTGAAGGTACTCGAAAGGTGGTGATTGCTACGAACATTGCTGAAACATCGGTAACAGTACCTGGAGTGCGTTATGTGGTGGATTCTGGATTCACAAGAGAGAAACACTTTGATGCTCGAAGTGGAATGGAGAGTCTGGAGACAGTTCGTGTATCTCGAGTATCGGCTCAACAACGAACAGGACGAGCAGGACGAACTGGTGCTGGAAAGTGTTTCCGTCTGTACAGTAGTTCAGATTATGCATTGATGAATGAACACACAGAACCAGAGATTCTTCGTTCTTCATTGATGACAACAGTGTTGTATCTGAAGGTATTGGGGATTGATGATGTGTTATCCTTCTCATTCCTTCAATCACCTAATTGTGAAGCTTTATCGATTGCATTACGTCAGTTGTATGTGTTAGGGGCATTGGATGAGAATGGACAAGTGACAGGACTTGGTAAAACCATTTCAAATCTACCATTGGAACCATCTTTGGGAAAGATGCTGGTGAGTGCTTGTGAATTGGGATGTGAGAAAGAAGCAACGATAATCAGTAGTATGTTATTCT
>ERZ857922.3652-NODE-3652-length-12918-cov-3.427039_pt1 | contig 12918 bp, 22 predicted proteins | sample MGYA00519579_ERZ857922 | MGnify/ENA primary metagenome ERZ857922 (study PRJEB31778, sample SAMEA3449375) | human gut metagenome | biome: human gut; feature: human-associated habitat; material: faeces | place: United Kingdom | collected 2010/2012 ... | reverse complement strand
CCTCCTGCGTGTGAATTATAATCGTTTTGAATATATAGACACAAAAATTAATAAGAATAACAATATTTGTTGCGATTTTGCAACTTTTCGAAGAGCAATTTTGCAAGGGCTTGCCTTGGCTCCCGTCGGTAACTAACAAACTACTAACAAATTTTCGCCTTTTTAACGGCCTGCACCAATTCCTCCGCTGACGTATGGACGTATATATTTGCGGTAGTGGAGTAGTTGGCGTGGCCGAGGATCCTCTGTAGCGTCTCCGGAGCAATCCCCGCTTTTCTCGCCCAGCTCGCATAGGTGTGCCGGGTGGAGTGCGGCGTTTTGCGCTGGATTTTTAATTTTTCCAAAAGCGGGTAATAATCCCGGCGGCGGAAGTTTGCTGGGATTTTTTCACCAGCATAGCCGGATATGAGCAGCGGGCCGGTGGCCTTATTTGCAAAATAGGCAAAGTATGGGATCCCTTCGGGGCGGATTGGGATGATCCTGTTTCGCCCAGCCTCCGTCTTTTCACCGCCGACCACATAATCTTTGTGATAATCTTTAGCCGGTAGGGAAAACAATTCCCCTATGCGCATTCCTGTGTAAATCAGCATGAGGATAATTTTTGCGGTGTCGCTGCCGTCCGCTTCCAGCTTGCTTATTTCAGCATCGGTAAATGTTTCTTTTTCTTTTTTTGTGTTTTCGGGGAGCTGGACGAATTTTGCAAAATTTGTTGTGATGATTTCCTCGCGCATGGCCCATGTGGACATCTGCGTTATGAGTTGCTTATACTTGGACACAGTGCTATGGGATTTATGCATATGGGCATCCAGTACGCCCTGGAAATCCGCCGTTTTTAAGTCCCGGAACTTCCGGTCGTGCAGCGGCGCAAAAATTTTAAATGCGCCGTCATAGCCTTCTATACCATTTGGCCCTATTTTTTTGTAATGTTCCGCTTTCCAAGCGTCAAACACCTGGGCAAAGGTCATGTTGTACCGCTCCGTTAAATCCTTGCCTGCAAGACGTTCCAGCGCCGCTATAGCATCTTTTTTGGTGGGGTAATATCCTATAATGATTTTTTGCTTTGCAGCCACCCAGGGCCTGCGTCGGCGCCCGGCGAGCTTATACACTGTCCCGGTTCCGTTGGCCCTCCTCATTGCTTTTCCCATTTTTATCCTCCTACCCTATATTTTTATCAGTTTGATGGTGCTTGTAATATCGCAGCGCATTAATCAGCGAAGCAATGATTACACCGACGCCCACCGTAAGCAGAGCAAATAGCATCCAGCCGATTGATGTAATCTGCCCGTTGCGGATAAGCCCTGTGTGCGGGACGCTTGAATCAAACGCCAAATATCCAAATATTATGGATACGGCAATTGACAGCGAAAACGCCAGGATATACACCCAAATTTGCAATACGCACTCCTTTTTTTCGTGCTTTGCCACTGATCCGGTCAGCTGCTCCATGCCGCCCTCCAAGTGCGCAATGCGTAGGGCTGCGCTATGCTTTGCATCTGCATCGGCCATTGCTCTGTGGGCCTCTGCCAGCTGCTCCTCCGTGGTTGGTCTCTTTACGATACCAAAATACTCATCTATAGACACACCGAGGGCGGCGCATATAAGCCCCATCTTGTATAGGCTTGGATCCTTTGAAGACGCAGAAAAGTAATTGCTGATCGTGGACGATGACAGATCTGTTAAATCGGCTAAGTCTTGCGTGGTAAGATGCTGATACTCCTTTGCCTCTCTGCAAATATCCTGCAAAGTTTTTTCCATTTCTTCCCCTCCTGCCTTATTTCGGGCAAACCTCTCCGTTTGTTTTTACCGGCTAATCGCATATTATCCGGTTTTTGGATTGACTTGCCAAACAACAAACTGATACTGTGGGTATGCGGCCAAGAGCCAGTGACGGCGATAGGCGGCAAAAAATCCCCACCGTCCGGTGCGGGGGCGGTGGGGACTATATGAAATAATTTTCTATGGCGTTCACTTAATCCCCAATAGCTTGCCGGCTTTTCTTTGCCGCCCCGCCTTTGTTGTAGGAATTCCCGTTGCTTTTGCAATCTTGCGTTTTGCGCTGGTAATTCCAAGCGCACGTTTCCAGCTAAAGGAAAGCCCTGGTATTTTAAAGGAAGATTTTTTAGCCATTTCTAATTATGCTCCTTCTTAAAAAATTTTTTTGTATTGTTGCCCTAAACTGTGCAACAAATGCCATATTTTGACTATAGGTAGATAAACCGAAAGGAGAAATAATGTGGATTGTAAGCAGAAAAGTATAAAGATGGAAATTGTAAGCTGTGAAACGGGAAATAAATGTGATATAATAAAGAATGCAGAGCATATTGCGTTACTTTCTGAGGCGATTTCTTTGGCGAGTAAAATGACCCGCAATCAGTTTGATAAAATTATGGAGGCGATAAAATGAAAATTTGGGCTATCAGTAAAGAAAACGGGTACGAGCGCGAAATCGGCCTTGAGCTGGACGGCGTTGACCGCGAAACAGCCATCAGTGAGCTTTACAAAATTGCCAGGAATCTTTTTTCCGGTGAACTTGATATGTTTTGGAAAGAGGGAGAGCAGGGCAAGGCGACCTTTTAAAGCTACGCTTGGGCAGTAAGGAGCAGGGGCAGGCGCTATGCGCCCGCCCTTTTCCTTTACCGCATTTAATAACTTAAAAGTTATTGACAAGAGAAATTTGTTCCTATTGCCGGAAAGTGAATATAGGCGCAGAGCGTCCCCGAATTACCGGGGGCGCTTTTTTTTGCCTCGAAGATACATAGCAAGCAGAGGGAAAATATATACACTCGATATATTTACCCGCTTGTTAGGGCGCACCCTAAAACCCAAAAAACCTAATTGAGCGTATTCTGATAATTCAAAATAGAGAAAGAAATAGATGTAGACAAAAGAACAAATGTTTGATATAATATATGCATAAGAAGTTTACAACGGTTAAGAACTTTAACAAGAATATAAAGCGAAAGGAGCGTAAGAAGCATGACGAACGAGGCCGCAGAGAAGCGCCGCGCATATTACAAAGCGTGGAGAGCCGCCAACCCCGAAAAGGTAAAGGCGAACAATGCCCGATACTGGGAGCGCAAGGCAGAGCGTGAGCGAAAGAAAGCAGGTGAGCAGAACGAGCGGGAAACGGTCACAAGCTAAAGGCCGCGCCGGGGAGCTTGAATTGTGCCGCCTATTGCAAGGCTACGGCTACCCCGTGCAACCGGGCGAGGCCGTGAGCTATGGCAGTACGCCAGATTTAACAGGGCTTGACGGCGTACACATTGAGTGTAAGCGCGGGGAAAGGCAAGCCCGTTATGAGTGGATCGAGCAGGCGCAGCGGGACAGCGGCAAATTTAAGGACGGTTTACCGGCTATCTTTTGGAGGAAAAACCGCGCCCCGTGGCTTGTCTGCATGACGCTTGAAAACTGGATAGAGCTTTACCAGCGGAAAAAAGCGGAAGAAATCGGAAAGGAGCGCAGCGAATGACACCCAATGAAGAACGCGCCTTGTCTGCGCTCTTGACCTCGAAAACGAAGTTAGAGGCGGCAGAGAAAGCGGGGATCACAGACCGCACCATGAGGCGCTATTTTGAAAACCCCGAATTTTGCCAGCGATACCGGGAAGCGTTCGCCGGAGTGATTGAAGATGCGACCAGACAAGCGCAGGCGCTTTTAATGCCCGCATTAAGCACCCTGCAAACGGTCATGGAGGACGAGGAAATACCGGCACAAGCGCGGATCACCGCGGCTAAATCAATTATTGATTACTCTCTGAAATTGACCGAACAGGCCGACATTTTGGAGCAGTTGCGAGAGCTGGAACGCTGGAAGGAGGAATTAAATGGCAACCGTTGATGCACGCCTTGCAGCCCTGCGCAAGTTTCTAAAATCTCATGCAGGGGGCGAAACCGTCTTTATTGTCGAGGGCGGCGGCGAGTATTTCACAAAAGAAGATCCTTTTAACTACCTGATGCAGCACGGCGCATATACCCATGACGGGCGGCGCATTGTCCTTTATCCGCACCCAATCGAGGGCGTGGACGGGCTGAGCTTGAGCCTTTACCAGCTTATTGACGAAGCCATTGAGCGCGGCAAGTTGGAATTGCCATCGCTGGAGAGTGACGAAATCGGAGGTAAAGCCCTTGAATAACAGTATTAAAGCCCGCCTTGCAAAGCTACAGCAAGAGGGCGACAGCTTCCCCGATGTTCTGCGCTGGATTGCAGAAGGGCGCATTTATGGCGAGTTAGCGGACACGGAACGCGCGAGGTACGCCGCATATTGGAATACTACGCCCCGCGTCCTTGAAGAACTGGAATTAGCGGCAACCGGGACACTACATAAGCCGCTTGAGCGACGGCCAAAGCCGCCAACGCAAGAAGAGCATAGAGAAATCATCAAAGAACTTGAAAGGATGGTCTATGGACGTTTTGAATGAATTTCCCATTGTAGATGAACACGGCAAAAGATACCGCGAGTTCGGGCGCGGATGCCGAGAGTATGCGCCGACTATCGTAACAACTGCCGGGGAAGTTCCGGCGGGAACAGTCGTTTACAAGCCACAGGAGCCGCAGCCGGTCAAGGGGAAAAAGGATTGTCCCTTTTCGGGCAGTTTATACCCGCAATGCAAAGAGGACGATTGTACTTTTTTCAAAGGCGGCAAGTGCAAGCCGGGAACAGCGCAGGCGGGCAAGCGTTGCCCGCTACCCGCGCATTTGGCTTGCGGCGATACCTGCGCCATGTATGAGAATGGGCGCTGCGGCCTTTTCCCGCAGCAGAAAGGAACGAAAGAATGAGCGAGTTTAACCATTTTGCAAAAGAACTTGACGCCGCTTTCAAGGCGGCCCGGGACGAATACGCCGCCGCGTATAACACAGTAGAGCAGGCACGAAAGGCCATGCAGGACGCAGGCCCGGACGCGCTGAAAAGGCAGATTGCCACGCTCCAGCTCCAAGAGGCGGAAAACAGCCTGCGCAAAGAAACGGCCCGCATCTGGACAGAGTTTGACGCAAAGGCTGCAGAACTCCGCCGCGCATTGGAAAAGGAAGTACAGACAAGCAACCTTGCCGACCCTTCCGCCATTGACAGCAACGCCGTGGAGCTGATGAAAACCGGCGTTCTGACGGTGGATGACTATTTCGGCTTTGCGGACAGATACGACGGAAACCCGACCATGCTAAAGCTGATCGGTCACTATGCAAAGGAAGCAGCAGACAGCGCCGACGACCGAAAAGACAGGGTTGCTTTAACCGTTCTCGCGCAGGATTGCGCCAAAGGAACGGGAAAGACCTTGAAAGCGTGGGACAGTATGATGACCGCCGCCAACTATTGCAGCGGGCGCGGCGGCAGCGGCAACCGGCGTCCTACTCCCGGCGTAACGCTTAGCATGGGCGAATGGTGGGAGCAGCTTTCCGGCGAGATCGTCGAGAACTTTTGAAAGGAGGTGGGACTTTATGGCTTTGATGATTACCGGTGCAGTGGTTTTTGCTGTTGGCGCATTCTTCGGGGCGGTAATGGTTGCCGTCGGAGAGCAGTTAGAAAGGAGGCGTTGACATGACGCATAACACATGGGCAAGAAAATACCTTAAAACCATGTGCAAAAACTTCATGACGGCGTTTCAGATGGGATATGCGGACGGGACTGCCGGAAACGAGCGGCAGTCCCCGCCGTTCCCGGAAGAGGCAAAGCCTGGCACATTGGTCTATGCGGCAACGCTTTTTGCACAGGAAATGTATAACAAGGGGTTCAAAATCGGAAAGGAGGTCGGAGAATGAATGCTTTTGACATTTTTGTAAAACTTACCGTCGACACCGGGGATGTTGAAAAAGGACTTACAACGGCCAAAAATAAAGCACTGGCCTTTGGAGATGTTCTAAAGGCGAATGTACTTGGCGGCGTAATAGTCGATGGCGTAAAAAAGCTTGGAAGCGCTATAAAAAATATGTCCGGCGCGTTTATCGAATCCGCAGCCGATGTAAAAGCGGAGGAATCTGCTTTTAAACAGACTTTTGGGGATTTGGGAGACGCTGCATCCGAAGCGATCGGGCGAGTGGCCAACAGTTCTGGCATTTTGCAGACACGATTAAACACACTCGGAAGCAAGATTTACGCTTTTGCCCGTTCTTCTGGCGGAGATGCAACGGAGAGCATGAGCCTGATGGAACGCGCATTGCAGGCGGCGGCAGATAGTGCAGCATATTATGACACCAGCGTGGAGCAAGCGACAGAAACGCTGCAATCTTTTCTTAAAGGAAATTTTGAGAACGACGCAGCGTTAGGCTTGTCCGCCACGGAAACCACAAGAAATGCGGCTGCTATGGAACTATTCGGGCAGAAATATAACGATTTGTCCGAAATTCAGAAACAGCAAACTCTTTTGAAAATGGTGGAGGATTCTCAAAAACTGTCCGGCGCAATGGGGCAAGCTGCCCGCGAAGCTGACGGCTGGGAAAATGTCACCGGCAATCTGAGCGAAGCGTGGCGGCAGTTTCAGGCAAATGTTGGAACTCCATTTTTGGAAAGCCTCATTCCCGTTATTCAGGACATTACGGAAGCATTTCAGGAGTGGATGAATAATGTGGATTGGGATAAATTTTCCCAAAAAATCACTGATTTTGTAACAACTATTCTGGACAACGGCGATACCATCATTTCGGTTGTCGCCGGAATCGGTGCCGGATTTGTGGCGTGGAATGTTGCTTCCATGATTTCCGGTGTGGTCAAGGCTATCCAAGCATACCAGGCCGCAAACGAGGGAGCCACTATCGCACAAGCAGCCCTAAACCTTGTGATGAATGCAAACCCCATCGGAATTGTTATAACGGCGGTTGCTGCACTTGTCACCGCCATTGTTGCACTTTGGAACACAAACGAGGACTTCCGAAACGCTATCATTTCTGCATGGGGCAAAATTAAGGATACGATTTCATCCGCTGTTAACGCAATCAGTGCATTTTTCACGGAAAAGATTCCCAATGCGATCCAGTCCGTTATTAGCTGGTTTACAAGTATTCCGAACAAATTCAAAGATATTGGGTCTAATATTGTTCGCGGTCTTTGGGACGGCATCAAATCAATGATTACATGGATCAAAGACAAAATCAGCGGATTTGTTGGCGGTATTGTGAGTAGTGTTAAGGGACTGCTTGGCATCCATTCCCCGTCTAAGGTATTTGCCGGTATCGGCGGCTTTATGGCCGAAGGCTTGGGCGAAGGCTTTGACGATCAATTCGGGGCCGTAAAAAAGGGCATTGAAAACAGCATGAACTTTGACGCTGGCATCATTACGGCAGATGCAAACATCAGCAGGCACGATACAAGCGGTTCTTACGGAGCGGCAAGCACAAGCGGTGGCGGCGATTCCGGCAAAATTGTAATGCTGCTGGAACAGTATTTGCCTATGTTGGCAAATATGAAAGTCATCATGGACAGCGGTCAGGTTGTCGGTTTGCTTGCCCCCGGCATGGATGAAGAAATGGCCAAAATCAACGCAAGGAGGGCGAGGACCGTATGATCGATCATACATGGTCAGGAGGTTTTAATCATGAGCATTGAAATAACCGACAACAGCAAAGAGGTTTCCGCTGCTATCGAAGCCGCAATTCTGCGCGGGCTTGAAAAATGCGGGCTGGTGGCAGAGGGATATGCGAAAAAGCTGTGCCCTGTTGACACCGGCAATCTGCGCAACAGCATTACTCATGTGGTAGACGAGCAGGAACCGGCGGCAATCATCGGAACGGATTCTGAGTACGGTGCGTATGTGGAATTAGGAACCGGCATTTACGCCGAAGGTGGCGGCGGACGGCCTACACCGTGGGTGTATCAGGATGCGAAGGGCAACTGGCACATGACCCACGGCAACAAGGCACAGCCGTTTTTGAAGCCCGCTTTGGCGGATCACGCGCAGCAGTACCGCGACATTTTGGTAAATGAGCTGAAAAATGGATGACGCAACGAAGGAGTGATTCCACAGGCCACCAGCCGGAGAAAGACCGGCAGCAGGCAGCAAGGGCGGCGGGATTGCCTATCCTTTGTTCCCTTGCGAAGTCCTGCCCGAAGTACAGCGGCAGGCAGCGCCCTAAAGTACCAGGGCGCGGGAGTGTGTAAATAGTGCCATAATCTCAATATATAGGGCGGGGGCAACAGTCCCCGCCCCTTTATTTGCATATAATGCACAAGAAGTTTATAAAGCTAAAAAAGTGCTTGACGGTTAAGAGGGATTGTGCTATTATAAGAGAAAGACAAAGACAACACCGCAAAAGGAGGCACACACGATGCAGGAAATCACCGTCTATAATAGCCAGCTTCAAAGCCGCGCAGCGATCAGCGCCGACCTTTTCCGGCGTTTCATCGAGTACACCGACAGAGAGCCAACCACAACAAAGGGATATATTACTTGCCTGCGCCAGTTTGCGAACTGGATCACCGCCACCGGTACAACACAACCAGAGAGGGCGGACATTCTCGCCTATAAAGAATATCTGAACGGCGCACACTTTGGGCGCAGCGGCGCGGAGCAGCTAAAGGCCGGCACAAAGCAGCAGTACCTTAGAGCCGTCAAGCACTTTTTCAAATGGACGGCAGCGGAGGGCATTTACCCGAACATAGCCGACAATATCCACGGCGTAAAGATCAACCACGACACCCACAAAAAAGACGCGCTCGACCGCGAAGCCGTGAAGATCATAGCGGATCATATCGACCGCAGCACAGAGAGCGGCAAGCGCCTATATGCTATGTATCTTCTTTGCATTTCTTGCGGCCTGCGAACAATCGAGATCAACCGCGCCAATATCGAGGACATAAAGAAAACCGGCGACCGCACCTATCTTTACTTACAGGGCAAAGGCCACAGCGAACACGATCAGCCGGTTTTGCTTATCCCCGAAGTAAAGGCCGCGCTGCAAGACTATTTGCAGAGCCGGACGGACACCCCCACAGCAAAAAGCCCGCTTTTCGTCAGCACCAGCAATCGCAGCAAGGGCAAGCGCATAGCGCCTACCACAATAAGCACCATGCTTAAAGAAGCTCTTGTAAGTGCCGGATATGATAGCGACCGCCTGACGGCGCACAGCCTGCGCCACACCAGCGGCACAGGCGCTTATAAGGCAACCGGCAATATCTACCTTGCACAGAAGCACCAGCGCCACGCCGACCCGTCTACAACGGAAATATATGTCCACGCGGAGGAACGCGAGGAGCGGAACACGGAACAGCAAGTTTACAATTACTTTTTCAACCCGGCGGCGGGCAAGGATCAGCGACAGGAAGCAATAGAGCTTATAGCCACCATTGACCCCGCAAAATTGGGCGCAGTCTGCGAGTTTCTAAAGGCTTTGCGCTAATCAGAATTACATTTATACGCTTAATTAGAAAATTGCATATGATGCGTATAAAGTATATAAAACGCTTGAAGAAAGAGAGGTTTATAAAGCATGGAAGAATGGAGCAACAACGCTTGCGAGGGCTACGCAATCCTTGCTATGCAGGCCGCAGGGCTGGACGCGCAGACCGTTTGCCGCGTCCTCGACCAGATGCGGGCTTGCTTTGATAGCGTATCCGTAGAAGAAGCGGAAGAAGTACAAGAGCCTTGAAAGGAGCATACACGATGCGTATTATCAGCGTATCAAACCAAAAAGGCGGCGTAGCAAAGACCAGCACAGCCGCAGCAATAGCGCAGGGGGCAATTAAACGCGGCAAGAACGCACTTTGCGTTGACCTCGACCCGCAAGGCAGCCTAACAACCATCTGCCGCGCAGACGGCACGAAAAAGGGCAGCTATGACCTTTTGAAAGGCGCAGATGCCGCCCCGCTTATCCAGCACATACCCAGTATGCCCGATATAATCCCCGCCAGCTTGCAGCTTGCCGGAGCTGATGCGGAACTATCCAGCAGAGCGGGGCGCGACTTTCTCTTGCAAGCAGCATTGAAGCCTCTAAAGGAATATGACCTTATCGTGATAGACACCCCGCCCACATTGGGAACGCTGCTTGTAAATAGCCTGACGGCAGCGCACGAGGTTATTATACCCTTACAGGCTGACACTTTCGCCTTGCAGAGCATTTACCAGCTTGCAGACACGATAAAGCAAGTGCAGCAGTATTGTAACCCCGGCTTGACGATCAGAGGGGCGCTATTGACGAAGTACAGCCCCCGCACCGTCCTTGCCCGCGATCTGCGCGACACCATAGCGGAGAAATGCGCGGAGCTGGGAATACCGATGCTTACAACGGCGATCCGCGAGGGCGTAGCCGTAAAAGAGGCGCAGACCATGCGGGAAAATCTCTTTGACTATGCACCACGCAGCAACCCCGCGAAAGACTATGAAGCCCTATTAAACGAATTGGAGGTATAAAGAATATGGGAAAGAGTTTCAAGCCCGCAGCAGAAGCCGCGCAGCCGGTTTATAGTACGATCATCGGAGCGGCGCAGGAAGTACAGGAAGTGCAAGAAGCAACACCAGCACAAAAGGCACTTGCAGACCTTAAAACACAAGGGCAGAAAGGCGCAAAGCTCGACCGTATCAATATGGCCTTTACCGCTGACAACATGGACTATATACGCACCATGTCAAAGCTGAAAGGCCAGACTATGACGCAGTTTGTAAATATCCTTGTGGCAGAGGAACGAGAGAAGAACGGCGCAGCGTTTGACGCTGCAAAGGCGATCCTTGAAAGCCTTTAAGAGAAAGGAGGGCGTGTCATGGCTGAAAAACTAACTGCCACCGACCGCGAGAACATACAGGCTTATTTATCGGCTATGAAAGCCCTTGAAGCGAAAGAGCCGGAATACAATTTTGCGGACGAGGCCAGCGCCGAGGCGTGGGCCGCTTGGAACGCCGAATGTTTAGCCACAACGAATAAATATCAAGACAGCATAAAGCGCGCTTTGCTCTTTAGCCTGGGCGACATGACCGGCACCGCCCCGCAAAGCGTGGCGGCTATACTCCACGCGCTTGTAGATTCCGGGCAGATCACCACAAGCACAACTGCGAGGCGGGCGGAAATAATAGAATATCCGCTTGATAAGATTAACTGCGTTATTTGGGGGCTTCTGGAACGAGATACCGCGGGGCAAATCGCCATTGCCGCCGAAAAGAGAGGCAGCAAAAAAGAGATCAGTATTTTATACTCGATCAACTTTGACAATCTGGGCGATGAAGTCACAATATCAAAGCGGCTATTGCCGTTTGATAAGCGCGTCTATATTGCCGTTTCCGCTCTGTTCAATGCGGGGAACAATGTTATTTCCCTGACGCAAATACATTACGCGATGGGGAACACCAACAGACCGAAAGCGGGGCAACTGCAACGGATCAACGAGGCTATAAAGAAGATGAACGGCGCGGCGATCACCGTTGACAACTCGCAGGAAATAGCGGCGAATTACAAATATATGCAATTCAAGTATGAGGGTAGCTTGTTGCCCCTTGAAAGAATAGAAGCACGCGTAAACGGCCAACTAACAGATGCCGCAATTCATATTTTCCGAGAACCGCCGGTTATTACCTTTGCGAAGAAGCGCAACCAGATAACAACAATCCCCGTTAAACTGCTGCAAAGCCCGATGAATAAGACCGATGCAAATTTACAGCTTGAAGATTATTTATTGGAGCGGATCAGCAGGGAAGCACGAGGCAAAGGCAAAACCGCCCGTTTGCTTTATAAAACAATTTTCGATCATGCCGGTATCAGCACCGCAAAGCAGAAGCAGAGAGCGCCGGAAAAGATTGGAAAATATTTGCAGTATTACACGGAAACAAATTTTATAAAGGGCTATGCAATGGAGGCAGACGGAGTAACAATTATCTTTGCTTGACCTCTAAAAAGAAAGCCGATGCCCGCCCCCCGAACTATCGACTTTCTGTCCTGCAACTATCGACTTTCTGTCCTGCAACTATCGACTTTCTGTCCTGAACTATCGACTTTCTGTCCTGACGGCGTTTTTTTACATGGCCCGCAAACCGTTGCGGCGCAAGGCTTTGCGTTATCTTTTTGAGAGACGGGAAAAAACGCAAGTATTATAAGTACTTAAAAGTACTTATAACAGGCAGGCCGCCCCGTTTGACACGGGCGGCGCAGCCTTTATATTATTTGGCAAGAGAGGGGCAAAAGGGGGCTAAAGCCCCCGGAAATTTTAGATACAAAGCCCCTTTTTATAGGCAAGAAAGGAGGGCTACCCGAGATTAGATACATACGCTTAATTAGAAATCCGCGCAAAAAGAGGACGGCAGCGCACACCGGCAAGTGAACACGCTACCGCCCCCGCAACCAGACTACACCGAAAGCGGCGCAGCCCTTGCCCTTTCAGTGTACCACAATAAGGGCGTTTTTACAACTGAAAGGAAAATGAAAATGAAAATCGATTTTAACGGGATCATTGATTTGGATATCCCCAGTGATGACGAGCTTTTGAAAGTTTACGAAAGCGTAAAAAAGCAGATGGACGAGGAATCATCCTATAATCTTCTGGCGGAGATCGGAGAAAACACCGCAGCAATGGCAAAGGCAGAGGGCGCAGAGGAAACATTCAAAAAGTGGCCAACGATACAGAAAATGGCGTGGATCAGCAGCGAGGCGTTTTGCATGGGATTTATGAACGCAAGCCGCATTGTTTATGAAGCACTCATTATGACCTTGCAGGAGCAGGCAGCAGAGCAGGCAAAGCAGGGCGGGAACAATTAAAGAGCAACGCCGGGAGCAATCCCGGCGCTGTTCTTTATGTACGGATCTCCAACAGCCATTTCCAACAAACGGAAGCTCTTACTTTTGCCCGTTTCCTGCATGAAGGGGGATAAAAATCTGTAAGGGGTACACTAAGGGGTATTCATCCCAAAACAGGCACAAAAAAACCTCGTAACCATGCTGGTTACGAGGTTTTCATCTGGAGGTGACACCCGGATTTGAACCGGGGAATGAGGGTTTTGCAGACCCTTGAC
>ERZ857922.3651-NODE-3651-length-12923-cov-3.740364_pt1 | contig 12923 bp, 7 predicted proteins | sample MGYA00519579_ERZ857922 | MGnify/ENA primary metagenome ERZ857922 (study PRJEB31778, sample SAMEA3449375) | human gut metagenome | biome: human gut; feature: human-associated habitat; material: faeces | place: United Kingdom | collected 2010/2012 ... | reverse complement strand
CACCGATCCGTAAAGAGCTGGGAATCCGCACGGTATTTAATATCCTCGGACCATTAAGCAACCCGGCAGGCGCAAACATGGAGCTGATGGGAGTCTTTGACCAGTCTCTGGTAGAGCCGCTGGCACAGGTTATGATGAAGCTTGGCGTGAACCGCGGAATGGTAGTTTTCGGACAGGATAAGCTGGATGAGATCTCCATGAGCGCACCGACTTCTGTGTGCGAGATCAAGGACGGATGGTTCCAGTCCTATGAGATCACACCGGAGCAGTTCGGCTATACACGCTGCAGCAAAGAAGATCTGGCAGGCGGCACACCGGCAGAGAACGCAGAGATCACAAAAGCCATTGTAAACGGAACCGAAAAAGGCCCGAAGCGTCAGGCGGTCTGCATGAACGCAGGTGCAGCACTTTATATCGCAGGAAAGGCAGAGAGCCTGGAAGCCGGCGTAAGAAAGGCTGAAGATCTGATCGACAGTGGTGCAGCTGCTGCCAAGCTTGCGGAATTTATCAAATTAAGTAACGAGATTTGAAAATAATAGCGGCAGAAGAGAAATCGGCAATCCCTATCGGAAGAGATATGAACGGAAACATTAATCGGTCAGACTTCTTGAAATTGCCGGATGAGAGTTGAACTGAAATATCAAGGAGACAAACAAAGAATGAGCGAAAAAAACATTCTGGAGGAAATCGCAGAAAAAAAAAGAGAACGTATCCGGAAGGAAAAACGTCAGTTTCCCCTGGATCAGCTGAAAACCCTGGCAGAAAAAGCACCACAGCAGCCGTCCTTTCTGGAAGCGTTGAAAAAGCCGGGTATGTCCTACATCTGTGAAGTAAAAAAAGCTTCCCCCTCCAAGGGGCTGATCGCACCGGAATTTCCGTATCTGGAAATTGCGAAAGAATACGAGGCAGCAGGTGCATCTGCGATCTCCTGCCTCACAGAGCCATTTTATTTCATGGGAAGTGACACTTATCTCCGTGAGATCACAGAAACAGTGGATATTCCGGTCCTTCGGAAGGACTTCACGGTGGATAAGTACATGATCTATCAGGCAAAAGCATTCGGTGCATCGGCAGTGCTTCTGATCTGTGCTATCTTAAATGACCAGGAACTCCTGGAATACCGAGAGCTTGCAGAAACTCTGGGAATGGATGCACTGGTGGAAGCTCATGACGAGAATGAAGTGGCAAGAGCATTAAAGACAGGTGCAAAGATCGTCGGTGTAAATAACCGTGACCTGAAAACCTTTAAGGTTGATATGAATAACAGCATCCGTCTTCGAAACCTGGCACCGGACAATGTGGTATTTGTTTCAGAAAGTGGTATCAAAAACGCCGGAGATATCGCCATCCTGGAAAGAAACCGGGTAGGCGCGGTCCTGATCGGCGAGACACTGATGCGAAGCCCGGACAAAAAAGCGGCGCTGGAAGAGTTAAATGGCGGAGCACTGAGATGAAAGAAGCATTGAAGAAAAGAACCAGGATCAAAATCTGCGGCCTGACCCGACCAGAAGATATCCAGGCAGTTAACGAAGCGAAACCGGACTTTGCAGGGTTTATTGTAGAATTCCCGAAAAGCCGGAGAAATGTCACAGTAGATCAGCTGCGGCAGCTCAGAAAAAAACTGGATGAGAGCATTTTGCCGGTAGGCGTATTTGTCAATGCACCGGTGGAACTTCCCGCACAGCTTTTAAATGAAGGAACCATTGCCCTGGCACAGCTTCACGGACAGGAAGACGAAGCGTATATCAGACAGCTTAAGACCATGACAGACCAGCTTCTGATAAAAGCTTTTTCCATAAAAACAGAAGAAGATGTAAAGAGTGCGATCCGCTCGGAAGCAGATTACATTCTTCTGGATCAGGGAGCCGGGGGCACCGGAGAGACCTTTGACTGGAATTTGGTACCGGCCATAGAGCGTCCCTGGTTTCTGGCCGGAGGCCTGGGATGTGACAATCTGGAAACAGCTATAAAAATGCTTCATCCCTGGGCTGCAGATTTAAGCAGCAGCGTAGAAACCGACGGCCACAAAGACCCGGATAAAATATTAGAAGCAGTATACGCAGTAAGGAACATAAAGGAGGAAATATAACATGTCAAAAGGAAGATTCGGCATCCATGGCGGACAGTACATCCCGGAAACACTGATGAACGCCGTTCTGGAGCTTGAGGAAGCATACAACCATTACAAAAACGACCCAGAATTCAACCGCGAGCTCACAGAGCTTCTCAATGAATACGCAGGAAGACCATCCCGTCTCTACTACGCAGCTCACATGACCGAAGACCTTGGCGGCGCAAAGGTTTATTTAAAAAGAGAAGACTTAAACCACACCGGCGCCCACAAGATCAACAACGTCTTAGGTCAGGTGCTTCTTGCAAAAAAAATGGGCAAAACCCGTGTCATCGCGGAAACCGGAGCCGGACAGCACGGTGTAGCCACAGCCACAGCAGCAGCCCTTATGGGAATGGAATGCGAGGTATTCATGGGAAAAGAAGATACCGAGCGCCAGGCATTAAATGTATATAAGATGCGTCTCCTTGGAGCAAAAGTTCATCCTGTAACCTCCGGAACTGCCACCCTGAAAGATGCCGTATCCGAGACCATGCGTGAATGGACCAACCGTATAGCAGATACCCATTATGTACTGGGCTCCGTTATGGGTCCTCATCCTTTCCCAACCATTGTCCGCGATTTCCAGGCAGTTATCTCCAAAGAAATCAAAGAACAGATGCTGGAAAAAGAAGGCAGGCTTCCAGATGCAGTTCTTGCCTGTGTAGGCGGCGGCTCCAATGCCATCGGCATGCTTCACCCCTTTGTGGAGGATGAAGGCGTCCGTCTGGTGGGAGTTGAGGCAGGAGGCACCGGTGAGCCCGGCTGCTATAACTCCGCCCCCATCAATCTGGGCAGCCCCGGCGTGCTGCACGGCCATGTGACGATGCTTTTACAGGATGAAGACGGGCAAATACAGCCGTCCCATTCCATTTCCGCCGGGCTGGACTATCCCGGTGTAGGCCCGGAACATGCCTATCTGGCGGAAACGGGCCGTGTTCATTACGGTGTGATTTGCGACGCCTCCGCTTTAAACGCTTTCCAGACGCTCACCAGGGAGGAAGGAATCATTCCTGCGCTGGAATCCTCCCATGCCGTGGCCTGGGTGCTGGACCATGCGGAGGAACTGCCGCAGGGGGGGGACGTTCTGGTCAATCTCTCCGGCCGCGGAGACAAGGACCTGGGAATCGTTAAAAAATATTTGAATCTTTAAGCCGCATTCTTCCATGAATAATATGCAGAAATCACCGTTGCAGAAAGCCGTGGAGAGGGCCCATGCCCTCGGCAGGCGTGCCGTTATCCCTTTCATTACCGCCGGATTCCCGGACAAGGAATCCTTCTGGACGCACTTGTCCCGTATTGACGAAGCCGGAGCGGATATTATTGAGATAGGAGTTCCCTTCTCGGATCCCGTAGCGGACGGCCCGGTTATTGAACAGGCATCCCGGGATGCCCTGGCCCGCGGCGTCAGCCTGAAATGGATTCTGGACGGCCTGAAAGCCCGCAAGGGCGGTTTTTCAGCCGAACTGGTGCTGATGGGATACGTAAATCCCTTTTACCAGTATGGCCTGGAACAGCTTGCCCGGGATGCGGAGGAGGCGGGCGTCAGCGGTTTCATCGTACCGGATATGCCGCTGGAGGAATCCGGAATGTTCCGGGAGGCTTTCAGCCCCCATGGCCTGACGCTCGTCACTCTGGTGGCTCCCAATACTTCCGTGGAACGCATGCGGGAATACAAGCCTTATACTTCCGGCTTCGTTTATGTGGTCTCCGTGCTGGGAACCACCGGAGGGAAAACCAACCTGGAGCGGAGCGTGACGGAAACCATGCGCCGTGCCCGGTCCGTTTTTGATGTGCCGCTGGCGCTGGGCTTCGGGCTTCAGACGCCGGACCAGCTGGAGACGCTGCCTGAAGATGCCCGTCCGGATGCCGCCGTGCTTGGAAGCGCTCTGCTCAGGCACATTGGAGAAGGGAAGGACGCCGGGGAATTTTTGGAAAAATGGACCAGAGGTTGAACTGCACGTTTTTCCGCGGCTTTTAAGGATGGGCCTGCACAACCTATTGTGCAGGCCCTTTTTATTTTATCTGGTAATGGACGACGAAAATACGGATTCGCAATCCGCTGTCAAAGGAAAAGAATCAGTTACAACGGTTTTCCGGAATACCCGGAACGTTCCCTCCGTCAAAAAAATCCGGGATTCCCGCCAGCAGATTATGTTAAAAATATGTAACATATTAATTATTAATGCAATTATTCTGTTAAAAAATTGAATAATATATGAATAAAAGCGAAGCGGATTGCGAATTCCTTATTTATATTCACAATCATATTTCCCTTGCCGTGTTGTGGGAAAGAGCCTTATTTGTTTATTAAAAACCTAATTATCAAACGTTTCATGAAATTACACCTCCCTTTGAATTTATTGGCTGCCCTGATGACCTCCTTTTCCGGAGTAACGCTTGGAACAGCCACATTTGTCGGCATTGCTGGAGTCTCGGTAACCATGTCCGCAGCTTATGCGGAGGATATCGCTTTTGACGGAACGCAGGTCGACGTCTCTTCCGGTGGCTCCGTGTCTTACGATGCCGCAACTGTTAACGCGTCAACGGTGCTGAACTTTAAGGGATCAGGCACGGTTACAATTGCTTCCCTTAATGGGGATGCCTCTGACGCCGTGTTGAAGGTAAACAGAGTCGCTAATGCCGGCGCGGCTCTGTCCACGCTGAATTTGACCGGAGAAGGCAACTTCAACGGCACGATTTACCTTTACTCTGAAACAGTAGGCGGTTCTCGGAACAATATTTTGACGCTGAGTCACGCGAAGGCCGCTCAGAATGCCACTGTAAAGATGGGGGGGCACAGCTACGAAAAAGGCGCGTCCGTGTTGAAGGTCGCCGTGGACTCCTCCATCAGCAAGTTGGCTTATGACGGCAGTTCCAACGACAAAAACGCCGCCGTCATCACAGGGGAGGGAACGACCCTGACCGTTACGGGGAACTCCTCCTCTTACGGCGGCAGCTTGCAGGGAACGGTGACGGTTGATTATACCGGAGGCGGTACGTTTACTTTGGGCTCCGGCGCTAAAGGCACTGCGCTTTCTCCTCGTTCCGCTTCTTCCGCCACGTTGAAAATCAGCAATGGGACGCTTTCCCTGTGTTCCGGCAACGTCACCTGGGCTCAGAAGCTGGTCATGGGGAATAACACCACCCTGAAAATTGAGGATGGTCCCGTTGTGGCGGGGAGCGGCAGTTACAACGCTGCTTCCGTTGGCAGCGAGGGGTTCAACTTTACCGGGGAAACGACGTTTGGCAGTGGAGTTAACCTGACTTCCTACTGGGGCAAGAATCTTAAGTTCTCCGGCGTGCTCCATGCGGCAAACGGTTTTACCGTCAGCGGCAGTGCAGGTGAATACTCCTACTTCAACCTGCTCAATGTCGGCAATGATATTGAGGGGAATATTACGCTGACGCGCAGTTTGTTGTCTTTGGGGATCAGTTCGTCCGGTTCTCTTGGGAGTGCCGCTGTTGTGACGGACGCGGAAAACAAGTCCCAGCTGATTACTTACTACGGAACAGCCGGTGAAGCTGCCGATGTGATTAACAACTCCATGACCGGGGCAGGGCATTTTGTCGCTCAATCCGGTTGGGTTCACTTATCCAGTAACGTAGCCCTTACGGGGGAATATACCGTTAATGCCGGCGCGGTGCTTTCCCGAACAGGAAATATTGCGGCTATCCTTGGCGGGGGGCGTCTGGATGCCGGCGTTGCCGGGGAGACCATGAACGTGCTGAGCATAAGCGGCAGCGGAACCATTTCCGCCACCGCCGGCACCATGCTTTTCCAGGATGAAGCGACATTGGGCAGCTCCGTCAGTATTCTGGTCAACGGAACGGGTTCGATTACCGGCAATGTCACTGTGGCCGGCGGTCGCCTCGTGTACACCTCCATGGACAATGTGAGCAGTGTTTTGCAGAATCTGACGTTGACTTCCGGTCTGATTGACTTTTCCGGCTTTGAAGAGTTCATGGACATTGTGGGATCCGATGCGCTGATTGGCAAGACCTATGACCTGGGGGTCAATCTGGGCGACGGCTTTGTCCTGGATGGGATGTCCGCCGATGCGTACACCATTGATAATTCGAGCGGTAAATCCGTGATTAAGTTCACCGGAAGCGGAAGCGTCAATACGGCCTGGGCGGCAGGCTGGCGTCTGGACAGCGCTCCGTCTTCTGCTGTTGCGCTGGATGCGACTTCTGCCACGATGGAACTGTACGGCGTTCGTTCTTCTTCCATACAGGAAGGCTTTGGCTCTGTGAATGTGGTGAGCGGAACAGGTGATTTGACGGGCGTGGTGCTGATTGGAGGGTACAACAGCATTAACGAGAATGGACCGGCAAAGAATATTGATACGGATATTTGGACATATGTCACCGGGGGGGATTTCAGAAGGATTGTCGGCGGCAGCGTGTCCGATGCTTGGGGTCATAGTTCTAACACCAGAAATATCACAGGCGATGTTCATACGCAAATGACCGGAGGCTCTGCGGATTTTCTGATTGGCGGCATTTACAATGATGCCCAGGCGCCCGTTCTTACGGGTGACGTTTATGTTGCCGTGACCGGTGACGCCCTCATCAGGGGAACTGTTGTAGGGGGAGGCGTTGGCTCTCACTCAAGTATTAATACCATTAGCGGCAGCACATTCGTTGTGGTGACGAATGTGCAAAGTTCTACGACTGCTGCCAGTGACAACGGTTTGTTGTCCGGTTATATCATCGGGGGAAGTCTGTACAGAAACAACACTACTACAAGAACTTCAATTGCCGGTGATACGAATGTGACGATAGATTTGGCTGGTGCGGAGACAGGAAGCTTTGTGAAGAACATCGTCGGCGGGTCTTTCATTGATGCTTCTGCAGGCGGCTATGCGGGCAACAATACCAACAGCGTCGGCGGTGATACCTGCGTGTCGATAACCGCTCCGGGCGGTGTTGTATTTACCGGGAATATTTATGGCGGTTCTTACGCTACCGGCAATTCAACTTCAAGTGCCAAAGTGACCGGCAATTCTTCTCTGACTCTGAACGGGGGGGCTTACAGCGGCGCTTTGTATGCCGGCAGCGGCGGCGAGTATGGTTCCACCGCCGGCGCGGCTTCCATGATCGTGAAGGGCAATGTCGCCTTTAAGTCCGGCAGTTCCCTGAATGCCGGGAATGCGGCAGGGGACACGTCCCTGTCCCTGGGGAGTGATGGGGGAACGATTGTCTTTGACGCCACGGATGGCACGAACCTGAGCGGATTCGACATCGTCACCATGTTCCAGGATGCCGTATTCACGGGCAAAGTGAATCTGGATGGAGTCGGCTCTTTGGCCCTGGCCGGAGGGGGCGGCAGGGCTGTTGCCCTGGATGGCGCGTTCTCTCTGTCATCCGCCGGCGTGTTGAATTTGGATCTGACCGGGTTTGGCGAGTTGACGGACGGCATGACTGTGTTGAGCACGGAAGGCCTGAGCAATATTTCTTCCGTCGTCGCCACGTTTGCTGACGGAGTAGGCGGTTTGGTTTCCGTCTCTGAAGATGGTAAAGGCCTGGTGTATTCCTCCAGGGCTCCGTTCTTGTGGAACGGCGGCGAAAGCGGAAACTGGAAGCAGGAAAATGTTTGGCTGAATGGTGACACTGCCGTTACTTACGCGGAGGATACAAGCGTTTCCTTCGCTGATCTGGATGGCGTCGCTTCTTCCCGGGTTCAGATAGATACGGAAGTTTCTCCTGGTTCTGTTCTGGTGCGTAATGCCGATACCCGTTACGAATGGACAGGTGAAGGCTCTGTCAGCAACACCGTCATCACCAAGGACGGCACGGGCGCTTTGGTTCTGGGGTCGGCTTCCATCCTGGGAGAGGGGTCTTCCATCATCGTCGCCGGCGGCACGTTGGCGTTCGGCTATAATACCGCGCTGCCTACAGAAGGCATTGCTTGGGGGGAAGGTTCCTGTCTTGGCGCGGCTAACGGCGCTACGGTGACGATTGACCTAGGTGCGGTGACAAACCCGGTCTTTAACTTCAATCCGGAGACCGGATCCACCATTAGCCTGACGACTCCATCCAATATTACCCTGGCCAACAACATTGCCGGAGCCGGAACTGTAGCGAAGACGGGTACGGGCACATTGACCCTGACGGGAGCCAATAATGGTAATCTTGTGGTGAAGGAAGGCACGGTTCAGATAGGAAACGGTTCTGCCCTTAATTGGGGTGCGGGAGGTTCCGTAACGTTGGAAAACGGAACAACTCTGGTTCTTCATGGCAAGGGAGCTCACCACACGATTGGCGCGGACTTGATCCTGGGTCTTGCAGCTTCGGACGCCGTTTTCGTGAAATGGTATGACGCAACTGCTGCAAACGATACTGACTATCAGTATAATTTGACAGGGAATGTTGTTGTCAATGGTCAGGTCGACTTGACGACTGATTCTCATAATTATGCCAAGGAAGCGGCATTTACCGGCACGCTCAGCGGCGCAGGCACCATCACTTACAGCCGCGGAGCAGGCGACGGTGAGTACAACTCCAACGGGAAGATGGTGATCTGCGGCGATGCCTCCGGCTTTACCGGCACGCTCGCGTTGGACTCCAGCAATAACTACAGCACCGGTCTGGACTTGTTCTCTTCTGTCGCCAATGCCACGGTTTCCCTGACTTCCGGCACGCACGAACAAGGATTCGCCAGTATGCGCGTGCGCGGCGACGTGGCTGTAGGAACCCTGAACGGGACGGCCAATACGTGGGTAGGCGCCGTGGGCGGCGCCCGGACCCTGACGGTAGGCGCCGGCGTCTTTAACGGGACGATTACAGACAAGGGCTTGGCATCGTCAACGAATACGAGTTTTTCCTATGATGAATCCGGCGTCCTGTCTTTGACCAAAGTTGGCGACGGAACCCTGACGCTGGCGGGAACGGTCAGCTACACGGGATTGACGAATGTGCAGGGCGGTACGCTTGCTCTGACCTCAACGGGGACGACGTCTTTGACGAACATCACCCTTGGAGCTGCTTCAAGAATGACGGTGGCGGGCGGATTGAACTTGACCTCCGGTTCTGCGTTGTCTTTGGATGCTTCTTCCTCCCTGAGCGTTGCGGGCGCCTTTGGCGGCGGCGTGTACAATCTGACCCTGACCGGCCTGGGAGACATCACGGATGAAGGCGAATATACCCTGATTTCCGCCGCAAGCGGCCTGGGCACGAGCAGCGCGACGTTCAACTGGGACGGATATGAGGGTGACGGCACCTTGCTTTACACGCTGGAGCGTTCCGATACCGCGCTTAAACTGCTTATCACGCCTGCCGGCGGGGTATGGGTCTGGCAGGGTACGGAAGGCTTGAACTGGAGTGATGAGAACACGGGAGTCCAGTGGGGTGTTGAGGATTCATCGAGCACGGCCGGAGGTCAGACGCTTGTCTTCAATTCTACGGGGCTGGGGGATTCTTCTGCCGCAACCGTAACCGTCAGCGGAACGGTGACTCCCGCTTCCATGAAGGTTACGAACGGGGAAGGTACGGAATATATCTTCACAGCGAAGGATGATTCCTCCAGGATTGCGTCCGGAACGTTGATCAAGTCCGGATCCGGCAAATTGACGATGAATCTGAACAACAGCGGCTGGTCCGGCGCCATTGCCGTGGCCGGAGGTGAACTTGTCGGCGCAGTTGCCGGTTCTCTGGGCAGTGGCGCTGTCACGGTCACGGATGGAAAGCTGACTCTGGCCACGGCGGATGTTCAGACGGGGATGGGCATGATTACGCTGGAGGGCGGAATCCTGAATCTGGCTTCCGGCGAATATGCCGCTTTGACTGTGGATAATATGACCTGGTCGGCAGGTTCCCTGATTTTGGGAGAACAGGCCACGGTAACCGCTGCCAAGGCTCTGGCCAATGGAAAAACCGTGGAATTGGCGGCCGGTTCTGTTTTGACGATCAGCGGCAGTGACGATAATGCTGCGCTGAATTTGAGCGCTTCCGGCGCCGGGACGGTCGCCGTGGCGTTGAGTTCCCGGACATTCGGCAACAACGTATTGAATTTGAGCGCCGCGTTCCAGGGCGCCTTGGCTGTCAGCTCGGGCAACTTCCAGCTGAACAAGGTCACGATGGGCGCAGACGCCGTTCTGAAACTGACGAATGCTTCCGTCAGCGCTGAATGGAACGGAACGGCCGGTGGAACATTTGCCAATGACATTGTCTTTGCCGGAAACCATCTCTATGCGACCAAGGACGTCGTTCTGAGCGGCGACTTGAGCGGGACGGCGTTCGCGGCGGAACAGAAGAGCACGAACATCACTCTGACGGGCGGCGTGAACATGGACGGGCAATTAAAAATCAGCACGACCACGGTTACGGTGAATTCCTCTAATGTGGTCAAGCTGGCTGACAGCATTGACATCCAGAACAACGGCAAGCTGGCTTTTGCCCGTGACTTTTCTTACAGCGGCGTCATCAGCGGCACGGCAGGCAGCATGGTCATGGCGAATGGCGGAACCCTGACTTTGACCGGCGCGAATACGACGCTGTCCACCCTCAACATCTCAGGCGGCGCAACCGCCGTGCTGGGTGAGGGCGGCTCCTGGATGGGCGCTCTGTCCGGCGTCGGCTCCCTGATCATTAACAATTCCGCGGACATGACGCTGGCTGCGGGCAACACTGCGTTCACCGGTGAGACGACACTTTCCGGTACGGGGAAAGTGTCTTTGTCCGGGGCTGATTCTCTGGGTACGGGACAAATTACCGTGAACAACGGCGTTTTGGATATGGGTTCCAGTGATGTAGCCAATACCATCCTGATTACCAGGGGAAGTCTGGCCAATGCCGGAGCGAAAACCTCCGGCGTGGTGAATGTGGCTGCCGCAGCAGGCGCGCAGGGTCATCTGAATACCGTTGATCTGGGTAATGTTTCCGGTTCTGTGGTCGATTCCATTGTCATGGAAGATTACTCCCGCCTGACCGGCATTTCAGGTAATCTGGACATGACGGGCAAGACCGTCACGCTGAAGCTGGATTCCGGCAGCATTACCGTCGGCAGTACAACAGGTGCGGGCGTGATTGCGGCTGACAGCCTGACGCTTTCCGCCGCCGCCACAACCATCAACCTCAGCAACCAGGGCGTTCTGGACCTGCTTGCCGCCAACCGGGATTCCACTGACGGCGTAGGGCTTGTACTGACAACGGGAACCCTGGCTGTGGACAATTTCAAGCAAATCGGATTCTCTCCTCTCCTGGCTTCCCTCGGCTATACCGTGACGGAAGTCCTGGGTGCGGACGGGACGCTGATGGTCAGCGGCAATACGGACCTTGTCTATCTGGTGGACACCACCCCCAATTCAGACGACCCCAATATCAGCGATTACGCCGCGCTGGATCCCTACAAGGCTGTCGGCATTAATGGCACCACGCTTCATGTGAGCTTGAATGGGGCTCCGGAAGCCTCCCGGAACGGGGACGGCCTGAAAGTCAGCAACCTGGTTGGCAGCGACGGTGCGCTGGTCGTGACGAATACGGCGGATGATGCGGCCTCCAACCACGCCGTGGTGGATCTGGTTCAGAACGTTGACGCCGGCGGCAACAGCTACGGCGGAACCATCAGCGGGGACCATGTGGATTTTGTCAAGAAAGGTGCGGAAACCCTCACCGTGGAAGGCAACTTCACCGGGAATGATTCCATGCTCAGTTCCGCGGAAGGAAACATCGTCCTGAACGGTGCAGGCAATAGCCTTACTGCGCTGGAACTCGCGGGCGGAGACATAACGCTGGGCGGACGGAATGACGGCGCCTCCCGTGTAACCACGGTGGAGACGCTGGCTGCCGGCGCGGGAGGGGGAACCCTGAATTTGGGTAACGGAGCTCAGATGGTTCTTACCGGCCAGCAGGCCGGCAGCCATGTCAAGGAGGTGACTATCTCCGGGGACGGTACGCTGACCTTGGGAGGTACGGGAACGGACTCCTCCCTGACACTGGGCAACGGCTCTTCCCTGAGCGCGATTGTGGGCGGCAAGGTTGTGGATACCTCCATGGGTCTGACCCCGCTTGAGGGCGTGCTGATGGGCACGCGCTCCGGCGACGTCGATCCGGCGGTGCTGGAATACATCATGGACAACACCGGCATGGACATCCACCAGATGCTCAACTGCCTGAACAAGAAGAGCGGCTTTGCCGGTCTCTCCTGCTCCAGCGACATGCGCGACGTGAAGGCCGCCGCCGAAAAGGGCGACGAGCAGGCGAAGGCGGCGCTGGACGTTTGGACCTACCGCATCCAGAAGTACATCGGCGCATACAATGTGGCGGTGGGCGGCGCGGACGCGATCGTCTTCACGGCGGGCATCGGCGAGAACGACTGCGAGGCCTGCGAGCACGTGATCAACGGCCTGAGCTTCATGGGCGTGAAGATCGACCCGGCGAAGAACAAGCGCGGCACGGTCGGCATCATCAGCACGGACGATTCCACGATCAAGGTGCTGCGCATCCCGACCAACGAGGAGCTGCCGATCGCGCGCGACACGCTGGAGATCGTCTCCAAGCTGTAAGCGGGAAAATTTGTTGAAAATCACATTTTGCTTGACAAGGAAAGATAAACTGCGTATAATATGGAACGGTCAACTTTGAGGTGGAACGATGAAGCTGGATATCACCAAGGGAATTCAGAAAAAGGGCGTTGACGTCCCTTTTGAGCTGGAGGACACATGGGGCGAGGATCACTGGAACGGCGATACGATCTCGTATGTCGGGCCGGTTTCGCTTTCCGGCACATATATGCTCGCCGATGAGACCGTACTTGTGCGCGGTGAGGCCCGCGCCGTGATCCAATCCCGCTGTGCCCGATGCCTGACGC
>ERZ857922.3644-NODE-3644-length-12940-cov-3.756539_pt1 | contig 12940 bp, 12 predicted proteins | sample MGYA00519579_ERZ857922 | MGnify/ENA primary metagenome ERZ857922 (study PRJEB31778, sample SAMEA3449375) | human gut metagenome | biome: human gut; feature: human-associated habitat; material: faeces | place: United Kingdom | collected 2010/2012 ... | reverse complement strand
CCTTTATAATTTAACACAAACTGACTATTTTATCCAGTCTTTGTGACTATTCTGCCTTCAAATTATGTTTTATTTTTTCATTGTTGGTTCTTTTTCTTAAGTTGTTCGTATTATAGTTTATGGGAATGGATATGTATTGTAAAAAACGATACTATTTTTACAAAATCATCTGAAGATATGTTATAATGGGAATATCTGTTGAATATCGTTAAAAGAAATATTATGATTCCGTTCAGCATAGAACATTGAATCATTAATGAAAGATACTTACGAGGTGTAAAGCTTATGAAATACAGAGATGAGTTCCACATTGCATCCACTGCGATTCTGCTCAGTGTGGCCATGGTGGGAATTTCCGTAGTCGTTCCCAAAGAAAACAGAGTACCAACTGCCAAGACCACATTAACAGAGGCTCCTGAAACAGCTGCAGAAGCGGAAGCTGCACAACAGGAAGAATTTCCAATTTACAGTCAGGACAGTAATTATGACGAGACTTACGATTACAGCCAGGGAGATAGTTCCTACGATAACAGCTATGATTCTTCTGGCGGTGATTCTTCAGGAAGCGACCAGATCACTTATCCTACTGAGGATTCTGGAGATAGCTCAGGAAGTGACACTTCCGATATTCCGGATTATACAGAAGATACCTCCGATGATTCCGGACAAGATAACGATGAGAACTGGGATTATATTGATAATGGAGATGGTTCTGGTTCCGATAACGGAGGAAACTATACGGAGGATACCTCCGATCAGGATATTGAATACTATGAATAAAAAGAATCCTGCCCGGCAGGGCTTGGAAATTCCAACAGAATTTCCTGCTACATAATAAAATCCCCGGATTTCCGGGGATTTTATTATTATCTGATCTTATTCAAAAATCCAAATGGTTCCTTATCTTCCAGAAAATGCATCAGCATATATGCCGTCATGATCGCTACATTCTCTTCCTTCAGAATCCGCTTCACTTCCTCGCGGTCCGCCAGAATCACTTCAATCTCTTCCGTATCTTCCTGTGCCTTGGAACTGATTTCGCCGCTGGCATATCCATATACAGTCGCACAAGACTCGTCTGTCATTCCTACAGTAGTGAAATAAGGCTTCTGGTAAGCTTCTGCTACCGGAATGGGATCAAGCTTCAGTCCGGTTTCCTCGTACATTTCACGAATTGCGCCTTCATGGTAATTCTCATCCGGCTCTACCAGACCAGCTGGAAATTCATAAATATAATCGCCTAATGTATAACGATATTGGCGAATCAACACCACTTTGTCATGTTTTTCGCCATAAATGCTATAAATGATCACACCGTCCGGATTGTTCTTATGTGTCACCATTTTCAAGCTGTCTACATCTTTTGCACGGGAAGACACAAAATAGTTTACCGGGGTATTGTGCACACTGGTGGCTTTTACATTATAAAGGTTTACATAACGATTATCTGTCTGTTTGGTAATGCTGTTGATTTTTCCCATAGGAACCTCTTTTCGTCAGTTCTTGCTGTTCTGGTCAGAGGTCTATCTAGATCTCACCAAGGAACAGAGAATCAGTCACCGCGAAGAATCACACGAATTCTTTTATAAATAAAGAACACGATCACTGAGGTTAATGTGTATTTGAATAAATTGAATGGTACAAGGATCATAATTGCAAAAGTAAGAAGGTTGGTTACACCGCTGTGTACTGCTGCACCCATTTCAATAAATGCCTGTACCGGCATTCCAAATGCCTTGCCGTATGCAGGAAGAAGTACAAATGCGTTTACAAAGCATGCAAGCACTGTGGTAAGAATTACACCAGCTGCCATACCTGCCACTGCATGTGTTCTTGTCTTCTTATGCTGATAACGATAGATCAGTCCGGCTGGAACTACATAAGAACAGCCAAAGAGGAAGTTTGCCACATCACCAACGCCTGCTGTCATAGTTCCCTTAGTTACCAGATGTACCAGAATCTTCACCAGTTCGATCAGTATACCTGCTACAGGTCCCATTGCAAAAGAACCGATCAGTGCTGGAATCTCAGAGAAATCCAACTGATAAAAGGACGGTGCCAGAAATGGCAGCGGTACCTCAAAATTCATCAACACACCTGCCACAGCGCCTAACATTGCTACCTGGGCAATGGTTCTGGTGCGGCTTCGCTCCATTACATTTCCATTTTTGATTACTTGTTCGCTCATACTCATTGCTCCTTAAATTATAATATTTAAAGAAAATTTCTGCAAGTATGGGATTAAAATGTTACCAGTAAACAGTAACGGTTACTGTTCACCAGTAACGTTAAAATCACCACATAAAAAGCCCCGAAATCTCTTCCGGGGCAATGAGCACGTACAAAAAAATCAACCGATCTAAATATTCTGCGCGTTCTTCTCTCATCCAGACTTTACTGTCGGTTTTGGAATTTCACCAAATCAGCCGCCAAAGCGGGTCGCGGACTATACCGCCGGTAGGGAATTTCGATTTCCAAGGATTTCGATCACCCTGCCCCGAAGAAATTTTCTTTTCATGGTGGATTATACAATAGAAATAGGATAATTTCAATAGGAAATCTATTTGTACATTTATTTCATATTTTCTATTATATATCTATTATCATTTGTCTTTATTTGCCTCCACCACATGTACATCCATCTGCGGATACGGAATAGAAATTCCGTTGGCATCAAAAGATTCTTTGATTTTCTCATTCAGCCGCCATTTGATCTTCCAGTATTTATCGGTGGGAACCCAGACGCGAAGCCCCATGACTACGGCGCTGTCAGCAAGTTCGTCTACAAAGACCAGCATGTCTTTGTCCGATTTGGTTCCGGGATCTTCCTGTAAAATGTGCTGCAAAAGCTTTTTTGCTTTCTTAATATCAGAATCATAGGAAATTCCCACTTTGATTTCCAGGTTACGCAAATTCTGCGCAGTTACATTGATAATGGTGCTGTTGGATAATTTTCCATTTGGAATGATTACATGCTTATTGTCAATGGTGATCAGGGTCGTATAGAACATCTCAACCTTATATACGGTTCCCTCCGTCCCACCAGCCTGATCCTGTATAATATAATCTCCTACCTGAAATGGCTTAAACAAAAGTAGCATAACGCCGCCAGACAGATTCTCCAGACCGCCCTGCAAAGCAAGACCAATGGTAACGCCGGCAGTTCCCAGAAGAGCTGCTACTGAAGATTCCTTCACACCGAAATTAGTAGCTATATTAAAAATCAGAATCAGATACAGCAAAAATTTTCCAAAAGAACAGATGAACTGGGCAACCCCCATGTCTATGCCGGCCTTTTCCATGGAACGCTTCGCAACTTTCAGCAGCCACTTGATCAGCTTTGTTCCCACATAAAAAGCTACAATAGAAAGAACCACTTTCATTCCGAAGCTGATCAAATCCGGAATATGACCGTTAAAGTAAGCCTTGATCTGATCCCAGTTGGAGTTTACTTTATCCACTGTTTCCTGGACAGTCTCCTGAACTGCATTTTCTATAACCTGTCCTTCCAAATTCCCATCTCCTTTTTTCAGTCCTTTCCCACAAACAACTCTGTCCCTTATTATCCAAAAACTATTTCGTCCACTCCGCTCAAAATCGCAAAAGCGGCAGGAACTAATACCCATTTAAAACAGGGCAATCTGCCCTGTTTTCCACCGGAAATTCATTTTGGGAACAAATTATCCACCGCCTACTGCAAAACTCTCCACAGTATCAACTGCGCTGCCAGAATTAACGGCACACCCAGGCGAAATTTCCACTTTCTGGTTTTATGATGAAAAAACTGCATTCCAAGAAGAGCCCCAGCGGAACCGCCAATGACAGCCACCGCAAGAAGCTGAGCCTCTGGGATGCGCCACTGTTTTCTGATGGCTTTCTGCTTGTCCATGCCGTACATCCCGAAGGCTGCGATATTAATTAAAACCAGATACACAACAAGCATATTTTCTAACATTTTAATCCAACTCTCTAATTCCTCTGCCAAACACGCTATAAAGCGTGTTTGAAAAAGGCTTTCTGCAAAGCAATGTCAAAAGAAGAGAAATAATGTTTTCCCTCTTCTCTTTATTTATTCAACCCTTTCATAGAAAGGCTGATCCGGTTCTTCTTCTCATCCACACCGAGAACACGAACCTCCACAACATCTCCGACGCTTACAGCTTCCAACGGATGTTTGATAAATTTTTCACTCATCTGGGAAATATGAACAAGTCCGTCCTGATGAACTCCGATATCAACAAAAGCTCCGAAATCGATTACGTTGCGGACAGTTCCTTTCAGGATCATACCCTCTTTCAGATCCTTGATATCCAGTACATCTGTGCGGAGAATCGGCTTCGGCATCTCATCACGCGGATCTCGTGCCGGTTTCTCCAGCTCTTTTACAATATCCCGAAGAGTGATCTCTCCAATTTCCAGTTCATCAGCAGTCTTCTTGTAATCCCTGATCTGTCTGGAAAGTCCGGCAAGCTTGCCTCCTGCAATATCCTCAGCGGAATATCCCAGTTTCTCAAGAAGCCTGGAAGCCGCCTCATAGCTCTCCGGGTGAACGCTTGTCGCGTCAAGAGGATTGGAGCCGCCTGTAATACGCATGAAACCAGCGCACTGCTCGAATGCTTTCGGTCCAAGCTTCGCAACCTTCAGAAGATCTTTTCGGCTTGTGAAACGGCCATTCTCCTCACGGTAAATTACAATGTTCTTTGCAATAGCCTTGGAAACACCGGAAATATACTCAAGAAGGGAAGCAGAAGCAGTATTTAAATCCACACCTACTTTATTTACAGAATCCTCAACCACACCTGTCAGAGCCTCGCCAAGCTTCTTCTGGTTCATATCATGCTGATACTGCCCTACACCAATGGATTTCGGATCGATCTTAACCAGCTCAGCCAGAGGATCCTGCACACGTCTTGCAATGGAGGTAGCACTTCTCTGTCCTACATCAAAATTTGGGAATTCGTCTGTAGCAAGCTTGCTTGCAGAGTAAACAGAAGCACCTGCCTCATTTGTAATCACATACTGAACCTTCGCTTCCGGAATCTCCTTCAGCATATCAACAATAACCTGCTCAGACTCTCTGGAAGCAGTACCATTTCCAACAGAAATCAGGGAAATGCCATACTTCTTGATCATAGCTTCTACTGTATCCTTCGCAGCGCGAATCTTCTTCTCGTTAGTAGGAGCAGTTGGATAAACAACTGTGGTATCCAGAACTTTTCCAGTAGGATCTACAACGGCCAGCTTACAGCCTGTACGGAATGCCGGATCCCATCCAAGGACAGTCTGTCCGGCGATTGGAGGCTGCATGAGAAGCTGCTCCAGATTTTTGCCAAATACTTTGATGGCTCCGTCCTCTGCCTTCTCAGTCAAGTCACTTCTGATCTCGCGCTCGATTGCAGGAGCGATCAGACGCTTGTAACTGTCCTCTGTCACTTCTTTCAGAATCGGTGTAGTAAATGGATTGTCTCGGGTGATCACCTGCTTCTCAAGGTAACGAAGAATATCTTCTTCTGGTGCAGCTACCTTGATAGTGAGGAATTTCTCTTTCTCACCACGGTTCAGCGCCAGCACACGATGTCCAGCCAGCTTCTTCACCGGCTCCTCAAACTCATAATACATCTCGTATACAGACTGTGCCTCCGGATCTTTTGCCGTAGAACTGATGGTTCCTTTTTTTGCAGTAAGATCACGGATGTGGATTCGATAATCTGCCTCATCGGAAATATGCTCTGCAATAATGTCCTTTGCACCAGCAATGGCATCTGCCACAGAAGCAACCTCTTTTTCCTCGGAAACAAAGGCTTCTGCTTCTTCCTCGATGGACTTGCCTGTCATCTGAAGCATAATAATATTTGCCAGCGGCTCCAGACCTTTTTCCTTGGCAATTGTTGCCCTGGTACGTCTCTTCGGACGGTACGGACGATAAAGATCCTCTACCACTACCAGTGTCTGTGCTGCCAGGATCTGTGCTTTCAGCTCTTCTGTCAGTTTTCCCTGGTCCTCAATGCTGGAAAGAACCTGATTCTTCTTGTCTTCCAGATTTCGAAGATAAGTCAGTCTCTCGTTCAGGTTACGAAGCTGCTCATCATTTAAGGTTCCAGTAGCTTCTTTTCTATATCGTGAAATAAAAGGGATGGTGTTTCCCTCATCGATCAATTTAACAGCAGCTTCTACCTGCCATTTCTGCACCCCAAGTTCCTGGGTGATTACCTGTAAAATATCCATTTTTTCAATCTCCTCTTGTTGCTTGTATTTCTAATTTCTGTAACCGTCATTATTTTCTGTATCATATCCGTTTCCAGAATCATTGGTCCAGTTATGAAAGCCGCCGTCAGCAGTTCCATCTCCTGGCAGTCTGTAGTCCAGTTCCCCATCCAGATCCCGATAAAATGCCACCATGGACATTTCCATATAAGGCATGATCCAGAAAAGTGCAATATAGAACGTGAACACAGATAATAACAAAAGCGGGATAAAGCTGAGATTCAGCTTCACATATCTCCAGATATTTCCCTTCATCAGCCTTGCGCTCTCTTTCAGTGCCTGGATTCCTCCAAGCTCTGTGTCATCCGCCATGAGAAAGTAGGTCATGGCAAATGGAAGGGAAATAAGAAAATTCAGCAAAGTGCTTACAGCCAGCAGTCCCAGAGTCATGGAAAGCCACTGGATCTGGGAATCCACAGTCAGTCCCGGATCTGTGGTAAAGCTCACATAATAGTAAGGGATTGCTGTGACCAGCTGGATCAGCGCCAGCACAAAGCCTGCAACGATCACCCTGTCTGGCTGGTTTTTGAAAAAGTAGCCCAGATCTCCCAGAGAAAACTCCTTTCCCCTGGAAATATTCAAAAGCATATACCCCAGACCAGCGGAAATGATCCCCACGATCAGTGACACCACCAGCATAAATACTTCACTGAGAACCAGATCCAGCGCGGATGTGCCAGAAAATAAATTGGTAGAAAGGATTGTTCCTAAAGTATTCAGACCATACACTGCCAGAAGCCCAAGGATCACAGTTCCAACATGTCCCTGCAATGCCTTTTTTGCCTGCAGTTTGATTTCCTTCGTACTTCTTTTTTTCATAATCATCATTCTCCTTTGCAGTGAAACAGCAGGCCGGGATTCTGATGCATCCCGGCCAGATATATTGCAGCACCATTTCGCTGTTTTCACTTTTTGCTCCATTAAGCCATGCCAGTTGTTCCCAATATAGCATTCTTCCATCTGACATCTGTAATTTTTTAATTACGCCGTTCTCTTGTTTCCCCAGAAAAACAGCGCTACCGTACCAGGACCTGTATGGCTTCCGATGGTAGTTCCGATGTTATTGATCTCAACCTTCCCATTTAATTTCGGGAAACGCTCTTCCACCAGCCTTGCCACTTCCCTGGCATCCTCTATACATGCGGACTGGGAAATATAACATTTCCCACTATAGTCAAGTCCGCCCTCAGCGTACTCTTCCATTTTGTCTACAACAGCCCGGATCACCTTTTTCTTGGTACGGATCTTAAATCTTGGGATCAGTTTTCCCTGATCATCCATATTCAGCAGCGGGCAGATATTCAGCATCGTGCCGAAAAAGCCGCTGGCCTTGGAAATACGGCCTCCTCTGATATAAAACGTAAGATCTGTAGAAAAAAACCAGTGATGCAGGTTCAGCTTGTGTTCCTCCGCCCAGGCATGAACCTCCTCAATGGGTCTGCCCTCATCCCGAAGGTCTGCAAGTTTATCCATAAAAAGCCCATATCCGGAGGATGCTCCCAGAGAATCCACCACCAGGATCTTACGCCCCGGATATTTTTCCTCCAGATCCGCTTTTGCAACGTTAGCTGAATTGATAACGCCAGAAATTCCTGAAGACAGGCAGACATGGAGCACATCTTTTCCCTCTTTCAGAAATCCTTCGAAATATTCTTCGAATTCATCTGCATTTACCTGGGAAGTCTTGGTGGATGCACCATCCTGCATGGCCTTATAAAATTGGTCAAATGGCATAGACTGTCCCAGATCATCTGCATATTCTTTTCCATTTAGTTCATAATGAAAGCAGATATAGGAAATATTTCTTTTCTCAAAATGTTCTTTCGTAAGGTCTGCTGTGGAACAGCAGCTGATCACATAGTCGCTCATATTTCCCTCCTGTTACTAATTTTGCAAAACCTCCAGATCGGGTTCTCCCTTATTCTGGAAGAATTTCATTTCTGTACGCAACACTTGCCACTGTATCCGGATCGTCATCCTTGTTAAACCAGAACTGTGCCCGGTTGTCAATCTTGGTATCTGCAGTCTTATAAATATTCAGGTAATCTCCGTCCTCATCACACGCATAGCCTTTTTCCTCTGCAGCTGCGATCAGGTCCGCCTTCTTCGCACCCAGGGTAAATCCACCGGAAAGAGTAAGGGTAAGAGCATCACTGTCGTAATTGCCTACCTCAAGCTCCCGTACAAAACAGTTCTCGATGGCAGTTGCATCCTGGGTAAAATTGTAAACACTGAAATGCACACTCTGGTTATTCTTCATCATGTCTACAAATTCCAGATCCCGGCCAGCCACATAAGCGCCATCTTCCACATCCTGAAGCTCCCAGCCATTCTCAAGGAATGCAGACACCGGAGCCGGAAGGGAATAAAGATCTCCGCAGAATTCCAACTGTGGAGCCAGCAGATCATCTCCCAGCTCAGTAGGAGCGGTATAGGAAGATACGATTTCTGGAACTTCCTCGCTTACACTTCCCTTGTCATATCCTTCTGGCTCTACGAAGTTACGCATATCTACCTGCTTCAGAGTATTGTCATCCTTATATACATAGAAATGAACTTCCTCGTAATAATCTTTCGAGTAGGAATACTTGGTATACAGGTCTCCCTCGTAAGTATCGCTTGGATCACCATAAGCAGCTTTGATATCATCAAAATTGGATTTTCCCATTACGATTCCGCCAGGCAGTTCTACAGGAGTAGCCGCCACATCAAAATCATAGCTTGCATCAATATCAATTCCTGCTACCAGACACTGGTTTAATGGCAGCTGGTTGATTCCAAGATTGATCACATCTACGGAAACGCGGTCGTCCCCTTTGTAAAAACTGATGGAACCATAGGAATTGGTTCCAACGCCCATCTCCGGGTCCTCGTTCTTGCCAAGTGTCCAGTCTGCTGCAAAATCCTGGTAATACATAGGGAACTGGTAAACCTTATCCCCGATCTTCACCTGAAAATCGTACAGGCTGTCGGACAGCTCTGTAACCGTTTCTGCACCAGCCTCAGGCTCATCAGCAGCCTCTCCTGCTGCCTCTGTAGTTTCGGCTTCCTGTGCCTCTGCATAAGCCGCGGACGGAACCGCACACAGGCACATTGCTGTAAAAAGCACTCCCAATACTTTTCTTTTCATACAGAAATTCCTCCTTAGAATGTATATTTGATCAGTCGGCAAGGCCGAAAGCATCGTGTACTGCATTCATAGCCCGGATTCCGTCTTTTTCGTTGATAAGGACGGTAATACGGATTTCAGATGTGGAGATCATATTAATGTTTACGCCTTCATTGTAAAGGCTCTCAAACATCTTGGCAGCCACGCCAGGATTGCTGAGCATACCGGAGCCAACAATGGAAAGCTTGGCGATATTGCGCTCAGAGTGAAGCTCCTTGAAGCCAAGGCGCTCCTGGCTCTCCTCCAGAGTGGCAACTGCATCATCCAGATCATCCTTATTTACGGTAAAAGAAATGTCCTTTGTTCCTGCACGTCCGATAGACTGCAGGATAACATCTACATTAATATTTTTCTTTGCAAGGGTATCAAATACCTTAAATGCAACACCAGGCACATCACGAAGTCCCAGTACTGCGATCCTCACAGCGTCTGTATCCAGCGCAACACCGCTGATCAGCATTCTTTCCACGCTAACTACCTCCTTCACTACCGTTCCTTCACTGTTATTCAGGCTGGAGCGGACCACAAGGGGCACTCCATATTTCTTCGCCATTTCCACAGAACGGTTGTGAAGTACACCCGCTCCTGATGTTGCCAGATCCAGCATCTCATCGTATGTGATTTCTTTCAGCTTTCTGGCATTTGGAACCTTACGCGGGTCGGCTGTGTAAACGCCGTCCACATCTGTATAAATCTCACATGCATCTGCATGAAGTGCTGCTGCCAGTGCCACTGCAGTGGTATCAGAGCCGCCTCGTCCCAGAGTGGTGTAGTCATCGTATTTATCTACGCCCTGGAATCCGGTAACAATTACGATTCTGCGGGCATCCAGCTCCCGGCGGATACGCTCTGTATCGATTCTTTTTAATCTTGCACTCTGATGGCTGCTTGTGGTATGCATGGTCACCTGAAAAGCATTCAGGGAAACCGCCGGAACGCCCAGCTTGTGCATTACCATTGCCATCAAGGATACGGACATCTGCTCACCGATGGTAAGGAGCATATCCATCTCACGCTTCGGAGGCTTGTCGTCCATATCATGAGCCATACGGATCAGCTCATCTGTATATTTTCCCATGGCGGACAAAACCACCACCACGTCATTTCCTTTTTTATATTCTTCGATACAACGGTTGGCAACATTATACATTCTCTGTTTGTCCCCAACGGAAGTACCGCCGAATTTCTTAACTATCAGCATAGTTTTTCCTTTCACGCTGTCAGTTTTATTTTTATCTGCGCATACAGACAGTTTCGCGCAACTGCCCATTACCTGAATAACTGCGGCTTCATGTTATCAGTCTTTCACACGGATCATGCCCAGAACATTCTCTCCAAGCGCTTTCACACGCTCTTTGTACTCGCCCTGTGTCATAAGTCTGGTAATAAAACCAAATTCTTCCGGAAGGGAATCCGGCTCGATCACAGCCTCAACCTTACCAAAAGCCTTATCCACTTCATCCAGGGAAGTATCCTTCACACGTACAAAGAAACGGCCTTCTACAGAATCCGGCTCCATCAGGGTCATCTCTTCATTGCTCCAGTTATTTGGAATGGTATCATGAAGATGCTTTGCAGCCTCCACAACGTCTGCTACAACTGCACTTGCAGTAGGAAGCTTGCCGGCTCCGCTTCCATAGAACATCGCATCCCCTAATACATTTCCATGAACGAAAATAGCATTGAACACATCATTAACATTATAAAGCGGATGTTCCGGATATAACATACATGGTGCCACGATTGCATGCAATCTGTTACCCGCATAACGTCTGCTGGATGCCAGCAGCTTGATCGTTGTTCCCATTGCTTTTGCATACTTCATATCTTCAACGGTAATCTTCGTGATTCCTTCACAGTAAATATCTTCAAAATCAACCTGCTGTCCTGAGATCAGAGAAGAAAGGATTGCAATCTTTCTGCATGCATCATATCCTTCCACATCTGCTTCCGGATTTCTCTCTGCATATCCGTTCGCCTGTGCCTCTTTTAATACAGTGTCATAGTCCGCACCTTCATAAAACATCTTGGAAAGCATATAATTGGTAGTTCCGTTCAGAATACCTGTGATCTCTTCAATCTCATCTGCAGTCAGTGAAGAATTAAGCGGACGGATAATTGGAATACCACCTCCGACACTTGCTTCAAACAAGAAATTAATATCATGTTCCGCTGCTATAGAAAGAAGCTCAGCCCCATGCTTTGCAACCAGTGCTTTATTCGATGTTGCCACGCTTTTTCCAGCCTGAAGGCAGCGTTTTACAAACGTATAGGCCGGCTCGATTCCTCCCATTACTTCTACGACAATCTGTACATCTTCATCCGAAACAATCGTCTCAAAATCATGTACGATCTTCTCCTGCACCGGATCCCCCGGGAAATCCTTCATATCCAGTACATATTTAATGTTCAGCTCATCACCGATTCGCTGATTGATGCGCGCTCCGTTGGTATTAATCACTTCCACCACTCCGGAACCTACTGTTCCGTAGCCCATTACTGCTATATTGATCATATATTCCCTCCTTTTAGCCGTTTGCGATTTTTTTCAGATATGCATTGATAAATGAATCAATATCCCCGTCCATCACGGCATTTACATTGCTGTTTTCTTCATTCGTTCTGTGATCTTTCACCAGTGTATATGGTTGCATAACATAAGATCTGATCTGATTACCAAATCCGATATCTTTTACTTCACCTCTGATATCCGATACTTTTTCTGCCTGTTCCTGCTCTTTCATAAGCTGCAGTTTTGCCTTTAACATCTGCATTGCCTTTTCTTTATTATGATGCTGTGATCTTTCATTCTGGCACTGCACCACGATTCCGGTTGGCAGATGTGTAATTCGGATCGCCGAAGATGTCTTATTAACATGCTGACCTCCCGCACCGCTGGCACGGTAAGTATCGATTTTCAGATCATCTTCATCAATTTCAATATCAATATCATCTTCATCATCTAAAATAATTTCATCGTCGTCTGTATCATCATCCGCCATCTTAACATCGACATTATTATTTTCAAGGAATTCAAAGACTTTTTCCATCTTATCGGCTTCAAAATCGGTATCGAGGAAATAATTCATAATTTCCTGATAATCAAGTACATTTTTCTTCTTTTTGGCAATCTGAAGCAGTCCCTTACATTTTTCATCAAACTTCGCAGCGATTTCAGCAGCAATTTCTTCTTCTGTTTTTTCTACTGCTTCTCCTTCGGTCTTTGCCTTTTTGGTTGTCTTTTTTACTGTTTCTTCTGCGATATTCTCATTTTTCTTAGCCATGATTGTCACCTTTCTATTCTCTTATAATGTAATATGAATTGCTGATAATTTGTTTTTCATTGTATAAAGCTGCTGGATTTGTGCAGGGTCTGCCGCCTGGTCAATCTGATACTGTATGCTGTTGTTTTTTACCTTAAGTACGGTATCATTAAGTGCTTTTTCGCGCTCATTGTGATTCAGCCGGTTATCCAGTTCCATGCTAAACATCGCCGCAACTTCACTG
>ERZ857922.3638-NODE-3638-length-12965-cov-34.844617_pt1 | contig 12965 bp, 10 predicted proteins | sample MGYA00519579_ERZ857922 | MGnify/ENA primary metagenome ERZ857922 (study PRJEB31778, sample SAMEA3449375) | human gut metagenome | biome: human gut; feature: human-associated habitat; material: faeces | place: United Kingdom | collected 2010/2012 ... | reverse complement strand
TAAAAAGATCAAGAACTTTCAAAAAAAGATAACGGCCTTTTTAAAAAAGAACAAGAGCTTTTTTAAAAACGTCTTGATCTTTTTACCCTGCATGAAATGCCGGGAACTTTACGATCACATTCCATAGAAATACAAACCCTTTACGTACACTTTTTCTTCTCAAAAAGCCAAAAAACATCCTACTTTACATCAAGCCGGAATATCCTATAAAAAAGTATATATAACTGACAACAAACATGTTATACGGAAGAATGCTTCAAAACGTAGTGAGGGCATGAGGGATTAGTGAGAGCATAAGTGAGAGCAACTATTTTTACCATAACTACACAAATCATTCATGGCCAACATGTTACATATACAGTGAGAGCATGAGGGCATGAACAATCCCAACTTTTTTGGATTTGGGCTTATAACGATGAATAAAATAATGTATCAGGCTATTTTATAACATTACTTATTCCAAACTACAGGATATTTTCAGGCTTGTCCGGATATTACCTCACCTCTCTCCGCCCTTCATACTACTTTTGCTGAAACGGCGCGGACGGCTGAAAAAATAGATACTTCCTCTACTCACCAACTGATAGATAAAATCGGTCTTGTCCGTGAAAACAGATCTGTTTTCACGGATTTGACTAAAAATTTGTATGCCGATAGGGTATTTCATATTTTAATTATTTAGCACATAATATTGTGAAGATAAACCAAACGAACCGATTTCATCCAATCCTGATTGAACATTTTTTATCGTGGACAGCCTAGCATAATAAAAAGGGTATTTCATTTTGAACTGAGATTCCGAAAGAACCAACAGCACAAAAAGAAACATCCGAAAGACGTTTACTATACCCCCTCCCTTTGCACTTCCTTACGGAAGCATCGCAGCGTGGTAAAGTGGTAGAAAATCATCAGAAACGGATACGGAAACGGGTCAGTTTATCCGGATAGGTACGAAGAGAGAAAGTACACCCATGTTTTATCAAAACTTCACGGATAAAAATAAGACCGATACCCTGTCCGTTAGGCTTGGTGGAGAAGAAAGGACTGAACAGCTTGGTTTCCACCTCTTTACTGATACCGGCACCGGTATCAGCAATTTCCAACATCGTAGGTGATACGGAAGTACGGATAAAGATATCTCCTGTTTCCCCGATACTTTCAGCCGCATTCTTGATAATGTTGACCAATACTTGCTCAAACAAGGAAGTATCCATCATCACTTCGGGATTCTCTTTACATAAATTAAGATGCAGCGTAATCTTGCGGTTACGGCAAACCGTTTCCATAAATGTCTTGCAAGCGGCCACGCGGTCATTCAAGTCCACTGATTGTAATTGAGGCTCGGGAATCTTCACCACATTGGCGAAATTCGTGATAAAACGGCTCATGCTGTAGCAACGCTCTATGCAGACTTTCATCACTTCGCGCAAGTCTTCCGTATCCTCCATACATTCCAAGGCACCATCCACCGTATCAAGAGTAGAGGTAATGCCCGCAGTCGTATTATTCACCTCATGTGCTATCATACGGGTCACTTTTTCGTATGCCTTTTTCTCTGCTTTCACCACCTCGGAAGTCAGACTTTCCACCAGAATAAACGGATGAGAAAAGCCTCTGTCAACAAAAGAAAGCCGGGAACAGCGGTAAATCATGGAGTCGCTCAGACGAATTGTTTCCGTAGTATCTTTGGGAATACGTTCTATTTCTTCGGCCAAAGGGGAAGCCAACTCGCACAGCAATCGGCCTCTGACTTCCTCTGACGAAGAATAATCCAAAAAACGAAGAGCTGCCGCATTCAGCATGGAAATATGTCCGTCCAGAGTCAGTATGACAACTCCCATGGGAGAAGCACTGACCAGCAGGTCAAGAAAATGATTCTGCTCACGCAACCGGAGACGCTCATCTTTCAACTGCTCCATCATGCGGTTGAAAACCAACACAATGCGGTCGGCTTCCTTTTGTCCGACAGGAGTCAGCCTACTGCTGAAATCCTGCTCACGAAGAAGTTCCATACCGTTGCCGATGATATCAAGCGGTTTCACGACTTTGCGGTAGAAATAAACCAGAAACACAAGACTGAATGTAATGACTCCCTCTCCTATATAAAACAGCGCACCGCGTTCCTTCAATGTAAGAACGAGCAGGATAGTCCATACTGCTGTCAACAGTAATGCTAAAAAGAAGAACAAGAATTTCAGTTTCATATTTTATCCGGTTCCGTTTTTGCTAATCATTCACTTGTATATTGTATTTCTCCAAACGGCGATAAAGAGCGGCCCGGCTGATTCCTAAGGCTATGGCAACCTGTGACATATTATTGTTATACTTTTCAAGCGTTTGCAGAATAGTCTGCTTTTCTATCTCCTCCAAGGTCATGCCTTGCAGATTCGTTGTCATCTTCTGTTCTATAGGATGCTGGTATTGTGATTTAAAATCATCCGCAGTCAATATTTCCTTTCCACTGACCAGCAAGGTACGTTCCACCAAATTCTTTAATTCACGGATATTACCCGGATAAGGCAAACGGCTCAAATAATCCATCGCTTCAGAAGTAAATTCCACTTTGGGAAGACCGTTCGATTCACATTGTTTGTCGGCGAAATGACGGACCAATAACGGAATATCCTCACGGCGTTCGCGTAATGCCGGAAGATGCACCGTAATTAAATTAATACGATAGAACAAATCCTCGCGGAAGGTGTGTTCCTGCACCATCTGCCGTAAATCGGCATTCGTCGCACTGACCACACGGATATCGACTTTACGGGGACGGCTGTCGCCCAAAACTTCAAAAGTCTGCTCTTGTAACACGCGAAGCAGTTTCACCTGACAGCTTAAATCCAAATCGCCAATCTCATCCAAGAAAATCGTACCCTTATCAGCCAGTTCAAAACGTCCTACCCTGTCGGATGTGGCATCCGTAAACGCACCTTTCTTATGACCGAACATTTCACTCTCGAACAAAGTATGAGAAATACCTCCCAAATTCACTTTCACAAAAGGTTTCTTGCTACGGGGACTGTTCAAATGTACCGCTTCGGCTATCAACTCCTTACCTGTACCACTTTCACCGGTAATCAAGACCGATGCGTTGGTACGCGCTATCCGCTTGATCGTGGCCAGCACATCCATCAGTGCCTTACTCTTTCCAATGATATGGCTACGGTTGAAGCCGTCATTATCTTCCACCGGAACCGCTGCTTTCTTATCTTGTGAAGTCAGCTCCAAAGCAGTTTCTATCCTTTGCATCAACGCTACGTTGTTCCAAGGTTTGGTAATAAAGTCGAATGCACCTGCCTGCATCCCTTGCACGGCAAGCTGGATACTTCCCCATGCCGTCATCAATATAACGGGAACATCGGGCCGGAACACTTTGACCTGTTTCAAAAGCGTCAATCCTTCTTCACCACTGGTGGACAGGGTGAAGTTCATATCCATCAAGATTAACTGGGGTGCAACCGAACGGACTATTTCAATAGCCTCTTTGGGACCCGGTACGGCCTGCACATCATATTTCGCCCTTTTTAGCATAAAGCTCAGAGAAGAACGAATGGCACTGTCATCGTCTATAATTAATATCATACTGCTGCAAATGTAGAAATTATTATTTTAATAAGTACAAAGACAACCCCATTTTATATTCAAACAGAATTGAATAGTAAAAATCCTATTGTTTGATAATCTTTTCGAAATCGGCATCAATATTAGTATTGGTATTGAAATCCCACAATGTCAAGCTGCGCAACTGGTAATAATAGTACCAATAATAGAACAACTCATTGATATGCTTCTGACGAGCCTCATCTTTCTTTGTCTGGGAGTCATTCAAATCCAATGTCGAGATTTTACCAACCATGAAGGTTTCCACATTGGTACTGTAACGTTTCTGGGCAATCTTGTCCGCATCGTCTGCTATCTGCAACTGGGCCTGCTGATTATTGAACTGTTCTACAAGGATAAACAGATTCTGATTGAAATTCATGGTTTCCTGACGTAACTTGCTTTCGGTCACATCGCGGTTACTTTGAGCTATCTTTACCTGACCACGACGTTTTCCCCAGTCAAGAATAGGAATCTTAAAACCGACTTCCACAATCTGGTTGTCTTTCAAACGGCGGTATGCACTATTAAATTCATTGTCTGTTCCTGTAAAACCTACCTGTGCATAGAGCTTGATTTCACGTAAATTACCTTTCGCCTTAGCCACTTCAAAATCTGCTTCCAACTGGCGGCGACGAATATTATGTGCAAATGAATTATTGGCAAGTGCTTTGTCCAAAACATCCGGATAGTTCAGCAAAACAGTCGGAATCGTTTCGGGAACAACCGGCTCCAGTTCCTCATCCTCTCCTAATGCCAGAAATGAACGGAGTTTGAACATATTACTTTTCAAGTTGCTTTCATTTTCAGTCAACGTAGAACGGGCATTCAATACATTCAGTTCCAATTGCAACAAATCATTTTCACTGATCTGCCCCATGCTACGCTTTGCCTTAGCCACTTCATACAGTTTATCTGCATTCTTCAGATTCTGTCGGGCAATGCCTACATTTTCCTTGGCCAGCAACAAATTGAAAAAATAATTGATAGTAGTCATGGTTACCTCTTCGGTTGCAGTAAGAAATGCGGCTTTAGCTTCAGCGTATCTCACCGGTTCGATGCGGCGGTTCCATTTAATTGTATTCACTCCGAAAATAGGTTGTTCCAAAGTCAATGCCACAGGAACAGACATATATCGTTTTGATTTATCTCCATCCAGTTGTTTCAAGAAATCAAGAGAGGTATTCAATGAGAGTTTACCACCGGTCAACCAAATATTCTGATCGATAGAAACTTCACCATTCATTTCCATATAATTATTACGTACAAATGTATAAGCACCGTTATCCTGCTGATAAGAATTATACTTCTTATTATAGCTGGGAATAGTGGCTTCAAAATTCATTTCCGGAAGCAAATCCGCACGGAAAGTACGATATTCCCAATAAGCGGTTTTCAGCTCGTTTAAAGCTACGGCCGCATCTACACTTTGCACACGGGCAATAGTAATGGCTTCCTCCAAAGTGATGGCACGTCGCTTTTCTTGTGGCTGCGCTCCGGCAACCAACGATATGCCAAAGGCTAAAAATAGAGATATTACTTGTTTTTTCATTGCGTTATTATTCTTTTTATCAAAGGTAAGGCAAATGGTATGCCAAAAAACTATTTCACTGTTTTATAACACCTTACAACAAAAATGGAGTGTCCGAAATCGGACACTCCATTCATATACGAACACTGCTGATCATGTGACAATGAAATAACATTATTCATTATGCAACGCGTCTGCAGGCTCAATCCTCATCGCTTTCCGGGCGGGGAAATAAATGCCGAGCAAAATTATTATCCCCAACAACAGCATGGCCGACACAAAACAAAGCAAAAAACGTCCCCAAGCAGGTTCCATTAATGTATGCACAGTAAGATCCGCCATCTGCATATTCGCACAAACAAAAACAGCGGGAATGGCAGCCGAAACCAAGAGAAGGATGCCCTCAAGTACATAATAACCAAATACATTCATCCTACTGCAACCTAGTGCCATACGCAAAGCTATCTCACTTCGGTTTTTACGAGTCCGAAACCAGAAAGTACCCAGCATCCCTAAAAATATATTGAAAACAAAGAAAAGGATAACGGCATAGGTAGTATTCAGATAATTCACCGTTCCTTGCTCTATATCGAAAGCTTCCTTCATATCGCCATACGAATTTATATCGTATAAGTAATAAGGGCCGATAGATAATTTCCCTTGCATATCCTGCATAAAACGTTCGGTAAATCCCGGTATGGAATTAGAAGCCACACGCACCGCAATGTGATGCCAATAAGTCAGCGGCGAACTGGGAAGATAAATAAAAGGTTCGTAACGCTCGTACTCATCGGTCTTATGAGCAGGAAGTACCGCCATTACCTTATAATTAGTTTCCGGCTGCACACTATTCAGGAAATAAGGATTGAAACAAGTTTCCCCTACTCCATTGCGTCCGCTAAACAAGGAATCGCTTAACGTTTCACTCATCAACACCGGCATGGGGTATTCATTCTTGTCCCAACGCTCCGCCTCAAATGAACCTGATAATGGCTGCAAGCGAAATACCTTGAAATAAGTAGGGCTGACATAACGGATGAAACAGCCTACCACATGAGTCGAATCCGAATGCGGAGCATATCCCTCATACATATTATTTCCCGTATAAGGTATTGTCCCATAATAAAAACAAGCTTCCTCCACCCCTTGATATTGTTGGATCAAATGATAGATTTGCTCCAAATATTCAGCAGAATGACTCATTAATACAGAATCATTTTGCAAAGCCGGCTTAATATTCAGTTGAATATCAAAAACATTCTCCGTGTCATATCCTTTAGACTGACGGGCAGCAACCTCATAATTATAAACCAGATCGATGCTGTACCATAGCAAGACAAGAACAACAACCAATTCAACCCACACCCATACATTAGCGTGCCTTTGGTTCCACATTTGTCTGAATAAACTCTTTATCATTTTTCCTTTCCTCCTATTCTCCTTTAATGGTAGTTGCAATATTACGATGTGTGACCATCCATACCGGAATCAATACCGACAATAAATTAAAAACAACACATACGCCGAAAACCAACACAAATAAAGCAGGATGCAACAACAAACCTCCATCCAGACTGATACCTGATAATTCTACCTCGCCGCTACCAAACAACCATACACGTCCCAGCCAAACCAAAACACACGAAAACAGATATCCTAAAATTCCACCCAAAAAGACCGTAAGCAGATTCTCTAAAAACAACCTCACCATAATGGAAATACGTGATGCGCCATACGCCTTGCGAACTGCAATTTCTGTCACACGCTCCTGCATTCGGGCATTGGTCATACCTGAGATATTAATAGCAGGAACAATCAGCAAGACCATCAATAACATACTGTAAACCAACGGTGCACTAATATCTTTTCCACGAAAAAAGGTGTATTCCGTATGAGTATAGAGTTCGTTCATCTCGAAAGCATATTCTGCCGTTGAACTATTCAAACGATCCTGCCGATGCTGTACTTCAGTCCGTACCTCTGCAGGACGAGTATCCGGCAGCAGTTTGAGCAATCCCAGACGGATTCCTCCCAAGCCCCCTGTCCAAGTAGCATAATAGTCTTCATTTTCCAATGAGAAAGGAACAAAAGCATCAGCGTATGCTGTCTGGAAAATAGCATTGACATCTTTCACCACGCCTACCACTTTAGTAGGAAAAAAATTACTTTGATATTCTTTTCCTACCACATCCGTCGTGCCGAAAAGCTGCAAGGCCATACGCTCGGTTATCACACTGACCCACCGACGGGCATCATACTCCTCTTGTGTGAAAGGACGTCCCGCTATAAATTCATAATCAAAGAACTTAAACCAGTTATCAGCCACAGGCCGCACATAATAGTTGAATATCTCATTCGAAGCGGACAAGTTACAAGGGGTCTTGGAAACGCCACGATACCAAGTAACCTCTTTTACACTAGGAAGCTCTGAAAACAATGCTTCAAAAGCCTTGCGTCCCATACCGCTGTTCTGGTTGGTATGATCCAGCTTACGATAGGTCATTCCCGAACCTGTATACATCATATCGCTCCGATCACTTTCCGGAGCCATATCCATTGTACGGAAGTCATAAATCATCACTACTACCATAACAAAAGCGATAGTGACAGCTGTTCCTATAATACTGATTGTAGCATAAAAAGGATTCTGCCGTATCAGATTAAATGCTTGTAATAATAGCTGTTTCATTCGTTTTATCTCTTCATTTTATTTATTCTTCATGTAATGCCTCAGCCGGTTCGATACTCATGGCACGACGGGCAGGGTATCCTATTCCAATGACAATCATTCCAGCAATCAGAATAAAAGTGCCCAGAACCGTAATCGCAAAACGACCTGCCGTAAAAGGCATACGTGTAACTTCCACCAGTTCGGCATATCCCAAATTCCACGCCACAACCAATGCAGGAATAGCAGATATCAGCAATAACAAGACTCCTTCCCCCATCAGACGACCGCAGATTCCCCAACGGGTAGATCCTAAAGCCATACGCAACGCTATTTCGGCACGCCGATGCTGTGTCCGGAACCAGAAAGTTCCGATAATGCCTAGAAAGATATTCAGCAATAAGAAAAATATGATACAAAATTGCGTATTCAACTCATTCACCGAATCCGTTTCATAAGCTGTGCGTACATCACTCAAAGGAGTTATATCCAAAAGATATAGATTGCCCACCTGATATTGACGGTCGGCATCCACTATCAAACGGTCTATGAATCCATCATTCTGTCCCTCACGAACACGCAGGCAAACTTCTATATAAACCGTCTCACCTAAGGATTCCAACGCCTCATCTGTCAGGTACACAGCAGCATAACGGGAGCCGTAATCATCCGGAGCTGTAAAATGGTCATAACGGACCGGCTCGGTAAGAGCAGCTATAGAAAGATGCTCCGCCTCCGGCTCATTCCGCCAAACAGGCACCCTACGCCCTAAAAGTTCCTTACCATGCCAAGGTGCATCCTGATAAACATCGGCAATATTCACAGATAAGACCATGCCGGACGGTGTCAGTGCCTCAGCAAGGCTTTCACTACCCGAACCGTCTATATTGCGGTAACGGAATACATTAAAATACTCCGGAGTTATCCATCGTTTCAAACTACGTACCGGGACTGTATCCAGATAAAATGAAAAACTGTTTGCACCGTCATTATAAGGTATACAGTTTTGCGAGAGCTGACTGCTTCCACATCCGGACGATGCGCAAGCCTGTTTACAATTTCATGCAAATCGGCAACATCTTCTTTCATAGTACGGCCAGGCTGATAAGCAGCCGCCTTCGAAGTCATCCGCTCAAAACGAAGAACATACGTATTTTCTATATCAAAGCCCATCGGCAAATTATAGATGCTCAACGTGACATATACCACATCCACAATATACCATAATATGACAAACACCACAAAAAGTTCCATCCACAGAAACGCATTGCTGCGGCGCTCGTTCCATATCTGTTTCAATAAATTCCTGTTCATGATCTAACGTTGGTTTAAAGCGTCCGTAATATTCATGCGCGATGCCCTCCAGGCAGGGATGCACGCTGACAGCAAATTCAAGAGCAGGCAGAAAATGAATGCGGCCAAGAATATCCAGGGACTGAACAACATATCTGCCGAAAGACTGGTTTCTCCTATTTGGGCACGGTTCTCGCTATTGGAAAATAAGAAATCATTCAATAAAAAAGTACATGCATAACTGAAAAGCATTCCTACTGCTCCGGCTATGAGCGTCAATAATAAATTTTCATAAAACACTTGCCTCAACAAGACATTGGCAGTAGCACCAAATGCCTTCCTCACCCCTATTTCCGACATACGCTTCCGCATACGGGACAAAGTCATGCTACTCAAATTTATAGCCGGTACCAGCAATAAAATAACAATCACCAACAGGTAGTGCAAATAAGCTTCCTTCGCCTGTAACTCTCTTCCCCAGTGACGAAAGATAAAAGAGAAACGATCATCGGGTTGTCCACGATAAAAAATTTCGGAATCCTGCAATCCGTCATTGAATTTCTGACGCAGGCGTTCCGCCTCTTCTCTGATGGCAGGAAAATCTTTCTCCGAATGTGCCAGAATGACCACACGAAAAGTTCCCATCGCATTGTCATACCAGCACTTCCTGGCTATTTCTGTTGAATTGAAAGGTATCCAAATCTGTGCATAAGAAGAAACAGCCAGTTTGGATACATCTTTCACAACACCCACTACCGTATAATCGGCCAAGTTGAGTTGGACCGTACGTCCTACCGCTTCTACCGTACCAAACAAATTCCGGGCCACAGAAGCACTAAGTACAACCTTAGGAAGTCCGCTTTCACTATCGGCAGCCGTAAACGGCTTTCCGGCAATAAAATCAAAAGAGAACACTTTCCAAAAGGTATCGTCAGTTTCAAGGTTATCCACTGTCATCATTTTTCCAGCAGGTACAGAAATACGCATCCTGCCTCCTGTAGACACTATAGTTACCGCCTCAGGAACAGTAAGTGCCTTAAAACACTCTTTAGCCACTGTGAGTGACATACAGCCGTTTGATGAATTATCACTGGTATCTCCTTTCTGATGAATAGACATCGCTTTCATATAAAGAGAACGTGAACGGTTCACCTCGGGCACACAATCCGTAATGCGTACTTCCAACACCAGGACAATGACCATGATCATACAAATAGCCAATGCCGTTCCTATGATAGAAACCAAGCTGATGAGCCTATTCTCACGAAGTTGGTAAAAAGCCTGTTTAATATATAGTTTTATCATGTTTGTGCTATGCTCTAAAACCTTTTAACAAAAAAGAGATTACTCATTATGCAATGCTTCCGCCGGCTGAACTTTCATAGCCTTACGTGCGGGAATCCAAATGCCTACTACAATCATCAATGCAATCAAAATAAAGGAAATAAGAACTGTTATTATGAAACGTCCACCTTCAATAGTAGTGCCATTCATCCAAGCATTCAATTCACTATTTGCCAGATTCCAATCAATAAAAATCGCAGGAATTGTGGCCACCGCCAATAATATCAATCCCTCTGCCAACTGACGGACAAAGATACTATGATCTGTTCCACCCAATGATTTCATCAATGCAATCTCACCACGTCGTTGCTGAGTACGGAACCAGAAAGTACCTAGCAATCCCAAGAATATATTCAACAACAAGAAACCCATTCCGAAAAGGTAACTGTTCCAGGCATTCGTATGTGACTGCTGAAAGTTACGACGGATATCGGTAAAAGAACGCACATCCGCGATAAACACATTGCCCACGCGATACAGTTTCTCACTATCCGCTTTCAAACGGGCTATAAAATCGCGATCTTGATCCTCTTTTACGCGTACACAAAGCTCCGTGCCCAAATCATACCATTCTTCCGGCATAGGAGCCACCATGCAGTAACTGTTCCATGCCTCAAAATAATCCCCATAACGCACAACCTGCAAAGAAGCTGCTAAATTATATGTATTCGTTGTATCCCCGAACAAATAAAATTGTTTGTCTACCAATGAAGTCAAATCACATCCATAGCGCCGTTTATAAAGATTATCTGAAGCTAAGAAATTCTTCGGATGTTTCAGCATCTCAGCCAGTTGTTCAGGGGTCTCCCCACGGGTGCCACGATAACGGAACACACGGACAAAATCGGGAGACACCAATCTGCGTATAGTCCATCCCGGCGAACGTAATGTATCATACACCACTGACGCACTGCTGTTACTGCCATTATACGGGTAAGAATTTTGTCCTAATCCGGCTGCCTCTATATCCGGTCTATGCTGAAGACGACTTAGAAGTTCCTTGATATCCTGCCGCTTTTCCTCGTCTGTCTGATTGGGAATAAAGTCTGGACTTTTGTCCGTAAGACGTCCCATTTGCACCAAATAGCAATGAGAAATATCAAATCCCCGTGGTTCATTATAAATTGAGGTCTGCACATACATATAGTCCACAATATACCATAAAACGACACTTACCAACAATAATTCGGTGACAAGCCAAAGATTAGACCGCCATTCATTTTTTATCTGAGTAAATAGTTTCTTATTCATCTTGATTCTTTACTTTTAATTCGTTATCACCTTAGTGAATCCTTCCTCCCAGCGCATTGACAATGCTAGTCCTTGAAGCCCTCCAAGCAGGAATGCCGCTACTCAGCAAATTCAAAACAAAGCAAAACAACAACGCATAAAGGAAAGTGGAAGGGTGCAATAAAATACTGGAATCAACTGTAGGGGCATTCAATGTCGCACTATAAGGCTGTGCAAACAGGATATCGGTACCTAAATAAGCCATAACAATACTGATAAACAAACCTACGGCACCAGCCAACAAAGTCACGACCAGGTTTTCCATGATTATTTGTCCAACCATTTCCATGCGGGTGCTCCCAAAAGCACGGCGTACTCCTATTTCCGCCACACGTTGGCGCAATCGGCTTTGCGTCATACTGCTCAGATTTATAGCAGGTACTAACAACAGAATGATAAAAATGATAGCACGTTCACGACGAGCCGACTTCAAATCCGGCTCCAAGTTAGCTGCAAATGAAATAGACTGAGTTTCCTGATCATATGGTCGGTTACGGTCTATCAACGTATACCCCTGATCGGCAAGAATAGAATTATACTCACTCATACGCCGCTTGGCTTCAGCACGGATTTCTCCAAAATCATCATGGCTTCGAGCCAAAATAGTGACACTCATCATCCCCATGTGCTGGTCACTCCACGTATCATTAGGCAAATCCGTCGAAGTAAAGGGAATCCATACTTGGCCATAAGAAGCATCGGCAAGAGTAGATACATCTTTCACTACCCCTACCACACGATAGGGAGCATGATTCAACAAAAACTCTTTGCCCGCAGATTCTGTGGAACCAAACAAAGCCCGCGATATGCTCTCAGTAATCACAGCCACAGGAGTGCCCGCATTGAAAGTAGCTTCATCGTATGGTTTTCCATTCACAAAACGAAAATCGAACACTTTAAAAAAAGTATCATCCGTTTCCCGCACATCCGCTCCAATAGCCGGCATAGCGGGTAATGAAACAGGAGTCGATACCGGCATACTGCAATAAATAGTGACAGCTTCAGGGGTTTTCAATGATTTATATACCTCACGCGCCGTCCGCACGCTCATCGGTCCGTTACTTGTTCCGTCCCCCCAATCCTTATGACTTATGCTCATATAATGCACATGCAGAAAACGATTCCGGTTTGACTCGGGAGAAAAAGGAGCGACCTTCACTTGTTGTAGCATCACTACCAACATAATAAGGAAAATGCTAAGAGCAGTTCCTGCAATGCTGATGACACTGATAAGCGGAT
>ERZ857922.3637-NODE-3637-length-12966-cov-3.450314_pt1 | contig 12966 bp, 18 predicted proteins | sample MGYA00519579_ERZ857922 | MGnify/ENA primary metagenome ERZ857922 (study PRJEB31778, sample SAMEA3449375) | human gut metagenome | biome: human gut; feature: human-associated habitat; material: faeces | place: United Kingdom | collected 2010/2012 ... | reverse complement strand
GATCCCGGAAATCAGTTCTAGACCTGTTATAATCCCTGCTCCTGCTGCCATCTGCCACCGCATCAGAATCTCTTTTTTCTTATGCTCATTGATACATCCAATCAAATAGAATGCTAATCCCCCCACGAAGAACATTGTCCAGTGGCTTCTACCTCTGGCGATCAGTTCAATTAATACATAGATGGTTCCGCCAATTCCAAATAGAATCAGCGGTCTTACCCATTTCATACGTTTTGAGCCGCAATCATTGTTTTCAATGGCTCTGATTGATATTCTTCCGGAATAGTCATTCCATAAGTTACCTTTTCTACTTCTTCGATTTCTGTCAATGCTCTGATATAGATTCTCAAATCTCTGAAATATGTAACGTGCCATGTTACATATTCCATTGCCGTTGCAGTAATTTTAGCCATATCCGCATTGCTATAGAACTTGCAATGTTCCTCATCATCTGAAGTATGCCACGGAATGTTCTGCTCTCCTGCTGCAACTTGTCCCTGCAATCCTATAAGGCTCGTCTGATCTCTCTCCGTTAATGCGAAATGCTCCGTACTTCCATCTGTAAGCACCACATCCACACCTTCCGCTATCACAGCCTGCTGCGCTGCATTCATCTCACTTACTTTCGCTTCCTGGATCTCTTCTAATGTTGGAACATATGGCTCCGGTTCTGGCTCTGGATCCGGCTCTACATATACACTTCCATCATTCGACAAAATATATCCATCTTCCACAGTTTTATACAATGTAGTATATGTTTCGTATTTTCCATAAACCTGTCCATCATTTGTCACGAGATGAAATCCCGACAGATTCTGCAATACACCCTCGATTTTCACGTGATGGAGATCTTGAACTGTTACAGTTCCCATCACTGGTTCTTCTTGATTTAAAAAAAGTATGTTCATTTGTTTTCCTTTCTAGTGGAATCCTTAATTAAATGGCAAATTTATAGTTGACTTTGGAAGCAACTATATGAAATACGGCAACGGTCTCCTTATTCAGTTGGGAACAGCTACATTTCCAGGTGAAGCATCTGGAGGAAAAGGATTTGCTACAATCAATTTCCCAAAAACATTTGCAAATACATCATATACATTGATTGCAACAGCTAAATATCCTGGAAGTACACTCCCAGCCTTTCTCATATCAACGAATGTCAACAGCGTCTCAAAAGCATATGTATATGCGAGAACTACAAGTATGTCTGCGGTAACTGGTACAGAATGCAGCTGGCTGGCTATTGGTCAATGGAAATAAAATAACTGTCAGATTTTAACAATATTCAGTCTGCAACCACCAGAGGTTTTGATTGTAGATCCTGAATTCTGACATACCGTAAAACGTAATGTATCCCCTGCACTGAAAGGACACAAAAAGATATAATTTGCCCCAGCGTAACTTCTAATGGTTTTTGGCTGTCGAGATTGTTCGTTACCATTTCGCTCTATCTTTCCATAGAGAGACATAAGCCCACTGATTCCATCAGCAAAGTTTATAAGTGCATGAATTAAATAGACGCCATCTTCAGGAACTGTAAAATAATGTAAATAGTTTGTATTATCATAGGTATACATTAATCCGATATCATCATGTACTTTGGTACCAAAATCTGTGCCTTGGAAGCTACTGCCATTTGACGCAATGTTGTATGGCCCTGAGTTTCCATATACAGCCGCCTTTACTCTTTTGCCATTTAATTCAGTAATCTGATCCTCAATCTTCTTCCCCTGTCGTGCATCAAGCGCATACCCGGCCTCTGTCGTAAGCAGATTATTAATCACATTTGCAATGTTCAGTTTCTTTCCATCCAGTACTTTTCCCTGATAAGCATCCAACACAGAACTTCCTGCTGCTGAAGTTGTCAAATTATTCGCCACTGCTCTGAATGCGGACGTTCCCAGATCTGCGAAGTACTTTGCGATCTTTCCGAGAATAATTGACATCTTCTCATTGCTTGCTATATTCTCCCTCGTTGATGCCTTTGTGAACGCTACCTGTGTATTAGCATCTACTTTTCCTGTTGGCCCCTGAGGACCTGTCGGGCCTGTCGGTCCCGTGTCCCCTTTCGGTCCGGTTGCTCCGGTTGGCCCAGTTGCTCCAGTTGGTCCTTGTGAGCCTGTTGCTCCTTTTGCACCCTGTGGACCTTTCAGATTTCCTGTATATACCCACTTAGCCACAGAAGCTGCTCCTCCTACAGTACATCTATATGTATACCCAGTAGATGTGTTCAGATACATATCATTCACTAATGCATCTGTAATTCCTGAACCTGAAAATACTGTTGCTGTTGTACTTGTTTCCGTAATTGCTGTTCCTGCGTTCCATCTGCTGCCACGTGTTCCAGTTGCTCCCTTGTCTGTACCATCTGCCTGCTTTTCTCTGAATGATAATGCATTCGTTCCAAGCTTCAGTTTGAATCTTGGTTGGCTGGACAGCTGCATCATTGCATTAATGGAATCCATCGTCTTATCAAATTGCCCTACTACATTCTGTAAGTACAATCGGATCCTTGCATTGTCATATCTTAGATGAATCACTTCATCAGATTGAAATGTGCTGGAAATTGTAAGATTTTCACCTCCGCAGCTTAACATCGCATCTTTGTAAACTCGCTTCAGCATCACTTCATTTGTGTGTGACCATGATGTTGCTCTGTAATATTTACCATTTAGCGGAATAATCAGAGCTTCTTGTTCTGTTAGTAGCTGCTTAACCACTTCCGTCCAGAACACTGTTCCGCATTCATGGTCATTTGGCTGTACATTTAGCCTGTATTCTTTCTTATTTTTTTCTTTGCTCTCCGTCTGGATCAGTATGTCAGACTTCGCTATTGCCTTGGCGATCATCATAATTGCTTTCTCAATGGCAAGCTTTGAAAGATTCAGCTTTTCCATGTCAACTGCAATGATTTCTGCCAAAGACTGTATCTCTTTGTTTCTATCTTGGAATAAAAAATCAAACATTTTCTCTTTCTCCTATTAAACATAGATTATCTGAACTTCCAGCTCATCCTTGCAGAACATAGCCACATCGAAGGCCATAAATCCATCATTTTTTCTCAATTTCGGTTCTATCTTGCCGAAATTTTTATTTCCAAACTTATCCTCGCTCACGCTTGTGTTATTCGTGTACCACCGCATGATTGCTGATGGTCCGAAGTTGATCATCCCCTGTGAGAACATGGACTGGATGAACGGTGCGATGATCCCAGTGGCTGATGTTATCTTTCGAATCAGTCTGACAATGCCATGTGGATTCTTCTTGTCTTCAATAGAAATTTCTCTTTCTTCAAAGGCTTGCTTGAATAATGTGTATCTGTATGTGTCCATTGCAATTTTCTTTATATCAAAAATTCGCATCTGTTCCATGCACCAGTCAACAACCAGATTCACATCAATTACTGGTCCAGGAACAACTTCAAAGTCCTCAAATTCTGCTTGTCCAGCATTTCGCAATGGAAATTTAATAGAATCAATAAACGGAGAGTCTGCACAGATCCATGTGCGTTGTCTCCATATCCATTCTCCATCATCTGTCTTGGTCAGAACGCCCGCTGATACGAAGTCGCGCACATCCGCATAGTCAATGCCGATCACTGCTGCCTGTCCTCGCGTATCCAATGTTATCCGCGGAATTTTTCGTTCCAGTTCTTCCATTGTCTCGCCTTCATAACATGCTCTCAGGACATTTTGCCATGTTGTGACCGTCTCCTCTTCCTTTCGTGCCGATCTGTCCATTCGTTTTGTAATAAATTCAGCACGCTTTGACGGAATCTTCTTCATTTCCAGATAATCATGCATGATCTGATTCGCAAGAATCGGCATGTATTCCATTGAAGGGTTGGCCTTGTGCCATGCCTCCGGATCATCGATTTCTTTCATGTCATCAATCTCGCAAATGAACGGGAAGTACCCTAGCAGATTCTCTCCCGTCTCCAAAATCTCAGCGCACATTGCCGAAATTTCATCTAGTGGACCGTCTCTGACATATCCATCTGTTGTGATAATAAACTCTCTCGAATGCTTGACCTTACCAAAAGAGGATTCAAATACATTGATCTGGTCATAGTTCTCGTAGGCATGGATTTCGTTCAGGACAAGACATCCTGTTCGCTTACCATCCTTGGTCTTTGCGTTCGAAGTGTTGTATTTCATCTCCGATCCTGTTGCCAGGTTCGTGATAAGTTCCTTTGTGACCGAAAACTTTCCCTTGAATTTTGGATTATCATGTAGCATGTCATAAGCTACCTTGAATGTGTCCTTAACCTGGCTCTCTGAGTTCGCCACAATTTCAACATGGTAATTTTTCACTCCGTAGAGCGGAGTCTGAAAGAAATTTACCAGCGGCACGATGAATCCATCTTTACCATTTCCACGTCCTTCCTTGATGAAGAACTTTGAAAATACTGGAATGTCATCCACATACATAAATGCAAAGGCATAAATGAACTTTTGGAATGGAAATAATTCGTAGTAATTTGTTTTGCAGTACTGTAGACAGTTCCTATATGTTTTTTCATCAAAAAAAACATCGTTTCGCTTCAATGTCGGCTTCACGATGTTTTCTATCAGTAATTTTCTCTTTTTATTTATCCATTTCGGATGCTCTTCGGCATATTTGAGATAGTCGTCAATTTCCTTACAAGTAACCATCAGTCGGTTGCTCCGGTTCCGGAATTGGTTCTTTCAGCTTCAGGTCCGCAAGAATCTTTAACATGGTTGCTGTAGTCTTCTGCAGATTGACCACAGATTCATTCGCTTTTTCTACGCTGACACCATTCCCATTGATGGTTTCATACCGGATTCCTTTTTTTCTAATATCTGCAATCAGTTTCTTTTTCAATGACCAATAATATACATAATCATCAACTAAATCCTTATAGAATTCTGCGTTCATTCCACGCAACTTCAACTGCTTTACTAACGATTCTTTTATCTCCGTCTGTGTCAGTATTTTCTTCCTCTGAGTCAATCTTTTCACCACCTTTTTCACTCAAATCATGCCTTTTTTATCAATTTTTCACTTCTTTTTTCGCTCTTTTTAAGCCTTTTTTGAAGTTATCTGAAAACTTTCCTTCTTATAGTAAGTCCTGAAATTTGACCCCCCTGCCCTTTTCACGCGAGATTTTAAAATTTCTCCAGAGTCATGGCTACATCCCCGTTCTTCACTTAGGAAAAATCGCTGAGAATTTACCGGGGGGTCTATTTAAAAATTGAGGACAGCTGCGGACTCGAACCGCACATGCGACGGCTTGCACCGTCCGCTTGTCTCCTCCTAAGCTATGTCTGTCCTCAGTGTAGCTACCATCTTTCTTTGCTCGCAAGCTTCTTCTTTCTTTGGAATCTTCTTGGAGTCCTTCCATGTCGCAGATTGTGACACTTCACACATAGACTGATCAGGTTGTCATCTTCCAACCCTAGCTCCGGATGCTCTTTTAGTTCAACAATATGATGCACCTCTTCAGCTCTTCTGATCTTTCTGTCTTCTCCTTGCAGGATGCGGCCCGCTGCCACTGCATCCTTTAATCTCTTTCTGCAGTCCTGGCACTCATAGTGATCTCTCTCAAGAATCTGCATCCTCTTATGTTTCCATGCCGCTGCATTGTAAAATGCTTTTGCTTCTCTGTCTGTCATTTTCTTTCCCTCACGCACAAAAGACACCCGCTGGCATTCAGGTGTCTTTTCCAAGGAGTATTGTAGAAGTATCTGTCCGTCTTTCGACAATACCATATTAGCATGAGCAAAACTCCAGTGAACTCCACTCTTTAATTAATTTGAATCTTTTTCAGTGCTCTCCCATGTAACTCGTAGATCCAGCTCTCACTGTATTCCATGAGTTGTGCTATCTTCCACCACTCAAATCCTTTGATATACCTGTAGAACATAACATCTCTTTCGTCCTGATCATCTAACTCATTAATTCTGTATTCTATGTCCTTATAGGTCTGTACCTGCTTTACTCCCTCTTGATACAGCTTGTCCTCTCTTTCCTGAAGAGCTGCCGCGTAAGAACTTAGATCGCTTTGATTTTCTTTGCTTCGATGTTTTCTTCACTGTTGGATGTATCCAACCCCTTAATGATTCTGATTGCATCTTCAATATTCAACTTTCTTTCTCCCTGCTATATAATCTATGGACACATTATATGTATCTGCATATTTGATTGCTTCTCCTAGCGTCAGCCCTTTCCTTCCTGTTTCAAGATCTTGTAGTCTTTCCTCCTTCATGTCTAACTTGACTGCTGCCTCTTCTCTTGTCAGTCCTCTGATTTTTCTTAGATACTTCAGACGGTTTCCTATTGTTCCTACTGATCGTAATATAACCATTGTAATCAATCCCTCCTTTCACATCCCATGCACAAATATCACAATCTTCAGGACATACATTTGCTTTTATTGCTCTTTCGCACATCTCCATTCTTGTTCTTATGTCTTCCTCATAGTCCTTTATAATTCCAAGTTTCCTTAGAATCTTATAAAACAGTGACTTTTTTCTCACGTCTCTTTTTTCCTTCCGTCGTTCTTTCCATTTCCGCAGCCACTCAAGCTGTGCTTGATTCTCTTTCTCTTCTCTTGTCATTCTTCTCCTTCAAACACAATTACACTTTTTCTGATTTCTTCTCTGATATTTTCATGCAGCTCATTTAAATTCCATCCGTCAGCGTATGTAAACAATATATCTTCACCATCTTCCGTGAATGGTAAACCTTGCGCTACCCAAAACTTTGTACAGCTATCAAGACCAGTAATGGATATCCCGGATAGTCTGTACAGTCAACCGTATCTCTCAGCAAATTCCAAAAGTGTCCTTTTGCCAGGTACTCAATCTTCTGTGCATATCCTTTCATCTGTCCCGTCCCTGCCACAAGTCTGTTGTAGTTCAGTTCCTTTCCCATCTTTGATAGATACTCCAGGACTTTCGTTGCTTCGCTGTAAGTGGTCCCGTCTAATATCTGGCCGAATTCTCCCGGATACAAGTAACCTTCTCTTGCTCTTAAATTTTTCCGGTTTCCTTTTGTCCATCCTTCCCAATGGTCCTCATAATAAATCTTGTATGTTTTCTTTGTTTTTCTGTTAGAGTAGACCTTGTACAATAAGATTCTGATTTCATCTCCAAGCTCTACATAATGTCTTCCATTATCCCATCCGACCTTTGCTTCTATGATCCGAAGCACGCTTGTATCTTCATCTACCGGCTGGATGAGATAGCAGCTCTTCCATTTCTGTTCGATATGGTCTGTTCTTGTCTTTGCCCTCACCAGTTTTCCGCAGGAAGGGCAGAATACCATATCATTGTGCCGGATCTTCTTTTCTCCATCCTGTCGTTTGATTTCTTCCGGCCAGCTGGATTCTCCGCAGTTCGTGCAGACAAATTCTTTCGTTTCCCTGTTCCGGAACATGTAATCCTCTCCTGCTGCCTGTTCAAAAAACCATTCTCTTAGATTCTTCGGACGACCTGGAACTTTTCTCATCAGATTCATGAGTTTTATTTTCCGGTTTGTTTCACATCTTTCCCTAATCTCGCTGTTATAGCTATGTTCCAATCCGTTGATTCTCTCCCATGGGCTGTTGTTCCACGCTCTGTGTTTAATCAATCTTTTGATCCTGTTGGCGTCTTTCTCCTGCAATTTCGGATAATCGTCATATGTTCTCCATTCCCAATCTCGCCAGTCCTCGTTCAGTGCATTCAGGATACCGCCTTTTCTCCAACCATGCTGCTCTTTCCAGTACTCATGTTCCCCTGTCTCATAGTTGATACAGTACCGCACCAGCAGTTCCTTCGCCTGATAGATATTTAGGATCAGGATTTCCCCCAACTCCTGCAGCGAGGCTGTAAGTCCTTTTCCTTCCGGTTTCTTTGGTTTGATCCGTTCAATCGCTTTTCGTTTCATTTCTGCACCTCCACCCATTCTCTTTCTTCTGTCATGGAATAGATCTGATGCGCTTTCGCTTGTATTCCGTCAACATTCCTCACGCCTGCTGCCACTGGCTTGCCTTTCTCGTCCTCTACGATCAGTCCGATCACGGTTCCGTATTCGCCTTTCACTTCCGGATGTTTTCCCCTTGCGATCGCTATCTTTGTCTCTCCGATCGCTTTTGACCGCTCTTTTTCTGCGTATGCACCTCTTTCTCTTTTCTCCCACGTTCTCTTCGGATGGATGATCATATATTCCATTGCCGCCATTGCAATCTCCATAAGCGTCAGTTCTCTTAATAATGTCAGCTCTGTAGATACGACCATCGAGCATCCATCCTCTTCGTCTATACTCCCGCCAGCTTCGCACAGGAAGAATTTGTTCTTTCCATCGATCGGATACCACTGCAGGCAATCCAGGATATACTCCGCCGCATGGAATCCAGTGGATCTTGTTTTGCTTTTCTCTTCTTTGTAGGTCTTCCCTTTCTCGTACTGGAATGTCCCTTTTCCGTGTTTTGCCTGAATTTTTTTATTGAACCCTTTGTATACTCTCATTTCTTCTCACCCAGGTAATATTTCCTCACGATCTCTTTGATCTGTGCCTTTCCCGGTATGCTTATATACAACGGTGGTGTCAATCCTGCTGCCTTTGTGATCCTGTCATCCAACTGTGCTTTGTCGTTAAATGCATTCTTTAAGATCAGAGCCATGCATTCTTTCAATGACTTCCCTTTTCTTCTGACTGCAAAGGCCATCTCTTCGTCCTCTAAACATAACTGTTCGATAAAATCCGTCCAGTCTCTCAGTGCTCCTGTCAGACTCAGATCTTTCGCTTCCAGTTCCAGTTTTCCCATTGCCGCAATCTATATACATAGAGACAATTGGCCTAGAAGCAGATTCTAACATTTTGGAGTTCTGATGCAAAGTTGCAAGAGAAATAACAATTGCGACAATGCTGACTACAAGAGAAGCAATGATTCCTAAAAGTTGAATTTGATCGGAAACAGGTAGGCTATTGTAAGAAACATATATAGCCTGGAAGAATGCTGGTATTAGTTTCATAAAAAACTCCTTTCTTTACATACTCAGCTCTGGCGGGAGCCTGTAAGGAAAGTATAGGAGAAAAAATAGAAAATAGCAACAAGTACAAACCGTAGCACATAAACTTTTCTAGGAGGTGATGCAGGTGATCGTAGAGATCAAAAAGACAGAAAGCGGATGCACATATAAATTCGATGATTCTGCTTATCTGGGGAAAAGCGAAAAAGAGCATGAAAAAGTGATCAATGATGTATCAACTATCATAAACGAGCATCTGAGATCAAGAAAGGATAAAACCGCTTAGGCGGTGGAAAGAAGGACAAGCATGGAGGATTGTTGCTACTGTCAACACAGAAACAGTTGTATGGAACGTAGCCGCTGTTATCCGTGCACATCATACAAAAAAGGAAGGAGGAAAAAGGAATGCAACAGAGAGAATTTGCTTTATACAAAAGAAGGTTACTGAGTCTGATCCCGGGAAAATTGCAGGACATTCCGAACAGGGAAGTGAAGATCAAGTTTTTTCGATCCAGCCTGATTGAGCAGATCGAAAAGGAAAAGGACTGGCAGTTCACCGGGGAACAGACAGCAGAGCTGATCCGGATGGCAATCTATCCGGATCTGAGATCAGAGGAAGAGCGGATGCAGTATGAAGATTTCCTCATGAATGGATTGGACAGAGTTATGTCAGAGAATGAGAAATGAGCCAGAAACGAGGAAGAAGGGAGAAAGACCACATATGGATTATCAGATGGACGAAAACACAGGAACTGGGCTGTTGCTCTGGGACATGGGAAGAGGCGAACGAGTACGCCAGGAAGAAGAACAAAGGAGAATACATCATATTAGAATGAGCCTTTGGAGAACAAGGTTTATCACAGGTGTTGGAATGCTTGTTGGACTCTTCTATGCTTCCGGAGCAGCAATTACATATTCCATATCGGTCAAAGCACCGGAGTCAACGCTGGAGCGCGTCCTGATCGGACTGGCTGGATCAGCAAGCTTCTACGCGCTGAATTCGATCGCAAGGACGCTGGAAAAACAGATAAAAAAACAACACTTCCGGAGGTAACGGAAGTGTTGAATGCAAGACTTTTGTCTCGCAGATATTAAAGACATTATTATCTTAACATCTGTGGGGCAGGAAGTCAAGAAAAACGGGGGTTCTGCCCCATTTTAATACTCGATTAAGATATTAAAGATAGAGGTATACGATGGCAACGAAGAGAGTAACACACACCTTCCGGAAAGGAGACATCCTGGAGGTGAAGGAATACCATGATGGCAGGTATGGAGCAAGGGGACTGCCAAGAGAAAAGAAGAGAAAGCCTACACCGGAGCAGATGGCAGTGGTGAACGCCATGAATAAAGCAGAGACAGCCAGACACAGATTGTTGGAGTACTTTGGAAAGGGGGACTACTTCCTGACGTTGACGTACAGAGTCGAGGCAAGACCTCCGGACATGGCGAAAGCAAAGAAGGATTTCACGAATCTGATAAGCAAGCTAAGGACAAGATACAAGAAAGAACAGATCGAATTGCGCTGGATCCGGAACATTGAGAAAGGAACCAAGGGAGCATGGCACGTTCACATGGTCATCACCGGATGCCGGGATACGATCCGCTGGGTAGAGGAATGTTGGCCACACGGTGGAATCTATGCAGAACAACTGGAGAAAAGCAAATACTACGAAGAGGATTTCTCACAGCTCGCATCCTACATCACCAAAAACGAGAAGGTGGGAGAAAAGAGGGAGGATGGAAAGAGGGACAAGCCAAGACTCAGCGAATCCAGTTACAGCACTTCGCGGAACATGCCGCTGAAACCACCAAAGAAGAAAAAACTGGCAAGATGGCCAAAAGAGATCAAACAGAAGAACGGCTATTACATTGCCAAGAGCTATGAAGGAATCAATCCGGCTACAGGATTCAAATACCGGAGATATACATTGATCAGGCTGAACAGGAGGATTTGAAGAATGAAGACGGTGAAGATCTACATAGAAACCACGATCACAGGACCGGCAGCACCAAAGAGAGGAGGATATGCTGCAGCCTTAACATTTACAAGGAGAAACGGAGATATTGAAGACCGATTCCTGAAAGGAGAAGAGGAAGGAACAACTTATAACCGCAGCGTGCTTCTGGCAATGATCTATGCACTGCAAAAGCTTAAAGAACCATGCAGAGTTGTGTTCTACACGAGGAACACGTACATCAAGAACATGATACTGGCAGATAATCCGGAAAAGTGGAGACGAGCAGAGTGGAAGAAATCAGATGGAAAAGGCATACAGAATCAAGATCTGTGGAAAATGTTCTTGGAAGAGAGCACAGAACACGAAATAGAAATTGTGTATGAAAAAGACAGCGAGTATAAGGAGACGCTACAAGCGTACTTACAAGGAAAAGAGGTATAAAGATGTTTGATAAATTTGGAGAATTTGATTCTTACGAGGAGATTAACCGTGCGGCCAAAGCACAGTTAGAAGAGGGGGACTTAGAAGCGATCAAGACAATCGCAGAAGAGAACGGATTGGATCCGGAAGACGCAGAGGACTTTTGCACCGGTGCAATCGAGGAACTGACAACACCGAGTCTTCCATTACTGTCTGTGAACAGACTAGCTACTTTGTATTAAAGAACTTTGGAGCATCTCCCGCTAAAATTACCACTTTTAAATATGATTCTATTTTGAAAGAAACCACTCAAAAATTTGCTCTTCTATGTTCTCAATTTGATTTTGTTGAAGGAATTATTCTTGCTCCCGGCCAATCAAAATTATTAGAATATGACATGACGAAACTTCCTGTTGATAATGTGAGTTTTAATATCAAATATTCTTTTGGAAAGCTCTCATATTCTGAGGAGATAACTGTAAATGTAAAAAACTACATACATATTCCGGTAACACGAAACAGTTCGCATACACTTCCTGAAACCGAAAGAGAAGTCCAAACCTTACGTGAAATGTTAGAACGTTCTATGTGATAACTGTGTCTTTTGTTATTGAGGAAATCGTATCTTCTAAAATAGTTCGTGCAGTACCTACTGTTATTTTGTTTTTTCGCATGATTTCTATGATTTCCTCAATAATTTGATTTACTTTTTCTCCATTCACACTTTCTTCAATACCATTTTCATAGAAATCATAGTTGACATATCTCTTACTCATTCTCTTATCACCTATCTTTCATTATCCTTTGGTGTATGCAGCGATTAATGCGATAATTGAAATAATTGTTGGAAGCCACGGGTGTCGTTCTGGAAACGATGCCCAATCTATTTTTCTTTTCATCTCTTCTCTCCTCGCTTGCTATTTTCTATTTCTTCTCCTATACTTTTCTTACAGGCTCCCGCTAGAGCTGAGTACATACAAAGGAGTTTTTATGGATAATTCGATTTTATTAAGCCCTGACTCTTACGAACTTCTTAAATACATAAGTTCCCAGCCTAACTCATTAGTTACTAATGTTTCAGAACTATCCGAAGATTGCTTATCTCAGTTGGTGCATTACAAACTTATCGAAGAACACATGACTATCTACACCAATTACTTTCCTGTTGTTTCAAGTATCTCTATAACAGAACTTGGAAAAGGATATCTCTACGGCCGACAAAGCAATGATGCTTTTCAACAATCTGTGAAAGCTATTGCCGACTCCGCTAAAGAATCTGCCGACTCCTCCAAACATCTTGCCGAATCAACGCACAAACTCGCTACTGATTCCAAGAAAATTTCTAAATCTGCAGAGACTTGTGCTGATCTTGCATACAAGAAATCCAAAAAGGCTGATATCAAAGGATGGATTTCTATTGGTATCGCAGCATTTGGTGCTTTCATTGAGTTTGCAATTCATCATTCTGAAGTAATTGCTTTTGTCAAATCACTCTTGGGAGTATGACATGACAAAAGAATTGGAATAATAGTGCTAATATTGAAACGACCATTGCTACATCTGAAACCGTTATTTTTGACGGTTTCTTTTTCTTTTTAACTTTTTTC
>ERZ857922.3616-NODE-3616-length-13033-cov-5.763600_pt1 | contig 13033 bp, 9 predicted proteins | sample MGYA00519579_ERZ857922 | MGnify/ENA primary metagenome ERZ857922 (study PRJEB31778, sample SAMEA3449375) | human gut metagenome | biome: human gut; feature: human-associated habitat; material: faeces | place: United Kingdom | collected 2010/2012 ... | reverse complement strand
CACACTCCGTATGGCGCAGATATTAAAGGACAAGCTGCTTGCGGCAGGCTATGATGTGCTTATGGTAAGAGACGGAAGCGATGTGCAGCTTGACAATGTGGCACGTACTGTCATCTGTAATAATGCGGCAGACTGTCATATCGCTCTGCACTGGGATGGCGACGGACTAAGCTACGATAAGGGCTGCTTTTACATATCAGTGCCGGGCGGCATAAAGGGTATGGAGCCGGTTGCATCACACTGGCAGCAGCATGATGCACTTGGGGCAAGCCTGATAGAAGGACTGCGCGCTCATGGAGCAAAGATAAACGGTAATGGCTCAATGGCGATAGACCTGACACAGACCTCATACAGTACAGTTCCGTCAGTGGATGTAGAGCTTGGCAACGCATGCTCTGACCACAGCGATGCCACACTTGAAAATCTGGCAGACGGACTGGTGCAGGGAGTCGAGGGATATTTCTAGAATAAAAAAAGTTACTGTTGTTTTTTTGTGTGTATTGGCACTAAACTAAAGTTTGCAAAAACAACTGAATAGCGGATTCAAATGAATAGGACGCATAGTGAGATAAATGCGTCCGGCATGATTTTGTCAGTATAGAGGTGTTATTATAGAAGTGGTACAGCAGATAGAGAAAGGGAATATTATGACAGACAACAAATCCGGGGAGATACTCATAATAGAGGATGACAAGGACATTAATGATCTGCTTGCGACAGCGCTTTCAAAAGCCGGATATAGGACAAGACAGGCATGGTCAGGCACAGAGGGAGAGCTTTTACTTAAGCTGGACATGGAAGCCTATGCGCTTGTGCTATTGGATCTGATGCTTCCGGGGCTTTCAGGGGAGGAGCTTCTGGCACGGATACGGCAGATGGATGCGTCACTTCCGGTGATAATACTTACGGCAAAGGATGAGCTGGATGAGAAAATCAATCTGCTCGTGGCAGGCGCTGATGATTACATCACAAAGCCGTTTGAGATAAAGGAGGTCGTTGCCAGAGTGGCTGTGCAGCTGCGTCATGCGGTGGCAGATGTGCCTTCAAAGTCGGGCAAGGCAGGAGAAAACCAGACAAAAGCAGAAAATGATACCGGACAGGGAGATACTACAAATACATACATAGCGGGACCCGTTAAAATAGAGCACAGACAGCTTGTGCTCGATCGGATTTCAAGACAGCTTTATGTAGCTGATGATGCTGTTGACGGCATCACAAAGCAGGAGTTTGCCATACTCGAGCTTCTCATGGCGCATCCCAGACAGGTGTTTGCCAAGGAGGACATATTTGAATATGCCTGGGATGAGCCGTATATTGGCGAGACAAAGACTCTTGATGTGCACATCAGCAATATCAGAAAGAAGATAAAAAAGCTGACCGATGACGAGTACATAGAGACAGTGTGGGGCATCGGTTACAAAATGAAAGAGTAAAGGTAAACAAGCTTTACTCTTTTTTTACTTTTTGTTAGCGATGTATTAGGATTTTACATTTATATTATGATTAAAGGGTTGCTAAGGAATAAAAGAAAAGGAGATTTGATTGTGAGTGAAATATTATTGCAGACAAAGGCACTGACCAAGCAGTATGGACACCAGAAAGCGGTTGACAATGTGGATATCCACATCAAAAAGGGTGCAATCTATGGATTTATCGGCAGAAACGGTGCCGGCAAGACTACCTGTATGAGAATGATCGGTGGTCTGGCAAAGCCGACAAGCGGAGAGATATCCATGTTTGGATACGCTGGAAAGGATTTGTCAAAGGTACGCTCAAGAGTGGGCTGCCTGATTGAGGCACCGGGTGTATATCCAAACATGACGGCGAAGGAAAATATCGAGATGAAGTGCCGTCTCTTCGGCATCAGTAAAAAGGGCTATGCAGAGGGCATACTTGATAAGGTAGGTTTGTTAAATGTGGGAAAGAAAAAAACAAAGAATTTCTCACTTGGTATGAAGCAAAGGCTTGGAATCGGCATGGCGCTGGTTGGAGAGCCTGACCTTTTAGTGCTTGATGAGCCTATCAACGGACTTGATCCACAGGGAATTGCAGAGGTGCGTGATACGATTCAGAATCTGTGTGCACAGCAGGATATGACTGTGTTTATTTCAAGCCATATATTGGAGGAACTTTCAAAGCTTGCCACAGATTACGGCATTATAAATAATGGAGCCCTGCTTCAGGAAATTACCAGAGAGGAGCTGCTTTCCAAGTGCAGTGAAAAGATTACACTGACAGTGGACAATCCAAATAAAGCAGTGCCTGTGCTCGATAAGATGGGCTTTGTGCACTACATGATAGTGGACAAAAATCATATAGATGTCTATGAGCGCCTGAATGATAGCGCCGCCTTAAATACAGCGCTGGTCACAGCAGGAGTTTCGGTGGCACAGCTAGCGGTCACAGGAATGGAGCTTGAGACATATTTCCTTAGTATCACAGGAGGTGCGACAAATGTTTAATGCGGTAAGAATGGATATTTACAGACTGATACATACAAAGTCAGCTTATGTTATACTTGTCATAGCTATGGCACTCGCAATAGCTATGAGCGGTATGACAGCTCTTGTCAGAAGCATGGCGACAGAGAGCATCGTGGAAACAACTGATGATGTCACTATGGTAAGTGAGTCAGACAGTGAGATAGCAGATGAATACGATACAGCATCAGCGGAATCGTCAAATGGACCAACGGCAACAGTCGGGCTTGAAATGGATGAATCCGACATGTCAGATGAGGTACCGACCATAGCAGATATGGTTGAAAGCGATATAGCGGGTCTTGACCTGGCACTTTTACTTGCAATATTTACGGTGCTCTTTTCAACAGCAGACCTAAACAGCGGCTATATAAAGAGCGTAGGCGGACAGGTGAAGTGCCGTGGAGTGCTGCTGTTTTCAAAGATGATAGCGCTTTCGGTATTTACACTTGTGGCTATGGCACTTGATGTGATTGTACAGTGTATTGCGACTCCGCTGTTTTTACATGGAGCAGAATTCGGAGATGCAGCAGACTTATTTAAGATGCTTGGCAGCCAGTATGTGGTCACACTTTTATTTGTATATTTTGTCATGGCAATGGCAATCATTATAAAAAACAATGTAATCAGCATGATTATCGCTGTGTGCATGTGTACAGGTATCTTTACACTGATTTTCAGTGGAATCAATATACTTATTGAAAAAATCGGAGTAAAGAACTTTGATATAAATGATTACCTTATTGTTAATCAGATTTCTGAGCTTGATCTGAGTGCGTCTGCAAAGACCGTAGGCGGTGCATTTGCAGTGGCCGCTGTGTGGGCAGTGGTGTCACTGATTGCAGTGTACGGTGTATTTAAACGCAGGGATATATAATGTGTTTTGAATGAGGAATAAAACATGATTTGGAAAATACTGACTGTAATACTTGCAGTTTCGGTAGCTGTCTTAATAGCTGTGCTCGTAAAAATAAGGGCACAGCTTCGTGACATTAACGAACAGCTTGATTTTTTATGCGAAAAGGATACAAATATGCTCCTTTTAACCGATACCAACATGGCTGATATCGGAAGGCTTAAGGAGCGTATAAACAGATTTTTAGAGCAATGGCACAGGCAGCGTGAGGCAGCAGCAAAAAAGGAGCAGATGATATCTGACACGTACACAAATCTGTCGCACGATATCCGCACTCCGCTTACCTCACTGGACGGCTATTTTCAGCTGCTTAGGGATGAGACTGACAAGGGCGCGCAGGAGCATTATATAGATATCATCCAGGAGCGTATCACAAGCCTCAAGGATATGCTCGAGGAGCTTTTCATGTTCACAAAGCTTAAAAATGACAGCTTCAAGCTAGAGCTGTCTAATTGCTGTGTCAGCAGACTTTTAAAGCAGACAGTGTTTTCGTATTATGAGGAGTGGAAAAAGCAGGGCATTGAGCCGTCACTTGATATATGTGAGGACACGATATTTATCACTGCAAATGTGCAGGCGCTCAGGCGGGTGTTTCAGAATGTAATAAAAAATGCGCTGGTGCATGGGCAGAAGAGCATCTGCATACAGATGAGGCAGCAGGATTCGTGCAATTGCAGGGCTTCAGATGACGAGCGTACTTCAAAAAATAGGATTGTCCATATTTTGGTTTCAAACGATGTAAAAAATCCTGATGATATAGACGTGGACAAGGTGTTTGAGCGCTTTTACAAAGCCGATGAGGCGAGGAGCATATCATCGAGCGGGCTTGGTCTTTCGATTGCAAAGGAGCTTGTGGAGAGAATGGGCGGGAGTATTGAAGCAAGGCTTGAGGGGAAGCGGTTTGTTGTGGAAATACAGTTTGAATGTGAATAGTTCACTTTTGTAATGTGATAAATAATATTGACACACATGAAACAAAATGATATACTGTCAAAGTGTTTGCGGGCATGGCGGAATTGGCAGACGCGCTAGATTTAGGTTCTAGTGGGAGACCGTGCAGGTTCAAGTCCTGTTGCCCGCACGAAAAGAGACTATCCTTACTGTTAGTCTCTTTCTTTGACTACAATTACAAATGAATAAGAGGTAAAGGAGATTTTACTATGAGAAAAGACATGACGATCGGAAATCCAATGAAGATCATTCTTCTTTTTTCCCTTCCGGTTCTGCTTGGAAATCTGTTCCAGCAGTTCTACAACATGGTAGACACCGTGATCGTAGGCCAGTATCTTGGGGAGGATGCACTGGCCGCCGTCGGTTCTACGGGCTGCCTGATGTTTCTGGTTCTCGGTTTCGCCAACGGAATTGCCCAGGGATTCGGTGTCATGGTATCCCATGCATTCGGTGCCAAAGACATGAAGCTTCTCCGTCATTACGTAGCACTTTCACTGCTTTTAACGGTTGTAATTTCCATGATTCTGACCGTTCCTACGGTTGCGTTTTCCCGCCAGCTGCTTCTGTGGCTGAATACTCCGGAAAATATCATCACACTGGCAAACCGGTACATCCGGGTCATCTTTGCCGGTATCTTTGCTACCATGGCATATAACGTAGCATCCGGTATTTTACGCGGGATCGGTGACAGCCGGACACCACTTTATTTTTTGATCCTGTCCAGCGGTCTCAATATTTTTCTGGACATCTTCCTTATTGTTGTGGTAAAACTCGGCACTGCCGGTGCCGCTTATGCCACCGTTATCTCGCAGGCGGTTTCCGCAGTTTTATGTTTCATCGTCATGTTCCGCAAACATGACATCCTGCGGACCACACGCGAAGATTATTACTGTGATTTTCATGAGATCCGCCGGATGCTGTCTGTGGGAATTCCGATGGCTTTAAACTATTCCATCACAGCAATCGGAACCATGATCCTGCAAAGTGCCGTCAACGTGTTTGGTTCCAGCGTGGTAGCTGCTTTTACTGCTGCTTCCAAAGTCAGCAACATTGCCACCCAGACCATGCCGACACTCGGTACAGCCATGGCAACCTACTGCGGACAGAATCTCGGTGCAGGAAAACATGACCGCATTTTCCGCGGTATGAAAGATGCATTTTATTTATGTTTCTTTGCAGCCGGAGCCGCCGCACTGCTCTGCTGCCTTGCCGGACCTACGATGGTCGGATGGTTCATCCACAACCCATCTGAACAGACACTGCACGCAGCAATGCAGTATCTGCACATTGCAAGTATTTTTATGCTGCCTCTAGCATGGATCTTTGTATACCGTAATGGTCTGCAGGGCTTAGACCGTGGTCTGGTTCCCATGCTCAGCGGTGTACTTGAACTGTTCAGCCGTTATGCGGTTATCCTGATCGCCACAAAGCCTTTTGGATACGTGGGTGTATGCAGTGCTGATGCTGCTGCCTGGCTGACAACCGGTATTCTGCTGCTTGTCACCTATCTGGTGTGGAAACACCGTACCAAAAAGGAACTCTAACAGAAGACCGATGTCTGTGTTGAATAATAAAAAAGACGTTTCGAAGCAGAATTTCGAAACGTCTTTTTTCTATTCTCTATATTCTATGTTACTTAATTTTCTGTCATATAAACCACAACACAGATGCGAATACCGACTATTATTAACAATATTTTGGAAAATTTTCCCTGCTGCACATATAATAATTTCCCAAAATGTCCATTCTGTACTTTCTAATCATTTTCGTTTTACTAAGTCCCACCAGTTTTTGTTTTTCATATTTTGCTCTGTCTATCGGCTTTGTCTCAATATAATTTTTCACCTTAGGCATTGTCCTGGATAAAAATCTTTCCCTGACGATCTCTCCATCCTTCTCATACTCAATAATATCATTTTTATAAAATGATAATTGAAATTCAAATCCAAGCGCTTCCAAATCGCCTCTCTTTTGTCCTGGTTGAATCATTTTCTCCCGCACCAGATTTATTGCATATGCATCTTCGTCAATAACATACTCCCCATTGTCACATTTTACATCCGACTGTTTTATTCCGACCAAATAGTAAGTCTGTTCCTCTTTCTTATAATAAACATCCATGCGGTATGGCACCAGACTCTCAAGCACCACTTTCTGGCTGCCTTTCTCATACCCATATTTGTGTGAAATATCAATGCATGATCCAACTTCGCCATCTGTATATTTTAATTTGTCAATATGCGGTCCATTATGGTTTTTGGCATATTTTCGCACACAATCTCCAGTTTCTTTTTCATATTGCACAAATGGATTGTTCGAATCCGAATACTCCTGAGCGATTTGAATGAGATTCTCATATGTTTTTTTATCATTTTTATAAACCAATAGCTTTTCTCTATCGCTCTCTTTTTCACTAAATGCAAGCTTTTTAAAAAGTGCAGCCCCCTCTTTTGTCCGAATATCCAGCTTATTTATTTTATAGGTTTTTCCTTCATATGTTCTTGTTCCGCGAATGGTCTGGTTGCAAAGTCCACGGTTTGACTTATGATCTACATGATACCAATACTTTACCTGCTTTTCCGCCTTTGTAATCTGGGTTCGAATATTGCTCCATTTTTTTCCATAAAGATATTGTTCATATATTTCATCTGACATTTGAGCGTTCCATTTTTCCTCATTTAAAATTTCGCCTGTCTCAAAATCAATAAATTCGCCCTGTAATTTTCGATACGCTTCATATCCCAATTGTGAAAATGCAATCAGCATAGCATCCACGGCATGGTGTGCATAACTTTCTTCACGGTTCTTATCCAGTTTCATATTCACACGCATCTGATAAGTGTAGCTTCCCCGTATCACTTTTACCTTTGTATTAATTTCTTTTGCACGAAAATATCCTTGTACAGTGTTCAATACTACTCTTGCCGCATAACCTGTATCATTGATATTTCGATTGATAAATCCACGTAACACCTCTGCTTTTGTAATATCTTCACTATACAAAAGATTCTGTACTTTCTTTTTGGAAATACCATATTCTTTTTTCTTCGACAATTTCATCACCAAAGCTTTATACTGTTCAAAAGACCATTGGTTATTGGCATGTATTAAATAATAATATGGCGTCTGATTTCCTTTCTTCTGATTTTCCTCACCATACACAAGCACTTTATTGTTTCTGGAATCATCAAAAGAAATTGATCTTGGAATAATATGATCAATTTGAAATAGCTCCGAATGTTTAATCAAATCCTCCGGCTCAATCGTTTTACCGGAATATAAGCATTTCCCGTCCTGTTCATTCCACAATTTTAACTTTAACCCCAATTGCTTCTGATTGGAAAAATCAGTCGGTGAAAGCAATATATTATATTCTGCAGCCAGCTTCTTTTCAATATAAGCCAACTCTTTTTCGTTTTTCTTTTGCCTTTCTTTTTCCCATTTCTTTTGTTCCTCTGAATTCTGATCCCGAGGCATTTCAATTACTACTTCCTCTAATGTGCCATATTTTTTCATGAGCGCATTTAGTATTTTAAACGAAATTCTGACCGCTCTGCGGACAACCGGATTAAAAATATCTTCATCTGCTGCATCTACCGGTATATATTTATTTTTTTCGAATTTATCCGTCTGCCCTCTCATAACACCCATTTCTGTCAACAGAGTCATTTGTTCTTTGGGCTGCTGATACATTTCCGGAATCAGCTCCTTCATTATTTTCAATGAGAATGAATGCCATTTACTAAATAATGCTCCATTTGTTTTTCTAAGTGAAATCAGGCAATCTTTTATTTCTTCTGACAATTTCACGTTTGCATGTTCAAATGCCTCCATCATAGCCTCTTTGTCCGTGTTAATGGTCAGAATATATCCGATTTCATCTAAATTTTCTCTGGAAAATTCTTCTATATTTACATGAATTTCTGCAAGAGTTTTTCTCATCTTATTATAAACTTCCATTTTATGGAAAATTTCTTTTTCGCTTTTGTCAATTCGGGCACCATAAAATTCTTCTATTTTTTCTCCCATAACATCTGCGATAATTTTCCGCATATTTATAGTGTTGCTTGTTTTTACTTTATCGATAATTATGCGTTTCTCATGTTCTTCCAGTTTTCTTCCGTTTATAGTCAGATTATTCAAGTCATTTAACAGATTAAATTCCTGTGCAGTATAAGAGGCTGATGCCGCGCGTAATTCCTCTTTATATACACTGCATTTTCCAATCAGCTTCTCAAAAATATTTTTTTCAGTAATATAGTCCCCATTTTCATCTAATCTCGTTGTAAATCTTCCATAATCAGTTCTCGACTTTTCGTTTCCTGGTCCTTCATAATATTTTCTTTTTCTCGTAAAAATTTCCAGATAGTCTTCACAGAATTCATCAGATATTTCGGAATGATAGTTTTTCTGCGTACATAAGACCTGCTGAATCTCTTTCGTATATGCGCCAATGGTAAACACATTACTCAAATCCAATTTTTCCCCCTGCGCATCCTCTATCTGTATCTGACCTCGATATTTTCCAACCTGTTCCAGTCTCTGCTTTTGAATTTCACATGGATAATTTGTTTCCAGTTCTTTTGCATTCAGCTTTAATCCATTTGCATATGCACTTGTTCCGCTAACAGAAACATCCTCCGCATCCTCCAAATAAGAAATCCCTCGATGTTTCAGATAGTTATACAAAATCAAATACAACTCGTCCAAAGAGATACTTTCGCGAAGTGCCTTCACTTTAAGTCCAACAATATCATTTTCCTGAACCTGTGGAATTGCAAATTCATATTCCTCCCACAGCTTCGTGAAATCATCTAACCGTGTTCTCTTTCTTCTTGTTAATCTTCTTGCCTGACGCATCCCCCTTCTCATCTGATTATCTGTTGCAGATGCCTCGGGGAAAATATTTGACCCGGCTTCTATTACGGTTTCGGTCTTTTTATCAATAACAGCAAAACCGACTGAGGCAACCCCTATATCCAAAGCTACAATATACTGCATACTTTTCTCCTTGTTATAATATCTTTTTCTAAATCAAAAATTTATTGTTCCTATTTCAGAATACACTTTTTCTTTTTATTTTGCAACTATTTATTCTAATCTTCCTAAATGGTTTCAAATATTTTTTATAAAAAGTACCCCTGCATTCTTGTATTTGACAGTTCATGCAGGGGTATTTTTTGCTCCATTACTTATAAAATTTTGAGAGTTCACAAATCTCATCTTCAAACTAATTTTAGTTTTAATCTACAGTCACGTAATTTATTAGGTACTAAAATTAATCTTCCACAACATATTTTACAGTCACGTAATTTGTTTAGGTACTAAAATAGATACCGGAGATATAATTTTCAACTCTTAGTTTTACAGTCACGTAATTTGTTTAGGTACTAAAATCAGAATGTAGTCTGACGCTTTGAAGCCAGGTTTTACAGTCACGTAATTTGTTTAGGTACTAAAATGCCATAAAAAGTTTCTTCGTAAGGTTTCGTGTTTTACAGTCACGTAATTTGTTTAGGTACTAAAATAATGCGCGTTGATCGGTTCCGTGATGCATTGTTTTACAGTCACGTAATTTGTTTAGGTACTAAAATATGGAGTAACGCCTGTCAACGGTTCGTAATGTTTTACAGTCACGTAATTTGTTTAGGTACTAAAATTTATCTTTCCGGTATTCTATTATGTCTCCAGTTTTACAGTCACGTAATTTGTTTAGGTACTAAAATGTGTCTTACACAAACCTACCAGAGCCTTAAGTTTTACAGTCACGTAATTTGTTTAGGTACTAAAATGGTCAGCCGTAGGAATATCGGATGCAACCTGTTTTACAGTCACGTAATTTGTTTAGGTACTAAAATCATCCCAATTAAAGAATGTACTTACGCTTAGTTTTACAGTCACGTAATTTGTTTAGGTACTAAAATCCTGGGACATGAGTCACCTCGTAGTCTTTCGTTTTACAGTCACGTAATTTGTTTAGGTACTAAAATGTTAATTATATACTATAAGTATTTGCATAAGTTTTACAGTCACGTAATTTGTTTAGGTACTAAAATATCAAATTTAGCACTCCCTACTTTTGTATACCATCATTTTCAGATTCATTATATCATTTTTCAAGCTTTTAAAAAAGCCATTTCAGGCATTTTTTCCTCATCTTTCCACCTATCATTCAGCATCAATGTTTGATTAATCAGCTTACATATAACGTTTTCTTCCACCGTATATAAATATCCACCCTGTCCTATCTTTTGAATGATCTTCTGCAAATCAGTCTGCAATTGTTCTTCCGATATTTTCTTATTGCATGGATAATTATTCTCCACGTATGTTTCTATATCCTCAAATTCCGGCATCTGAAAATCCACTTCTCCCAGTACCGTGATCCCCGAACACAATTTTCTGTCACAGCACACATATCCTTCCAGACTTGTTGACAAAACAAAATATATATCGTATTTTTCGCCAATTTGTATCATTCTCTCCAAAATCTCATCATACTCTTTTGGCAAAATTAAATGGTCAATATTCTCTACTATGATCAACATTTTTCTTGGATTTAATCCCATTACACTTTCAACCAGATTCAAAAAAATTGTCAACAAATCAAAATTATTTTTATCCTCCAACGACGTTTGTTCATTTCCAACAACGCTCGATTTTTGAACCATCTCCCATACATCCGATTCCGCATAGGTTAATTCAATATCTCCTAAATGATTCAAATCTTTATTTATCATCTGAAACATTTCTTCCAATTCTCCATGAATGGTGCGCAAATGCAACTGCCAGTCAAATTCCTGCATGAGTTCCCTGACATATTCCACCATCAAACTTTGCTTCGACCATTTTATCCACATCAACAGATCTACTACCCCGCTTACTGATAAAACCGTAAAAAATTTTCTACCAACTAATTCATCATCTATTTTAACATTGTTTCTCCACTTATTCCGTTCTTCGGAATACTTATATGCACTAAAATATCTTCTTATGGATTCCAAAATATATGATTTCTTCGGAATGTTCTGACCGCATAACTGTGTGATAGGTTTCAACTCAAACGTATATTTCTTTTCATATTCTGTTACATCAATTTTCATAATATAATCAGCCTCTCTGTTCCAAGCACTGTCTCAGCTATTGACGGGCTTCCAACCAGCAACTTCATATCTGAATATTGCTTTTCTGTAACACACAGCAATCTAACATTTCCTTCCCTTGGTATAAATTTCTTTATCCGATTCTCCAACCGATTGGCATATTCCCTGCTTGGACACACTCTCACATATACCGAATACTGCATCATAACAAATCCTTCTTGCATCAGATTTTTTCGAAATATACGGTATGCCCTTCTTTCTTCCTCTGTTTCAACCGGTAAATCAAACATACACAACATTCTCATAATTTTATAATCCATCCAGTTCTTCTCCAACAAATTCATCTATATCCGGGAACACAATATTCTCACATCGCTCCATGATGAAAGAAGCATATTGCTCCACATAATTTTCTATCATATTACATACAAACATCTTTTTATATACAATATTTTCATATTCAAAACATTTACCAACCGTCGTCTATGCTCTGCCGTAAAATACGGTTCATTTTTCATAACTTCATATGCAACAATATCTATAAGTGGACGCAGAGGTTCCATTAAATCATCCACAAGATTAAATCGGTTATATTCATTTTTATGATGAATACCAATCTGCGTGTTTAATCCATATCCCACACATACTCTTGCAATATATCCACGCAACACGGCATATCCGTAATCCAGCCCACTGTTCAATAAAATATCTTCATTGCCTCTTGAAAAAGAAGTTCCCATCAAAAGATTAAAATACACTTTTGCTGCATGTGCTTCTCTATTGCTTTTATCCCCATTCATGATTCCGGTTGAAAATTCTTCAATCATCCTGGTTCCTTCCAAATCATTTGTCAATCTGAAATATGCTTTGGATTGATTTTGAATTTTCACTGTTACAATATTTCTCCACAACTGTTCATAATATTCTTTGCTTTTTTCTATCTGATAGCCGATTACTTTTGACGCTCTGCTATGATTATCATAAGAACTATAATAGCCCGTTGGTAAATGCTTCTGATTGCATATCATTAACCCGATTCCCTGCTCCGACAACTGGCACAAAAGCCTTGCTGAAAGCATAGATGAAAGATTGTCCATAACGATCATGGAAATATCATCTAATGGTATCCATAGATCCTCCCCTTCTTTTGTAACAATCAGATTATTTAATTTCACTTTTATTGTTACTTCATTCTCAATCAATACCACCCTGAATGCCATATTTTCCCCCATAAGTAAAAAAAGAAGCACCCATCGGTGCTTCTGATTTCGGCATAAAGCCTTGTTTTAGTAGGTCTAAACAAATTACGTGACTGTAAAAAATTTGTTCTCTACGTATTTTATTATATTCCAACAAATATATTTTGTCAATCATATTATCACTTGTATTTCCATGATCTTCCATACGTAATTCTTCAAGGTCAACGAATTAACCTTGTTGCTTTAAATCCAGTAAAAATTCCGATGCAATAAATTTAGGGAGAAATAAACAAAAAACTTACTACGAAATCGTAGCAAGTTCTTCCTAGTGAGACACGGGGGATTCGAACCCCCGACAACTTGATTAAAAGTCAAGTGCTCTAC
>ERZ857922.3613-NODE-3613-length-13053-cov-3.575550_pt1 | contig 13053 bp, 9 predicted proteins | sample MGYA00519579_ERZ857922 | MGnify/ENA primary metagenome ERZ857922 (study PRJEB31778, sample SAMEA3449375) | human gut metagenome | biome: human gut; feature: human-associated habitat; material: faeces | place: United Kingdom | collected 2010/2012 ... | reverse complement strand
TCCGAGCTGGTCCACGCTCTGGAGGAAGAGTTCGGCGTGTCCGCCGCCGCCATGGCCGCTCCCGCTGCCGGCGCTGCTGCTCCTGCTGCCGAGGAGAAGACCGAGTTCGACGTGGTCCTGACCGGTTTCGACGCCGCTCAGAAGATCAAGGTCATCAAGGTCGTCCGCGAGGTCATGGGTCTGGGTCTGGCCGAGGCCAAGGCTGCCGTCGAGGGCGCCCCCACCACCATGAAGGAAGGCCTGTCCAAGGAGGACGCCGAGGCTCTGAAGAAGCAGGTCGAGGAAGTCGGCGGTAAGGTCGAGCTGAAGTAAGTTTCACCCAAATAAAAAAATGCTGCAAGCGCTGCGCTTGCAGCATTTTTTTGCGCTTTTTGTGGATTCTGGCGGATAAAAAGCCACGGAATTTTTCCGCTTGTGAAACTCGGCGGGGTCTGATATAATAGCCGTGTATAACTTCAGAAATCCTGCATAAAAGAAACAGAGGTGACGTCTTATCAAGACACAGAAAAAACCGGGGCTTTTCCGGCACCTGGGCCCCGTCCTGGGCCGTTATAAGGGCTGGACGGCAGCCGCCCTGATATTCGGCATCACCGAGGTGGTGCTGGAGCTGCTGATCCCCATGCTCATGTCCACCATCGTGGACGGTGGCCTGTACCGGGAGAGCACCTTCATGCTCCAGGGGCTGTTTTCCCCGGAGCTCATCGCCAACCGCAACCGCTTCGTGCTGACGGTGGGGGCCATTATGGTGGGCGTGGCCTGCCTGTCCATGGCCATGGGCGTTCTGGCCGCCCGCTGCTCCGCCATCGCCACCCAGGGCTTCGCCCGGAATATGCGCAGCACTCTGCTGGGGAAGATCGAGAGCTTCTCCTTCTCCAACATCGACCACATCTCCACCCCCCAGCTGATCACCCGGGCCACCACGGACATCAACACCCTGCGTGACACCATGCGTCAGTCCCTGGTGACCCTGTACCGGGCCCCGGTGATGGTGATCCTGGCCACGGTCATGAGCTTCATCGTCTCCCCGGGTCTTGCGCCCCTGCTGCTGATCTGCATCCCCCTGCTGGTGGTGCTGATGGTGATCCTGCTGAAGGTGGGCCAGCCCCGCTTCAAGCGGATGCTGAAGATGATGGACGGCATGAACCAGGCCGTCCGGGAGAATCTGGTGGCCAGCCGCGTGGTGAAGGCCTTCGTCCGGGGCGGCTACGAGTCCAAGCGCTTTGACAAAACCACCGACGATCTGCGGCAGGCCCAGCTGGGCGCAGGGAGACTGTTTACCCTGTCCGGCCCCATTACCATGGGCATTATGTGGACGTGCAGCGTGTTGATCCTGTTTTTCGGCGGCCGGGAGATCATTTTCCGGACCACCGGCCTGCTGACCGGCCAGCTGGTGAGCCTGGTGAACTACGCCGGCATGGCGGTGAACTCCCTGTCCATGATCAGCTGGCTGGTCATGTCCCTGTCCCGGGCTCAGGCCTCCCTGGTCCGGATCAACGAGGTGCTGGACGAGAAAATTGACATCACCGACGGCCCCTCCGACGCCGCAGTGGAAAGCGGCAGCATCGACTTCGAGGACGTCTGCTTCAGCTATACCCGGGACCCCGACAAGCTGGCCCTGCGCCATGTGACCCTGCACATCGCCTCCGGCGAGACCATCGGCGTCATCGGCGGCACCGGCGAGGGCAAGTCCACCCTGGTGAGCCTGATCCCCCGGTTTTACGACGCCCTGTCCGGCACCGTGAAGGTGGACGGCCGGGACGTCCGGGAGTATACCCTGGAAAATCTGCGCAGCGGCGTGTCCATGGTGCTGCAGAACGGCTCCCTGTTCTCCGGCACCATCGCCGACAACCTCCGCTGGGCAGACCCCAACGCCACCCGGGAGCAGATGCAGGCCGCCTGCGCCATCGCCCGGGCCGACGAGTACATCGACCGCTTCCCCGACGGCTATGACACGGTGCTGGAGCAGAACGCCGCCAACCTGTCCGGCGGCCAGCGCCAGCGGCTGCTGATCGCCCGGGCCATCCTGAAAAAGCCCAGGATCCTGATCCTGGACGACTCCACCTCCGCCGTGGACATGGCCACCGACGAGCACATCCGCCGCTGTCTGCGGACGGCCCTGCCCGGCGCCACCAAGGTCATCATCGCCCAGCGCATCAACTCCATCATGTCCTGCGACCGCATTGTGGTGCTGGACCAGGGGCGTCTGGCGGACATGGGCACCCATCAGGAGCTACTGTCCCGCAGCCATATTTACCGTGACGTGTACGAGAGCCAGATGAGAGAGGGGGCGGTGGATCATGCCGCGAGTTGACCTGCAGAAATATAATAAAAAGGTAGAGAACCCCTTCGCCATCCTGTGGCGGCTGGTGTGCTACTTCAAGCACTGCCGCCTGCTGCTGACGGCGGCGATGCTGTCGATTCTGGCCTATGTGGCGGCCACCATCGGGGCTGCCTACTGCATGAAGCCCCTGACAAACCTGCTGGAGAGCAGCGGCGCAGCTCCCAACGAGACGTATGCCAAGTACATCAGCCTGATCCTGGGCCTGGCGGGGCTGTACCTGCTGTCGGCCCTGACCAACTATCTGCTGAACCGGCTGATGCTGGAGTGCAGCGCCATCATCATGAAGCAGCTGCGCACGGAGCTGTTCGACACCATGCAGCGCCAGCCGGTGCGGTTCTTCGACGAAAACAAGACCGGCGCCCTGATGAGCTACTACACCAGCGATATCGAGGCCACCAACGAGCTGCTGCAGCACAGCATCACCCAGCTGGCCATATCCATCACCTCCCTGGTGGGCACCGTTGCCATGATGCTGGCCCTGTCCATGCGGCTGTTTGCCATCATGGTGGTGCTGGGGGCTATCGTGGTGCTGGTGGTGCGGGTCACCACCAAAATCAGCAAGCGCACCTACGCCAGCCAGCAGCGCCTCACCGCCGCCGTCAGCGGCTATATGGAGGAGATGATCACCGGCCAGCGTGACGTGAAGGTGTTCACCCACGAAAAGGAGGTCATGGAGCAGTTCGACGTCATCAACCAGGACCTGTGCAAGGCCTCCACCACCGCCACCACCGTCACCTCCATGGTGGGCCCCATTCTCAACAACCTGTCCCACATCTTCTACGCCATCACCTGCGCGGTGGGCGTCCTGTGGCTGACAGGGGAGGGGGCCGGCGGCATCCTCATCGGCTTTTTGCAGTATGTCCGCACCTTCGCCGACCGCGTCAGCCAGATCTCCGAGCAGTTCAACGCTCTGATGATGGCTCTGGCCGGTGCCGAGCGGATTTTTGGCATCCTGGACCTGCCTCCCGAGGAGGACCAGGGCCAGGTGACCCTGGAGCAGAAGGGCGACGACTACCACTGGCGTATGCCGGACGGCACCCTGGTGCCCCTGCGGGGCGATGTACGCTTTTCCCATGTGGACTTTGCCTATGTGCCGGAAAAGCCGGTGCTGCGGGACCTGTCCCTGTACGCCAAGCCCGGCCAGAAGATCGCCTTCGTCGGCTCCACCGGCGCGGGAAAAACCACCATCACCAACCTCATCAACCGGTTTTACGATATCCAGGCCGGCTCCATCACCTATGACGGCATCGACGTGCGCAACATCCGCAAGGACGACCTGCGCCGCTCCCTGGGCATCGTGCTGCAGGACACCCACCTGTTCACCGGCACGGTGATGGAGAACATCCGCTACGGCCGCCTGGACGCCACCGATGAGGAGTGCATGGAGGCCGCGAAAATCGCCAACGCCCACTATTTCATCTCCCACCTGCCCCGGGGGTACGACACCGTCCTCTATTCCGACGGCGCCAACCTCAGCCAGGGCCAGCGCCAGCTGGTGGCCATCGCCCGGGCGGCGGTGTCCCGGGCTCCGGTGCTGATCCTGGACGAGGCCACCTCCTCCGTGGACACCCGCACCGAGAAGCTTATCGGCCAGGGGCTGGACGGCCTGATGGCCGGGCGCACCGTGTTCGTCATCGCTCACCGGCTTTCCACCGTCCGCAACGCCAACGCCATCATGGTGCTGGAGCAGGGGCGGATCATCGAGCGGGGCGACCACCGGGAGCTGCTGGACCAGAAGGGGAAGTACTATCAGCTCTGCCACAACATGATCGAATTGACCTAACTGTTCACCGAAAACATCTGCGAGATATAATTGTTAACCGTTAATCTGCGGCGAAAGTTAGCGGATAAAAACAGCAGAAAATCCGGCGCAAGAGAATAAAAATACAAAGAAAATGGATAATTGTCATTTTTTTTGGAATATTCACAGAAAGTTTAATCTTAGTGTTGAAAAATCTATTGTTTCATGATACAATTAGGAAAACATTTTAATCCTGGGCGGCGATAAGTAAAATGCACAAAAACCGTCCGCCATCGGCGAACAGACTGGTGCGTAGTGGACAGCGAGCCGTGGACGCACCCAGCCGTCCCCAAAGGAAAGATCATGGCAGAAAAGAATAAAAAGCGCGGCGGACGCCGCGCCCATCTCAACGATTTCCATGTGAATCTTGCCGGTGATTATGTATATACCGGCGCCCACTACTCCTATGTGGACCAGGGCCGCAGCCGCGACCGGGTCCAGCGGGAGCTGCTGGGACTGAGCGTTGCCGTCGTGCTGGCCGTGGTGGCCGGCGGCTGCAGCGACGCCCCCGCCATGCTGAACTGCTGGTACGTCATCCTCCCCTATATCTGCGAGGCCGCGGCGGCGGTCAGCGTGATCTGGGCGGTGCTCTGGCTGCGGAAGGCGGAGGAACCCATCCGGGAGTACATTTATAAAAAGAGCGTGCAGGCGCTGCCCCACCGGGCCATGCTCTGCATGATCTTCGCGGGCCTGGGCTTCGTGACCATGGTGCTGTACCTGGCCATGAACGGCTCCGGCGGCCGCGTGGCCTCCGTGATCGCCTACCTGGCGCTGAAGGCGCTGGTGGCCGGGGGAGCGTGGCTCCTGTGGCGGTATATGCTGACCCTGAAATGGGAAAAGCTCCCCGCCCGCGACTTGGATACGCCTCAGGCGTGATCCACCAATTTCCTTTGTGAACTCCGGGCTTCTGCCCGCGTTCAAAAATATTTAAGGAGGATTCCAATGAAGAAAGCTACCCGTATCTTGGCTCTGGTACTTTGCGCTGTCATGTGCCTGGGCCTGTTCGTTGGCTGCGGCAACAAAGGCAAGCAGAACAACGACACCCCGTTGGTCGTGGGTTATTCCCCGTTCAACAGCAAGTTCTCCCCCTTCTTCTCCGAGACCGCTTATGACCAGGACGTCTGGGTCATGACCGCTATCAGCCTGCTGAACAGCGATCGCCAGGGCGCCATCATCATGAAGGGTATCGAAGGCGAAACCAAGGCCTACAATGGCACCGACTACACCTACCACGGTCCCGCTGACTGCGAGATTGTGGAGAACACCGATGGCACTGTGGACTACAACTTCAAGCTGCGCGAGGACCTGAAGTTCTCCGACGGTGAGCCTATCACCATCGACGACGTCATCTTCTCCATGTACGTCCTGTGCGATCCTACCTACGACGGCAACAGCACCCTGTTTGCTCTGCCCATCCAGGGCATGGATGCTTACCGTTCCGGTATGGACACCCTGTACAACCTGATGCTGGCTGCCGGCCGCGACAACACCGACTTCTCCAAGTGGAAAGAGGCGGATCAGACTGCCTTCTGGGCTGACGTGGATCAGGCCGGCGTGAAGTTCGTCCAGGCCATCATGCAGTACTGCATTGCCCAGGGCGCTAACGCCGAGGGCGATTCCGTTGCCGCCTGCATGGCCAACTGGGGCTTCGAGCTGCCCGCCGATGCTACCGAGGCTGACGCCTTCAACGCCATCGTCGCCAAGTATCCCTCCCTGGCCGAGGCTGTCGACACTGAGAAGCCCGAAGGCACCACCTTCACCAGCCTGCTGAACGACTACGAGACCAAGTACACCAAGGGTATCGAGACCGGCACCTCCGCTGCCAACATCTCCGGCATCAAGAAGACCGGCGACTACAGCATGACCGTCTCCCTGACCCAGGTCGACGCCACCGCCATCTATCAGCTGGGTGTGACCATCGCCCCCATGCACTACTATGGCGAGAAGACCAAGTATGACTACGACAACAACAAGTTCGGCTTTGACAAGGGCGATCTGAGCCACGTTCGCGAGAAGACCACCACCCCCCTGGGTGCTGGCCCCTACAAGTTCATCAAGTTCGAGAATGGTACCGTGAACTTCGAGGCTAACGATTCCTACTATCTGGGCGCCCCCAAGACCAAGTATGTCAACTTCCTGCAGACTCAGGAAGACGATAAGCTCAACGGCGTCGTCACCGGCACCGTGGATATCACCGATCCTTCCTTCAGCTCCACCACCGTGGACGCCATCAAGGCTGCCAACAAGAACGACGATGTCAACGGCCCCGCCATCACCACCGATACCGTGGATAACCTGGGCTATGGTTACCTCGGCATGAGCGCCAACACCATGAACGTCAACAAGGAGCCCGGCTCCGATGCCTCCAAGGCTTATCGTAAGGCTTTCGCCACCGTTCTGGCTGCTTACCGCACCGTCGCCATCGAGTCCTACTATGGCGAGCGCGCTTCCGTCATCAACTACCCCATCTCCAACACCTCTTGGGCTACTCCTCAGGCTGCTGATCCTGGCTACAAGGTCGCTTTCTCTGTGGATGCTCAGGGTAAGGACATCTATACCTCCGACATGACCGACGAGCAGAAGTATGAGGCCGCCCTGCAGGCTGCCCTGGGCTTCTTCGAGGCCGCCGGCTGCAAGGTCGAGAACGGCAAGGTCGTCTCCAACCCCGAGGGTGGTATGGATACCGCTAACTACGCCATCGAGCGCGAGGCCCTGATCCCCGCCGACGGCAAGGGCGATCACCCCTCCTTCATGATCCTCACCGAGGCCTCCAAGGCTCTGGAGAAGATCGGCGTGCACCTGATCGTCACCGACCTGTCCGACAGCACGCAGCTGTGGGATACCATCGAGGCCGACCAGGCTGACATGTGGGCTGCCGCTTGGAGCGCCACCCCGGATCCTGATATGTATCAGATCTACTTCTCCGGCATGGACGGCAAGGCTGCCGGCGGCTCCAGCTACATGTACGACATCAACGATGCCGAGCTGAACCAGCTGATTCTGGATGCCCGCAATTCTCTGGACCAGAGCTATCGTAAGACTCTGTACAAGTCCTGCCTGGACATCATCGTTGACTGGGCCGTTGAGGTTCCTGTCTATCAGCGTCAGAACGCCATCATCTTCTCCACCCAGCGTGTCAACATGAACACTGTCACCCCCGACATCACCACCTTCTATGGCTGGCTGAACGAGGTCGAGAAGATCGAGCTGAACTGACAAAGTTCCGCACCCAAGACCTGTACGACAACATAGGTTAAGTCACAAGGTACGCCCCCGGCGGCTCCGGCCGCCGGGGGGTGCCCCGACTGCATATCAAGGAGCGACCCGGGCGGGGCCGGGGGTGTTGCTTGATGTGCAGTGGGTAGTCTATAGGGAGGGGCGGAACAGACGTGTTCCGCCAATCTGCATCACTGTATCATCAGATCGGAGGGTTATCAGTGCGCAAATACATCATCAAAAGAATTCTAATCTCAATCGTCATCCTGTTCCTTGTCGCATTCGTCATCTACGCATTGATGCGCTGTCTCCCCACGTCCTACGTGGAGGCTATGGCGCGTCAGAAGTCCATGCAGCCCAACTCCAAGTCCTTTGAGGAGTGGATGGAGCAGCTCACCCACATGTACAATCTGGACGTGGGCATTGTTCCCGGCTTCTTCAAGTGGCTGGGCCAGATGCTGACCTTCAACTTCGGCGACAGCTGGCTGTGGACCAAACCCGTCACGGAAGTATTCAACAACTGTGTGTGGATCTCCTTCTTCATGGGCCTCATCGCCTTCGTGCTGGAGATCATCATCGCGATTCCCCTGGGCGTCATTGCCGCCACCAAGCAGTACAGCAAGACAGACTATGTCATTTCGGTGCTGGCTCTGGCCGGTATTTCGCTGCCCACCTTCTTCTTTGCTTCTCTGCTGAAGCTGTTTTTCTCCGTGAAGCTGGGCTGGTTCGACCTGTATGGTCTCACCGGCCGCAATCACGAGCAGCTCTCAGCCTTCGCGAAGCTCCTGGACATGGGACATCATCTGGTTCTGCCCATTGTCACCCTGGTGGTTATCAGCGTCGGTTCCCTCATGCGTTACACCCGCACCAACATGCTGGAGGTGCTCAACGCTGACTTCATCCGCACGGCCCGGGCCAAGGGTCTGTCCGAGCGCAAGGTCATCTATCACCATGCGTTCCGCAACACCCTGATCCCCCTGGTCACCATCATCGGTGGTTCTTTGCCCGGCCTGTTCTCCGGCGCACTGATCACCGAGACGCTGTACTCCATCCCCGGCATCGGCTACATTTCCTACCAGTCCATGGTGGGCGGCGATATTCCGTTCTCCATGTTCTACCTGGTCTTTATGGCCGTGCTGACCCTGTTGGGTAACCTGATTTCTGATATTCTGTACGCCGTGGTCGATCCTCGCGTACGCATCGCTTAAGAAGGGAGGAGGAAGTAAAATGGCAGATCGCAAAGATAAGATCAATGAGCAGCAGGTCGAGCAGGAGATCCGTGAGGAGATCCGCGAGGAAATGAAGCACGCCGACCAGGAGCCTGCTCAGGAGCAGTATTCTCTGAACGATGACCGTCGTGTTAAGGTCCTTTCTCCCGGTATGCTGGTGGCCAAGCGCTTCATCCGCAACCGCATGGCCGTCACCGGTCTGGTCATCCTGGTTTTCATGTTCGTGTTTTCCTTCATCGGCGGCCTGATCTCCCCCTATGGTCAGGACCAGTTCTTCTACACCGATAAGACCATCCGCCGTGACTTCGGCGCGGCCAAGGAAAACACCGAGTTCCAGTACGCCAGCAACAACGACGAGGTGTTCGGCCTCACCGCCCAGGCCAGAGCTATGCTGGCCATCCAGCAGGGGAAGACCACCTTCTCCAACAAGAGCGACAACTTCACCCTGACCAAGGTTTCCGACGACTTCTATTCCGTGGAATACAACGGTCAGGTGGTGGGCTACGCCGGCAAGAAGCTGGTGAACGCCTCCGCCAAGGACAGCACCCTGTCCTTCGAGTTCAACTATCAGGCCCTGCTGGCCTCCGCCTCCGGCGCTAAGGAATTCACCGCCGACGGCGTAGCCTACACCCTGGCTGAGGATGGCAGCATCACCTCCCAGGACGGCGCCGATGTGGCCTATGTCAGCAACATCATCGTCAACGCCATTTCCCCCGACGTGTTCCTGACCCGCGACTTCAAGGAGAAGCTGTATGCCGCCATTGCCACCGCTGAAAACGGCAAGGCTGCCTTCAGCTACACCGATGAGTCCCTGATCGTCGCCGAGGAGCCTGAGGAGGAGCCCGACACCGAGGAGCCGTCCTCCGGCATCAACACCGAGGACCCCAACGCTCCCACCCAGGAGGATACTCCCACCAGCGCCACCGCTGAGTACGATCTGGAGTATGATCCCGCCACCATGAGCTGGAAGATCCTCCAGGAGAAGCCCAGCCGTCAGTACGATCAGTATTCCTTCCCCAGCAAGGACCACTGGCTGGGCACCGATATGTACGGTATGGATATGCTGACCCGCCTGATGTACGGCGGCCGCGTCTCCCTGCTGATCGGCTTCATCGTCATCATCATTGAGACCGTCATCGGCGTGATCTTCGGCGGTATCTCCGGCTACTTCGGCGGCTGGGTGGATAACCTGATCATGCGTATCGTCGATATTTTCTACTGCATCCCCTCCATGCCCATCATCATCATTCTGGGCGCTGCCATGGACGCCATGCGCATTGACTCCTGGACCCGTATGATGTACCTGATGTTGATCCTCGGCTTCCTGGGCTGGCCCGGCATTGCCCGCCTGGTCCGCGGCCAGATCCTCTCCCTGCGCGAGCAGGAGTTCATGACGGCAGCCGAAGCCTGCGGTATCAGCGCATGGCACCGCATCTTCCGCCACCTGATCCCCAACGTTATCCCGCAGCTGATTGTTACCTGCACCATGAGCCTTGGCTCCACCATCCTGACGGAAGCCACCCTGTCTTTCCTGGGTCTGGGCGTTAAGTACCCGTTTGCATCCTGGGGCAACATCATCAACGATGTCAACAACGCTTATGTTATGACCAACTATCTGTTCATCTGGGTCCCGGCCGGCATCTGCCTGCTGATCACGGTTCTGGGCTTCAACTTTGTGGGCGATGGCCTGCGCGATGCCTTTGACCCCAAGATGAAACGCTGATGAAAGGAGACACACACGATGGCTAAACAACAGGACGGTTACCTTTCCGCCAAGGAGTCGCGGCGTATCTCCAAAGAAAACCGCCGCATTACGGACCAGTACGAAAAACAGCGCAAGCGCAAGAATGTGCCGGAATCTGAGTATCTGACCCAGATGAAAAACCCGGAAAACGCTGTTGAGTTTGATAACCTGCACACCTATTTCTTTACCGATACCGGCGTGGTAAAAAGCGTGGACGGTGTTTCGTTTGAAGTTCCCGTGGGCAAAACCGTGGGCGTTGTGGGCGAATCCGGCTGCGGTAAATCCGTTACCAGCCTTTCGCTGATGCAGCTGCTGCAGCGCCCCCAGGGCCAGATCGTTCAGGGCGAGATCCGCCTGAACCTGGGTAATGGCAAAGCCTATGATGTTGCCAAAACTCCCGGCACGGTCATGCAGCACCTGCGCGGCAACTATATTTCGATGATCTTCCAGGAGCCGATGACCAGCCTGAACCCGGTGTTCCGCATCGGTGCTCAGATCGATGAAGTCATTGCTCTGCATGACGGCGAAGGCAAGAGCAAAGAGGACATCAAAAAGCGCACCGTTGAAATGCTGGAGATGGTTGGCATCGCCAACAGCCAGGGTGTATATGAGATGTACCCGCATGAATTGTCCGGCGGTATGCGCCAGCGTGTCATGATCGCCATGGCATTGGCCTGCAACCCCAAGGTTATCATCGCCGACGAACCCACCACCGCACTGGACGTGACGATTCAGGCCCAGATCCTGGACCTGCTGCGCAACCTGAAGGACCGCATTAACTCCTCCATCATGCTGATCACCCATGACCTGGGTGTGATTGCCGAGATGGCAGATTACGTTGTTGTCATGTACGCAGGCCGCGTGGTGGAAAAGGGCACCGCTCAGGAGATTTTCGCAAACCCGGCTCACCCCTATACCATCGGCCTGATGGCTTCCAAACCGATCGTGGGCAAAAAGGTGGACCGACTGTACTCCATCCCCGGCAAGGTGCCCAACCCGGTCAATATGCCCAACTACTGTTACTTTAAGGATCGCTGCGAGATGGCTCTGCCCTGCTGCGATGGTGAATACCCCTGCGAGATCAGCCTGTCCCCCACGCACAAGGTCAGCTGCTACCGCTACTATGAAAATAATCGAAAGGCGGGTGAGTGACGATGGCACAGGCAGAAAACGCAAAAAAGCTGGACTATACCCCCGTCACCTATGATGATCAGTATATTCTGATGGTCAACCAGCTTAAAAAATACTTCCCCATCAAGGGCGGCCTGATGTCCCAGACCGTGGGTCATGTCAAGGCTGTCGATGGCGTTACCTTCAACCTCAAGCGCGGCCATACCATGGGTCTGGTCGGCGAATCCGGCTGCGGCAAATCCACCACCGGCCGTACAATCCTGCGCCTTGCCGGCGAAAAAACCGGCGGTCAGGTACTGTTCAACGGCAAAGAAGTGTACGATATGACCGGCAGGGAGCTGCGTAACCTGCGTACCAAGATGCAGATCATCTTCCAGGACCCGTTCTCCAGCCTGTCCCCGCGTCTGCCGGTTGGTGAGATCATCGGTGAGGCTGTGCGCGAGCATAACCTGGTGCCCAAGGCAGAGTTCAATGATTATATTGACCAGGTCATGGATAACTGCGGCCTGCAGCCCTACCACAAAACCCGCTATCCGCACGAATTTTCCGGCGGCCAGCGCCAGCGCATCTGCATTGCCCGCGCCCTGGCCCTGAACCCGGAGTTTGTTGTGTGCGACGAACCGGTCTCTGCACTGGACGTTTCCATTCAGGCCCAGATCATCAATCTGCTGAAAGAATTGCAGGATAAATATAACCTGACCTACCTGTTCATCTCCCACGATCTTTCTGTTGTTGAGCATATTTCGGATACGGTCGGCGTTATGTATCTGGGCAACCTGGTGGAGTACGGTGCAACGCCGGATATCTTCAGCCATCCGCTACATCCCTACACCAAGGCACTGTTCAGCGCCATTCCTATCCCGGACCCGACCATTCGCCGCGAGCGCATTGTGCTGCAGGGCTCCATTCCGTCCCCGGCCAACCCGCCCAAGGGCTGCAAGTTCCATACCCGCTGCCCCTATGCGACCGAGCGCTGCAAGACCGAAGTGCCGCAGCAGCGTGAGGTGGAACCCGGCCACTATGTTGTGTGCCACCTGTACGAAAAATGAAGCATAACGAACCCTTTGAGGATGACGGCCGCACCGTGGCCGATATGAGTGGCATTGAGCACGACAGTATCTGGCTGCCGCGCCGCCGCAAGCAGGGCCATACCCCCACGCAACAGCCCCAACAGGCTGCTGACCGTCCCTGGGAGGAAGACCCCCAGCTGACCGGTAAGGAGCGCCTGTGGGCGATCCTGGGTGCCTTGAAAGCTACCCTGCTGATTTGTGGCGTCTACCTGCTTGGCCTGCTGGCCCTGCTGGCGCTGCTGTTTACCCTCTGGCATTAAAAAATACCCCCGCCTTTGTTTTGGCTGCGTGACAGCTGGAATAAGGACGGGGGTGTTTTGTTTTGTGGGGGAAGGGCAACTTGCCCGGTAAGGTGGGGGCACCAGACCCCGCCGAGAAACGTAAATATTTGCTGCAAACCTACAAACATTTGTAGTGGGACGATGCTTGCATCGTCCCGCGGATGAGCCTATGCGGTGAATTTTGTTAAGGCAACACCGCACAATTCCCGCCTTACGGCTTAAGCACCGCTTCGGCGGCTG
>ERZ857922.3611-NODE-3611-length-13058-cov-3.074906_pt1 | contig 13058 bp, 8 predicted proteins | sample MGYA00519579_ERZ857922 | MGnify/ENA primary metagenome ERZ857922 (study PRJEB31778, sample SAMEA3449375) | human gut metagenome | biome: human gut; feature: human-associated habitat; material: faeces | place: United Kingdom | collected 2010/2012 ... | reverse complement strand
TGATCGGGCCGGAGCCGATGATAAGTACCTTGTGGATATCATTTCTTTTTGCCATCTTTCTTCCTCCTGTATTGTCCCATGTTCTCATTTCATTTTCTCAATCGAATATTATACAATAAATTAAGTTTTCCGACAATCCTTAATTTTCACTTTTCTCTCTATATTTTCCTATATTTTTATCCTGTATTCTCATCGGCTTTTCATTTTTTACATTTTTTCCGACTTCCGGCTTTTTAACTTTTCATATTTCTATAAGTTTTCACAGCTTTAACTGTCCGGTTTTTTACATTTTTACAGTTTTTCATCCTACTTCCGCTTTGATTTTTTTACATTTTCACGGTTTACTACTGCTGCAGCCTGCTTAAAACAGAATATCCTATCGTTCCTTTCGGCATATCTACTCCGAAGTTCTCTGCTACAGTCGCCCCTATCACCGCAAACGTCTCTGCTTCCGGAAGCGGACCTCCCGCCTGCATTCTTTTGCTGTATGCAAGGAAAGGAACATACTCTCTCGTATGATCCGTTCCCTTGTATGTCGGATCATTCCCGTGATCTGCGGTCAGGATCAATAGATCATCCTGCGAAAGACATTCCAGCAAAACGCCGAGTTTCTCATCAAACTTTTCGATCTCTTTGCCATACCCTTCTACATTTCTCCGATGCCCCCATAATGCGTCAAAATCAACAAGGTTTACAAAACACAGTCCCGTAAATTCCTCTTTGCACACATCGATCGTCTGTTCCATCCCATGAACGGAACTTTCCGAATGATATGTTTTCGTAATCCCTTCCCCGCAGAAAATGTCATGAATCTTTCCCACGCCGATCACATCATTCCCCGCATCTTTCAGAGCATTTAAAACAGTGGGCGCCGGCGGCTTCAACGCGTAGTCTCTCCGATTGCTCGTCCTTTTAAACTCACCTTTTTTCATTCCGATATACGGTCTTGCGATCACCCTTCCTACGCGCCATTCATCTTTCATCGTGATCCGCCTTGCAGTCTCACAGCACCGATACAGTTCTTCCAGATCGAAAGTCTCTTCATTTCCGCAGATCTGCATAACCGAATCCGCCGACGTATACACGATCATAGATCCTGTACGAATCTCTTCCTCGCCCAGCTCTTCTATAATCTCAGTACCGCTCGCGCTTTTATTTCCGATCACCTTTTTCCCACACTGTTTCTCCAGCTCCTTGATCAATTCTGCCGGAAATCCATGTTCCGTAAAAGTCCGAAACGGCTTTTCCGTTTTAATCCCCATCATCTCCCAGTGTCCGGTCATCGTATCTTTTCCGTTGCTCGCTTCCCGCATCCGCATGAAGCGCCCCTCGGGAGACTCGACGCCTTTCATATCTCCGCCGCACTTTAAGTTCAGAAACCCAAGCCTGCGAAGATTCGGAATATTCAAAGTTTTTGTTTTCTCCAAAATATGTCCGAACGTATCCGCGCCTTCATCTGCGAACCGAGCCGCATCCGGCATCGCCCCGATCCCGAGAGAATCAAGAACGATTACAAATATTCTTTTATACATTTCCATTATCCCATCTCCCTGTACAACACTCTTATATCTTGCCCTTATTCCCAATAAATCAATACTGTATCCACTTTATTCTTATGAACAGTCTCCCCATTTATACCGCAATTTGTAATTACTATACTGATGATAATCCAGATATTTCTCCTTTTGAAGTCTTCCGATAACAATGTAAGGCATCACATTCTGAGTCCGTGCATAACTACAGATTGCTTCAAATGTAAAGTCTCCTTTTTGGATAAAACTTGCATAACTCTCCGGTGACAAAAGTCTATCTCTCGCAAAAAGATCTGCTGCCGTCTCCTTATCCACATCACTCCCGTCATCTATAAATTTAATACTTTTACCTATATCTCCATTTACAATATGTCCCAGTTCATGAAATAAAGAAAACCAAAAAATATCCGCAAACGCTCCCCTTATCGTCAAAACCATTTGATACACCCCATCGCTCCGCCGAAAAATATACCCTTGCACAGGCGCTCCTCTAAAATTTTTCACAACAGAAAAATCTATGCCATATTCTCCCAATACAGTTTTCAAATGATTTTGAAAATCCACATTCTTCTGACACATAACATTTTTTATTTTACCTATCAATTCGTTTATATGCTCTACTTCAAACTTTGTTGAAACATTTTGATTATTCTCCAAAATTTGACACAAACGAATCCATGCCCCCAACACATTTCTATTTACCGATAAGTTTCCGGACATCCGAAATGCTCCCCCGGGAATTATTTCATTTAAATTTACCAAATTACTAATCTGCAGAATTTTACGAAGAGAAAGTATCGAATCATCTTTATTTTCACGACTAGGCATCATGCCTCTTTCTCTAAAGTATTTCACAATTTCTTTTAAGTCTTCCCTCACGATACGCTCTTCTTCCGTAATCGTCTGTAATTCATTTGCTTCCAAAAGTTCCGCCTCATAGTTCGCCTGAAGATTCAGCCAAAAAGACTTTGGTACTCCGATTGCATACTCTAATCCTCTGGCAAAGTTTGCAGATATCCCTTTCTTTCCGGCAATAACATTGCTTACGTAAGCCGGAGAAACGCCTGCACTCGACGCCAGTTCACTCTGTGTGATTCCACGTTCTTCCAAGACGTCTGCAATCGTTTCTCCCGGGTGAATTATTAAATCACGGGATATACCAATTTTCTTTGCTGCCATGATAATCACTCACTCCTTCCACTTCTATTTCCGTACAAATCATAACCGTATCCTGTTCGGCATTCGGCTCGATAATCAATCTTACATTTGCCGCTACATGCAACGAATATCGAATACTTTCGCATCCTTCTAACTGTTCAGGCTTTCCTAATCTCAATTTCAAAAAATCTCCAAAACATTCCGCCGCTTTTAGTCTGTCCATATGCTTTTTTATTGTTTTCACCCACTCAAAAGGCAGTTTCTTTTGCATCTTTTTATAATCTTTAAAGTATTTTTCAACTTTTCCATTCGCATATGTTATTTCCACTCAATACATCACCCTCACATTAACCTTTTGGTTAATTTATTATGTCATGTTTTCTTTTTCTTGTCAATCGTTCCTACAGATACTCCGACCCAAACCCAAACGGCAAAAGTTCTTCCAACCGAAGAATTCTATACTTTTCCCTGCCTGATGCCAATATCACCTTGAACTTCTTCGGATCGCAAAATTCTGCCATAACCTGACGGCACACTCCGCAAGGAGGCGTACATACTGTTTCTGAAATATCTTTTCCACCGATGATGCAAATTGCGCGAAACTTCCTTTCTCCTTCGCTCACCGCCTTAAAAAACGCAGTTCTCTCCGCACAATTTGTCGGTGAAAATGCAGAATTTTCTATATTGCATCCGGTATAGATCCTGCCGCTTTCAGCCAAAAGAGCTGCGCCTACTTTAAATCCCGAGTAGGGACTGTATGAATACGCCAGTTGTGCAGTCGCTGTCTCAATTAACTTTGCGATCATTCCCTGCGATAATTCCATTTCACAAGTTCCTTCCGCCGGGTTTTCTTCTTCCGTTTTCACGATTTTTACAATGCGGCTCGTTCCGAGTCTGTCTGCCCCAAGCTCCAGAAACTTTTCCGCGTCTTCCATCGAGGAAATGCCGCCCGCCGCTTTCATCTTCACGTTACCGCCGACATGATCCGCAAACAGGCTGATATCGTCAAAAGTCGCGCCTGCTTTTGAAAAACCTGTGGACGTTTTAATATAATCCGCTCCCGAACGAGTGACGATCTCACACATTTTCACTTTTTCTTCATCTGTCAAAAGACATGTTTCTATGATCACTTTAAGAACTTTACTGCCGCACGCATTTTTCAGAATGCGGATTTCTTCTTCGATCTGATCGTATTTTCTGTCTTTCAGCCATCCGATATTGATAACCATATCGATCTCATCCGCTCCGTTTGCGATCGCATCTTTTGTCTCAAATTCCTTTACGGCAGTCGTCTCGTAACCGTTCGGAAAACCGATCACAGTACAAATCGGAACTCTTCCGCCTACATATTCCGCCGCTTGCTTCACATACCTTGGAGGAATACAGACTGACGCCGTATCATATTTCACCGCATCATCACATACCTGACGAATCTCATCCCACACAGCTTCCTGCGACAGCAATGTGTGATCCACATGCCGTAAAATTTCTTTTTCATTCATATCCTTCATTTGACCGTTTATTTCCTCTCTTTATTTTCCGCATTTATTTTCTTTCACTTATTTTTCCCGCTTTTTCCCCTCATTTCTTTTCTCGCGTTTATTTTCTTTCATTTATTTTTCCCGCTTATCTCCCCCATTCATTTTTCCGTTTTTCTTTTCTCCCGCTCTTTTCTTCTCGTTGTCATTTTCTTTATATGCATTCTACTCTTTTTTCCGTTCTTCGGAAATCAATCTGCGGACCGCGTCCACTGCCACCCGGATCGCCATGTCCGTATCGTGCACTACCGGGTTCTCAAGTCCTGCTTTCTCACGTTCCTGATTCGCGATCACAAGAAAACACGAGCCGACCCGCACCCCGAGGCTGCTCGCCACAACAAACAGAGCCGCCGATTCCATTTCCGAGGCAAGACAGCCGAGTTGTTTCCACGCCTCCCACTTATGAAGCAGATCGTAGCCTACCGGCTTTCTCTCCGGTTCATGCTGACCGTAAAACGAATCTTTGCACTGTACAACTCCCGTATGGAACGGATATCCTTTTGATTTAGCAGCTTTCACAAGCGCATTCGTGACTGTCAGATCGGGCACTGCCGGAAATTCGATCGGCGCATACTCCCTGCTCGTTCCTTCCATCCTGATCGCCCCTGTTGACACAACGATATCTCCGCTTTTCACATCTGTCTGCATTCCGCCGCAAGTTCCGATCCTGATAAACGTATCCGCACCGCACCTACAAAGTTCTTCCATTGCAATAGCTGCCGACGGTCCTCCTATTCCCGTAGATGTAACGCTTACCTTCACTTGATCGAGCGTTCCTGTATATGTCACATACTCTCTGTTATCTGCAATCAACACCGGGTTATCTAAATATTGCGCGATCTTCACACATCTTTTCGGATCTCCGGGCATAATGACGTACTTCCCGATTTCCCCTTTTGCAGTTTGTATATGATACTGTCTGTTCGGATCTTCCGAATAATTTTTCATCTGCTGTTCCTCCTCACTTTGCCGGTAAAAACAAAACCGCCGCAAAACAGACAGGCTATTTTAAAAATCCCCCATCTATTTTGCGGCAGTTTGCTCTGCATTTTTTACCTTTTATATAATAGTGAACCGCCCACCGGTTAAATCCAATGGGGTTCCGGTTTCAAGTCAGAAGCTGCCTGACATCTTAATACTCAAACACTGCCACACCATAGGCCGGAAGCGGGTATGCGATCGAATACGCCTGACCGTCGCATTCCTTTTTCACCGGTTTGTAAGTAAGCGGACGTTTTTCCCCTTTTCCTCCGTACTTTTCCTCATCACTGTTCAAAACAAGCTTCAGCGTTTTCCTCGTCGGAACGCCGACTCTGTAATCTTCTCTTTCCACAGGAGTAAAGTTGCAGACGAAAAGCAAATTCTTTTCTTTATTCTTGGAATGTCTTACAAAGCTGTAAATACTTCTGAAAATATCATCCGCATTGATCCACTCAAATCCCGCCGGATCATTGTCCATTTCATAAAGAGCTTTATTGTTTTTATACAAATGAAGCAGATCCCGATACCAGTTCTGAATATCTCTGTGCTCAGGTTCGGCGAGCAGGAACCAATCGATCTCTCTCTTTTCGCTCCATTCTCTAAGCTGTGCAAATTCCTGACCCATGAACAGAAGTTTCTTTCCCGGATGGCCCATCATAAACGCATAGCCTGCTTTTAGGTTGGCAAATTTATCGAACCCAAGTCCCGGCATTTTATTGATCATCGAACACTTCAGATGAACAACTTCGTCATGCGACAACACAAGAATATAATTTTCACTGTATGCATACTGCATCGCAAACGTCATCATATGATGTGCATTTTTACGGAAATACGGATCAAGTTTCATGTACTCCGTAAAATCGTGCATCCATCCCATATTCCATTTCAGGCTGAAACCAAGGCCGTCGTCTTCGGGCAATCCTGTCACCTTCGGCCATGCCGTCGATTCTTCCGCGATCATCACAGCGCCTTTGTTCCGTCCCAGAACAACCGAATTCAAATGTTTAAAGAAATCGATCGCCTCAAGATTCTCGTTGCCTCCGTATTTGTTCGCGACCCACTGTCCGTCCTGTTTTCCGTAATCAAGATAGAGCATCGACGCAACAGCATCCACACGGAGCCCGTCCACATGGAAATGTTCGATCCAGAATAATGCGTTTGCAATCAGGAAGTTGCGCACTTCCGCTTTTCCGTAATCAAATACTTTCGTTCCCCAATCCGGATGTTCTCCGAGTCTGGGATCTGCATACTCGAATGTCGGAGTTCCGTCAAAATCAGCAAGCCCGTGAGCATCTTTCGGAAAATGCGCCGGAACCCAGTCAAGAATCACTCCTATATTGTTTTTATGCAGAAGGTCAACCAGATATGCAAAATCTTCAGGAGTTCCGTATCTTGAAGTCGGCGCATAATATCCCGTAACCTGATATCCCCACGAACCGTCAAACGGATGCTCTGCAATGCCCATCAGTTCTACATGAGTGTATCCCATCTCTTTTACATATTTTACGATCGCCTCGGCGAACTCTCTGTATGTGTAGAATCCTTCATCTTCCCTTCCCGGGTGACGCATCCACGAACCCATATGAACTTCATAGATCGACATCGGATTCTTCTTATGATTCCATGTCTTCCGCGCTTTCATCCATGCGTCATCCGTCCATCTTATACGGGAAAGATCCGTAATACGAGACGCCGTTCCCGGACGAAGCTCCGCATAATTTGCAAACGGATCCGCCTTATAAAGAAGCTCGCCTTTCTGCGTCTCAATACAGAACTTATAGAGCTGTCCTTCTTTCGCTTCCGGTACAAACTTCACATAAATACCGAGAGGCTCCTGACGCTCCATTCTGTCTCTTTCCAAATTCCAGTCATTAAATTCCCCGACTACAGACACATTCTTCGCATTCGGCGCCCATACCGCGAAATAAACGCCCTCCGTTTTGTCGTTCACTACTTTATGTGCGCCTAATTTTTTATAGATCTCGTAATGGTTTCCCTGACCAAACAGATAATGATCCAATTCTCCTATCTCATAGGCATGTTCATTCGCTTTCATACTTGCCGCATCCGCCGCAGTGTTTTTCGCCGGACTGTTCGCCCTGTTCCGGCTTGCGCCGCCTGACGCCTTTTTCACCGCACTGCCCGCCATACCGCCGGCTGCATGATTCACGATGCCTTTGCCTGCACTTTTTGCCGCGTTTCTGCCCGCACCTTTTCTCCTTGCCATAAAAGCCCACCTCGCCGTTTCCTCATAATAAAATATCGAAGCGTTTCTGCCCGCTTCCGTGATAGTTTCATTATACTTGATTCCGTCCAAAAAATAAAGAGAAACAGACAGCTCTTTCCCGCCCGTTTCTCTTGTATTTTGTCTATTTATGCACACATTTTAAATTATAGTCTATTATCGTGCTTCTTTATATATTAAAATCTTTTTCAGAAAGAATAATACGGTCTGACTCGTCTGTATTTCTTCCAAAAACTTTCCGCATCAATTTCTTCGCGGACGCCTTCTGAGAATGACGGATCGCGTCATCCATAACTTCTTTCACTTCCGCAACCGTCACAAAATGATCTTCCCTCTGCAGAGAATCAATTTTACTATACAGCGCAAGAATTCCCATCTCGTCAATGTGATATCCGTTTTCTTTCGCATACGTCTGACCGAACGTAACAAGCTCATCGTTGATGAAAATCGGCACTTCCAGTCTTGATGTGAATTTTTTCCTGAATTCTCTGTTCGATGACAACAGTCTGTCAAGCGGCTTTCTCTGCTCTTCCAAGACGATCAGCATCTCGCCTGTATCCTGCTCCATCGCTTTATTAAGACGCGCAACTGTCTTTTCATTCATTTTGGACGCTTTCTCAATGATCAGAGCGCCGCCGTAAAGTTTTTCGACAATATCGCTGATCTTCTTCTTATTCAGAGAATCTCCTGTCACGATCGCGACCTTGCCCTGACGGATGTCTCTTTGCTTCTGGATCGCTTTCACGACGTCAACGGCAAGAACCGTTTTTCCGTTGCCTTTATTTCCAATGATAAGCAAGTTGCCCGTTCTCGAAGTCCCTTTTCTGTTCGTACAGTTCTTATCCTGCTCAAGCACATCGACAAGCTGTTCGCTCATTCCGCGCACCGGAACAAAGTAAGAAAACAGTTTCTTCTGTTCCTCTGTAAGTCCGGCTCTCGTTCCGATACCGCTTTGCATCTCAAGGTCATATCTTCCATGTACGACAAAACCGGTATCCATTGACAATGCATCCGAGATCTCATCGAGCGGAAGCGGCGCAGTCTTACCTGTCGCAATCAGCTTCGCAGTCTCTTTACGGCTAAGCGGTGTCGTCGCCGACATAATGTCGATCGGCTCGTCATCATCAGGAATCTCTCTGTCGTCATCCTCTCCCGAATAATCAGGATTTACTGTGAACTCATCCTCAATGTCCTGAATCTCTTCCGCGTCATCTTTCCCGAAGAAATACTCGTCATCTGCGTTTCCTTCCGCCTCTTCGATCACTTCATCCGCTTCTTCGTAGTAATCTTCTTCCGGTTCTTCAATCACTTCTTCTGACTCTTCATAGTAATCTTCTTCCGGCTCTTCGATCACTTCGTCTGCTTCCTCATAGTAGTCTTCTTCAAAGTAATCGTCATCCAAATCTTCCTCGAACTCCTCGTCGAAATCTTCGTCAAAGTCATCATCAAAATCATCGTCGATTCTAAGATCCTCCGCAACCTGACCCATGTTTTCGCTTGGTTCTTCTTTTCTCTTAAGATATACTCCTGTAGGTTCTTTCTTTTCTTCTTCCGGCGGGATAATTCCCTCAATTTCATCAATCATACGTTGAATATCCGGCGGTAAAATCGGTGTTGTTTTCTTATTCGTCTCCATAGTATCCCCTTTTGCTGTATCCCCTGCTGAATCTATAACTTCTTCTTGTTCCGATTCGGATGCTCCTTCTGCATCCGTCCCCTCTTCAACCGGCTCATCCTCTCCTGCATTTTCTTCAAATCCCGAAAGGATATCTTCCAAACTGATCTGACCTGTAATCTGATCGTCCTCTTTTATTTCAGCGGCCGCTTCCGCTTGCGCTGCCTCCTCCGCTTGTGCGGCTTCTTCTGCTTGTGCCGCCTCTTCCGCTCTTGCGGCTTCTTCTGCTTGTGCCGCCTTTTCTGCTCTTGCGGCTTCTTCCGCTTTCTCCTCTTCTTCTGCCTGTAATGCGGCGCGGCGTTTTTCCTCTTTCAAACGACTTACCATGTCTATATCTGCAACCGACTCAATCTCTCCGATCGCCTGCTCCAGATCCGCAAGATCTTCTTCATCCTCGATCTCATCTTTTCTTACCGGACGGAATTTGATCTGGGATGTATTTCCCATATCCTTTTCTTTGCCGAATTCCGACTCCTCTTCATCCTCAAAGTCAAAATCCATCGCTCCTGTTTCCGTCAAATCGAACTCCGACTCTTCTTCGTCTTCAAAATCAAAGTCCATCGCTCCCGTTTCCGTCAAGTCAAACTCCGGCTCTCCTTCATCTTCAAAGTCAAAGTCCATCGCTCCCGTTTCCGTCAAGTCAAACTCCGGCTCTTCTTCATTCTCAAAGTCGAAATCCATCGCTCCCGTTTCCGTTAAATCAAACTCCGGCTCTTCTTCATCTTCAAAGTCAAAGTCCATCGCTCCCGTTTCCGTCAAATCAGATTCCGACTCTTCTTCATCTTCAAAATTAAAATCCATCGGAGCTGTCTCGTCTTGGAAATCATCTGCCGTCAATTCTTCCAACTCCGGATGAAGAAGTTTTCTCAATGCAACGTCTAACGGCATCGTATCTCCCAGTTTCTTTTTAGCAGGCTGCCTTTCTTCTTCCGGCTCTGCGGTTGTCTCCAGCACATCCGGTCCTTTTATTCCTTCCGGTACGCGCTCCTCCGGCTCATCGACTCCTTCTGCTTCGGAAACATCCGTCGGCAGATATGCGTCTTCTGTCTGCCCGGCATCTTCCGCATCTATCGGCACCTGCTCGTCCTGTTCAACATGATCCTCTGCATCCTCCGCCGGTGAATCCGCTTCTAACGCCTTGATCTCGTCGGCTTCCCACGCTTCCGTATCTACTTCCACCGGGTCGTTCGGCAAAGTGATCTCTCTTACTCCTTCTGAGATCGTTTCCGGCATCATGTCCGGAACAAGTTCCTCCATTCCCTTCGGAACTCGTGCGTTCACCTGCTGTTCGGCAGCGAAATCAGCATCGGCAACTTCGGAGTCGGCAGCCATAAGTTCAGCTCCCGGCAAACCGTTTTCTTCTTCCTCCTGCTCGGATTCATCTGCCTCTGCATAAGAAAAAATATCAGGAATCTCCTCTGTCTCCTCGGACGTCCTTGCATAACGCTTATCGTACTTTTCCTGCTGGGAAGGAGTCAGTGGTTTGTACTGCATCTTCAGTTCCATCGCCTTATAGACATACTGCCCCTCGCTGAACCAAAGAATCAAATCGTCACACTCTTCCAGACATTCTGATGTCATACCGGCTTCCTGATACAGCTTCGCCAGTTCATATGCCCACTCTTCAATATATTCGGATTTCTTATATTCTTCAAGAGCTTCGATCTGCTGCTCGATCGGCGCCCTCTGCGCGCGGAGAATCTTATATCTTAAAATGTACTGATTCGGGTCTTTCGGCGCGATCTGCATAAACTCATCGTAAAAATCGATCGCCTCATCGACATTTCCCGTCTTAAGAGCCAATCCGCACAGACGGCTGATAATCTTACGGCTTCCTTCCGCCCGCTGATATGCAAGCGTCAAAATGTCATATCCCTTCTGATATTCTCCGGTTTTTTCATAAATTTCACTGACGTTTGACAACATCACTGCATTGCGCACGCGCCTCCAGTCAATTTCATCTGCGATCGCCGCCGCTCTGCTGTACGCGCCGCTCTCCATAAGTTCGAGCATCCGTTCAGTCTTTGATTTATATTCGTATTTATCCACCGCATTCACCTCATTAAAAAATAGTTTTGTACAGGGCAGTGTCTTTCCTTCTATGTTTCTTTACATACTATATCTTTCAATATTTTATCATATGCATTTCGCAATGTCAAAAAAATGCACCCTCAATTAACATTGAAGATGCATTTTTATAATCTATTTAATTTTTTCATATTCTCTTTATTTTTAAATCGGAGGCAAATATTAGATTCTGTTCCTGTAAGACCTCTGCCATTGTTATTTGATCTGCGGTCGATTTATTAAGACCTGCTTATTAAATCTTCCCTCCTTCAATTAACAAATTCGAGTTCATAACAGTATCCTTATCACATATCACTTACGTTCCTTGTTTCCGGTACCACCACACATATTAAACCCGATATGCACGAATGATAATCTACTCAATGTTTCTTTACACATCTTTTGAAATTCTGCTATATGTGGTATCTATATTCAATATGTCTGCAAATGTTAAATCTTTCTGATCTCTATCCGGACTTCCAACTCTCCGATCAATTCTTTCGTTATTTTTATTCCGGATCATCTATCCTTGAGCAAAGGTCTCTTCTCCACAGGAACTTACACTTGCCGTACCACTAACATATTGATGATTCACTGAAATCACGCTGTCCATTGGTCTTTCCCTCCTGCTATCCGTTTATTTTTAATCTAATCGGGCAACTGATACGATGCCTTCTTAGTTAAATATCCTTTTGAGATGCTTTTGTTTTTATTTTGTTGTATCTCTTTTGGATGTCTTTATAATATCACCTGAGTTTTATTTTGTCAATACATTTTTATAAAAAACTTTAAATAATTACATTTTACTTTTATATTGTATGAATTTTCTGACAATGTTGCTGTCTCTGCAAAAAAGAATAAGGCGTCCGTTACCGAACGCCCTATTCCATAAAAGCTTAAATGTTTACTGCCTTAATCAAAAGACAAGTTTTCACTATGCTCTTTTTCTTCTAACCGCTACATAAGCAATTACCGACATTCCCGCAAGTACAAGCCACAGAGCTACATGTGCCGTATCTCCTGTCTGTACGCTTCCGCCCTGTGACGGAGTTGACGGAGTCTGCGGATCATTCTTCGGCGGAGTCTGTGTCTTCGTCAAACCTTCTGCCGCTGAATTCAACTGTGCCAAAGCAGCTTTTACCTGATCTGCTGTTGCAGCCTCGTTATCCAAGATTGCCTTAGCAGATTTCAGAGCGTTTTCAAACTTCGCCCAGCTCTCTGCTGTGTAACCGTCGTTCTTCTTATCTTTGTACTTGTCGTAAGCTGCCTGAAGCTCGCTCTTATCAACAGACGGTTTTCCGGAAAGCTTCAATGCTACGCGAGCGTCTCTTAACGCATTAAGCGCTGCGTCTACCGCTGCCTGATCACTGTTGCTGTTGTCTTCCACGATTGCTTTTGCCGCTTTCAGCGCATCTGCATATTCTTTCCAAGAATCTGCTGTATAGTCTGCCTCTTTCAGATCTTTATACTCTTCGATCAAAGCTTTCAATGCATCTGTGTTTCCACGCTGTACAAGCGCTGTAACCGCATCGTTCAACGCTTTTGCTGCTGCATCGATCTCCGTCTGATCTTTGCTGTCTTTCAGTACCTTTTCTGCATCTGAAAGAACTGTTTTCATTGCTTTGTAAGAATCTGTTGTGTACAAGTTCGCATCAGCCGCTTTCGCTGCATCGATTGCTGCTTTTAACGCCTCTTTATTGATCTGCTCTACTTTTACTAATGCTGTATGAGCATCTTCTAACGCTTTCTTCGCTGCGTCTACCGCTGCCTGATCAAGATTGCTGTTGTCTTTCACAACTTTTTCTGCCGCTGTCAACGCATCTGTGTACGCTTTCCAGGAATCTGTTGTGTAGTCTGCC
>ERZ857922.3610-NODE-3610-length-13061-cov-7.191681_pt1 | contig 13061 bp, 16 predicted proteins | sample MGYA00519579_ERZ857922 | MGnify/ENA primary metagenome ERZ857922 (study PRJEB31778, sample SAMEA3449375) | human gut metagenome | biome: human gut; feature: human-associated habitat; material: faeces | place: United Kingdom | collected 2010/2012 ... | reverse complement strand
CCATCTATGTGGAGCACGGCGCTGCCGATGTGGGCATCGTGGGCAAGGACATCCTCACCGAAGCCTCGGCGGACGTCTACGAGCTGCTGGACACCGGCCTTGGCAAGTGCCGGATGTGTGTGGCCGCCCCGGCAGACTATCAGGACGACCCCAGCCGCCCGGTGCGGGTCGCCACCAAGTTCGTGAACATCGCGAAAAACTATTATGCGTCCATGGGGCGGGATATCGACATCATCAAGCTGAACGGTTCCATTGAGCTGGCCCCCATCTTAGGGCTTTCGGACGTCATTGTGGACATCGTGGAGACGGGCACGACCCTCCGGGAAAACGGCCTCAAGGTCGTGACGGAGTTCCTGCCCATCTCGGCCCGGTTCATCGCCAACAAGGCCAGCTACCAGTTCAAGCACAAGGAAATGGACGAAATGCTCGAAAAACTGCGGGATACCTTACAGGAGGCTGCAAAATGATCAAGCTGTATAACTTCGACGAACTGAGACCCGAAGAGATCTTGAACCGCGACATCCGCGCGGAGAAGAATGTGGAGGATGTGGTGGACGGCATCATTGCCGACGTCCGTGCCCGCGGCGATGGGGCTCTGAAGGACTACGCCCTGAAATTCGATGGCGCGGCCATCGAGAATTTGCAGGTGACGCAGGAGGAGATCGACGAGGCCTTTGCCAACATGGACCCCTACTTCCTTGAGACACTGCGGGAGGCTGCCGCCAACATCGAGGCTTTCCACCGCCAGCAGGTGCACAAAAACTTTGTGATGAACGACAAGCCCGGCGTGGTGCTGGGCCAGAAATATACCCCCATCGAGAAGGCGGGCGTCTATGTGCCCGGCGGCACGGCGGCGTACCCCTCCACGGTGCTGATGGACGTGATCCCGGCTAAGGTGGCGGGGGTGTCCGAGATCGTCATGACCACCCCGGCGGGGAAGGACGGTAAGGTGAACCCGGTCATCCTCGCGGCAGCAGCCACGGCGGGCGTGACCAAAATTTTCAAGACCGGCGGCGCACAGGCCGTGGCCGCGCTGGCCTACGGCACCGAGAGCATCCCGGCGGTGGATAAGATCGTGGGCCCCGGCAACATCTACGTTGCCACGGCCAAGCGGAAGGTCTTCGGCAAGGTGGGCATCGACATGATCGCGGGCCCCAGCGAAATTCTGGTGCTGGCGGACGGCGGCTGCAACCCCGCGTGGGTAGCCGCCGACCTGCTGAGCCAAGCCGAGCACGACAAGCTGGCCAGCCCCGTCCTTGTGACGGACAGCGAGACGCTGGCCAAGGCCGTACAGGCGGAGCTGGAAGCCCAAATCCCCCAGCTGCCCCGCGCCGCCATCGCCCGCGCCAGCGTGGACGACAACGGCAAGATCATCGTCTGCTCCGATCTGCACAAGGCCATTGAGGCGTGCAACATCATCGCGCCGGAGCATCTGGAAGTCTGCGTGGAGGACCCCTTCGGTGTGCTGAACGAGATCCGAAACGCAGGCAGCATCTTCCTCGGCCGCAATGTGCCGGAAGCGCTGGGCGATTACTTCGCCGGGCCGAACCACACCCTGCCCACCAGCGGCACGGCTCGGTTCTCCAGCCCCTTGGGCGTGGACGACTTCGTGAAGAAGTCCAGCTTCATCTACTACACCCGCGAGGCGCTGGGCGCCGTCGCTCCCCGCATCGCTGACTTCGCCGAGCGCGAGGGACTGCACGCCCACGCCAAGAGCGTGACCATCCGGTACGAAGAATGATTCAGTTGCAGAAAAACGGAGGACGATCCCAATGAGCCGGTTTCTATCAGAACGATTGATGAACGTCACCCCTTACACCCCCGGCGAACAGCCGCAGGATCAGAAATACATCAAGCTGAACACCAACGAGAGCCCCTACCCGCCCTCCCCGGCGGTATTGGACGCCGTGAGCCGCGCCGAGGTCGAAAAACTGCGGCTCTACTCCGACCCGGCCTGTGCCGAGCTGCTGAACACGGCGGCCAAGCACTTCGGGCTGAAGCCCAGCCAGATCATGCCCGGCAACGGCAGCGACGAAAACCTCTTCTTCGCGCTGCGGGCCTTCTGCGACGAGGAACACCCGCTGGCCTATGCGGACATCACCTACGGCTGCTACGGCGTCTGGTGCGGGCTGATGCACATCCCCAGCAGGATCATCCCCCTGAAGGAGGATTTCACCCTTGATCCCACCGATTACTACGGCCTCGGTGCCACCATCGTGCTGGCCAACCCCAACGCCCCCACCGGTCTGGCCCTGCCCCGCAGTGCCATCGAGGGCATCCTGAAGGCGAACCCTGACAACGTGGTGATCGTGGACGAAGCCTATGTGGACTTTGGCGGCGAGAGCTGCGTGCCCCTCATCGACCAATACGAGAACCTGCTGGTCGTGCAGACCTTCTCGAAATCCCGCCAACTGGCGGGTGCACGGCTGGGCCTTGCGATGGGCAATGAGAAGCTCATCGCTGACCTGAACCGGGTCAAGTTCAGCCTGAACCCCTACAACATCAACCGGCTGACCCTGAAGGCCGGACAGGCTGCGCTGGAAGATACGGCGTATTTCGACACCACCCGCGCCGCCATCGTGGAGACCCGCGGCTGGACGAAACAGGAGCTGGAAGCGCGGGGCTTCTCCGTGCTGGACAGCCGCTCCAACTTCCTGTTTGCAAGTACAGTCCGCAAAGAGGGCGGGAAACTTTACAAAAAGTTGAAAGAAAAGGGCGTTCTCGTCCGTCATTTTGATGCGCCCCGGATCGGCAGCTGGCTGCGCATCACCATCGGCACCCCGGATGAGATGCGGGCCCTGCTCAAAGCACTGGATGAGATTTTGGAGGTGTGACCCATGCGGGAAGTCAGTCTGGAACGCAACACCAACGAGACGCAGATCGAACTGACCCTGAATCTGGACGGCGCGGGCCGCTATCAGGTGGACACCGGCTGCGGTTTTCTGAATCATATGCTGGAGCTGTTCGCGCGGCATGGCCGGTTCGACCTCGTGCTCACCTGCCACGGCGACGTGGAGGTGGACTACCACCACACCGCCGAGGACATCGGCATTGCGCTGGGCCAAGCCTTTGCCAAGGCGCTGGGCGAGATGCGGGGCATCTGCCGCTACGGCAGCTTCTACCTGCCCATGGACGAGGCGCTGGTGCTCTGCGCCGTGGACCTTTCGGGCCGGTGCACCCTGAACTGGGACGTTCACTGCAAGACCGAAAAGGTCGGCGATTTCGATGTAGAGTGCGCCTCGGAATTCTGGCTGGGCTTTGCCCGGAATGTGCCCGCCACGATCCATTTCGTCCAGTTCGCGGGGGAGAACACCCATCACATTCTGGAAGCCTGTTTCAAGGGGGCCGGGCACGCGCTGGCCGCCGCAGTAAAGATCGACGCCGCCCACCGGGACGAGATCCCCTCCACGAAAGGACTGCTGGTATGATCGCGATCATCGATTATGGTGTGGGCAACCTGTTCAGCCTGAAGTCGAGCCTTGCCCATCTGGGGCAGGAAGCCGTCGTCACGGCGGACCCGGCCGTGATCCGGGCAGCGGACCGGCTGATCCTGCCCGGCGTGGGGGCCTTCGGCGACGCCATGGCGAAGCTCACCGCCACCGGCCTTGTGCCGGTCATTCAAGAGGAGGCCCAAAAGAAGCCGCTGCTGGGCATCTGCCTTGGGATGCAGCTTCTGTTTGAAAAAAGCTACGAGTACGGCGAGCACGCGGGTCTCGGCTTTGTGAAAGGCGAGGTCTGCCCGCTGGAACCCGACCTTGCGGACAAGACTCTGAAGGTGCCGCAGATCGGCTGGAACGCCCTGCACCTCCTCAAAGACGACCCGCTGTTCCGGTACATCCGGGAAGGCGAGTATGTGTACTACGTCCACAGCTACTACGGCAAACGCTGCGCGGAAAGCACGCTGGCCGTCAGCGATTACTCCCTTCCCGTCACCGGCGTGGTCCGGGCGGGGAAGGTGTACGGCACCCAGTTCCACCCCGAAAAAAGCGGGGATACGGGGCTGAGGATCTTGAAGGCGTTCACTGAATTATGAACCTCTCAGTCTCGCTGACGCTCGCCAGCTCCCCTAATAGGGGAGCCCTTGGCAAAACCGGAAACTTTATCGTTCTGCCAAGGCCTCTCCTACAAGGAGAGGTGGCACGACGAAGTCGTGACGGAGAGGTTGTACGAAGGAAGTGCTAAAGTTAGGAGGGAATCTACCCGATGCAATTATTTCCTGCCATTGACCTGCGGGGCGGCAAGGTCGTCCGGCTGACGCAGGGCGACTACGACCGCATGACCGTCTACGGCGAGGATCCCTGCGCACAGGCGCGGCAGTTCCTCGCGGCGGGTGCCAAGAACCTCCACGTCGTCGATCTGGACGGCGCGAAGGACGGCACCCTTTCCAATTATGACACCATTGCCGCGCTGGCAAAGCAGGGCGGCTTGTACATCGAGGTGGGCGGCGGTATCCGCACCGAGGAGCGGATCGAGAAGTACCTTTCCCTCGGCGTGGGCCGCTGCATCCTTGGCAGTGTGGCCGTGACGGATTTTGACTTCACAGCCCGGATGCTGAAAAAATACGGCGACAGGATCGCCGTCGGCGTGGACGCCAAGAACGGCTTTGTGGCCATCCACGGCTGGAAGGATGTCAGCGCCGAAAAGGGCATCGACTTCTGCAAGCGGCTGGCGGATGCGGGCTGCACGGCGGTCATCTACACCGACATCGCCTGTGACGGCGCGATGCAGGGCACGAACATGGCTCTGTACCGCCAATTGCAGACCGAGGTGCCGGGCATGAACTTCACGGCCAGCGGCGGCATCTCCTTCGAATCCGAGCTGGTGGAGCTGGATCGGATGGGCGTCGCGGCGGCGATCTTGGGCAAAAGCCTCTACACCGGGGCGCTCGACCTGCAACACTGCGTAAAACTGGTACAGAAATAAACAGGGAGGAAGCTGAACATGGTAACAAAACGCATCATTCCCTGCCTTGATGTGCGGAACGGCCGGGTGGTCAAGGGCACGAACTTCGAGGGCATCAAGGATGTGGCCGACCCGGTGGAGATGGCCCGGCTCTACAACGCAGCCGGGGCCGACGAGCTGGTGTTCTATGACATCACGGCCAGCTTCGAGGGGCGCGCCCTCTTCACCGACATCCTGACCCAAATGGCCAGCGAGATCTTCATCCCGCTGACCGTGGGCGGCGGCATCAATACGCTGGAGGATTTTGACCGGGTGCTCAAGTGCGGGGCCGACAAGGTCAGCGTCAACTCCGGCGCTCTCAAGAACCCGGACCTCATCCCGGCGGCGGCCCAGCGCTACGGCGACCAGTGCGTCGTCCTCTCGGCGGACGTCAAGCGGGTGAACGGCCAGTTCCGGGTCTTTGCCAAAGGCGGGCGGGAGGACACCGGCCGCGATGCGCTGGACTGGATCGCGTGGTGCACCGAGCACGGCGCGGGGGAGGTCTGCCTGAACAGCATCGACACCGACGGCGTGCGGAACGGTTTCGACCTCGAAATGCTGGACGCTGTGGCGGCGCGGGTCCATGTGCCCATCATCGCCAGCGGCGGCGCGGGCAAAAAGGAGGATTTTTTGGAGCTGTTCCACCACAAAGGCATCGACGCGGGCCTTGCGGCGGGCATCTTCCACCAGAAGCTGCTCTCGATTTCCGACTTGAAAGCCTACTTGAATGAAAATGGCATCGAAATGCGGGTCTGAGCTCTTGCGTTTCGGGCCCATTTAGGATAAACTGTAAGTATCCCCTTTGAGGGGGAGGAGAAGATTATGGAACTGAAATTTGATGAAAAGGGCCTCATTCCTGCCATCGTGCAGGACCACTACACCAAAGAGGTGCTGACCCTCGCCTATATGAACGCCGAGACGCTGGCGCTGACCATCGCCGAGGGGCGGACGGTCTTTTGGAGCCGGAGCCGGCAGGAGATCTGGCGTAAGGGCGACACCAGCGGCAATGTGCAGCATGTGGTGTCCATCACCACCGACTGCGACAAGGACGCGCTGGTGGTGGAAGTGGTCAAAGACGGCCCCGCCTGCCACACCGGCGCCGAGAGCTGCTTCTTCAACGAAGTATACGTCTCGCCGGAGCTGAAGCAGTTCAGCTGGCAGGGGCTGTATGAGCTCATCAAAGGCCGCAAGACCGACCCCAAGGAGGGCAGTTACACCACCTACCTGTTTGAAAAGGGCAAGGAGAAGATCCTGAAAAAGGTGGGCGAGGAGTGCACCGAGGTCATCATTGCGGGCGAAAAGGAAGACAAAGCCGAGACCATCTATGAGATCAGCGACTTGGCATATCATGTGCTGGTGCTGATGGTTCAGGCGGGCATCACGGTGGAGGACATCACCCGTGAGCTGGAAAAGCGACATGTCATTGACCACAAGGTCAAACAGGAAAGGATGCAGTGAGTTTTTTATGGCAGATTATAAGAAGTCCAGCGTTCATTGCCACTCGACGATGTGCGACGGCAGAAATACCTTGCAGGAGATGGCCAGCGCCGCCTGTGCGCAGGGCTTGACCACACTGGGCTTCTCCGGCCATAGCTACACCCAGCGTGACCGCGAATACTGCATGAGCCCCAGCCGCACGGCTCAGTACAAGGCCACCATCGCAAAGCTCAAGGCCGAGTACAAGGGCAAGGTGGATATCCTCTGCGGCATCGAGTGGGACTCTCTGAGCGAGGATAAGCCCGAAAGCTACGATTACTGGATCGGTGCGGCGCACCATCTGTACGGCAAGAACACCGGCAAGTATTACGAGATCGACTTCCGCCCGCAGGATCTGCACGACTGCATTTTCGACGATTTCGGCGGCGATGCGCTGGCCGCAGTGGAAGCTTACTTTGCCGAGGTGGAGAAGGTGGCCGCCAAGGGCCCGGACATTCTGGCCCACATCGACCTCATCAAGAAGCTGAACGGTGAGGGTGAGTTCTTCGACGAGGAGGACCCCCGCTACAAGGCCGCCGCCCTCAAGGCACTGGCCGTGGCCAAGGAGCATGACTGCCGCCTTGAGGTGAACACCGGCGGCGTCTACCGCGGCTACCGCAAGGACTTCTACCCCGGCGCATGGCTGCTGGGCGAGTGGCAGAAGATGGGCGGCAAGGTCATCATCACCGCCGACGCCCACGACACCGCCAGCCTGACCTTCGACTTCGACGAGGCCGCTGCTGCCATCAAGGCAGCGGGTTTCACCAGCGTCGAAGTGCTGACCGCCAACGGCTTCGAATCGCAGGAGCTGTGATCGAAAATCAGAAAAATGCGATGACCCTCTCCGCCTTCGGCGGGGAGGGTCATTTTCCGGCTCATAGGGGCCGGACAGGAGGAACTGCATGACCCAGACCGCAAGAAAACCGCTCTTCAATATGAATGTGGACCTGATGCACGGGCCGATCTTCCAGCGCCTTGTCATCTTTATGCTGCCCATCTTCGTGTCGAACCTGTTCCAGCAATTGTACAACACGGTGGATACCATGATCGTGGGCAACGTGCTGGGCGACACCGCCCTCGCCGCCATTGGCTCCTGCGGCTCGATCTACGAGCTTTTGGTGGGTTTCGGCCTTGGCATCGGAAACGGCCTTGCCATCGTTGCAGCGCGCTCCTACGGGGCGCAGGACGACGATCTGCTCAAGAAGACTGTGGCGGGCTCTCTCGTCATCGGCCTGATCGCCTCCCTCTGCATCACACTGGCGGGCGCGGTGGGGCTGCGTCCGCTGCTGGTGCTGCTGGACACCCCGGCGGAGATTCTGGAAGACGCCTACCGCTACATCATCGTCATCGATTACGGCGTCATGGTCATGTTTGCATACAACCTGTGCGCCGGTCTGCTCCGGGCCATCGGCAACAGTTTTATGCCGCTGGTCTTCCTGCTCCTCTCGTCGGGCCTGAACATCCTGCTGGACCTGCTCTTCATCGCGAAGATGGGCATGGGCGTGCAGGGCGCGGCCGTGGCCACCGTCATCTCGCAGTGCGTGTCCGTCCTGCTCTGCATCCTCTACGTCTTCGCCAAGGTGAAGCTTCTCCTCCCGGAGAAAAAGCACTTCAAAGTCGGCCAGCACCTGTACTGGGAGCTGTTCAGCCAGAGCATCTGCATGGGCCTGATGAGCAGCATCGTCTCGGCGGGCTCGGTGGTCCTGCAATACGGCATCAACGGTCTGGGCACGCTGGTCATCGCGGGCCACACCGCCGCCCGCAAGATGTTCATGTTCACGGATATGCCGCTGCTGAGCATGGCGTCGGCGGGTTCGACCTTCGTTTCTCAGAACTGCGGTGCGGGCCAGCCGGACCGCGTCCGCAAGGGCATGAAGGAAATTTACCTCTACTCGGTCGTGGTGGCGGTCCTCGCCGTCCTGCTCATGCGGGCGGCGGCTCCGTGGATGGTGGCCTTCGTCTCCGGTTCCAGCGAGCCGGTGGTGCTGGAAAACGGCGCACGGTATTTGCTCTGGAACGCGCCGTTCTACGCGGTGCTGGGCGTCCTGCTCTCCACCCGCTATGCGCTGCAGAGCCTCGGCAACAAGGTGCTGCCCCTCTTCTCCAGCGTCATCGAGCTGGTGGGCAAGATCATCTTCGTCCTGCTCCTGATCCCGAAATTCGCGTACAACGCCGTCATCCTCTGTGAGCCGATCATCTGGTGCTTCATGGCAGTCTATCTCGTCACGGTTTACCTGCATGACCCGTTCGTGTTCCCGAAGAAAAAGTAAGTGAATAACGCAAAAAAGAGGCCGCACGCGCGGTCTCTTTTTTGCGTTAGAGCTGTTTTTTGCGGGCCCGCTTTTCGGCGATCTGATAGACTTCGTCATCTGCGCGGGCTCCGATGACTACGATGAGCATTTCCGTTTCGGTCCGGATCATTCAAATTCCACCTCGTCAAAATCGGCGAGGTCGGCGTCGGAGATACCGTACTTCTGGTAAACTTCCTCTGCGGGAATCGCCTTGTCGGCGTCAAAATGCTGCATCCGCTGCGCGGCAAGGGCAGCGAGCTTGGCGTCGTTGACTTCGTCGATCAGGCGAAGATACTCCTCCGGCGAGAGCAGAACACACTCCGGCGCATTGTTTTTCATCACGACTTTAGCGCCCTGCTGGCGGACTTCCTCAAACACTTTGCCCGCAAGGCCGCGGTTGAACAGCGAAATGGGAACTGTGCTGCGCAGTGCACCCGAAACATCGGCCATCGTACACACCTCCATTGTTTTTCTGATTCCAGTATATGCGGATGTAAAGGAAAAGTCAAGCAATAGAACAGTGAATTTACTGTTGAATTAAATGACACATAAGAAAACCCCGCCGCACGGGAACAGAGGAGTGTCCGGTGCGGCGGGGCAGAAGAGGTCGGTCAAAAGGGATCTGTGGAAAGCAGCCTGTTACAGTGCCGAGTAACCGAAGCTGTTGACGAGGGCGTCGATGTGCTGGCCCGCCTTGCACAGGGGGCATTCGCGGGAATCGAAGCTGGCGTAATCGGGGAGGCTGGACGGGTCAAAGATGGAAGTGACCGGGATGCCGAGGCACTCGTTGGTGGTGGCGAAGATGGCGGACAGACCCGCGACCATGCCGCCGTAATAGTTCACGGCCTCGATGGCGGCCTGTGCGGTGTAGCCGGTGGTGATGGAAGCCGCCAAGATCAGCACATGCTTGCCCTTGACCATGGGGGCGAGGTTGTCGCGCAGGATGATCTGGCTGCCGGTGGTGTACTCCGGGGTGATGATGTAGATGGTCTGGTGGGCGTTCATGTTGGAGAAGCCGTCCTTGGTCAGCTCGTTGGCAAGGCAGGTGCCGATGACCTGTGTGCCGTCCAAGCAGAGCACGGTGTCCACGATGGTATTATGCTGATAGGCGGCCACCAGTTCCTTTGCCACGGCCTTTGCCTCGGACAGACGGGATTTCTGGGTGGTCACGTCGATGTAGTAGTTGATGTGGCTGTGGCTGGTGGCGAAATGGCCCTTTGCCACACGCAGGAACAGACTGCTCTTGTTGGTGGGAAGTTTTACCATGTTGATCATAACTGCAACACTCCTGTTCTACAAAAGTCCGGCGTCATTCCGGTTCCGGGCGGAAAACAAACAGCGCGGCGGCATATGCTGAGCCGCTGCGCTCCCATCCTTTTCCATGTCTCTATTGTAAAGGAAAAGGATGCTGTGCACAAGATACAAAACTACCGAAAATGGAAAGCAAATTTAAGACGTTTTGCCAAGGAGCGGGCAAACAAAAACCGCCCGGAACGGATCCGAGCGGTGAGAATGCAGCTAATCGAGAAAAATCAGGTGGTACCACTAGCAGAAGGATTCTCGCTCTTGGAAACGGTCAGCTTCCAGTTCAGAGAGTACTCGTTGTACTGCAGATCGGGGCAGTAGGTCAGGACGACAACATCGCCTGCCTTTAAAGTAACGTCCTGTACGGTAACCTTACCATAAACAGAAGAGCCCTTCTTCAGATTGGTGTCCTTCAGCGCATCCTCAATTGTTACAGAGTACTTTTTGACGGTTTTTCCATCACTGCTGGTGACGACCACCTTGAAATTATCGGGAGTGACATAAATAGGATTGGTGCGGCCATTGGTGATAGACATCGGGAAGCTGATCGTAGCGTGATGACCATCCTGAAGAGCAGTGATGGTATATTTGCCATCCTTATTCTTATTGCCCATTGCGGCGGTCACCTGCAGGACGGTCAGTTCACCTACGCCCTCTTTGAGCAGGTTGTAGGAATCGCCGGAGTTCTTGCAGCCGGTGAACAGGCTTGCGCCCGCCAGAGCGACGGCAGCGACAGCGGTGTACTTCATAAAATTACGGCGGGAAAACTCGAAAGACATGATGGTTCCTCCTTTTATATGGGATCACATATCATTTGCCAAAAGGCCTTGCCTATACAATAGGCGAAAAATGGGCGGATGTCAATGGTTTTCACAGATTTTTTGAGAACAAAAACGGCTCAAGGGAACCCGATGCGACGAAATTTCGTCCCCCGGAACTCAGGAATTCGACAGGTCGGAAGCGCTCATCGAGAAGGTGAGGGTCTTGCCGGAAACGAAGGTCGGGGTGTAGGTCACGGTCATCTGCTGCCAATCGGCGGGGACCATGCAGACCAGCTCGATGTAGCCGGAGCCCTGCGGGGGCAGATTCGGGGAATCGTTGAAGGTCTCGGTGGTGCTGTCGTACAGAGCGACATAAGCGCCGGCCTCGGCGGTCTGGCCGTCCACGGTCACGGCAAAGTCGGTGGTGGAGGCGGACAGAGCGTGGAAATAGGGGGCAGTGTTGGCGGCCTTGAGCTCCTCGGTGTTCAGCGGGTAAGCGGCATCGATCTCAAGGACGTTCTGGGCACCGATGGCCATGGTATCGGTCTTGGAGCGGTTGACGGCGGTGACCAGAATGGCAACGTACTTGCTGCCGGGCACATCGGGCGCGTCGGCCAGCGTGAAGACGCTGGTGAGCTGGACGGCCAGATTGTTCCAGTTGCTGATCTTATCACCGACCTTGACTTCCACAGAATTGCTGCTGGAAGACTGGCAGCCGCCCAGCATGGAAGCGGCGCCCAGTGCGAGTGCAGAAGCGCCGGAGACCTTCAGGAAGGAGCGGCGGGAGATCTTGTTCGACATAAAAACTGCCTCCTTATCAAATGGCAATGTCTTTTTCTTCTCTGGTTCGTTTATAACATCTTTTGGAACGGAGCGCAACCCTTTTCGGCAAAAATTAACACGAGTTTCACATGCGGAGCCGTCACTGCTCCGGGCCGATGCCCTTGACGCGGGTCTCGCTGGTCTTGACCAGATTGAGCAGACTGGGGGTGTACAGCGGGAACTCGCGGGTCAGGCTCTCGGTGGTCATGGCAAGGCAGGACGGGTCCTTGACCCCCTCGCCCGTGCCCACGTCCTCCCCGGCCAGCAGGGCTTCGACGTTGGCTTCGTTCATCCGCATCACGGCGCTGGAGTAGCCGGGCCAGCGGCGGGCCTCCACGCTGAACAGGCTGGGCGCGTTGTGAGGCTCGGCGGAGTAGAGCAGCCGGAACATCTTGGCCACCGCCATCATCAGGTAGCTGCTGACCTCGGTGGTCAGGGCTTTGCTGTGGCATTCGGCGATCTTGGCGTAGAGGACATTCAGGCTGTTGGAGATCAGCTTTTTGTTCATGGTGGGCAGGACGCTGCCGTGGTAGACGTTGTCCTTCATCTTGTCGGGGTTGGGCAGCTCGTCGGCGGTCAGCATCATGCCGTTGCGCTCCGCCGAGCGGCCCAGCAGATAATCGCAGGATACATTATAGTAATCTGCCACGCGGACCACGAAATCCAGACCGCACTCGCGGATACCCTTTTCGTAGTGGGAGAGCAGCGCCTGCGAGACGCCGAGATCCTCCGCCGCCTGCTTTTGGGTGATGCCGCGCTCCTTGCGCAGCAGTTTGATGATACGATTGAATTCCATGATCTTTGGCTCCTCAGTGAAAATATGAGACTTCTTTGATTTTTGGTTTACAGCATGTTGATTATACACAACGGAAAACGAAATGTAAAGCAAGAAAAGTGACGATATTTTTCATCAAATTTCGTCATTTCTGTCAAAGGCCTTGCCGGGCACACTACATCTATGTTAAACTACAGGTATAACAGCATACATTTTGTGGCGGACGCCCGGGGCACAAAGATGCCGGGCGGGAATATTTTTGGCAGAGGACGCGCTTTTCTGCCAGAAAATGGCTCCCGTTCCGGCCAAAAGAAACGGCACCCGGCGCAAAATGCAAAAATTCCAAATTGGAACTTCCATCTTTCCTGGTTTTGTGCTATAATGCTGTTTTGGCACCTGTCCTTGCCCGGCGCACAGCTTTGTGGTGGGCAGGGAGGCTATAAAAATAGGAATAGGAAAGAGGATTACCCAAATGAAACGCAACACCATCACCCGTCTGTGCAGCCTGGCCGCTGCCGCTGTTCTGGCTGTGAGCTGCATCGCCCTGACCGGCTGCGGCAGCAGCGCATCTTCTGCTGCTTCCAGCACCGCTTCCACCGCTGCATCCGCTGCTGCCGCCGGCGACAACTCCTGCGGCGAGGGCGTCACCTGGACCCTGGCCGACGGCACCCTGACCATCAGCGGCACCGG
>ERZ857922.3608-NODE-3608-length-13070-cov-4.612755_pt1 | contig 13070 bp, 13 predicted proteins | sample MGYA00519579_ERZ857922 | MGnify/ENA primary metagenome ERZ857922 (study PRJEB31778, sample SAMEA3449375) | human gut metagenome | biome: human gut; feature: human-associated habitat; material: faeces | place: United Kingdom | collected 2010/2012 ... | reverse complement strand
ATGATGATAAAGAAAATGCACTTGAAATTTCAAGTGCATTTTCTTTATCATCATAATTTATCTTTTAAGTACTTCCCGGTGTAAGATTTTTCACAAGACGCAATATCTTCTGGAGTTCCTGCACAAACAAGAAAACCGCCTTTGTCTCCTCCTTCAGGACCCATGTCTATGACATAATCAGCACATTTAATTACGTCCATATTGTGTTCGATAATTACGACCGTATGCCCTTTTTCTATTAAAGAATCGAATGCTTTTAGTAATGTTTTTATATCATGAAAATGTAATCCTGTTGTCGGTTCGTCAAAAACGAATATCGTAGGCTCTTGCTTTTCATTGCTCAAAAAATAAGCGAGCTTTACCCGTTGATTTTCTCCACCCGAAAGGGTCGAAGAAGCCTGTCCGAGCTTAATATATCCTAATCCTACATCTTGTAGAGGTTTCAGTCTTTTGATGATTTTTTTCTCGGCACTTCCTTGCTGTTCCGAAAAAAATTCGATAGCCTGATTGATAGTCATTTCCAATACATCATTGATATTCTTTCCTCGATATTCGATTTCAAGTATATCTTGTTTAAATCTTTTCCCGTGGCAACTTTCACATGTAAGAGTAATATCTGCCATAAATTGCATTTCAACAGTGATAGTTCCGTCGCCTTTACACTCTTCACAGCGTCCGCCTTCTACGTTGAACGAAAAGTATGCCGGGGTAAATCCCATTTGTTTAGCAGCCTGCTGGTCGGCATATAATTTTCTGATTTCATCAAAAGCTTTCAGGTATGTTGCCGGATTAGATCTTGATGATTTACCGATCGGATTTTGATCGACAAATTCGATATGTTTTACCAAATGCATGTCTCCGGAAAGTCGGTTGAATATACCGGGTTGTTCCCCGTCTTCTTCATAAAATCTGGAAAGAGATTTAAAAAATACGTCTCTGACCAGTGATGATTTTCCTGAACCGCTGACTCCGGTAACTACTGTCATTATATGTAAAGGAAATATGACATCTATCCCTTTGAGATTATTATGTGCAGCTCCTTCTATTTTTATATAGTTATTCCATTTCCTTCGGTGGGCGGGCGTTTCGATTTTTTCTTCACCGGTAAGATACCGAACCGTATAGCTTTTTGTAGCTTTTTCAAGTTTCGACAGGTCTCCTTGATAAACGACCTCTCCGCCGAGACGTCCTGCTTTAGGTCCTATGTCGATGATATAATCTGCTGCACGAATTATTTCTTCGTCATGTTCTACGACTATTACGGTATTTCCCAAAGCTTGCAGTTCTCTTAATACTTTTATAAGTAAAGTTGTATCACGGGAATGTAATCCGATACTGGGTTCATCCAGAATATATAGAGATCCGACAAGACTGCTTCCTAAAGATGTTGCAAGATTGATCCGTTGACTTTCTCCTCCTGAAAGAGTGGAAGATAGACGATTCAATGTCAGATAACCCAGTCCGACATTTACAAGAAAACCTATTCTGTTCTTTATTTCTGTCAGCAATCTTTTGGCGACAATGCTATCATGTTCATCTAATGCCAAAGTGTCGAAAAAGATTTTTAGATCTGTGATTGGTAAAGCGACCAATTCCGAAATAGATTTTCCTCCGATTTTTACATATTGTGCTTGAGGTTTTAGCCGACCCCCTTTGCAATCGGGACAAACAGTTTTACCTCGATATCGAGCGAGCATGACTCTGTATTGGATTTTGTATTGATTTTCTTCAAGCATTTTGAAAAAATCGTGAATTCCCCCGAAAAGATGATTCCCGTTCCACAAAAGTTCCTTTTCTCGTTCGGTAAGTTGATAATAAGGGCGATGTATGGGAAAATGAGAAGCTTCGGCTACACGAATCAAATTCTTTTTCCATTCGCTCATTTTTTCTCCTTTCCAACACATGACGGCATCGTCAAATACCGATAACGCTTTATTGGGAATAACTAAATTTTCGTCGATGCCGATAACCTTACCGAAGCCTTCACAAGTCGGGCATGCTCCTACAGGGCTGTTGAAACTGAACATGAGATCGTTCGGCTCTTCAAAAGTGATACCGTCGGCTTCAAATCGTTTTGAGAATGTATGTTCTTCTATACCTTTTTCAGTATAAAATTTAAGAATACATTCACCTCCTCCTTCAAAAAATGCGGTTTCTGCAGAGTCTGTCAATCGGCTTATTGTATTTTTTTCAGAGGAAACAGTCATTCTGTCTATTATTAAGAAAAGAGATGACGTGTCTATGTTAGATGTATGTTCTAATTCTTCTATCCGAATGGTTTTTCCCTTATATTCAACACGATTATATCCCTCTTTTAATAAAATCTCAAGTTGCGTTTCCAAGGTTCGGCCTTTGGGAATATGCAATACCGTGAGAACGGAGAACCGTGTTCCTTCCGAATAATTAGACATACATCTGATTATATCTTCTGTCTGATGTTTTTTGACCTCTTTCCCAGATATTGGAGAAATTGTTTTTCCTATACGAGCATATAATAGCCGTAGGTAATCGTAAATTTCGGTGGAAGTGCCTACCGTGGAACGGGGATTTCGAGTATTGACTTTTTGTTCTATTGCGATTGCCGGAGGGATTCCTTTTATGAAATCACACTCAGGTTTGCTCATGCGTCCTAAAAATTGCCGTGCATAGGCAGAAAGGCTTTCGACATACCGGCGTTGTCCTTCTGCATATAAAGTATCGAATGCCAAAGACGACTTTCCTGAACCGGAGAGTCCTGTTATTACAATTAGTTTATCCCGGGGTATCTCAATGTCGATGTTTTTGAGATTATTCACCCGAGCGCCTTTTACAAATATTGAGTTATCGGTCATATTGGCTGGTCAAATCAAAATTAACTTACAAAGATACGAATAAGTCAAGCGCAAAAACAAATAAAATTTGATTTTGTCGAGCGGGAGTATCTAAGACACAGTCGAAGATAATATATTAAAGTGGATATAAAAAAAGGTTCGTCTCTTTCAGATACATTATATATAATTTTTTCTCTTTGGGGATTTAATAAGGAAAAAATAAAATAATCTCAAAAAAGTGGAATATTTTATGTGGAAAAAAATAAAACCCATCTGATTTTTGTTAACTTTGTAATAGCACTAAAAAATAAATGATTATGAAAAATTTATCAGCATTATTTGCCTTTTTGGGTGGTGCAGCCGTTGGTGCTGCACTGGGAGTCCTGTTCGCTCCGGAAAAAGGAGAGGATACTCGTAAACGAATTTGCCAGCTCCTTCGTGAAAAAGGAATTAAATTGAACCATCATGAGATGGATGAATTGGTAGATCAGATCACTTCAGAATTAAGTTCGGATAAAGAGTAGAAGATTCTTAGGACAAGTATGGCTATTTGTGTTATACTTGTCCTTTAAGTTTATGTGTTTTATGATAAATAATGATCCAAAACCTGTATCTGTGCATCAATTGATTGCTGAAATAAAAGAGTATCTTGAATTACAACGAGATTTATTGAAAGTTGAAGGAGTTGAGAAACTTACAATTCTTATTTCCGCTTTTCTTGTTTTGATGATAAGTATTATTCTTGGGGGAGGAGCTCTTTTTTATTTGCTTTTTGCTTTGGCCTATTTATTGGAGCCGGCTATTGGTTTGATAGGAGCTTTCGGTATTATAGGTTGCGTTTGCCTATCGATATTAGTTGTCGTTGTTTTGTTGAGGAAGCAACTCATAATTAATCCGATAGTTCGGTTTCTATACAAATTATTTTTAAAAGATATGTGATGAATGTCCGGGAAAAAAAGGTAACATTAGAGGATTTATTAGTTCAAAAGCAAGAGCTGAAGAAACAAATTGAAAGTCAGCAGCAGAAGCTTGTTGAATCTTATTATTTATTGACAGAGCCGTTTTCTTTTAATCCGATGCATTCGTCATTGATGAAGAAATTAACGACGGGATTTGCCATATTTGACGGTTTTATGATAGGGCTAAAAATTATCCGTAAAATAAAAAATCTGTTTCGATAATTTTTAAATAGAGCATGGATGTTGTAAATAAATAAGAATTTCCTTGGAAATATAGTTTAATTCCTCTATTTTTGTGTTCAAATTTTAAAATCAAATTAATCGAGAAGAGTAAAAAGTAAAAAAAGTAAGTATGAAAAAGAATTTATTCTATTTGTTTATAGCATTGTTTGCTGTTACATCTATGACTGCATGTGGTGATGACGATGATGATAAAGATACAGGTATTAATGTTGCCGGATCATATACCGGTACGATTATTGTTAATATTACCGATGAAGAATCTGAGAATCCGATAAAATTAGAAAATCAGGAATTCACCGTAACTCAGAATGGACAAGAATCTATTAATTTGTCTATTTCTGGACTTGTATTAGCAGAAGGTACTGCCCCTATGGATATTAGTGCACCTAATGTGCCTTTTTCTGTAGATGGTGAAAAAGTTATTTTGAATTCGACAGATCTTAATATTCCCTTGAAAGTATTAGGCGGTTTAGATGCATATATAAAGTCTATGGTAGGAAATTTTCAAGGGAATGAAGTTGCTTTTAAAATTGTTGCAGAACAAGAGTTGGTAGAAAAAGTCTATATAACTGTTACTGGGACGAAAAAGTAAGAATTTTATTCAATAAATCAGGATAAAATAAGGGTGAAGATCTGACCAAATCTTCACCCTTTATTATTTTTGAAGAAGTTAATTTGCAGCATCATGAGAACTTTACCTTGAAATCTATTGTTTTTTATACATAATGTATAAAAATATTGTTATGTATAAGAAATTATTATTTTTTGTCGGAGTTTTATTGCTCCTGTCTTCGTGTACTAATAACTATACAATCGAGGGAACTGTGGATAAGATGGCAGATGGAGCAAAAGTACTACTCCGAAAACAAGTAAATGAATCGTTTGTCGACTTGGACAGTACTTTTGTAAAAAATGGAAAGTTTGCATTTCGAGGAAAGCAAGATACTGCGACTATGGCGTTATTGACAGTCGAGAGTAGAGAGAAATTGCCTTATATGCCGGTTCTGTTTATTTTGGAAAATGGAAATCTGAAAGTTAAAGTAGATACAGTTTCATCAGTATCAGGTACGAAGTTGAATGATGTATTTCAAAGTTATATGGAATCTCGATTTAATATGGATAAAAAAATGGAACAACTAAGTCGGGAATATGTGACGGATTATCTTACGGGAACATTGACAGATAGTATCTTGACAAAATTGAAAAAACAATTTTCAGATGAAGAAGTGAATTTGAAAATCTTGACTCAAAAATATATACAAAATAATACCGGCAACGTTTCAGGAATTTACGTATTTCTCCAAAACAGTTATTTATTCTCACCTGAGGAGCAAGCTGCGATAATCCAGGATGCAAAGCCGTTTTTTAAAGAAGATCGTATGATACAGACGTTTTCGGATATTTTAGAACATACCCGAAATATTGCTGTCGGAATGCCATATGTTGATTTAAAAATGCAAGATCCGAAGGGAAAAGAGGTCTCATTATCTGATTACGTCGGAAAAGGGAAATATGTGTTGGTCGATTTTTGGGCTTCATGGTGCGCTCCTTGCCGAAAACAGATGCCGACATTAATCAGTTTATATGATCGGTTTAAAAATAAGAACTTTGAAATTATCGGTGTTTCGTTTGACAATAATAAAAATGAGTGGATTCAATACATTCAGAATGCAAAACTTCCGTGGCCTCAGATGAGTGATTTGAACGGATGGGAGTCTGAAGCAGTATTACTTTATGCGATACAAGGCATACCGCATACGATATTAGTAGATCCGCAAGGAAAAATTGTAGCAAAAGATTTGAAAGGTTCAGCTTTGGTGAAGAAATTAGAAGAAGTCCTGAAATAATTTGAATAATAAGACTATCTTTGCATTGTCATACAAAAGAGAGGTGTAGGCCTCTCTTTTGGCATTAATTAAGAAGAAATGAAACGAATATTTATTTTTACTATTTTGTCTTTGTGTATAGTGTCGGGGGGTAAAGCTCAGCAGATTGATTATAAAGCTACAGCATTTAACTTATTTTTGAATGGAAAAATTTCCCAGTGGCCGTGGGTCATTAATAAAATGGTTGCTGATCCTAAATTGCAAGATACAGAAGGACAGTTGGAAATTTTAACATATTATTATGGCTTGGTCGGTCATTTGATGGATGTCGGGCAGAAAAAACAGGCATCGGAGAATTTGCGGAAGGCTAATGAGCTTGCGATGAAGCTGTATAAAACAAATCCGGACAATCCTCTTTTACTTGGTCTCATGTCTAATTTGACAGGTTTTCAAATAGCCCTATCCCCTTTGAAAGCTACAACCTTAGCTAAAGGCATGATGAATAAAGCTAAAAAATCTATTGCTAAAGGGCCGAATGATCCGCATGTAAATATTTTATATTCGAATATCTTGTTCTATATGCCGGGAATATTTGGAGGAGATACGGAGAAAGCGTTACAAGGTTATAAAAAAGCTTTACAAACAATGGAAGCTGATCCTGAGTTGAAAAAAAATAATTGGATGTACATTCAATTAATGGTAACAATCGGGGTCGTAGAAGAAAAAAGAGAGAATTATGTGGAAGCTCAGAAAATGTATCGTAAAGTTTTAGAGTTATATCCGGAATATGCACATGTGAAAAATGTTTCTTATCCTCGTTTATTGGAAAAAATGAAAGGTTGATACGATTTTAGTTTATCTCATTAGCTTATAAAAGGATGAATTATATTGAAGTTAAAATACAAATAACCCCCTGTTCCGAAGTAAGTACAGATTTGCTTTCTGCATTTTTAGGGGAAATCGGATTCGATAGCTTTGTTTCTTTTGAAGAAGGACTTTTTGCGTATATTTCGTCATCTTTATTCGATGAAGATCGTATGAAACGATCGTTCGCTTTAGTTCCGGTCGATTGTGCAATCGATTATTCTGTAATCGAAATTCCAGACCGTAATTGGAATGAAGAGTGGGAAAAAAACTATTTTACACCTATTGTAATCGGAAATGAATGTGTGGTTCACAGTTCTTTTCATACCGATATACCCGAGGTAAAATATGACATTTTGATAGATCCGAAAATGTCGTTTGGTACGGGACATCATGAGACAACAAGTACTATGATGGAAATGATGCTTAAAACTTCATTTGAGAACAAGGTTGTGTTGGATATGGGATGCGGAACGGCCATATTGTCTATTTTGGCGAGTATGAGAGGTGCGAAATCTGTCACGGGAGTTGATATCGATGAGTGGGCCTATGAAAATGCTCTTGAAAACATTCAGTTGAATCATATTTCGAATATAGATATTTTGTTAGGAGGATCGGAACAAATTGCCGGTAAAAAATATGATATTATATTGGCGAATATAAACCGGAATGTTTTGTTGGAGAATATGAAAATTTATAGTGCTTGCATGAATGAAAATTCTGAACTTTATATGAGTGGATTTTACAAAGAGGATATTCCGGTGATATCCGAAGAGGCAAATCGCTGTGGGTTAGTATTGGAGACTTATACCGAGAAAAACCGATGGGTGGGTACTAAATTCGTAAAGAAAGCTAATATATGAAGCCATTGCAAAAGGTTACGATATATGATTTAGCCAAAGAACTGAATACCTCGGCTTCGACCGTTTCACGAGCTTTGCAGAATCATCCGAGAATTAGTGAAAAGATGAAAAAAGCGGTGTCGGAGCTCGCAGAGAAGATGAATTATCATCCCGATCCGGTAGCCCATCATTTAAGAACGGGAAAAGGATCGGTTATCGGAGTTATTGTTCCGAGGATCGACCGTCATTTTTTCGCTTCGGTCATCGGAGGAATCGAGAGTGTTGCTCATGCTGCTGGTTATAGTGTTTTAGTTTCTCAGTCGAACGAACGTTGGGAAGAAGAAAAGAATATCGTGAAAACTATGCTTGCGAAGAAAATCGATGGTTTGGCAATATCTTTAGCTTCAGAAACTACAGATTATAAACATTTTGATGCTGTTATTAGCAGAGGAGTACCGGTTGTTTTTTTTGATAGAGTTCCGTTAGACAAGAGGAGCAGTTGTGTGAGAATAGATAATCGGACAGCGGCCTATAATGCAGTAATGCATTTAATAAAGCAGGGTTGTACTCGCATAGTTCATTTATCAGGACCTCAGGCTATTAGTGTTTATAAAGACCGACAAGACGGATATGTTCAAGCTTTGATGGATTCGGATATTCGGGTAGATTCATCTTTAATTTTTGAAAACAGTATCACTTTAGCGACAGGTGAGGAAGCTGGAAAAAAGATACTTGCAATGCCTGTTCTTCCGGATGCGATTTTTTCCGCCGGAGATTATTCGGCAATGGGGGTTATGCATGTTTTGAAAAAAAATGGCGTGAAAGTTCCTGAAGACATTGCTATTGTCGGATTTGCTAATGAACCTTTTGATTCTTTTGTAGAGCCTCCTTTAAGTTCTGTTGATCAGGTAAATAAAAAAATGGGTGAGACAGTAGCTGAAGTTTTATTAGAAGAAATGTCTGTTGATCCGGAAAACCGGAAATGGGTCGATAAGGTATTGGACTCCTCTTTGATTATAAGAGAGTCATCGATTAAAAAAGATAATTTATCAAAAAAAGATATTTAAGGTATTGTTTGAAGATTATTTTTTTATACATTTGTGCAATCGATTACACAATTTAAATGTAAAGTTTGAGTTGAGGGTATTGGTAATTGAAGATAATAATTTAATAATCAATTATATAAATTAGATAGTTATGAAAACAAATTATGAACTTCGCTATGCGAGCAATCCTCGAGATGCGAAAAGCTATGATACGACTCGTTTGCGTGAAGATTTCTTGATTCAGAACCTGTTTGTAAATAATGAAGTAAATATGGTTTACTCTATGTATGATCGTTTGATTGTAGGAGGAGCTAAACCAGTAGGTGAAGTACTTACATTAGAAGCAATAGATCCGCTAAAAGCGACACATTTTCTTTCTCGTCGTGAATTGGGAATATTCAATGTCGGAGGCCCGGGCTGTGTAAAGGTGGGAGATACGGCTTTTGATTTGAATTACAAAGAGGCATTATATCTCGGAGCAGGTGAACGGACTGTTACATTTGAAAGTTTGGATGATAAGAATCCTGCAAAATTTTATTTCAATTCTGCTCCGGCACATAAAACTTATCCGGATAAAAAAGTAACGAAAGCTGATGCCGTAGTTGCGGAAATGGGCTCATTAGAAGGGTCTAATCATCGTAACATCAATAAGATGCTGGTATCTCAAGTATTGGAAACATGCCAATTGCAAATGGGTATGACAGAATTGCAACCGGGTAGTGTCTGGAATACTATGCCTGCACATACTCATAGTCGCCGGATGGAAGCATATTTCTATTTTGAAGTTCCTGAAGGAAATGCGGTTTGCCATTTTATGGGAGAACCGACCGAAACTCGTCATATTTGGATGAAAGGAGATGAAGCTGTATTGTCGCCCGAATGGTCGATACACTCTGCTGCTGCGACTAGTAATTATACTTTCATTTGGGGTATGGGTGGTGAAAATCTGGATTATGGTGATCAGGATTTCTATAAAAATACAGATCTTAGATAAAACTTAAACACACTAACTTTATTAAATATGGTAAATTTCTCATTAGAAGGTAAGGTTGCACTTGTAACAGGCGCTTCTTACGGTATCGGTTTCGCTTTGGCTACTGCATTTGCACAAGCCGGTGCAAAAATCGTTTTTAACGATATTAAACCTGAGTTGGTTGAAAAAGGATTGGCAGCTTATGAAGCTGAAGGAATTAAAGCACATGGTTATGTTTGTGATGTAACAAATGAAGATCAGGTTAATGCTTTAGTTGCTCAAATAGAAAAAGAAGTCGGGGTTATCGATATCTTGGTAAATAATGCCGGTATTATCAAACGTATTCCTATGCACGAAATGTCTGCAGCGGATTTTCGCCAGGTGATTGATATCGACTTGAATGGTCCGTTTATCGTATCTAAAGCAGTGATTCCTTCTATGATAAAGAAAGGACATGGTAAAATTATCAATATTTGTTCGATGATGAGCGAATTGGGACGCGAAACCGTATCTGCTTATGCTGCAGCAAAAGGTGGTCTCAAAATGTTGACGAAGAATATTGCCTCAGAATACGGTGAATATAATATTCAGTGCAACGGCATAGGTCCGGGATATATTGCAACTCCCCAAACAGCTCCGTTACGGGAAAAACAGCCTGACGGTTCAAGACATCCGTTTGATTCTTTCATTGTCGCAAAAACACCAGCTGCCCGTTGGGGTACTCCGGAAGATTTGATGGGTCCGGCTGTATTTTTAGCTTCTGATGCATCTAATTTCGTTAATGGCCATATCCTTTATGTAGATGGTGGTATTTTGGCTTATATCGGAAAGCAACCCCAATAAAAAGCGGGGAATAAGATTATACCCTCTATCTCTATTTTGAGACAGAGGGTTGCTTTGTATATATAATAACCAATAAATTAAGATATGAAAAAGATTATTTTATTACTGTTTATTGCAATTATCGGCTTCTCTTGCAGTGGAGGTAAGAGTGTCAAAATTTCTGTAAAGAATGACTCGGCGATAGATCGGGAAAATGAAATAGCTGAAATTTCTATGAGTAGCGTGACTGAGATGCTCGGATTATCCGATACGGCACAGTTCGTTATTTTGGATGCACAAGGAAAGCAACTGCCTTACCAATTGACTTATGACGGTAAATTGATCTTTCCGGTTACGGTAAAAGCTAATTCATCTGTTGAATATACTGTACAAGCCGGAATCCCTGAAAAATTTGATACTATAACTTGCGGAAGACAGTATCCCGAACGTATAGATGATATTGCTTGGGAAAATGATAAAATTGCTTTCCGTACTTACGGACCGGCTCTTCAAGCTACTGGAGAAAGAGCATTCGGTTATGACATTTGGGTAAAATCGGTTGCAGAACCGGTTGTTGAAAAACGATATGAAGGAGAATTGAATCCTGAAACAAAAGCCCGTATCTCGGAATTGAAGAAAACAGATCCCAAAGCTGCTGATGAATTGTATAAATCTGTATCATATCATGTAGACGGATTGGATTGTTATAAAGTAGGTCCTACTTTGGGAGGTGGAACTGCTGCGTTGATGGTAAACGATACGATTGTGTATCCGTATTGCTATAAAACGTTTGAAGTATTAGATAACGGTCCTTTGCGTTTTACGGTAAAACTGACATATAATCCGTTGATCGTAAATGGAGATTCAGTAGTAGAAACTCGTCTAATTTCATTGGATGCCGGCTCTCAGTTAAACAAAACTGTAGTGACTTATGATAATCTGAAAGAAACTACTCCCGTAGTCGCCGGAATAGTATTGCATGATCCTGAATCTTCGGCTCAATATAAAGTCTCGGCAGAAAAAGGATATGTTACTTATGCTGATCCGACTGATAATCCGAATAATAATAACGGAACAATATTTGTCGGAGCTATTTTGCCAACGGCCAAAGATGCAAAAGCCGTCTATTTTGAAGAAAAAGAGAAAAACGATTTGAGAGGCGGAGCTGACGGTCACGTGCTTGTTATTGCAGATTATACTCCCGGTTCGGAATTAGTCTATTATTGGGGAGCAGGATGGAGCAAGTATGGATTCGATACAATTGAAGATTGGAATGCATACATTGATGAAGAGGCTTCACTAAAGAGTGAACCGTTGACAGTATCTATCATAAAGTAAAATGCTAGTTGAGAATAGAAATAACGACTATGTTCGATTCTCTATTCTAATAGAATTTAAGCAGATGCGAAATTAGTATATATCTATACTTTGCGAGAGCCGGCCAATATTTACGTTATTGGGCCGGCTTTTTATTCAGATAGGCTCTAAGAATCAATCCGAATTTTGCTCGGGTCAGATTTTAGAGTTTCGTTTGAGGATATTTTCCTGTTTTTACAAGGAAGATAACTGGATATCCGACGAGTGAAAACAGAAGAAAAGATCTGACGAAAACGCAAAAATGACCTGATCGTATTTTTTATCGGAAAGTTTAGACGAGATTTAATCTCCCAACGAACTATCCGGATTTCAGATGTAAAAGTATGGGGACGGAACGTCTAAAACGGTTTCTTGAACCTCAAGCTCTTCGGTCTTGCTCCATGTCTATTCAAAGGTATATATATTATATATTTATGAACAAATGTACGGCTGGCTCTTATTTAGTCAAAAAATATTTTTACGTTTGCAGCTATATTTAAACAATGTAATATATGAAGCGTGTCCGGCGTATTATAAGAAATATTATCGCATTCTTTTTTATTTCGACGATTCTTTCGGTTCTTTTATACCGTTTTGTTCCAGTATATATAACGCCTCTTATGTTGATCCGTTATGCACAAGGTATTATGGCCGGAGAAAAGCCCCGTTTATACCATCGATGGGTTTCTTTAGAGGATATGAGCAGATGGTTGCCTCAAGCGGTAGTCGCCTCAGAAGATAATCTTTTTTTAGAACATTCAGGGTTTGATTTTCAGCAGATAAAGAAGGCGATAGAAGAAAATAAAACTCGAAAAAGAGCCAGAGGGGCAAGTACGATATCTCAACAAACCGCTAAAAATGTGTTTTTATGGCCGGGACATTCTTTTATTCGCAAAGGATTGGAGGCTTATTTTACATTTTTGATAGAACAGTTATGGGGAAAGAAACGGATTATGGAAGTGTATCTGAATTCTATCGAAATGGGCAAAAATATATATGGTGCGGAAGCTGTAGCAAAATATCATTTTGGAACTACAGCCCGAAAATTGACCCGATCACAGTGTGCTCTTATTGCGGCATCATTACCTAATCCGTTACATTTTAACTCATCTGCTCCATCTTTATATATGCAGAAAAGAAAACGTAAAATCTTGTGGCTAATGGATCAAATAGATCCTGTGAAATTCTGATGTAAATTTTTATTTCTTGCAAATAGCTATTTTGTAAGATTATTTTTGTTCAAATTTGTAAAATAATAGGATTGTTCGCTTTTATTTTGTTATATTTGATGTAGTCTGAAGGTATTTAATTGACTACAAATAGATTAAA
>ERZ857922.3604-NODE-3604-length-13077-cov-3.242589_pt1 | contig 13077 bp, 10 predicted proteins | sample MGYA00519579_ERZ857922 | MGnify/ENA primary metagenome ERZ857922 (study PRJEB31778, sample SAMEA3449375) | human gut metagenome | biome: human gut; feature: human-associated habitat; material: faeces | place: United Kingdom | collected 2010/2012 ... | reverse complement strand
TGCACTAGAATCCTGCAATATGCCAAAATACAGCATTCAGCTGCTGACAGATACAAGTCGTGAGACAGCTACGAAGATGATGCAGTTAAATGAATACTTAGATGTTCTGATCCCAAGAGGTGGTGCAGGACTCATTCAGAGTGTTGTAAAGAATTCTACAGTGCCAGTGATCGAGACAGGAACAGGAAATTGTCATGTATACGTAGATGAATTTGCCCAGAAAGACATGGCAGTTAACATCATCATCAATGCAAAGACACAGAGGTTTGGAACATGCAATACATGTGAGTCTCTAGTATTACATAAAAATATCATAGAAAGCCATGGTCCAGCGATCATTGAAGCTTTATTAGCCAAAGGTGTGCAAGTACGTGGAGATGAGAGGGTTTGTGCTTTAAATGACCAGGTCATTCCTGCAACAGAAGAAGACTGGGGAACAGAATACTTAGATTCTATCATTTCTGTGAAAACTGTCGACAGCTTTGACGAAGCAGTGGCACATATCAATCATTACAATACGGGGCATTCGGAAGCGATCGTCACAGATTCTTACCAGAATGCACAGGAATTCTTAAATCAGATCGATGCAGCAGCCGTTTATGTTAATGCATCCACAAGATTTACTGATGGATTTGAATTTGGATTTGGAGCAGAGATCGGAATCAGTACCCAGAAGATTCATGCCAGAGGACCAATGGGATTAGATGCACTGACAACCAGCAAATTTATTATTTATGGAAATGGACAGATCCGCAAATAATAGAATATAAAAGCCAGAATTGTAAATTATTTCAGAATCTTAAGAAAATCTGAAGAAAAACATAGAATTTTGTATGCAAATGCAAAGAAATTGTTAAAAAAACATTGAAAAATAAAAGAGACTATGGTATTATAAGTCTTGTGTTCAAAGGAGTTTTCATTTTATGAGAACTCTTTTTTTTCGCAATGGAAAAAAATGTAAAGAAGAAAGGAAGGCTTAAAATGGCATTGTTTACATTTAGCGGCGGTGTTCATCCGGCAGATGGTAAAGAATTTGCAAAGAATTCACCAATCACCGAATACCTGCCAAAAGGAGATGTTGTTTTACCTTTAGGTCAGCACATCGGTGCTCCTGCACAGCCAATCGTTAGCAAGGGAGACCAGGTGTTAGTAGGCCAGAAGGTGGCAGAAGCTGGAGGATTTGTATCCGCGAATATTTTCAGCTCTGTTTCAGGAACTGTAAAGGCGATCGAGCCAAGAATGACTCCAGCAGGAGCAAAAGTTAACTCTATCGTAATTGAGAATGATGGAGAATTCAAAGAGGCTGCCTTTGAGGCAAAACCTTATGATCAGATGTCTAAAGATGATGTTTTAGCAGCGATCAAAGAAGCTGGAATCGTAGGACTTGGTGGAGCCGGATTCCCAACACATGTGAAATTAGCGCCAAAAGATCCAGATGCGATTGAATATATCATCGTAAATGGAGCTGAGTGTGAACCTTATATCACAGGTGACTACCGCATCTTAATGGAGACACCAGAACTTTTAATTGAAGGATTAAATATCGTACTTGATATGTTCCCAAAAGCAAAAGGTATCATTGGTATTGAAGATAATAAAAAAGATGCAATTGCTAAAGTAGAAGCATTAGTAAAAGGTGATGCAAGAATCAGCGTTGCTACATTAAAGACAAAATACCCACAGGGTGCAGAACGTTCTTTGATTTATGCAACAACAGGAAGAAGCATCAACTCCAGCATGTTACCAGCAGATGCAGGATGCATCGTAGATAACGTAGCTACGATCGTAGCGATCAAAGAAGCTGTCAAAGATGGTAAACCATTATACGAACGTGTTGTGACAGTTACTGGAGATGCGATCAAGAATCCAAGCAACTTTAAAGTACGTACAGGAACAAACGTACAGGAACTGATCGAAGCAGCCGGTGGATTTAAAACACAGCCTGAGAAGATCATTTCTGGTGGACCTATGATGGGTATGGCAATGTTTACAACAGATGTACCAGCTGTCAAAACATTCTCATGCTTCTTAGCATTCACAAAAGATGAAGTTGCTGCGAACCAACCAAGCAATTGTATTCGTTGTGGAAGATGTGTAAGCGTCTGTCCACAGAAGCTGATGCCAGCAAAATTATCTGTATTAGCAGATCATAATCAGTTTGACGAGTTTGAGAAACTTTATGGAGCAGAATGCGTTGAGTGTGGATCTTGTTCATTTGTATGTCCAGCAAAACGTAACCTTGCACAGTCCATGAAGACAGGTCGTAAACAGGTATTAGCTAACCGTAGAAAGAAATAAAGGAGAGATACATATGAGCGAAACATTATATCATGTGTCAGCCAACCCTCATGTAAGAGATAACGGCTCAACACAAAAGATTATGTTAGATGTTATCATCGCATTACTACCCGCTACAATTTTTGGTATCTATATCTTTGGAGCATCTGCGGCACTGACAGTTGCAATTTCTGTTGCTACCTGTGTTGTCGTTGAGTATATTTACCAGAAACTTATGAAACAGCCAATCACTGTAGGTGACTTAAGTGCGGCATTGACCGGACTGTTACTTGCATTAAACTTACCATCAGGAGCACCATTCTGGATGCCGATCCTTGGTGGAATCTTCGCGATCATCGTTGTAAAACAGGTGTTCGGTGGATTGGGACAGAACTTTATGAACCCAGCCCTTGGTGCAAGATGTTTCTTAATGATCTCATTTGCAGCAAGAATGACAACATTTACATATGATGGTGTAACAACAGCAACACCACTTGCTGTTATGGAACAGGGAAAAAGCGTAGATGTTATGAAATCATTCTTAGGATTCGTTCCTGGAACAATTGGTGAAACATCTGCATTATTACTGATCATCGGTGGAGCATACTTAGTATTTAAGAAAGTCATCTCTCCGATCATCCCATGTGTTTACGTTGCAGTTGTAGCAATCTTCGTACTGATCTTCGGTGGTCATGGATTTGATCTATCTTACATGGCAGCACAGATCTTCAGTGGTGGATTAATGTTAGGTGCGATCTTCATGGCAACAGACTACGTAACATCTCCAATTACAAAGAACGGAAAGATCATCTATGCGATCGTTCTTGGTATTTTAACTGGATTATTCCGTCTGTTCGGACCAATGGCAGAAGGTGTATCTTACTCAATCATCATTGCAAACTTATTAGTTCCACTGATCGAGAGAGTGACAGTACCAACTCCATTTGGAATCGTAAAAAAGGGAGGTAAGAGCAATGAATAAGAATCTCGTAATGGATTGTATCAAATTATGTGTGATCACATTAATTGCAGGACTCCTTTTAGGTATCGTATATAATGTAACAAAAGCACCGATCGCCGCACAGGAAGAAAAGACAAAACAGGAAGCTTACAAAGCCGTATTCAAAGATGCAGCGAAATTCGATACAGTAAAATTAGACCAGAAAGACGTAGCAGCTGTCTTAAAGAAAAATGATCTTGGACAGAACACGATTTCTGAAGTTGTAAAAGCAGTTGACAAAAACGGAAAAGAACTTGGATACGTATTCTCTGTAACAAACCCAGAAGGATACGGTGGAGATGTATCTTTATCTGTAGGTGTTAGAGATGATGGAACAGTCAATGGTTATGAAACATTATCCATCAGCGAAACAGCTGGTTTAGGTATGAAAGCCAAAGAACCAGAATTCAAGAGTAACTTTAAAAACAAAAAAGCAGACAAATTTGAAGTTGTAAAAGATGGATCTGGTAAGAACGATGATTCTAAAGTAGATGCCATCAGTGGTGCAACGATCACAAGCCGTGCTGTCACAAGTGCAGTTAACAGCTGTGTTGCATATTCAAAGAGCCTGAAGGGAGGTAATTAAACATGAAACCAAATCCAATGGAACGATTGATTAATGGTATCGTAAAAGAAAACCCTACCTTCGTCTTAATGTTAGGTATGTGTCCTACATTAGCAGTAACAACATCTGCGATCAACGGTGCAGGAATGGGACTTTCAACAACAGCCGTATTAATGTTTTCTAACATGATCATTTCAGCATTAAGAAATGTCATCCCTGATCGTGTACGTATCCCAGGATATATCGTAGTTATCGCATCTCTGGTAACAATCGTACAGTTCTTATTACAGGGATATGTTCCAGCAGTTAACGACGCATTAGGATTATACATCCCACTGATCGTAGTAAACTGTATCATCCTTGGACGTGCAGAATCCTTTGCAGCAAAGAACGGACCGATCAACTCCTTCTTTGACGGACTTGGAATGGGACTTGGATTTACTGTAGCCTTAACAATTTTAGGAGCATTCCGTGAATTATTAGGAGCAGGTCAGATCTTCGGAATGCAGGTAATGCCATCTGCATACGAACCAATCACAATCTTTATCCTGGCACCTGGAGCATTCTTCGTACTTGCATGCTTAGTAGCGATCCAGAATAAAGTTAAGAGCAAAAAACCTAAAAAAGCCGGAGAAGTACAGAGCGGTGGATGCGGAGATTGTGCTCACTGCGGAAACAGCGCTTGCGGTTCCAGAAGCTTTTTTGATACAACTGTAGATGACAAATAAGGAGGATTAAGATGAAAAGTTTACTGTTAATTGCCATCGGTTCAGCGCTGGTAAATAACGTCGTATTAAGCCAGTTCCTTGGTTTATGTCCTTTCCTTGGAGTTTCTAAGAAAGTTGAGACAGCAGCCGGAATGGGTGCAGCCGTTCTCTTCGTTATTACTATCGCATCAGCAGTTACAAATTTAATTTATACATTTTTATTAGTACCAACAGATTTAACATACTTAAATACGATCGTATTTATCCTGGTAATCGCAGCATTAGTACAGTTCGTAGAAATGGTATTAAAGAAATCTATGCCAGCATTATATGAATCTCTGGGAGTATTCCTTCCACTGATCACAACAAACTGTGCGGTTCTTGGTACAGCATTAACAAACGTACAGAACGACTATAGTTTCATCGCCAGCGTAGTCAATGGTATCGGTATCTCTTTAGGATTCCTGATCGCTATTGTTATCCTTGCTGGTATCCGTGAAAAGATGGAATACAACAACATCCCAGAATCTTTCAAAGGAATGCCTATCACACTGTTAACAGCAGGATTAATGGCAATCGCATTCTTCGGATTCTCAGGACTTATTTAGGAGGTAAAGAAGATGAATATATCAGCAATTTTACTTGCCATGGTTGTTGTCGGAGGAACCGGTCTGCTTATCGCAATCTTACTGGGAATTGCCTCAGAGAAATTTAAAGTTCCTGTAGACGAGAAGGAAGTAGCCATCCGTGCAGAACTTCCAGGAAATAACTGTGGTGGTTGTGGATACGCAGGTTGTGATGGACTTGCAAAAGCAATCGCAAATGGAGAAGCACCAGTGAACGGCTGTCCAGTTGGTGGAGCAGCTGCAGCTGAGAAGATCAGTGCGATCATGGGTGTAGAAGCAGGAGAATTCGTGAAGAAAGTCGCATTTGTAAAATGTGCCGGAACTTGCGAAAAAGCATCTGACAAATACCAGTACTCAGGAGTTCAAAGCTGTATCGAAGCGATGAACGTACCAGGTGCAGGACCAAAAGGATGCGAATTTGGATGTATGGGATTTGGAAGCTGTGCAGCAGTATGTCCAGAAAATGCGATCTCTATCGTGAACGGAATCGCTCACATCGATGAAGAAGCATGTGTAGGATGTGGAAAATGTGCAGAAACATGTCCAAAAGCATTGATCGACCTTGTACCAGAAAACAAGAAAACAAGAGTACAGTGCAGCTCTAAAGAATTCGGTAAAAACGTTATGTCTGTATGTAAAGCAGGATGTATCGGATGTAAAGCATGCGAAAAAGTATGTAAACTTGGAGCGATCAAAGTTGAAAACAACATCGCACAGATCGATTACGATAAATGTGTAGGTTGTGGATTATGTGCAGGTAAATGTCCAAAAGGAATCATTACAGGAAAGAAATTAGTTCCTAAGAAACCAGCACCAAAGAAAGAAGCTTAATCTTTCTTTATATCATTATAATAATAAAGAAGCAGGAGATTCGAGAGATCAGAATCTCCTGCTTTTTTCTGCTTCTATTCATGGAAAAAAAGAATACTATTATAATAGGAAGAAAAAGGATTCCTGACATGAAATTTCTCGAACTTCGGCAAAAAGATGTGATCAATTGTAATACAGGAGAATGTTTAGGCTTTGTCCTAGACCTCGAATTTGAAATCCATACGGGTAAGATCTGTTATCTGATCGTTCCCAAAACAACGAAGATGCTCATATGCGTTGGCAAGAATAAAGTTTACAAAATCCCCTACAAATGCATTGTAAGGATCGGCAGAGATACGATTCTAGTCGATATCAACGAAAAAGAATGCCTGAAATAAAAGAAAAGCTTTCTTTTCTACAGAAAAAATGATATACTTCAAGCAGTAAAAACACGGAGGTACAAGAAGATGAGATGCCCATATTGTGGAAGTGAGAATTCCAGAGTCGTAGATTCCAGACCGGCAGAAGACAACAATGCGATCCGTAGAAGAAGACAATGTGACGAATGCGGAAAACGTTTTACAACTTATGAGAAGATAGAGACAGAACCGTTGAGTGTCATCAAGAAAGACAAGACACGACAACTCTACGATCGAAACAAGATCCGGAATGGAATCGTACAATCCTGTCACAAACTCCCAGTATCCATGGGGCAGATCGAAGCAGCGATCGATGAGATCGAGACAAAGATCTATAACATGGGAACAAGAGAAGTTGAAACATCTGTGATCGGAGAGATGGTCATGGACAAATTAAAGGATTTGAATGAAGTTGCATACGTAAGATTTGCAGCCATTTACCGTGAATTCAAAGATGTGAACACATTTATGAGTGAATTAAAGAAATTATTAAAATAATCATAATTGTTTTGAATAAACAAGATTGTAAAAATATTACTTTTGTGATAAACTAACCATATCATTTTGAAGCCAGCTTCCTTTTTGAGAAGAGAAGGAGTTGAGTATTATTTATCAGGAAGTAATCACAGGAATCGTCAGTGGAGTGAGTGGAAAGCTCATCCACGTAGAAGTAGAGATCAGAAACGGCCTGCCATATTTTACAATGGTAGGCTATCTTTCCAAAGAATCCATGGAAGCAAAAGAGCGGGTTGCATCAGCACTGCGCTCCATCGGCCATCCCTTACCGTCGATGAAGATCACCGTTAATTTATCCCCAGCCAATATAAGAAAGAACGGAACCGCGTTCGATTTCCCAATCGCCGTGGCCTTTTTAGGATGCCTGAATTTAATCGATGCAAGCAAGTTAGATGACATTTGTATCATGGGAGAATTAGGACTAAACGGCAAGATCAGAGGTGTAGGAAACTGCCTTCCGATCGTTTTAGAAGCAAGAAAACAAGGAATTCACAAGTTTTTTGCGGCAAGTGAAGATGAGAATTCTCTAAGAGGGATCGAAGATATTGAAGTGGTATTTATGGACAGTTTACAGGATGTCCTGGACTATTTTCATGGAACATATCATCAAAAAAGTTGCAGAAGTGCAACAACTTATCAAAAGGAAGAGTCAGAAGAAGACTTCAGTGATATCATCGGACAACAACATTTAAAAAGAGCGATGGAGATCGCGGTTACTGGAAGACATCATCTATTGATCATTGGTTCCCCAGGTTCAGGAAAAACAATGGCAGCCAGAAGGATCCCGACCATTCTTCCGCAACTATCAAAAGAAGAGAAGATGGAAGTTCAGGCAATCTATGATGCCACTGGAATTCCAAGGTATTTAGAAGATGATACCAGACCATTTCGCCAGCCACATCCAATGATCCCGAAAGCCGCATTCCTTGGAGGCGGCAAGACGCCGACGGCAGGAGAGATCACATTAGCACATCATGGCATTTTATTTCTGGACGAATTTATGGAATTTAAAACAGAATGTATCGAAGCACTCAGACAGCCATTGGAAGATGGAACGATCGATATCACCAGAAATGGGATCTACCACAAGTTTCCGGCAGACTTTCAACTGATCGCAACCATGAATCCATGTCCTTGCGGTTATGGATTGGAAGATGGGATCTGCCGATGTACTTATCATGAAAAAAAGCGTTATCTAAAGAAATTGTCCGGTCCGATCTTAGACCGTTTTGACATGGTCCTATGTTTAAGTAAAAAAGAGGCTGATACACAGAAGATACAAAAAGAGAGTCAAGAAACATCCGATCAGATCAAAGAACGCATCGAAACAACCATCCAAAGAGAAAAAAAGTTATTAAAAAACTATCAATGCAGTGATACCAGCCATTTAAGCCACATACAGTTAAACAAGCTCCTTCATTTATCCAAAGAATGCAAAGAGATTTTAGATATCGCCTATCGATCTGGCAAGATCACAAGGCGAGGAATGGATAAGATTTTAAAAGTAGCATTGACGATCATGCTTATGGAAAATGAATCAGAGATCAAACCGATCCACCTGATGGAAGCCATGACCTTCAGAAATATAGGATTTATCAAAGAGGTGCTTGAATATGGAAGATAAATTATATTGGTACTGGCTATGCGGCAAAGTCCGATTGCCGATCAAGAAGCAAAAAGAATTGATGGATATCTTCATTCATCCAAAAGAACTCTATAAGATCAACCCAGCAATCTTAAAAGAACACATGACACAACTTGAATACGATCGTTTCGTTCATTCAAGAGATGAAACAGCGATCAAGAAAGGCTATGAAGCCTTGCATCGTGAAAATATTCGTTTTATCATTCAAAAAGAAGCTGCTTACCCGAATCGATTGAGGAAGATCTACGATGCTCCGTATGGGATTTTTCAAAAAGGTCAGCCATATGAAGAAAAAGAACTGTCAATAGCGATCGTTGGATCAAGATATCCGACAACTTATGGATTCGAAATCTCAAAAAAGTTCGCAAAAGAGCTGGCTCAGCAAGGCGTACAGATTGTAAGTGGACTCGCAAGGGGCGTAGATGGGACGGTTCACCGTGAAATAATCGACAAAAAAGGACAGGCTGTTGGGGTTTTAGGATGTGGGATCGATCTCATTTACCCAAAAGAAAATTTTCAGTTATTTTATGACATGTATGCGAATCAGACAGTTATTTCTGAGTACCCGCCAGGCAGTGAACCGCTCAAATGGCATTTTCCAGAAAGGAACCGCATCATTAGTGGATTAAGTGACGGAATCCTCGTCACAGAAGCCAGAGCAAGGAGCGGATCGCTGATCACGGCGGATTGCGGGCTTGATCAGAACAAAGAAGTGTTCGCAGTTCCCGGAATGATCACAGACAAACATTGCCAAGGGTGTCATGGATTGATCAAACAAGGTGCAAAATTAGTTGAAAATGTCGACGATATTTTAACAGAATTTTCAGAATTCACGGGATTTTCACGAAAATTTCCAAAGCATAGTGCAAAATCTCTTGCAAAGGCAGAAAAAAGGGTGTATGATATGTTGAGTTTGAAACCGAAATATATTGATGAGATCTTAAGTACATCCCAAGATTCTTATGAAGAAGTGATCCAAGCTTTATTTCAATTAGAAGCGAAAGGATATATCAAACAGATCCATCAGAACTTATATATCAAAAAAATGTAAACAAGGGGTAATACTATATGCCAAAATATCTAGTTATCGTCGAATCACCGGCGAAAGCCAAAACAATCAAAAAGTTCCTGGGCAGGAATTACGAAGTGATCGCGTCCAACGGGCATGTTCGCGATCTGCCAAAGAGTACCTTAGGAATAGATATCGAGAATGACTTTGAACCAAAGTACATTACGATTCGTGGGAAGGGTGAAGTATTAGCAGCTCTTCGTAAAGCGGTAAAAAAAGCAGACAAAGTATACCTCGCGACTGACCCGGACCGTGAAGGAGAAGCCATCTCATGGCATTTATATTACGCATTAAAACTGGAGAACAAAAACTACAGCCGAATCACATTTAATGAGATCACAAAAACAGCTGTCAAAGACTCCATCAAACACGCAAGAGACATCGATATGAATTTAGTCGATGCACAGCAGGCAAGACGTGTTCTGGACCGAATCGTAGGATACCAGATCAGTCCGATTCTCTGGGCAAAGATCAAACGAGGTTTAAGTGCTGGACGAGTTCAGTCCGTAGCTCTACGCCTGATCTGTGACAGGGAAGAAGAGATCAACCTGTTTATTCCACAGGAATACTGGTCCTTAGAAGCCTTATTAGATGTCAAAGGAAGCAAAAAGCCATTAGAAGCCAAACTGATCGGCAATAAAGAACAGAAGATCGAGATCCATAGTGAAGAAGAGATGAATGAGATCTTATCCTATTTAAAAGGAAAAGAATTCACCGTCGAAGGAGTGAAAGTCACAGAACGATTAAAGAAGAACCCACTTCCATTTACGACAAGTACTCTTCAGCAGGATGCATCCAGTAAGTTAAACTTCGCACCACAGAAAACAATGCGTATCGCACAGCAGTTATATGAAGGTGTCAATATCAAAGGACAGGGGACTGTCGGTCTGATCACATACTTACGTACAGACTCCACACGTATCTCTGTAGAAGCCGATGCAGCAGCGAAAGAATATATCAAGGAAGCTTATGGAGCCGAGTTCGTTGGAGCAGGAACTGTTGCCAAGAAAGACGACAAGAAAGTACAGGATGCACATGAAGCCATCCGACCAACCTACATGACAAACTCACCAGCAAGCATCAAAGATGAACTATCAAGAGATCAGTTCCGTTTATACCAGCTGATCTGGAACCGTTTCATGGCAAGCCGTATGGCACCAGCCAAATACGAGAATACATCCGTAAAGATCGCTGCCGGAGATTATCGTTTTAATGCATCCGCAAGCAAGATCGCCTTCGATGGATTCCTATCCGTATATAACATTAACAACGAGAAATCCGAAGGAAATGTAATGTTAAAATCCATCGATGAAGATACCAAACTTACATTGAATGATTTAGAACCAAAACAGCATTTTACACAGCCACCAGCTCATTATACAGAAGCATCTTTAGTTAAGACACTAGAAGAGTTTGGAATTGGACGTCCAAGTACTTACGCACCAACGATCTCAACGATCACAGCAAGACGTTATGTTGTCAAAGAAAAGAAGAACTTATATGTCACGGAGCTTGGAGAAGCAGTCAACAACATGATGAAGAAAGCATTTGCAAGTATCGTCGATGTGAACTTCACAGCGATGATGGAAGGTCTGCTTGATATGGTAGAAGAAGGTAAAGTCCATTGGAAATCTGTCATTGAAAACTTCTACCCAGACTTTGAGATCGCAGTGAAGAATGCAGAAAAAGAATTAGAGAAGATCAAGATCGAAGACGAAGTCACAGACGTTATCTGCGATGAATGTGGAAGAAATATGGTCGTGAAGTACGGACCATATGGGAAATTCCTTGCATGCCCTGGATTCCCAGAATGCAGAAATACAAAACCACATTTTGAAAAAGTCGGAATCCCATGCCCAATGTGCGGCGGAGAAGTTGTCTTAAAGAAAACGAAAAAAGGAAGAAAATATTACGGATGTGAAAATAATCCGGAATGTGAATTTATGTCATGGCAGAAACCATCCACAGTCAAATGTGAAAAATGCGGAAGCTATATGATCGAAAAAGGTAAGAAGCTTGTATGCTCTAGCAAGGAATGTGGATTCGTATGCAGCATGCCAGAAGATGCAAAAGAGAAAGAGACTTCTGGGGAGTCAGTGTCAAAATAAGGAGAAAAAATATAGATGAGTAGTATACAATTACTAGATAAAACAAGAAAGATCAATAAATTACTTCATAATAACAATTCACAGAAAGTTGTATTTAATGATATCTGTAAAGTTCTGACAGAAGTAATGAATTCAAACGTCCTTGTCATCAGTAAAAAAGGAAAGATCTTAGGTAAAAATGAAGCAGACCACATCGAAGTGCTTCATCAGCTGATCTCAGGAAATGTTAAAGATTATGTTGATTTTTCACTAAATGAAAGACTATTAACGATTCTTTCCACCAATGAAAATGTCAGCCTTTCCACACTGGGATTTGAGTCAGACGTTGATGATTACTATGCGATCATCGCACCGATCGATATCGCAGGAGAGAGATTCGGAACATTATTTATGTACCGCCAGAGAGAGAATTATTCCATTGATGATATTATCTTAGCGGAATATGGAACAACCGTTGTCGGACTTGAAATGTTAAGATCTGTAAGTGAAGAAGTGGAACAGGAACGAAGAAAGAAAGGAATCGTTGATTCCGCGATCAGTACGTTATCCTTCACAGAACACAAAGCAGTGATCCATATCTTAGAAGAATTAGAAGGCAATGAAGGAGTCTTAGTTGCAAGTAAGATCGCAGATAGATTCGGGATCACAAGATCTGTTGTCGTAAACGCACTAAGGAAACTAGAAAGTGCCGGAGTTGTTGAGACAAGATCCTCTGGTATGAAGGGAACATATATTAAAGTAGTGAATGACTTTATATTTGACGAGATCACAAAGCTTGATTAATTCTTTTAGAATTAAAGAAAAAGTTCTTGCAAAGAAGGGCAAGGTTTGATATACTGTCATAGGTAAAAATAAACACGCTATTGGAATTCTGGTAAGTGCCCAAGAGGTTTGTCAGAACGATGAAAATAGCGGAAGCAAAAACTAAAGGAGATTTAAAATGAGCGTTATTTCAATGAAACAGTTACTTGAAGCAGGTGTACATTTCGGACATCAGACAAGAAGATGGAACCCTAAAATGGCACCATACATCTACACAGAGCGTAATGGTATCCATATCATCGACTTACAGAAATCTGTAGGAATGGTTGACGATGCTTACAACGCAGTAAAAGATTGTGTAGCACAGGGTGGAAAGATTCTGTTCGTAGGAACAAAGAAACAGGCTCAGGATTCTATTCAGGCTGAAGCAGAACGTTGTGGAATGTTCTACGTAAACCAGAGATGGTTAGGTGGAATGATGACTAACTTCAAGACAATCGAATCTAGAATCGCTAGACTGAAAAAGATCAAAGAGATGGAAGAAGACGGAACATTTGACGTACTTCCAAAGAG
>ERZ857922.3602-NODE-3602-length-13084-cov-4.038376_pt1 | contig 13084 bp, 8 predicted proteins | sample MGYA00519579_ERZ857922 | MGnify/ENA primary metagenome ERZ857922 (study PRJEB31778, sample SAMEA3449375) | human gut metagenome | biome: human gut; feature: human-associated habitat; material: faeces | place: United Kingdom | collected 2010/2012 ... | reverse complement strand
AGCGGTGGGCGAGAGCAGCACGGAGGTTGCCGCCGAGGTCAAGAATTTCATATCCTTCCGCTTTATCTGTCTGATTGCGTAAAAGCGGCTGTATTCTTCCCGTTATACGATATTCAAGCCAGCCGTCGAAAACCTGTTTTGATTTCTCGTCAGCAAGCATCGAGTAAACTCTTTCAAGCTCGGCTCTGTGCTCCTCGGCATATTCTTTTGTGAATAAGCCCCCGCCTATTACCGGAACATCGGGAGCGTATAATTCGTGCCTGTCCGAAATGGCGATGATCCGCTGTATCACCTCGTCAATATGAGTGCCGAAAGCAACGAGTATGATACAGTCACCGAACTGCCGTTCAATATCGGACAGCTTTTTCACCTCAAAGCCCGCAAAGCTGTGACCTCTCACGAAGTCGTCGCTCGCCATGAATCCCGATATTTTTACATTCTTCAAGGAGCATACATCGAGTATTTTCTGTGCGCCGTCACCCATACCGTATATTATTATCGGCTTTGAGGTTTCAGCCAGATGATCCCACAGAGAAACTGCGCCTGTTATATCGTACATTTGAACATTCCTTTTCCGTGATTATTCGACCGTTACCGATTTTGCAAGGTTTCTCGGATGGTCAACATCAAAGTTTTTGAGCGCCGCAGTATAATATGCGATAAGCTGTAACGGTACTACAGCGACAAGCGGCATAAGAAGATCCCTTGCAAGAGGGAGCATAACGGGATAATCAACATCGTTCCCGTCAAACTTCATATCCTCACCGCATACCATTACGACAGTAGCGCCTCTTGTCTTTACTTCCTTTATATTGCTCATCGTTTTTTCGTAAAGATCGTGCTGTGTGGCAACTGCGATGACCGGCATACCGTCTTCGATAAGGGAGATAGTGCCGTGCTTCAGCTCGCCTGCGGCATAGCTTTCCGAGTGGATATAGGAAATTTCCTTAAGCTTAAGACTGCCCTCCATACTGAGCGCATAGTCAAGACCTCTGCCTATATACAGCAGGCTGTCTGCGCTTATCAGCTTGGACGCTACCTTCTGGTACTGTGTCTGATCGTCAACGCATTTCTGCACCTTTGAGGGAATCTGTGAAAGCTCCGATATAAGCTGTCTGCACTGTTCTTCGTCAATTGCATTTCTTGCATACGCAACACGGAAAGCAAGCAGATACATAAACGCCGCCTCTACCATATATGCCTTTGTGGAGCATACCGATATTTCAGGTCCCGCAAGGGTATACATTACCATCTTTGCTTCTCTTGCTATTGATGAGCCAACCACGTTTACTATCGCAAGCGTGTCTGCGCCTATTGAATTTGCCAGCTTCAGAGCGGCAAGCGTATCTGCGGTTTCGCCCGACTGCGAGATAATAACTACAAGATCGTCCGGTGCAAGCAGAGGATCACGGTAGCGGAATTCCGAAGCAATATCCACAACAACGGGAGTGCGTGCCAGCTTTTCTATAACGTATTTTCCTACCATGCCTGCGTGCATTGCAGAGCCGCAGCCTACTATATAGATATGGTGATAGCTCCTCAGCTTTTCATCGGTAAGACCGCATTCTGAAAAGTCGGGTAAGCCGTTCTTGATACGGGGATTTATCGTCTTTTTGAGTGCGTCGGGCTGTTCGCATATCTCCTTGAGCATAAAATGAGCATATCCGCCCTTTTCAGCCGCCGAAACATCCCAGGTAGCAACCTGTAATTCCTTTTCTATGACATTCTTGTGCATATCATAGAACGTAACGCCGTCGGCTGTTATATCTGCAACCTCTCCCGGCTCAAGCAGATAGTATTCTCTTGTGTATTCGATTATAGCGGTAACATCGGACGCAATAAACATTTCGCCCTTTCCCTTGCCGACTATCAGAGGACTTTCTTTTCTTGCCGCAAATATGCGGTTCTTATGCTCCCTGAACATTATGCCGAGCGAATATGCACCCTCTATATCGGCAATTGTCCTGATTATTGTATCTATAGGGTCGCCGTCATAGTTGTAGTCGAGCAGCTTTGCCACAGCCTCCGTGTCGGTCTGGCTCTCAAAGCCGTATCCCTTCGATATGAGAAATTCCTTCAGCTTGCGGTAGTTTTCGATTATACCGTTATGAACGATTGATACTCTGCCGTTTCCTATCGGGTGAGAGTTAATGTCGCTCGGCTCGCCGTGCGTTGCCCAGCGTGTATGACCTATACCTGCCGTAGCTGTGAAATGAGGCTCGTTTTCGAGCTTTTTGATAAGCCCTTCCTTGAGCTTGCCCTTTGCCTTGACGGTTTTTATTCTGTCGCCCTCAAACACGGCTATACCTGCCGAGTCATAACCCCTGTATTCCAGCTTCGTAAGTGAGTTTACAAGTATTGCGGTGCATTCTTTTGCGCCTACATATCCTACTATTCCACACATGATCTTGTTCCGCCTTTCTTTAATCGGATGAGCAGCCATACTGCTCTGTAATAGTAATAATCATATTCTGTTTGTTATTCATTAAGTACATTTATCTGTAAGCCGACAGTCTGTGTGACGGCTTATATAAAAACAGTATATCACATTAAGCTCCAAAAGGCAATATATTTTGTGTTGACTTGAGTTATCAACTGTGTTAAAATGGTGTTGTAAATCACATTTAATGTGATGAAATAATTTACGGAAAATACAGTTATCCGTCATTAAGGAGGAAAATTATGGAGTTAGGATCACAGAACGTGCAAGAGCTGACAGGCTACATTGAAGAAATGTTTTCGGAATATATGACATTTCCGACAATTTTATTCATAGTTGCCATTGTGGTGGCTTTATCATCAATAGCTTGCTTTATTCTTGCGCCGTTTTACATAAAAGGAAAGGCAAGAGGAGCAAAAACAGCCGCACAGGTGATTTCTGTCATTGATTTTATCATCGGCATATTACTCATTTTGGCATTCATTATCATTACATTGTTGTTTAATATGGCGTCGGACGGTTTCTTTGATTCGGCTGATGGATTTCTGAAAGCAGTGCTCGGATTTTTAATAGCTCCTACGAGATTCGGTATGTCGCCCTTGTCGGTTTTCGGCTCAGAGGTAGGTATCGGCACGCCTATATTGTTTTATGCCTTGTATTTTGTTACGGCAGGCTTGCTCGGACTGGCGGCATTTATCGTAAGCTGTATAGAAAGAGGAAAATTCAACGCCGCAAACGGTCTTATAAGAGGCGCAGCCGCACCTGCGGGAGCACCTCAGTATAACCCTTATCAGCCTTACGGTCAGCCTAATATTCCGCAGGGCTACCCTCAGCAGTACGGACAGAATATTCCGCAGGGTTATCCTCAGCAGTACGGACAGAATATTCCGCAGGGTTATCCTCAGCAGTATCAGCAGAATGTTCCGCAGGGTTATCCCCAGCAGTATCAGCAGAATGTTCCGCAGGGTTATCTCCAGCAGTATCAGCAGAATATTCCGCAGGGCTACCCCCAGCAGTATCAGCAGCCCGTTTTGCAGGAAGTGCCGCAGAATATACCGCAGGATAACGCACAGTATCAGCCTGTTTCACAGGATATACCGCAGGATAATGCACAGTATCAGCCTGTTTCACAGGAAGTGCCGCAGGATAATACGCAGTATCAGCCTGTTTCACAGGAAGTACCGCAGGACAACGCACAGTATCAGCCTGTTTCACAGGAAACTCCGCAGGATATACCGCAGGATATACCGCAGGCGGATACAAACACAGAAGTTCCTGTTCAGGCGGCTGTGGCGCAAGCGGCTCCCGTACAGCAGACTTCGCCGGCATTCTGTGGCAATTGTGGCACTCCGGTAACTCCGGGTGCGTCATTCTGCCGGAATTGCGGCAATAAACTCAATTGACAATCGTTTAACGGGCTGCTTCAGGCAGCCCGTTAACTTTTTACATTTCATCCGTAACGCCTATGATAATTTTTGTTGTTTTTAACAATAGAAAGATATGCGGCAATGTGCTACAATTACTATCGGTGATGTTATGAAAAAGAAAATCAGCGTCTGCGAAAATTCTATGGTGCTTGTATACATTCTTGCAATGTCCGGAGGATTTATGGACGCATACTCCTATATGTGCAGGGGAGAGGTATTCGCCAACGCCCAGACGGGAAATATTCTTCTTATGGCGGTGAATCTGGCAAAAGGCAATTTTGTTGTCGCACTCAGATATTTTGCTCCTGTAATGGCATTTATAGCAGGCGTTGTGCTTGCACAGACGGTTCATCATATCTTCAAGGGCAGAGCACTCCACAGACGGCAGATAGTTATTCTGTTCGAGGCGGCGGCACTCTTTGCGGCGGCATTTATACCGTATGAGCTTAATATCCTTTGCAACTGCATTATTTCTCTTGCCTGCGGCGCACAGGTAGAGGCATTCAGAAAGATAAGCATAAGAGGCGCATATCCGCAGAGCTACGCCTGTGCCACCACAATGTGTATAGGCAATATGAGAACAGCGGCTTCATCTATATGCGAATATGTCGCTCATAAAAACAGGGACGATTTGAGAAAAGGCTTGCTTCTTTTCAGCATAAACGCAATGTTCGCCATCGGCGCTATCGCAGGCGATCTGTGCGTGACAGCAATAAATCAGTGGGCTGTGATGATATGCGCCGTGTTTATGACTATGGCGTTCATAATTATCACAATGGAGGAAAAGGAAGAAGAAAAAGATGCCGTGTAAAACAGGCATATATAACTTAAGGCACCGCATAAGCGGTGCCTTCGTTGTTATTATTGACTTGTTTATCCTCAGTTCTTCTGCATTAAAGCTCTGTAAGGCTCAAGGAATGATTCTACTGTACCATAGTATGTATCACGAAGATTTGTGTAGGATTCGCCGAGCTTGAACGGTCCGCCGAGAACACAGCCCTTACCTTCGCTGTCGCCCTGCTGGAGCATATTTGTAAGGTCGGTTGAGAATCCGAAGCAATCATCAAAGAGGAATGTGAATTTGTCGCTCGTTGTGTCCTTCAGATCGGAATAGATCTGGTACAGATCTTCGGACATTGCCGAGTGCTTTTTTCTCTCTCTGCGTGCTGCACCACAGCTGGGGCATTTTTCTATAGTCTTGTCTGCAGTAGAAACGCCGCATTCGGGGCATTTGGGATAATAAAGATGCTCGGCCGTCATTTCAGCCTTTGACTTAGCAATCAGCTCAGGGTCGATTTCGTTAAGACGACAGATTTCCATATACTTGAGAGCAGCCTTTATGTTCTTTGCACCTGCGGGAACGAGATAACCGAATGTATCGGTGTTGGTGTAGTATTTATCAGCCTTGTCATCTCTGGGTATCGGAACGAATCTTATATCCTGATCTTTAGCTGCAGCCTGTGCCGTTGTCCAGCCCCAGTCAAGACCGAACTCTGCGAACAGCGTCTTTGTATCGGTAAGACAAGTGTCGGGATTTGAGTATTCGGAGTTTACCATACCCTGATTTGCAAGGTCGGCAAGGAAGTCCTGGCATCTCTGGACGTCAGCGTTCTTCATGTTGTTGATGATCTGCTTGTTCGGACCGTCAACATCTATAAGCGTTGTGCCTGTAGAAACTATGAATGGCATTGCAACGAAGCCTGTGGGCATTACACCGTAGTAATCATCGCCGATGTTGCACCATTCGGTCATTATATCCTTCCATGCCGTCCATGTCCACTTGCCTTCCTTATAAAGCTCCAGCGGGTCTGTTTTGATACCTTCATCGTCAAGAGCAGTCTGGTTGTATATAAGTACAACGCCGGGATTTACACGGTAGGGAAGATAATAGTGCTTTCCGCCGTAGTTGAAGTTTTCAATCATATCCTTCATACCCGACCATGTATCGCTGTCAAAGTCAACATAAGCATCAAGTGAAGTATAAAGGTTGTTTGCTACACCGTGAGGGTATGACTGCCACTCATAGCGTACCATATCGGGAGAGTCGGAAGAAGCAACAAGCTGTGCGAGCTTTGTAAAGTATTCCGTTGAGCTTGTCGAAATTGTCTCTACCTTATAACCTGCGTCGTTGAACTTGTCAACGATTTCCTTGTCGTCTGTGTTAAGATCATAGTAACCGAGCCACTTGAGTGTGTCACCGTTTGAGGGTGCTTCTACAATGTTGCCGCCGTTACTGCCGCCGTTTCCGTCAGTAGAAGAATTGTCACCGCTGTTGCTGTTTTCGGTCGTGCTTGAATTGCCCTGCGATGTGCCGGCATCGCTTGCAGAACCGCTTGTGGTCGTTGAGCCGTTGCAGGCTGAGAGCATTGATGTTGCCATAGCCGCTGTGATTGCACAAGCGAGAATTCTCTTTGAGAGTTTCATTTCAGTCCTCCTTAAAGTTACTCTTGCGTGTATACGTTTACACCAAGATGATTATAATTATATTATAACCGAAAAGTGAATAAATTTCAATTCACTATTTCCACAGTTTGTTAGTTTAAATTTCAGCTATTTTGCACAAAAGTGCAGAGCATAATATGTGAAAATTTAATCAAATATATGTAAATTTAAGTCATAACATTAAGGAAATTTAAGTAAACAGCTTCGTGCGGCAAATCGCATCCGCCGTAAACGGCTCTGTATTGCCAAAAATCCGTATCCTACGGTTTGCTATGTCCGTACTGCCTACAGCGAGAAGCCGTCTGCGGCATTACCTCACATCACAGCTTGAAAAAAGCACAGAATATCACGTTATTTGTTAAGATAAGACGATAATTCCTTTGTCAAGGCACGCTTTGAGCAGCAACCGTTTTGTTTCGCCGTTGCTTTCAAAATAAACCGTGCCGATTCCAGCTTTGTCGATATTCTTTATCACACCATTGCCGAAAGAGCTGTGATATATCCTGTCGCCCGCCTTGAGCTTTATATTCTCTGTCTTTTTCGGTATCGGCTTTTCGTTGGTAACATTGAGCTTTTCAAGCTCCTCACTCTTTATATATGTTACCGTGCGGTCACGGTCCGTTAGCATTTCGGCAAGCGTTTTAAGCTCTGTTTTACCGCTTGTGTAGCGTATGCACAGCTTTTCCGCACAGCAGGCGATGATAATGCCTCTGCCGTTTTTGCTGTCGCAGTAAACACGTCCGAGCATATCTCTTGCAAACAGAGAAAAGAATATATCGTTGCTGTCCGTGTATTCTATCGGCAGATTTTTATCTGTCTCGTCAAGAAATTCCGAGCTTTCGCCCTTGCACGAAAACAGATACAGCTCTTTTCTGGCTCTTGTCACAGCAACATAGAACAGTCTCCGCTCCTCCTCGTACTGCTTTATATCCTCCTTATCGTTCAGCTTGTCCTTAGTGATGCACGGCAGTACATTGTCTATTACATCGAGCAGATAAACGCAGTCGTACTCAAGTCCCTTGCTTGAATGCACGGTAGACAGCGTGAATTTGCTGTCAGGATCGTCCTTATGCTCCGCCATAATCCCGCTCAGCTCAGAAAGCCTGTCTATAAGCTCCGCACTGCTGTTTACGTTTCTCGCAAGCATACGGAGAATATCATATTTGTTTTCGTCAAGCCCGTTCTTGTGGGCATAATCCGCATACTGCATCCCGTGCAGGATAATGCTCAGCACTTCAGTGGCACTGCTGTTTTGCGCCTGCTGCATCAGCTGAGCCGTCTGTTTTATATTCCGCTTTGAATTTACGCTGATTTGCGTACCTGTATCAATGCCGAGCAGTGCGTCGGTTATTGGGATATGCCTCTGAGAGCTTATTTTGCAAGCCGCCTCTGCGGTCTGCTTTGTTATATAAAGCCCTATTTTATAGTATATCGCCATAAAGCTGTCAATGTCATACGGGTTATTGATGAATCTTATTATTTCCGTGATGTCAAGCACAGGCCTGCTTGTGAAAAAGGTCTTTTCGCCGCCCTTCAGCCTGTATGGAATATTGTTCCTTTCAAGCATATCGACAAGAACAACCGCACTGTCGTTGTTTCTGAAAAGCGCCGCTGTCTGCTGTTCGTTTCTTGCGGCGATACCGCACAGGAAGTCATATTGAACGTTTCTGCGTTCACAGCGTACAATGCGGACGGGGATACCTGATTTGTTCACAGCACGGATAGTCTTTTCACGTCTGAAACGATTGCACTTTACGAATGAATCCGCCACCCCGATAATTTCCGGAGTAGAGCGGAAATTCTGCTCCATGAACAGTATCTGTGCGTTTTTATATGTCTTTTCAAAGTCGGTAAGCGCCTCAGGGTACGCTCCCCTGAAAGCGTAGATGCTCTGATCCTCATCGCCCACCATAAATATATTACCGCTTTTTACGGCAAGCAGGCGAATTATCTCGTGCTGTATCTTAGAGGTATCCTGCGCCTCGTCAACGCAGATGTAGCGGAATCTTCCGTGAAAGTATGCAAGTATATCGGGATATTTACGGAGTATGTCAAGAGCCGTCACCATCTGATCGTCATAGTCCATAAGCAAGCGTGACGACAGCGCAAGGTTGTACTCCCTGTATATTCTGAGCGTGTCATAGCCACTGCCCGAAAGCGCCTCTATCTCCTCGTCTGACAGCATCATATTCTTTGTAAATGTTATCATAGCGCCGATGTCATTTATGGTAGCAGTATCCGCAAATTCACCTGTGACAAGGCGATAAACCTCGCTTATCAGCCGTTTGCGGTCGCCCTCCCTGCTCATAAGATGCGGTACGTTTTCATCCGTGTATATCGTGGAGAAATACTCGATGATCTTGGCGGACAGACCGTTTATTGTTCTTATTTCAAGACCTGCGCCGCATTCGCTTCCGAAACGGTCGGCAAACCTCTTTTTCAGTTCAAGCGTAGCGGCTCTGGTATAGGTCACCGCCAGTATCTCAGAGGGGCTGATGCCACAGCAATTTATCATATATCCCAGCCTTGTTATAAGCACGGTCGTCTTTCCGCTGCCGGGTACGGCAAGCAGTAAAACCGCTCCCTGTACAGCCTTGACAGCGGTATTCTGCTGTTCGCTCATTTCAGCCATAAAGCGTTTTTCAAATTCGTTTTCGGTCATAGAAAGCCCTCCGTTTATACGGTTATTTTATCATAAATGATCTCCCTGTGCAACAATATAACGAGTGTCCGGGAACGAAAAATATGAAAATTTGCGAAAAAAGGCTTTTCATAAAGCGGATTTTGTGGTATGATAAATATATATGTACATTTTGAGGTGAGAAGATGAACGCACAGGAATTATCCGTCCTTATAAAACAGGCGCAGACAGGCGATACGGAAGGTTACGCACAGCTTTACAGAGCCGTGTACAGACCTGTATATAAAATAGCGAGAATGGCAATGAAAAGCGAGGATGCCGCTGTAGAGGCGGTACGCCTGACAGTGCTTGACAGCTTTGCGGCACTGCCTGCGGCAAGGCTTACTTCATCGCCGCAGTTCATAGAATGGCTCGTAAAAATACTCTGCACTAAGATAAGACACATCAACAAAACAGGCGGCGAGCTATGCACAAAGACAGATAGCGGCTCGGAGATAAGAAATGCGCTCAACGATCTGCCCGACATAGAGCGCCTTGTACTCAGCGTCAGCACAGTGTGCGGATGCAGTGCGGAGAAAACCGCCAAGCTGTGCGGTTATACCGAAGAAACGGTAGGAGTCTGCCTTACCAATGCAGAGGTAACATTGAAAGCACAACTGCTTTCAGAATCGAATATCTGACGGAGGAAGAAAATAGATGGTTAGTCTGGAACAAAAGATAAAAGAATACGTTTCTTCCGTAGAGATACCCGACAGAGTAAAACCGGAAGAAATAAGGAGATTGCTCGAGGATAACGGAGATATGACCGCAGGCGTATTTCTGCGTAAGCTCAAGGAGCTTAAAATAAGCGGTTCGGATTTTCTTGAGCTTTTAGGAAACAGCAAAATCGGTAATATGGAGTTCAGAAGAATAGAGGAAAACCCTCATCTGAAGTTCGATGAGCTTTTGCAGATACTGGATAATTCCGTTCTGAGCGGCGATGATTACCGTATGATAATTGCGGTTGCCACTCAGCGCAAGGAGCTTGCAGAGCAGAGAAAGCGCCGTGAAGAAGAAACGCTTCGCCGTATGACTGAGGAACTTAGCGCAAAAAAGAACGTTCATAAAGAAGAAGAAACAGGAACAAGGCAGGAAGATACAGCCGATATATCCGAAAACACATCCGAAACCGATGCACAGGAAGCACCCGACAGTGAGAAGCTTTCTGCGGCTGAGGCACTTATTCTTCGTATGCAGAAAGAAATTGACAGCGAAGAAAATGTCGAAACTGTAGAAAATACATCGAATTATACAGATAGTAATACAGATTTGCCCGAATCCGAGCGGAAAAACGTTGAGGAAGCTCCTGCCGCAGAAGCCGGAGAAGATAATGCGGAAAATGAAAGCATTGCTACGCAGGAAGAAAGCACCCCGACCGATAACTCCGACAGCGACAGCAAAAGCGTTACTATGGAGTTCTGCATACCGGCACCGCCTGTCGCAGAAGCTAATCCTGCAGGCGAGGAAGCGGAAGATTTTAACGGCATAATATCCGATGATGAAAAGATAGGCAGTAACGCAAGGGAGATAGGCAGTGCCATAGGCGAGCTTATGGACAGCAATGCGGATTATGACGTATCCGACGATAAGGATGATTGCGTTGTCATAAAGCGCAGAAAGGGCTGTCTTATCACGTCGTTTATAGGTGCGGCAGTGCTTGTCGCAGGAGGAATTACACTGAATCAGCTCAGAGCCTGCGGAATAATTCCCGACCTTACATATGATATTCCCGGAAAGGTCGAGCAGAACATAGACAGCTATGAAACGCTTCTGAATGAAGCCACAGCCGCACGGGACAAGATAAGCTATCAGCTTCCGGACACCTTTGTGACGGTCGAAAAGAAGCCGGCCGCTCTGCCGAAAAACGTGTACGGCGATAATCTGGTCGCAACGGTAAAAGATACAGAGATATGCGGCGCTAAGGAAAAGGATGGCAAGCTCAGCGATAATTTCAGCTTTGAAACAGATCTTACCGATGCAGGAATAGTGAAGTGCGGAGAGTATTTTGCGGTTGTCGGCAGTAAGGACAACGCAACGGTTATCCGCACCTATGACGAAAGCGGAATGCTAAGCGGAAAAGCGGCCGATGAATATATACTTTCGGGAGAACTTATCGATTTATATACAAACGGTAATAAAGTTTACGCCGTAACGAAAGACAGCTTTGATATTGATAAAGCCGAATCGGAGAAACCGGAAACGTTTGTTCCTGCATACACGCATAAAGGAACAACGCAGACTGTTGAATTTAAAAATATGCTGATACCGTCTTATGTATGCGGACTTAACTATTATACTGCAACAATGATAGCTCCTGCAGGAGATAATGAGGTTATGACGAAAAGCGTCATAGTCGGTGACATCGGCGGATGTTCGGTTAACTCAGACGGAATGTATGCGACCGACACGAGCAGGATAAACAATAAATATTACACACAGATTGCCTATGTAATGTTTGACGATCTGATGAGCAGTATGATAACCGGAGTATCCGATGTTGCTATTAATCCCGGTCTGGTTATTGCGATGGATGATAACTTTGCGGCTTTCGGAGAAATATATACCGGTGATGAACGTCATAATGTCATTATCACAACGAGCAAAACGCTCGGTAATATAAATTTCTGTGAAGGCATCGCAGACGGACAGCGAATATCTTCGATAAGCGGTACGGGAAAAACCGTTACCGTAACATCATACGGCGATGAACCTATGCAGTACAGCGTGAATGCCGACAACGGCGAACAGGCGGAAAACACAGAAAACACCAACAGCGTGAAGCTGAGCGACAATGTGACAGCGCAGGTCACCGTAAAGGCTGACAAGGGCGGAAACAGACAGGGCATACTGCTTGCCGTAGGCGGTGACAAGAAAGCGGAGGTCACCATCACCGCAGAAAGCAATACTCCGGGCGATTGGAACAGCTATCTTACAAGCCCCGTGTGCGATGATATTTCACAGCTTGCCTATTATGAAAAGGACGGAAAGATAACGATTGGAATACCCGTTATGTACTTTGACGGAATATCGCAGGTCAGCGTTTGCAAGTTCTACAGCTATGCCGACGGAAAGCTGTCCGAGCTTGGAAACATAACGCTGTATGACGAAAAGTACACCACGCTTTACTGCGATATAATCGGCGGCGACAAGCCGTATATACTTACGATGTGGGATAACCGTGTGATTACGGCAAGCATTGATAAGATAAAGGTAATATCGGATACCGTTTTCAAGACGGTTGAAAAGAAGGATACCGCAACCGACAGCAAAACAGACAGCAAGTCCGAAAGCGATAACGATAGCAAAACGGACAGCAAGCCCGAAAGCAATACCGAAAGCAAAACAGACAGCAAGCCCGAAAGTACTGCTGACAGCAAGAGCGAATAAGGCGGTAATATTATGCACGAAAGGCTTCTGACAGCGGCGATAGAATATGACAAGGGCGACCCTAAAAGGATACAGCACTTTATAAAAGTACACAGCTTCGCAAGGCTTATCGGTAAGCAGGAGAAACTGTCGGACGAAATGATGAAAGCTCTTGAAACGGCGGCGATACTTCACGATATAGGCATTCACGAGGGCGAACGGCTTTACGGCAGAAATGACGGCGAGATACAGCAAAAGCTCGGTCCGGGTATCGCAAAGGAAATTCTTGTGTCGGTCGGCGGATATGAGGATGTCGCAGAGCGTGTGATGCATCTTATCGCCCGCCACCACACATATACGGATATTGACGGCAAAGACCTGCAGATACTCATCGAGGCAGATTTCATAGTAAATCTGTACGAGGATAGCGCAAGCAAAAATGCGGTCAGAAATGCGTATGAGAAAATATTTGTCACCGAAAGCGGAAAAAAGATACTGAAAGACAGCTTTGGGATATAAAACGGCGTTCTTATCGGCAGACACTGCAAAATACAGGCTTAAACATAACAAAAAGGCTGATGATAAAAGGATTATTATTAAAGCCACGAAGTGAAATATATCGCCAACACCGCCGAAAACATTTTCAGCGTCGACAGGGCATTAATAATTTCGTGACCTTATCAATGCAACTGCACTGACATTGACCCTTCAAAAAACCACACTATCCCT
>ERZ857922.3593-NODE-3593-length-13105-cov-4.977778_pt1 | contig 13105 bp, 15 predicted proteins | sample MGYA00519579_ERZ857922 | MGnify/ENA primary metagenome ERZ857922 (study PRJEB31778, sample SAMEA3449375) | human gut metagenome | biome: human gut; feature: human-associated habitat; material: faeces | place: United Kingdom | collected 2010/2012 ... | reverse complement strand
CCCGGGGTATCGAACCAGATCAGGCAGATGTCGCCGTATTTTGTCATGATCTCCTTCACCTGCGGCTTGATCTTCTCGTTAAAGCAGATGGAGTAGTCTTTGTTGTCTGCACCGGGGAAATCCCAGTTGTTATACCACGCCGTGCCGGCGCAGCCGGTGGTTTTGTCGTAGCCGCCGCCGTGCGGGTGGTGCCAGTCAAGCTCCTGCGAATAGTAAAGCCCCAGCTTTAAACCGTGCTTGTAGCAGGCTTCCGCCAACTCTGCGATGAGGTCTCTTCCAAATGGCGTTGCTTTTTTGATGTTGTATGCATCGCAGTCGGAATCAAACAGCGCAAAACCCTCGTGGTGCTTAGAGGTAACCACAAAGTAGGTCATGCCGCATTCTTTTGCAAGCTTTACCCACTCCTCCGCATTAAAATAAACAGGGTTAAACGCACCCGCAAGCTGTTCCATTTCGCGGTTCGGGATGGCAAAGGCGGACTGGATCCATTCACCGTAGTCGTAGGGCGTACGGCGCCCTCTGTACTCACCGGCGAGCATGGAATAGAGTCCGAAGTGGACCATCATGCCGTATTTCGCTTCGCGAAACCATTCGATATTGTTCATGCCTTTTCTGCACGGCTGCCGACGAAAAAAATGCGCAGCCGTGCTTCCTCCTTTGAGAATTTTTTGTGTGTCTTATTATAGCATACGGAACCGAATTTGTCTTGCAGTTTCTTTTGTACACGAGTGAAAAAAGCCATGCAGCGTGCTATACTGAAAATAAAGACAAATCAAAGCGGAAAAACCGGAGGCATAGTATGGCGGAATATTTAGATATTGTAGATGAGAACGGGATTCCCACAGGCGAAACGGTAGAGCGCGAAACGGCGCACGCAAAGGGCTTTCGGCACCGCACCCGCGCTTGACGCATAAGCACTTGCGAGCCTGCTTGCCGGCAAACCGTCAACCACAGCAAAAAAGCCGAAAACCCTTCGGTTTTCGTTGATAAGGCAGTAAATCAAATTATCACCGCAGCTGAATCGGCAATGGGAGAAAAACTGAGTTGCAAAGCCACGGACTGAAAACGAATTGTTAAAAGGACTTAGCAGTCAGGCGTAGCAATGGCAAGGGAAATCACCGAGATCAGTCTATCACAGACTTTTCTCGGTGATTTTCTTATATCCGTACATTCGATTTACGCCAATTCTCCTGCTACAATAATTGCAGAAAATCAAAGGAGGAGCAGCGTATGAAGCAGAAATACTATGTGGAACTGAACCGGCAGGAATGGCGGCTTATCATTGAGGGGCTGAACCGGTTCCGCAACAAGTTGATTGCGGCGGGACGGTACACAGAAGCCGTAGATGAGATATTAATCAAAGTCGCCAAGGCAAAGCCGCAGAAGTCAATGTTGTGGGGATGGAGGCGCTAATGATGGAAAAGTACATTACCGATGAACGCACAGGGCTGAAATATGAATTGGTCGGTGACTATTATCTGGTTGTCGGAGATGATGAGCCGGAGGAAGATCAGCCAATCGGGGTATGGGGACAACGACATTTACGCCATTTGAAACGCCACCACAAGGTAATCTATGCAAATTTGCTGACAAGCGGCAAGCTACCCGAATATCTTGCGGATATGCAGGATTGGCTGGACCTCGGGCCGGGCCACCGCATGAACGTCCCCGGTACCAGCTGCGGCAACTGGAAGTGGCGTATGCTGCCCGGGGAGGCGAGCCACAGCCTTGCCAGCAGCATCCACGAGATGACCCGCATCTATGGCCGCCTTTGATAAAGCCCATAAGGCTCATAAAGCATTAAGCAGCCAACGCCATAGGCGTTGGCTGCTTTTTCAGCAGGGGATACAGAGGTACAGATATTTCAGCTTTGTTTTGCCGGGTATCAGGTGCGCTGCACCTGGCCATCGACCTCCGGGTAGGGCAGCTATCTGCAGCGGTGGCCCTTCATGGGTTATAAACAAAAAATTAAATAATGAATCATAGCGGCATCGCGTGGGACGACGCAGCTTGCCATTGTCTACAGGGGCTGTTCTGCACCTCCTATTGAGGAGAATACTATGCCGCTGCACATCGGACGACGAGAAAAGCTCCATTTTTTTCACAAACAGGGTAAGCGCGCTCTCTGAGTCAGCCAAGGTTTCGGCTCTGGCATTATCAGCGTGGCAAATTTTACGTACCATATACCGGAATACCCTTCCGATCATGTCGGTGAAGGTAAGCTCCTCCCCGGCGTCCAGCTGATCGATAAAATCGAAATTGCCATCCTCACTGCGTCCTCCCACGATCAGTGTACCGTCATACACGCTGCCCATAAACCTGGCTGGACGAAAGCTCTGCTCGGAGCTGTCCCATTCTGCGCTTACTGGCAGCTTAATGCCTCGGCCCGGGAGCTCCAGCAGGCCGATTACATCAATTCCGTCGATCTCCACGGCAGCCATGGCGCTGTCAGCGCGATTTTCGATAACACCCGCTGATCGCTCCGGCAGAGCTGCTTCGATTTTTTCAATCAGAGAGGGAATGTCAGCTGCCCTTTGCTTATCCTGCGCCTGTCGCACGACGAATAATATCGCCGCAGCGCCCAGCAGCAAAACGCCCAGCGTAACAAGTAGGATGGAAAGCCCTTTACTTCGCACGGGACTTCTTCCTCAACACGATGCCCACCACCAGCAGCGCCAGCCCGGACGCAGCCATCAAGAGCACATACAGGGTCATATTTGTTGTGTCGCCGGTCTGCGGATGATTTCCTGCAGGCGTCTCCGGCTTGGTGTTGGTAATGCTGAAGATATCGCCGCTGCGCTGAATGCCCACCGTATAACCCTCTGGCACATTCACTTCGTTCACGGTCCATACGCTGCCATCATCAACAGCCTTCCATGTGTACATCCAGTTGTTTTCAGCGCTGAGAGTCACGGACTGCTGCAGCTGTCCGTCCCTGCGAACCTCCACAGAGACGCTGACCGGGCGATCCTGGCCGCCGTCCCTCCAGGCCTTCACCGCTTTATAGGTGACCTCGCCCTTGGCTGGTGTGTGTACACTCATTTTTGGCCTTGCGGAGACGGAATACACCCACTGCCCCTCACTGTCCACCCCTGGCACGGCCGCCAGGAAGGATTCAAACACATAGTATTTGCCATCCTGCTCTGTGCGCACGGAGGAATCCAGGTATATGCCCGCAGTAAGATTATCAAAGACGACCTTGCCCCTCGCATCGGTTTTGGCAGTTTGGTCAGCCGCGATGCCATCGGCGAGAATATAGGAGTTCAGAGTGCAATCACTGCGCAGCTGCACCTTTTCACTGGCCTCCGTGGTGGAGGCGGCGTGGGCGGTCACTGCTCCCGACAGGAGCAGTGCAGCAATCAGTATAAAATTTGCGATCCGGTAGCTTATTCTTTTCATATCAGTTCTCCCTCGTCATTGATGGGAAGCTTCCGCTTCGCAGGCTTAAAGCAGACGTACAGAATGAGCAGCAGGATGATGGGCATTGCCACCACCGGTGTAACGATCAGCCGATCGATGATAAATGCATCCGATATAGCCCCAAAGGAGCGCATATCCTCAGATTCGATCCTGTGGCCGCGCACCAGCAGCCGATGGGAATTGATGCCATAGGGCGTGCAGGTGACCAGGGTGCAGAGTTCCTTCTCCTCGTCGATGAGCAGGTCGCTCACATCGTCCGGCAGGACGGTTTTAATTTGATCCACCTCATAAATAAAGGTCTTGTCCAGCACCGTGATCCGGAAGGTGTCGCCCACCTCCAGTTTGTCCAGATCCGAGAACAGCTTTGCGCTGGGCAGGCCCCGGTGTGCCGAGATAGCCGCATGGGTACCCTTTCCTGCAATAGGAAAGCTGCTGCCTTGAATGTGTCCGCAGGCATGGTTCAGCATAGAGGGGTCCGTGCCGTGATAGATGGGCAGCTTCACCTGAATCTTGTCGATATCTATATAGCCGATGACGCCATCGCCGACGGCATTGAGGCAATCATCGTATCCGCTGATCTGCTGGTATTCCGTCAGCGGGAATGACAGCGCCTTCAGCTCACTATTGTATTCCTCCGCCCGCTCAAAATAGGCGGTATTGTCCTTAGGCGACAGACTCTTGACAATGGTGTCATAGTCCACGATGGCCCTGGATTGTGTGATGGAGTTCCAGTAGCTGCTGACGGACGGATACAGCAGGAGAGAGAGGCCCGCCAGGAAAACGCCCAGCAGTATTAAGGTGATTACTTTTCGCTTTCTCACGGGTTTATCTCCTGTTGCGTTCCAGGGCGCACGAAGCCGAACACACGGCTGTCCGGCCGCCTGCAATAGGCGGTGTCGGGTGTATTCGGATGCGTCCGCCTTGGAAAGGATATGCCATCGGGAGGGCGGAGGCGAACCTCCGCCTCCCATGGCGGTGCAGTGTGTCAGGGATGCAGGATCAGAAGAATTCCTTGCTCATTCTCTTGTTGGTCACCAGGAATACGCCTGCGCAGATGACAGCCAGAGCGCCCAGGGCCACAAAGATCACGGTGCCGATGCCGCCGGTTTCGGGCAGCATGGTGCCGGTGGAGTTGGCAACGCCCGTAGTCAGGGAATGGTCAGCTCCGGGAGCGGAGGCAGCGCCGTCGATGGTCGCAGAGCCATTCTTGTCCAGCACGATGGTGATGTCCTTGGTAAGCTGGTTGTAGCCGGCGGGGGCGGCGGTCTCCTCCAGGTAGTAAGTACCGGCCTGCAGACCGTCAAAGCGCGCAGCGCCGTTATCGTCGGTGATGACCTCAGTGGCAGCGCTCTTGTCATCGACCCAAGTGACGGCCTTGGTAGTGGCGTCATACTTATAGTACTTGCCCTCAGCGTTCTTCAGCACGAACTTGGCGCCCCCCAGCTTGGTGCTCTCGCTGCCGGCGGCGTACTTGTTGATGACGATATTGAAGGAGAACACTTCCACTTCCACGCTGGATTCCTTAAAAGAGTCTTTGTTAGCGGGGTCGTTGCTGTACTTGAGCGTAGCGGTGTTGGTTTCCTTATCGCTCTGGATGGCTTTCTCGTTGACGGTGGCAGTGTAGGTGATGACTACAGGTTTGTCGATCTGACCCTGATAGTCCATCATATTGACGCTGGCCACAAAGCCGTTCCCATTTTTGGTGATAGCCGCAGCGGTAGTCACATCCTCGTCGCCGATGGTGACCTTGACGTCCTTGTTGAAGGTCAGCCCCTCGGTCATGGTATCTGTCACCTGATAGGTAAACTCGTCGTAGCCCTTGGTGGAGGGGACCTTGCCGGTGATGGTGTAGGTGAGCTTTTGACCGATTTCCACAGTGCGGTCGGCGTCATCCACAGACTTTTCGATCTGCGGCGCTTCGTTCTTGTCGCGAATCTCAATATCCTTGGCAGTAGCCAGCTCGCAGACCGTGCCGCTGGTGCCGGATACAAAGTAATAGCCCGGGGTAAGGCCGGAGGCCTTCATGGTGTCACCATCCTTGGTAAAGGCGGTGCCGGTGCCGAGAGAACCCACATTCGTTTTCAGATACTGGGCAAAGGAGGCGGCGGAGAAGCTGTCGCCGGTGCTCACATTATACTTGTTCGTGTTAGCAACGGCTGTTAGGGTGAGGTCGTTGGCGGCCTCATCGGCGTATGCCTTGACGGTAGTAAAGGCGGCGCCGTTATCGCTGATGGTGTAGGAGTAGTTGTCGCCAGAGTAGGTCACGTCAAAGATCTTGTAGGCGGTGTAGGTGTGATCCCCCTGGGGATTGGTAATGGTGATGCTGCCGGTGTCTGCTGCAAAGGCGGGCACAGCCAGAGCCAGCGTCATGGCCAGGGCCAGCAAAACCCTGAAAAGCTTTCTCATCGTTTTCATCGTGCGTATCCTTTCTGATTTGAAGTAGTTTAATGGAAACGGACAGTTCCTGCGGCGCGGGTAGAGGTATATTTTGCGTGGGCAGGAGAGGAAACAAAAGCGTTAATCAGCCTCCTTTCCGTACTTGCGCCTCAGAAGACATCCTGCAATTACGGCAGTGAACATCAGACCGATTCCGGCAAACAGAAAGATTCCCTGTCCGATGCCGCCGGTTTCCGGCAGTGCAACGCTGGATGTATTGTAGATATCCACGGCCGTGTCATTGCTCATAGTAAAGGTATAGCTGCTGCTCCCGGCGAGGACGGTGCCGGTGCTGGGATCCTTCATAGTAACGGTGTAGCCGTCTGTGGTGGTTTCCGTCACGGTGACCTGAGCACCCCCGGGGATGCCCGTAATGGTGGTCGACTGGCCGTTTTCCAGAGTAACGGTTTCTGTCTGCGGCTTGCCGCCGGCATCCGTATAGGAAACGGTAAAGGTAAAGCTGCCTGTGGTGTCGGGAGCGTTCACGATTTTCGTTAGCTTCAGGGCTCGCCCGGTATCCGCATAGGTGTTGGTGAAGGTAAAGCCCGCGACTGTGGTGCTCTGCAGCAGCACAGCGGCGTTCGTATCCGTCGCAGTCAGGTTAAACCCATCCAGCTCTGCGCCGCTCTCTTCAATCCTGTAGTAATAACCGGGCGCCTGATCCTTCATGGAGATACGGGCGGACAGTGTCCAGGAGCCATCGCCGTTGGGCGTCCAGCTGCCCAAATTTGTGGCGGTGTACGTCATGACGGTTTCGGGATTGGTAAAGCTGCTGTTATTGGACTTTTGAACCGTAAAGGTCAGCTTTCCGGATAGCAGCTGCAGGTCACCCTCCGTCAGGGGACCCACCACATGCTTTGTCAGCGTGAAATAGGGCTTTTCTGAGGAAGCCGGCGGGATCTGCTGGCTGAACCACACGTTGTCAATGTGGTTGCCGATGTAGTTTTCGTTATTGTATGTGCTTACAGCCATGAAGAAGAATCGGGTCTCATACTGCCCTTCCGGGATGGTGTACTGTCCGGAATGGGTGGTCCACACGCCTTGTGGGGCGGATAGATTACTTGCAACCGTGGCGCCATAACTGCTCGGATTATTCAGCACCTGCCGCAGCTGATCCTGCGTGGTAATGTCCTTTGCGCTGCTTTCCGGCATCATGACCACGGCCATGGTATCCGTTCCGTTCCGGCCGCTGTGGTCCACGGACCAATACATGGTGGTTCCCGGGATGGTAGCTATGGTTTGGTACAGTGCGCCCGCGGCGCCGGCGTTGATCTCGGCATACTGCTTTCCGTTCGTTGGGGTGTCCTGTTTGTGATAATGGGCTGCATCTTTCTTGTGAGCAAGGGTGCCTGTATCAATGATCTCAATGTAGTGTTTACCGTCACTTTTCTGCGTCGAACCATTCGGGTATGTAGGCTGACCGCCTTCCTCATTTGACGCGGTGGTTTTCCAAAACAGGCCTGCAGTCTCCTCGGGCACAAATTCCTGGAAGTGGCATTCGGTCAGATCCGGTGCCTCAAAGCTGCCGTTCAGAACGGAGGCCTGATAGGTGGTGTTGGTGAGCTCAGCCGACACGCTGTCATATACGGTGCCGTCCACCATCAGTACGGCCTTGTATGTCACGGAGGGCAGCGTGTCGCTGACAGTTCCGCCGTCCAGGGCCAGGAACAGCTTTTCGCCATGGTCCCCACTGATGTTAGACACGGTGTTGCCGCCAGCAGTAAAGCTTTTCGCCGTTACGGCCGTATAGGTCTTTCCGTCGTCGGTGCTCTTATACCACTGATACTGGACGTTTTTTCCCTACAACGCCGCAGCGCCGCCGGTGACGGCTGCCACATAGCAGCCGGAATCGGAAACATTGTCATTGATGGTAAGGGTCACATCTGTGATAGGGCCGCTGGCGGCAGGCGCCTGGGCCGGGGTGCTGTTGACCGCCGCGTCGTCCTCGGGCGTATCGCCGTTTGACGCCTCGCCCTCCGGATTCATAAAGCATGCTTCCGTATGCTTATGCTCCTCCATGGTACACACCAGGCCCTGGGGCGCGGTGGCGGGAACGGATATGACGCAATCCGCCGTGTGCTGGTGTACGATCCCCGTAACCAGACCGCAGATCAGGGTGTCACTGTCATAGCATGCGTCTGTGTGGACGTGCTCGTCCTGCTCGGCCAGCGCACACAGCAACTCACCGCTATCATCAAAACAGAAGCTGTCGTGCTTGTGGATGATGTACTCGCCCTGGCCCAGATCGGCCCCGGCGGTGCATTGGATCTCCTTGTGAGCCGGCGTACCGGGAAGCTCGTAGCAATCGTCCGTGTGGACGTGCTCGGCAATGCCGCAGTAGGTATCCGGCGTGGATTCCATGGTGATAGCCGGCAGAATGAGCGCATACGTCGTCACAAAGACCACAAGGCATATGGGCACAGATAAAATCTTGTACCAAGTGCGCTTCCGGCGGTGCTTCTTGTTCAGCTCTTCAGCCTGCGAATGAATGTCCATGTTCATGCAAATTTCTCCCCGTATTTCCAGGCGATGTTAGTCCGCGGAACCGATCCGCTTGATCGGCCACACTCTGAAAATGATTTTGCCTATGATTTCTTCTTTTTCCACGCAGCCCACCAGAGACGACCGGGAGTCCACGCTGCTTTCCCGGTGGTCGCCCAGGACGAAAAAGGAATTCTGAGGTACGGTGTACGGATATTCAATGTCGGCGTTGCCATAGGATTTTTCGGTTAGGTACGGCTCATCCAGCAGGGTATTGTTCACATATACGTCGCCGCTGTCGGCGATGACAACGCTGTCGCCGGGGCAGCCGATAATGCGCTTGACAAGAACGCGGTTGTTATAGTAAAAGGCGATTATGTCACCGGTTTTGAACTGTGGGGACTTCACCGACACCACGATATCCCCCTCCTGCAGGTTCGGATTCATGGAGGTGCCGTATATCTGCAAAACCGGCAGCAGCAGTGTAGCCACCAGCACACTGATCGCGGCCACGATCACCAGCGTATAGATGGTGCTGCGCAGCAGCTTTTTGTATCGGCTGTGATATTTTTCTCGGTTGAGTTCGCCAGTGAGCTCGTCCACGGAGGGCACAGCCGTATCGGTTGCTTTGTTTTCTGGTTTCATACGGCCCTTTCTCCTCAATCAGGTGTGCGTGTTCCAAAATTCCTTAACTGCTGGTCAAAGAGCTCAATGCGCCGCTTGGCTTCCCTGTCCGCATCGGCGAGAATGGCCTGCCGCTGCACCTCGGCGGCATTGATGATCTCGTGAGCCTTGGCCTCGGCCTCGGCAATAATGTGCTCGGCGTTGCTCTCCTGCTCCCGGAGGCTATCCAGATACTGCGCGGCTGCCTGGTCGGCTGCCTCAAAGATGCCGTTTAGCTTCAGGGCCGCCTCTGCCAGTGAGCCGGAGGTGGTGATGGCAATCTTACGCCGTTCCAGTTCTTTTTGGGCGGCCGACAGCTCCTCCTCCACGCGGCTGAGCCTCTTGCTCTGCGCAATAAGCATTTCCAAGAGCTCTGTGCGGTTTAATTTTCTCAGTTCTTTCTCTGTCACTGTCGTGCCGCCTTTCCCCTGTTTCCGCGATGTCCCGGGCAAGCGAACCCCGGCAGAAACCATATTATTCTACGCATTTGTATACACTATGATATAACTTGTTTAAACAAGTTATATCACTGATTTTCCGGGAGCGCAAGCGATGTGCGCACATTTTTACGCTCGTTCATAAAAAGCTTACAATTTAAGTACTATTTTTCACATTATTTCGCGTCTGCCGGATTTAAGGAGGAAATGGGCGCGCAGAAAGCACGGCCGGCTGCAAAAAAAGCCCCCGGTGTTACCGAGAGCTTTTTTGGCAAAGAACCGTAATAATTATGCCCAGCTCTTTCAGGATTACCCAGATGTGGTTTTCACCTTGCAGCTTTGCGAGATGCTTGGTGTCTGTGAGAGAACGGTATATCAGCTTTTGATGACCAACCAGATCAAGCATTTTCGGATTGGCAGGGCTTACCGAATTCCAAAGGTTAATGTAATTGCCTTCATGGAAAACGAGAGCGTCGGGCGACAAACTTGCTCGAATTCTGTTCCAGTGCTACCATATAGCCATACGGAGGCCGCCGATACCACTGAACAGGAGGTTTGAACATGGTTACAGGTCATTTGCGGGAACAAAACGGCATGTTCCAGATGATTCTCACATGGAAAGATGATGCCGGAAGGAGACGAACCAAAACGAGGACGCGCCCCTGGAATTTGACTGGCCCTATTACGGTCAGGTTCAGCCGGGGGACGAGGATAAGGTTCACCAGGCCCGGGTCAATTACCGTGCCGTACTGTCCATGCTGGATACCTATTTGGGCAAGCTGCTGGATTTCCTGGACGCGCACGATATGTGGAAGGACACCATGGTAATCGTCAACACCGACCATGGCTATATGCTGGGCGAACACGGCTATTTCGGCAAAAATTATATGCCCATGTATGACGAGATCGTGCATACCCCGTTTTTCCTATGGGAACCGCGAACCGTGAAAGCCGGAACCCGCTGCGATACCCTCTGCCAGACCATCGATATCGCGCCGACCCTGCTGGATTTCTTTGGGATCACGCCCCCCGGCACCATGCAGGGGAAGTCCATGCTGCCCGTGGTCGCCAGCGGCGAGAAAATCCATGACTACATCCTGTTCGGCTATTTCGGGAAGCACGTGAATATCACGGACGGCCGCTATGTCTATATGCGTTCCGGCAGGATGAAGAGCGAGGGACATCTGAATAATTACACGCTGCTGCCTCTGCATATGTTTGAGATGTTCTCCCTAAAGGAGCTGAAAGAGGCGGACAGAACGCTGTCCGATGCCTTCTCCTTTACCAAAGGCGCTCCCGTCATGAAGATTCCCGCCACCCCGGAGTCCTCTCCGCAGAACACCTGTTATATGTATGACGATCATCTGAAGTACGGTGATCTTCTGTTCGATCTGCAAACAGATCCGAGAGAAGAAAACCCGATTCAGGATCCCGCCGTCGAAAGCAGAATGGTGGAGGCAATGTCCCGACTGCTCCACAGCAGCGAAGCGCCCCCGGAGCTGTACGAGCGGATCGATATTCAATAAGGGCGCGCAGCGACGTACACAGAAAAAACACATCCACCGGCTTCGCCGGTGGATGTGTTTTTTCTGCTGCGTCCCCGCAAACCCACGACATAAAAGGCCCGTGTTTTAACCGCTTGCAGGGGGACTTTTTTACAGCCCCTTTGACTTTTTATCAATCCACTTCCACCAGACCGTTTTCCTTTACGGTCACGGTCATTCCGTCCTGGACGTAATTCAGGAACTCCTCACCAAGGCAGTCAATGACGGGCATGGACACATCAGTGAGCCACACATCCTGCAAAATAGCACCCGCCGCCGCCAGCGAGTCGATTGGCTCGGAGAACAGCATACAGGCCGGCTGCCGGTGCATGGAACAGGCGCAGTACAGCACCAGTCCGCCGGTGGTGGAGCCGATGGTTCTGGGCAGGCACAGAGCCTTTCCAGCCATCTGCTTGCCGTAAAGGTCAGGGTTGTTCTGATCGCCGCAGGTGGCCTTCTTGTCGCCGAATTGCAGCGCCTTCTGGAAAGAGGCCAGGGTGTTCAGGCCTCCGTGGGACACCAGCGCAGGGGCGCTGACCGTGCCCTTCGCAACCACACGTCCGAAAAATTGCTTCATATCAGTTGCCTCCCTTCGTGATCTGGGTCAGAATTTCGTCATCGGTGTAATAGCGGGCGCTGGTATAGGTGCGCAGCTTGTTGCTGGAGGTGATAACGGGAATTTTGCCGCTCAGAGGGTTATTCATGTACATCAGCGGGCAGATGTAGGACACAATGACGCCGGTTTCCTTCAGCCGGGTAGCGTAGGGGGTGGCGTTGAACTTCTCAATGACAGCGGGGGCGGCGGTGAACACTGTGGGAATGACCACCTTCTTGTTCCCGGCAGCTTTCAGGCCCTGCTCCACCCGCTCCGTCCAGTCGATAAGCTGGTGCAGGCTCATGTGGGGACAGCCCATGAAGCATAGCTTGGGGGTAGCCTCCCGGTTCTTCCAGATCACGGGGTAAGACTCATACACCCGCTGGAGTTCTGTGTCGTCAATGACGTAAACCTGCGCGTCGGGGAGAATCAGGTCTTCGCCCTGCTCCACAGCTTCCGGGGTGATGCCCGCCACATGGTATAGGCCCACCGCGCCGTTGGAAGCGGTAGCCGCGCCCATGTCCTTAAGGTAGGCTTTGGCATCGTCATCCAGCGACCCCAGCCACTTATCCAGCCCCTTGATGTAGGGCACATCCTCCATGACCTTCATGCCGATGGCAGAACCGAGAAGCTGGGCCTCCGGCTTCTTGGTGGTGTGCACTTCCACGATCCACTTGGCCTTCCGGCCCTCGTCGGTCAGCAGGCCGAACCGGGGCACAAAGCCGCAGATGGCCCCCATCAGGTCGATGATGCCGGAATTGCGGTTGCACCGGGCCGCCAGCACCGAGTTAGCGTAGACCACGGCGGAGGATTCCGACCACGACAAAATGTCGCCCTTTTTCGGGATGTTGCCCACCTCGTCCATGTAGCAGGTGCAGGTGAAGGCGTCCTTCTCCATCAGGCCCAGCTTTTGTAGCTGATCCTCATAAAAGTCCTGCTTGCTGTACATGAAGTGGTTGAAAATGATGTTCTGCAAAAAGCTGCTGGGTACGTTCTTGTCCAGAGGCCGGGGGTCGGCGGAGAATTTGGTGCCGGAAACGGCCCCCTCCGCGATGAGCTGATCCATCAGCTCATACACCGGGGTCAGGGCCTTCAGGCCAAAGGACGTGACCAGATGGTTATTTTTTCCCGTGACGGGGATCATGGTGTCGGAGTCGTAAAGCTCACCGTAGCGCACCAGGGTCTCCATGACCTTTGCCATGGTTTCGCCCCGGCTGCCATTCAGAATTTCCTGTTGTTCCTGTGTTAGCTTCATTGTTTTCCTCCTTATTTGATTGCCATGGCGACCTCATAGGCCCGCCAGATTACACTTCTCAGGTTGCCCACCTTCCGGCAGTCGCCCACCAGATGGACCTTTCCGCCCTCCTTGGCAATGGGCGCGGGCAGATAGCCTGCCGAGCAGATGACGCTGTCACAGGGGATCGTAACTTCGCCATCCTTGCTGGTGCAGATGATGCATCCGTCCTTCACTTCCTTCAAAGTGGTTTCTAGATACACCGGTACCTCGTGCAGGGCGAACCACTCCCGCA
>ERZ857922.3588-NODE-3588-length-13137-cov-4.569791_pt1 | contig 13137 bp, 5 predicted proteins | sample MGYA00519579_ERZ857922 | MGnify/ENA primary metagenome ERZ857922 (study PRJEB31778, sample SAMEA3449375) | human gut metagenome | biome: human gut; feature: human-associated habitat; material: faeces | place: United Kingdom | collected 2010/2012 ... | reverse complement strand
TTTTATAAATCGACAGTGTTCCGTCGGAGATATTAAGCAGTCCCATTTTAGTATCGTATCCTGCGTAATTTGCTACAGAAAGAGTTTTTTCTTCTATTTGTGTAGTTGTAGCTTTAGTGGTTTCTGAGCTAGCGGCGAATCCTCCTAAGTCCTGATGGTATTGCAGTCCTATTGTGGCCATAATACTTGAGTCTGTATTCGCCTGATCTATAGTGAAAGTATCGAATCCGCTCTGTATAATCAATTGTCCGTCAGAGGTCATAGAAGCTTCGAGTCCAAGTGCTTCAAACTTTTTAATCAATGATCCGAAGGTTTCGTTTTCGGTAATTTCGATTTTTGCATTTTCCCCGTTAACTATAATCGCGAGTGATCCTTCAGCTTTGAGGGTATCGCTTCCCCACGGTTTATTGAAGTAGCTGAGTAGTGTATCTTCTGTTGCAGCGGTAAAAGTGGTTACTAGTGTTGATGTTTGTTCAAGTCCTTCGTATTTATAGCTGGTATTATGGTTATTGGAGCCGAAAAGTTTTTCTACAACGTTAGAGGCGTTAGTAGTGCTATTGGACTTAGTTATGTATGAGTCACCTGAACCTATGATAGTAAGAATTGAGCTATCTCCGTCGGAAACGAGTGATGTTTCTATTCCGAAAGATTTTAGGGTATCGAGGAATGAGCCCATTGTTTCTCCGGTGGAGATGTATGCGGTATATTTTACGCCGTTATTGTAGATGTAGTATTCGCCTGTTGTAACTCCCAGTTTTGCAAGTAGAGTATCTCTTGTTACATCGGAGTCGATTGTGGTAGTAGTTACAACGTTAAGCGTTTCGCTTTCGTAGGTATTTGTCTGGATCCAGTTATTTAGGTCAATTCCGAGCAGTTCTAGAGCATTTGAAGCTTGTCCGGTTCCTGTATATTTTTGGAGCAGGCTATTTCCTGTATTTTTAAGTATCAGCTGTCCATTTTCGTTAAGTACTGATTCAAAGCCATAGAGAGCCAGCTGATCCATTAGTGTTCCTATAGTATCGTCTGCGGTGAGTTCTATGTTTGTTTGTATACCGTCTTTGACTACGGTTATGAAGCCATCTTGATATGTTCCTTCGTTGATATCTGAGAGTTTAGTATCTCTGGTAACGGCTTTGATGACGTCTTTAGGGATAGTGAGTCCGTTGGATGTATAGATATTAACGAAATCCCATTCAGCGAAGAGTGTAGATACTATATTTGAGTTAGCTCCTGAAGTTGCTGATGTAGCGAGGTATGTGTTATTATATGCACCTACGGATATTGAGCCGTCTTCGGAGATATCTGCTATAAGGCCATTTCGGGCTAGCAGAGCCATGAAGTCATTTACTGTCATATCGGCGGTTATGTATTCTGTAGTACGAACGCCGTTGTTGTAGACATAGAAAGCTCCTTCTGAGATATTAAGGTTATTTCCGTCTTTATCTTGCAGTTCGCTTAATTTTGTATTACCGTCAATTCTGTTATCGACTTCTACGGTGTATTCAAGGTTTTCGCTAATAGAGTCATATCGGGTATTCCAGTTATCCGCAATATTAAGTTTTGCAAGGATATTTGATGCACCTGAGGAGATTCCTTGTGTAGTCATGTAGCTGTTATTTGTGCCGTCAAAGTATAGTTTTCCGTTAGAGTCAAGGCCCATTGTTATTCCGTATTGTGAGAGTTTGGCGGCAAGGGTTTGGAGGGTATCTTCGTTATTAATATTAACGAGGTATCGGGTACCGTCTTGATATACGTAGATATTTCCGCTTGTGATGCCTAGTGAGTTGCCATTTTTATCTGTTAGCTGGTTTAGTTTTGTATCCAGGGTTGTTTCTTTAACTATAGTTTCGTAGTCAGCGAGGTGGTCGGAGGTTTGTGTAATTTCACCGAGAGACCAGTCTGTGAGTCCGAACACATCTAGGATATTTGATCCTCCGGTTATTGAGGTCAGGTAGCTTTCGCCTATACCAGACACAGAGAGTCTTCCTGCGGCATCGATATCGGAGTTAAATCCGTATTCTGCGAGGAGGTTCATGAAATCGGCTACGGTTTTGATTTGGGTAGTATCTATATTTACAGTATAGTTAACGCCTTGTTGTGTAATGAGGATATTTCCGCTTGTTATTCCGAAAGCAGCGAGCGGTGTATCTTTTGTCATAGGTCCTATAGTTGTTTGTATTAAGTTTGTGGATATATTGTATGTATTACTAGTGCCGTAGTCTTTTGAGTAATTAGTTCCCATCAGTAGTTCCCCGAGGTTACCGGATATATCGAAGTCGGTGAGTGTAGAGGAGTTTACAGTGAATTTACCGAGCGCATCTAGGGAGGCTTGGATTCCGTATTCAGCGAGTTTATCAATGACGTCGTAGATAGTTTGTGTTCTGGAGAATGTAAGGGTTACCAGTTTATTTCCTGCGTCGGAAGTTGTGGACAGAATGATTGTACCGTTTCCGGCTCCGATGGTTTTACCGTTGGAGTCGGAGAGGTTTCCGAGTTGAGTTATGCCTGTAGCGGCGACTTTTACTGTATGTGAGAGGATATTTGAGGTTCTGTTCACCGTTACAGTTTGGACGTTATTGATAACGTTGGAGAGTTTAAGTGCGGTAAGGATATTTGAACCTCCAGATGCGGCTTGCATGTATACGTTACCGATACCTTCGATTGATACTTTTCCGGAGGAATCTATATTACCAACGAGTCCATATTTTGATATTTGAGTAAAGAATTCGGATAATGTTGAGGATGCATTGACGCTAATAGTTGTGAATTTTCCGTTAGTTTGGTGTATAATCAGGTTTCCGTTACCGTTATTAAACCCGTTTATATTAGAGAGTTTAGTATCGTAGTCAATTTTAATGTTATTACTAGTAGAAACGAGGTCACCGGAAGTTTTGTTATCACATATAGTTTTTGTTGTAGTTATATATGATTCATTAGCGCCTGCTTTAAGTTTGAGGGCATTTTTTACGTTATCGGAGATATTTTGGATAAATCCGTTTGGTGTTCCTGTGAGAGTCAGCTTACCGTCTTTAATGCTTCCTGAGATACCGAGTCCTGCGAGGGTTGTGAGGGTATCGTCTATGGTATCGGAGGTTTTGACGGTAATTGTGTAGTAAGCACCTTCGTAGCCTACGGTGATGGTGCCGTTTGCGCTCATGCCCAGCTGGGCGTAGGTTGTGCTGCTGTTAAGGCTTAGGGTGGAGTTATACTGTTGTTTATTGGAGTTTGTGTTGTAGTAATGGGTTTCCGTGACGGTTGTATACGTATTATTAAGGCCTGTATTGAATTTCAGGGCGTTTTTGACATTATCTGTCATTCCGGAGATGTAGCCTTCTTCTGTGCCGGTAATATTTAGTTTACCGTCGTGGACTGAGCCGGATACGTTGTAGCCGGCAAGTGTGGATATGATATCATCAAGGGTATCAGAGCTTTTTACGGTTACTATATACTGGGTGCCGTTTGAGATGACGGTTATATATCCGGTGTCTGCTCCTTTGATGCCCAGAAGTTCAAATAGAGTGTCTGTGGTCATGTTGGCTATTGTGTCGTACAGCTGCTGATCTGAGGTTGAATTCGTTAAAATTGTTACTGCAACGGCTCCACCGCCGCCTGAGCCAGAGCCTCCTGTACCGGGTTCGTAGTTGCGGTACAAGATGATGGAATTCGTATTTACTGGACGTTGAACGGTGTAGAAGGTAATATTAAATCCATCATCAGAAGTTTTGCCTCCAGCATTTATAGAGATAGAGTAATTAAGCTGCGGCGTTTTTCCACTCTCATACTTCCATCCTTTTGCAGTAGTAAACCCATTAGCAGTCATTATAGACTGATTCTGCATATCAGATAGAGAAATAGCAGTTCCGTAGTTCAGTCCGGTAGAATTAGCACTATTGTAATAACAATTTTGTAGACTATTAGAGTAACTTCCAGTAAAACCGCCAAAATTGCTGGAGCTACCGGTATAATTTACAATTCCGGATGCATAGCAGGTATCAATTGTTTCGCTGCTTGCATTTCCGATAAATCCTCCCACGTTGCTGCCACTACCTGTTACATTACCTGTAGTATAGCTATTATTAATTGTTCCATATGTGCCCTGTCCAATGAAGCCTCCTACATAACTAGCACCTGTTACATTACCTGTAGAATATGATTGATCAATTTTACTTGCACCATACCCAAGAAAACCACCTACGTAGGAAGAGTTTGCAGCAGTTACATTACCGGTAGAATAACATTGATTTATTGTTGTACTGTAGCCATAACCTGCTAAACCGCCAATATTTTGACCCTCGGGAGTAACACTAATATTCATAGTAGAATAGGACTTATTTACTCCGTTTCTCAGATAGCCAGCTATTCCACCGACATATTGAGCCCTCTTTCCGGACTTAATATTTATTGCCCCTGAAGCTGAACTGCTGCTAATTGTATAAGCAGTACCGACAAGTCCGCCAACATAGTTGATTTGGGCATAATAGCTATCAAATGAATTTGATGCAGAAGCCGTAATAGTACCATTTGTGGTACAGTTTGTTATAGTAACACCATTTCCAACAAGCCCGCCAACATATTGTATATTACTTATACCGTACTTGTTTGCATTTGAGTTAAGAGTTATTGACATATTGGAAATACAGTTAGTTGTAGAACTATACACACGACCTGCTATACCCCCAACATTCTCCATCCTACCTCCAGCCATATTGATAGCTCCGGAAGTCGTACAATTACTAATAGTACCGGCAATTCCTACAATCCCGCCGAGGTTAATAAATGCCCCTGTTCCAGATGTTGTTATAGTTCCGGAATATGCACATTGTGAAACTGATGCATAAGAGCTGTTTTCAAAACCGCCGACAATCCCGCCTGTGTTTGATTGAGTAACAGTATTTCCATTTTCTCCGGAACCACTACTATCTGTTACACTAAGAGAAATATTTAAGCTGGAAGAGCAATTGGTTATACTATTTGTATCCAGCTTCCCAACTATACCTCCAACATAGTTTCCGTGTGCAGTAATAGTCCCCTTTGCACTAACTTTTAGATTTGAAAGGGTACCTCTTGAGTATCCAACGCACCCTCCTGCAAATGCATCAGCATTACCATATGTACTAGCTTCACTCGATGTAATATTAGCTGTACCTCTGACTTCACTGTTAGATAGACTTCCTGCAGTGAGGTTCCCAACAAGACCTCCAACGTAAGTACGACCTTTGACAGTTATACCTTCTGCAAATGTTGAGGTTATCACACAGGAAGCATATCCGACAAGTCCGCCTATATAGCTACCATTACCGCCATCAACAGTTACACTACCAGAAGTATAACAGGACTGAATCGTATTAGTTGAGTAACTAGCAATTACACCTGAATATCCATTCAAACTGGTTACTTTAACATTCCCCTTGACATAGCAATTTGTAATAGTACCAGAAGATTTACCTGCTATAACCCCGACATAGTTATTGCCGCTTACGTTAGCATTTTCTATACCTAAATCTAATATACGTGCGGCACTGCCTGTAACACCAAATAGTCCTACATTGCTAGTGCCAGAAGCACTAATAGAAAGATTTGAAATAACATGTCCATTACCATAAAACGTACCATTAAATGCATGAGTATCAGTACCTATAGGTGTATATCCAGGGAAATTTGACATATCAATATCATTAGTTAGTATAAACGTACAATTACTATTTTGTCCGGAATTGACCAATGACGCGAGTTTATTCAAATCAGTGAGGGATGAAATGGAATATACATTCCCCGCAGTAAGAGTATCAACTCCAGAGATAGCTATTGCTCCACTGGCACTCGATTGCGTAATGACGGTAAGGAATGACGTAGCTACAGGTTTAGTCGTAATTCCGACCCCAATTTGCGTAAGTAGTCCCCCCGTCGTGGCATCTTCGGCATAAATGCCGTTGTCGTTGTCTAGCATCAGAATGTTGTTTTGAAGCTTGGCCTCAATCCCGTATCTGTTGAAGAAATTAATGAGATCAGAGATTTTAGCATATCCGTAGAATTCCTGTGAGGCAATAATCGCACCATCCGAGGATTTTATATTAATAGTAGTTGTAGACCCGAGGAAATAAGCGAATTGTGCAAGTAAAGCTTCTTCAACTGTAGCTCCGCCTTCAATAGTTGATCCTGGCGTACCTCCTCCACCTCCAGTCCCTACGCCAATGTATTTGACGACAGAAATTCCTAACTTGTCAGCGACATCCCCCGAGACATAGTTAGCATTTTCAGACTTAAGTGTAATGATACCATTAACCATTTTCGCCTCAATACCATTTAACTTAAGCTTTTCAAATAAATCCTCAAATGTCATCGTCTTTGTCACAGTAATTGTATCAACAGGCTGCTTACTCCTGTTGCTTATAATCAAAGTATTTCCGGAAGAAACATCAATGCACGAACTAATAAGCGTGTCTTTAGTAGCGACTTCAGTATTTGTATATGTAACAGCTGCAGATGATGTATTTGCCTTTCCAACAGTGGTTGTAGTCGTGTAAGATTCAGTTTTAATTCCGAGTGTTGCAAGCAGATTCGAGCCTGAAGCGTCAGTCACATATGCTCCATCAGCAGATGTGAGTGTAATAATCCCCTCCGCAATCACCCCTTGTATTCCATACTGGTCTAAAATATCAAATAACCCATCTATAGTTGTATTATTAGCAATCACCGTATTCAGAGTAGTACCATCAGATTTATGTACCGTGATTGTATTAGCCTTGTTAATTCCAATCTGAGCGAGAGTGTTGTTAATAGTAGCATTATTCGCAACTGTGTATGATACGACAGCCGTAGAAGTGGAAGATTTTCCGACCGTAGTTGTTACTGTAATAGTCGTAGGTGTCATTCCGAATGCATCAATAATCGGCCCCTTCACATAATTTCCTGATGGCGAATCAAATGAAATTAAGCCGTCATTAATCTGTGCATTAATATCATGCTTAGCGAGTTCCTTGAATAACTCATCCAGTGTAGTTGTCGTGCTAATAGTAATTGTAGCAATAGGGTTGTTGTCCTTGTTATAAACAGTAATCTTGTTGTTGGACGAATTTACCCCTATAATAGAATTAATAGTCGTCGTCGCATCCGCCACCGCCGTCCCAGTAAATGTAACCGGTGCTGTAGATGAAGCCGTAGTGTTAACAATCTGTGTAACAGTCTGCGTGGTTATGCCGAGTGCATTCGGCAGTGTCCCCGTAATGAACTTATTTTCAGCAGAATCTAAAGAAATGACACCGTTAGCAATAATCCCATCAATACCTTCGGCCTTTAATTTATCAAAAACATCCCTAATGGTAGCAGTATTATCAATGTTAATGGTCTTCAGAGCATTTCCTAGCTGGTCATGTACAATAATATTTGAAGCTCCGGTAAGCCCCACCTCAGAAAGTTTAGTATCTAAATCAGCATACTCTGTTTTAGAAGTCAAAAGTGTACTACCAGTAGACGAAACCGCTTCAGTTTTTGTAATAGAAGTAATACCTAAAGCAGAAGCAACAGTCCCGTCAAGCGTTCCGCCCGTAACGACCAGTCTTCCAGTCGCATCTATAGAAGCAGAACCGCCTTTTTCGTGAATTTGATTTATAAGATCGTTAATGGTGGTGTCTTGTGAAACATTTAAGTCTTTAGAATTAAATCTTAAAGTGTATCCATCTTTGACTTTATCAGCAGTACCTAGTGTATCTATAATTTCCTTTAGCGTAGTATCCCCTGTCACTGCTGCAGTAGTAGTAATTGTCATAATGGATCCGAGAGCATAGCTGGATTTATTAGAGTTATCTAGTCCCATGGAGTTTTCAAGAGTGGTGTTTTCTATATAGCCGTTAGATATTGTAATGATACCGTCTTTTATAGAGGCAGAAATTCCGTCAAAGGAGTTGATAAAGTCAAGAAGATCCCCTATTGTGCTTGCCTCGTTGACAGTTATAGTTCCGGCTAGTGAACCATCTGAGTTATAGAGTTTGACAGTTCTATCAGCTGCAGACATAGAGTTAAGAATACCATATTCTTTCAGAAGAGTGTCTTCTTTCATTTCATTGTTTTACAGCTCTTCCATGTCATGATTCTTCTGATCTCGCTGTTCCTATCCATTTTTCAACCTGTTTATCATCTATTGCTTCTTCAAACAAGCGTTTGTATCTAAATGACCTCCATGTTGGCATGTTATATGATCGTGAGATTGCTGTGACCAATCTCTCTCCTTTTCCTAGTGCCTTTTCTGTTGAAACCATTCAGAATAGTTCTTATGTATGTTCTGTCTTTACCGAAAGTGAAACGGATTTTAAGTAAGAATGAACCTTTTTTCTGTCATTCCAGATTATTATCAGATCCTGTCATACTTCGTGCAAAGGAGAGGAAGAAGATTGTTATTCGTATTCAACCTCTCCAGACAGGTTACTATGAGATTCCAATGCGTATCATCAATGAAACAAATTTCCTCGATACTGTGGAATTGACAATTCTGACTGTATTTTGAATTCTAGTTATTTCATGTAGCTTACCACCAAAGCAATCAAACAGCAAGATGTATTTTTCTCAATGGCTCCTGGAAGACCATTGACAACTAAAGGGTTGATATTTGATTTTGGAGGTTGTTTTGATGGTCATAGTGTGATGAGAGAGTTGTTTATCACTAACAACAGTGAATATGATGTTACTGTCAAACCCAAGTCAAACCGCGGGAAGAAAGTGATTTTTACGGCAAAGGTCAATACTGAGGAAACAGTGGTTTGCAAGGAGGATGAGCGAGAAACAGTTGGAGAATACTCGACAGAGAGCTCTGATCCTGTGGAGAAGCCAGTTACTGAAGTACGTGTTGTTTCGCATTCCTCCTATCGAATCTGTGTGTATTACAATTCTGCGGGGGATCCCAATTCTTCTGATTGGTTACAACTTTACCATGATATTTTCTATCTTCTCTTTGAGTTACGATCCCCGCGGGAATACGGTGAAATTAGTCTGTTTTGTCATGCGAGTTATTGTGGATGTGAAGTGGAAGCAGCCTCTCAGATCTACTTTGGTCAGTGTCATAGTGACGAGTGTTATACACGAGAATGGGTGATTATGAACAAGGTAAGCTTTGTGGTCATATGTGAACCTCAGTCCGCCTTGCCTGTTCATCTTGTTCTTGCATGTGGAGCTTCTTCTCTCACTTATCCATCCGATCTCCTTACAGCGTTACCTTCTAGTGAATTACTTCGTATTCAACAACTCCTTCATCGACCTATTCCAGAAATAGCGTATTCTTTGATAATTCCAGAAAAAGGTGCAGTCTCGATTCCGGTGGAATATCGAGCCAAAACACACAAGCATCATTATGCTAATTACATTGACTTGATCAATTTGGATGCTGAACCTGTCAAAGTATTGCGTTGTGACGTAAATCTATCTTGTTTCTGTCATTCCAAGATTCTGGCAGATATTCAACAGTCTCCTGACTCACTGCATAATGCTATTTCTCTGTTGGACCCTGTGACAAATGAACCATGTGAAAGACTTCAGTTAGGTCAGGTTGTGAGTGGTGGAACCAGTATTCAGGGAGTTCTTATTCAAAACGAGAAGCCTTGTCCAATCAGCTTATCGACTTCATGTGTCTCATTTCTTCATGTTTGTTGGTTGGATGATTTGGATGATTATTCTATCGTAGGAGAAGTTGGTGTGTATTTCTCTAGACTATTCATATTGGATCTGATAGTGATGAGAAACATAAGAAGATCATGGATTCATTGAATCTGGACACTCTAGCAGTGGCTGCTGAAGATGGTTCATATGACTCACCAGGAGTCACTTCACCTGTCACACTTTCTGAATCACTCTCTCCTGCATATCTTCATAGTGGTTATTCAACTGGAAGCGAAGCTATAGAATCTTCGGATCTGTCTTTCATGCATCGTTCCTCTTCAATCGATCTCCGAAACTCCCAACATCGGATTCGATCTCAATCTCAAGTCGATATCTCACCTGCATTTAGTCGACAAAGTGAAGGAGAAAATTCTGGCGATTTCGGTCAAAAGGAACAAGGGTTTATCACATTGGATCTGAAGGATGTGAATACAGTTGTAAGGTGGATTAATGGGACTGTAGAAATCGCCTCTTTTTCTGACATGTAGATGGAATCAGAGTTATCGTATGAGAAGCAGAGAAAGATACGTATTTCGATTCTGAACCGTCTAAAGGAGATATCGCAGCGCCAGCAGGGTCCTATAAGTCTTCCCGAATCAGGGCAGGTTTTAGTAATTCCAGAAATTGAAGCTAATTTGATAGATGTATGTCATCTTCTCTCCTACTGAAGAGATGCCATTATTGCCACAGGAACTGGAATTGGAGTTTTCATGTCATCATTTGCTTCCTTCTCCACCTTCGTTCCTATTCTCAAATTCCCGTTTTTCTGCCTCTACATCTCCAGTGCGTGTCCGAACACTGCCTACTTCTTCATCTTCGTTTCTGTTCGGGAATGAGGTGGATAGTGAGGAAGTGATTGGAGTGAGCGACAGCATCTCACTGCCAATTGTAAAACGAGAGGTGAAGGGGTCACGACAGAATCTCACTCCTCCTCACGTAAGTACTGGAACTCAGAAGATTCCAGAGAGAATGAAGGATGCAGAGAGTTGGATCACGAAGTGTGTATGTGTTTGTGAGCGAGTATATGTGTGTCTTGTGACTGAAATCCAGATAGATTGTCTCTTGACGACCCCTCAAACTCATCTTCATTTCGGTAAGCTGTTTACCAAGAAACGATATGAAAAGTTGATTCGTATTCGTAATGAGGTTGGGAATTTCATGTGAGAGTTTCATTTAGTGTTGTTTGGCAGTTCCTCTTCTGATTCAGCAATCAATAAACTATAATTTAGCAGTAGAGAAAGACCAGCAAGAGTTATTGGTTCCACCTCGTAGTACTGGTGTTATGAGAGTGGTATTAGAGCCATCAGTACCTGGAGAATTTGCTGTAGGAGTGAGGAGTAGAGTTGAGAATAGGGAACGATTCGAGTGTTCAACCTTCTGAATGGAGTGAAGTCTCTCACATTTATTGTCAAGGCTTTTGTGTCACAAGAAATCACTTTTGCCATTCTTTCAGAGATTCCAATTAATCTGGATACTTTTGCAATGAATGCAAAAACCAAAGGAATTTTGAAAATCCAGAATACGGCAACTCGAGATCTGCAGTATTTGATTGAATGTGAATCGTGTTTCTGTTCATATGAGGGGCAAAAATGTGATGGATTGGAGTGCTTGGTGGAGATTCGTCGAACTAGCCGAAGTGCGAATGGTCTTAACAGTAATGAGCGAGAACACTTGGAGAGCAGCGTAAGCACAGTAAGATGATGTGATGAATAGAAGGAGAAACTGCTTCGAGACATCCGAGTATGCAAGCGGAAGGGAAGAAGACGAGCTCAAGAAGCCTTAGAACGTCGATTGGAAAACATTGTCAAACGATTGAATGAAGACAAAGGGTTGAATTCGGATGAGTCTCTAATTAACACAACAGTTCTATTTGACGAAGTGAGATCATTACGAGTCTTGTTAGAACCTGACTATTCTATTGTCCTGTTTGTCAACGTGTTAGTACGAGTGAAGCCTGGTTTCATTCCTGCTGTTCCTTCATTTCATCTAGAAGGGATTGTGGTTGTTCTGATGGTCCTCTTTCACTCATAGGTTGTATCCAGATCATCTTCCTCCGTATCTGTTCCAATCACAGGTACCGTAACAAATCCATACTTCCAAATTCCACCTGTTCCATTAGGGTCGATTTCTGTCAAACCATTTTCTGTTCCTTTTTCTGTTACAGTGGATTCTACAGTTATTCGATCACCATTAAGTCAAATTCCTTCGTTAATTGTGGAAGATAATGCTGTGACGACTCTGAAGTATCTAATGATAAAAAACGAGATATTTGATTCCATCATGGTCGATGTCTATTGGGATAATTCGTACCAAATTAGTCCTGATTTTGGATCTATCTTCTTTACATATCAAGAAATTGAAGGAGATCTAAATATGGACGTTTTCTTGCATTCCATAAATACGGATAATAATCGGAATCGGAAAAAACAACTTTTGAATCTGAAACTCCCTCCTCAATCTTCTCTTGTTATCCACTATAAATGGAAATCCACAAATCATTCCAAACGCTTAAGTCAGCCTCAGACATTTACTCCACTTGGATTCATTTCTGTCATGTCTCATAGACAGAGAACCATGTTACTGAGTCTTCCACTTCTCTTGAAACCCATTGTATCTGGACTAAGTGTAACTCCCTCAGACATCAATCTGGGTGAGTTTAACTTTGGTCGATTATTCAGTTTAAAACTGACTCTTCTGAACAGTACCAATGAATCATTGGCCGTTTGTTCACAGGCTAGTTGTCTGATGAACCAAACCATGGAAGAGATATTACGACCTCACGAAAGGAGAGATGTTCGAGTGGATATCAGACTTTCGGCTCGAGCACTTCATGAGGACGGATCCGTCCAAGAAGCTTTGAATTTCATTTGTCCCGAAAAACCCACCAATATTTGCACTTGTATGATTCGAGCTATTGTAAAGAACCCACTGTTTTTGACACTTCCAGATATCGATCCAGAGAATAGTGGACATCCAGGTCTGTTAGTGTTGAATCCAGCTTTGTTTTTGTCAAAGACTGAAAACAATGCTTTTTCGTACACGTCTATTCGTGTCAGAAATCTGCGGGATATTGACATTTATGTGTCAATCGATGAGGCAACAGGAATGAACCCAGTTACCTTGGTGGATGATTCACAGAAGCCAGTGGAGAGGATACTGGTGCTCCAAGAATCTGAAGCAATTCTACAATTGCAGTATTCGGTGGAGAATCGTGTATTCCAGATTTCAGAGAACCAGTTGGCGACATTCACTCGTCTATTAACAGGAAAGCTGCGTATATCTGGATCTTGCCAGAAATCGGACCAATTATTGATGCGGTCATTACATCCTTCGTATTCAGATTTGGCTGCTTTAGGAGAAGTGGAAACGGTAACAGATGAAGCGAAGGAAAACAATCAGGAATTCCAGAATTTGTTCAGTTTTAGTGTGGACTATAGTATCCAAGCTGGTTTGGTTCGATTTGAGTTAGGTGAAAGGATGATCATTTTGGTG
>ERZ857922.3585-NODE-3585-length-13153-cov-2.852191_pt1 | contig 13153 bp, 10 predicted proteins | sample MGYA00519579_ERZ857922 | MGnify/ENA primary metagenome ERZ857922 (study PRJEB31778, sample SAMEA3449375) | human gut metagenome | biome: human gut; feature: human-associated habitat; material: faeces | place: United Kingdom | collected 2010/2012 ... | reverse complement strand
ACCGGGCGCATGGCTCGTCTGCATCGGTATCGCATTATTTGCATTTTCAACTATTCTAGGCTGGGAATATCATGGAGAAAAAGCATTTGAATATCTGCTTGGTACACATAAATATAATATGATCTACCGCATTCTCTTTTCCCTGATCGCCTATGTAGGTGCAACTACTTCTCTGGAGATCGTGTGGAATTTCTCCGATATTGCAAACGCGATGATGGCGATTCCGAACCTGATCTGTCTGCTTGCACTGAGCGGTGAAATCGCAAAGGATATTAAAGAATTCCAGAAAGTGATCAAAGCAGAGAAGGCGATGAAGAAGCACTCTTAAGACGATACAAAAGTATACAAGCAGGTAATATCGGTATATAATAGAATAAGAACAGAAAACAGAAAGAGAAACGGATATCCATTTCTCTTTCTTTGCGTAACAGGAAATGACAGAGCGGGAGGTAAAAATGGAAAAACAGTATATTGCGATCGATCTGAAATCTTTTTTTGCCTCTGTTGAGTGTGTGGAACGGCAGCTCGATCCGCTTCGGACCAATCTGGTTGTGGCAGATGCGACAAGAACGGAAAAGACAATCTGCCTTGCGGTATCACCGTCACTGAAGCAGTATGGGATTCCCGGAAGGGCAAGATTGTTTGAAGTGGTGCAGCGTGTGAAAGAAGTCAATAAAATGCGCCAGCAGCGCGCGGGACATCCGCTGACGGAAGAATCCTGCTTTGATGAGGAACTGAAATCGGATCCGGATAAAAAAGTATCCTATCTTGTGGCACCACCGCGCATGAGCTATTACATGAAATACAGTACAAAGATCTACAATATTTATCTGCGGTATGTAGCACCGGAGGACATTCATGTTTATTCAATCGATGAGGTGTTTATGGATGTGACCTCCTATCTGCGGACCTATGGAATGAATGCGCATGACCTTGCCATGCAGATGATCCGGGATGTGTTGCAGGAAACCGGTATTACGGCGACTGCAGGCATAGGGACAAATCTGTATCTGTGCAAGATAGCCATGGATATTGTGGCAAAGAAAATGCCGGCAGATGCATCGGGCGTTAGGATCGCACAGATAGACGAGCCATCATACAGGCGGCTTTTGTGGGATCACAGACCGCTGACCGATTTCTGGCGGGTTGGCAGAGGCTATGCAAGAAAATTGGAAAAATGCGGTATTTACACAATGGGAGATATTGCCAGATGCTCTCTCGGTAAACCGGAGGAATATTATAATGAGGAGCTTTTGTACAGGTTGTTTGGTATCAATGCGGAGCTTCTGATCGATCATGCATGGGGCTGGGAGCCTTGTACGATCGCAGATATCAAAGCATATAAGCCCGAGGCAAAGAGCATCAGCTCAGGACAGGTGCTGAAATGCCCGTATCCATGCGGCAAAGCGCGGCTTATTGTGCAGGAGATGACAGATCTTCTGGTGTTGGAGCTGGTAGAGAAGGGATATGTGACAGACCAGCTTGTGCTGACGATTGGTTATGATATTGATAATCTGACTGATCCGGTTATTTTGAAAAAATATCACGGAGAGATCACGACAGACCGCTATGGCAGAAGAGTGCCAAAGCATGCCCATGGGACAGAAAATCTGGATGAGGCGACTTCTTCCACCAAAAGGATCATGGAAGGTATGCTTTCTTTGTATGACAGGATCATCAATCCTGATCTGCTGATCCGCCGTATCACAGTTGTGGCGGCGCACCTTCAGCGAGAACAGGATGTCATGCAGGAGGAGACCTACGAACAGATGGATCTTTTCACGGATTATGAGCAGAAAAATAAGGAAAAGCAGGAAAAAGAGGAAGAACGCAGAAAAGAAAAGCAGATCCAGAAGGCAATTTTGAATGTGCAGAAAAAATATGGCAAAAACGCACTGATCAAGGGCATGAATCTGCAGGAAGGTGCCACGACAATGGAGCGAAACCGGCAGATCGGCGGTCACAAGGCATAAGAAAGGGAAAACATGCAGATCAGAAAGGATTCTTATGAAGATATCATAGGACTGGAACACCATCAGTCAAAAACACATCCGCATATGTCGATCCATGACAGGGCTGCGCAGTTTGCACCGTTTTCCGCACTGACGGGACATGGTGCAGCGATCGCAGAAACAGCAAGGCTGACAGAACATGAAATAGAGCTGGATGAGTATGTGATGGAGAAAATAGATGAAGAGCTCCGGTGGCTGGCGGAGAATCTTGAAAGTAAGCCACGGGTAACTATAACATATTTTGTGCCGGATGAGAAAAAAGAAGGCGGTGCATTTGTCCAAAAGACCGGCTATGTGAAAAAACTGGACAGTTACCAAAAGACAATATTGCTTACGGATGATACCTGTATCGATATGGAGAAGATCACAGAAATTCAAATAACTCGCGAAAGCGGCAGAAATATGCTATGATACTATTGTTCTGTGCGGAAGAAATGATGAAGTGCGGACAGAAAATGTGAGAGTGCGGAAAATATGCAGGAAGAAAAAATACGTTTAAATAAATATATGGCGCAGGCGGGGCTTTGTTCACGGCGGGAAGCAGATAAGCTGATCGGGCAGGGGCGTGTCTATGTGAATGGTACGGTCGCCGGGCTGGGCTGTCTGGTAGGCGCATCGGATAAGGTGCGTATCGGCAAAAAAGAGATCAAAGGAGCAGCAGATAAAGTGCTGATCGCTTTTTACAAGCCTGTTGGTGTGACCTGCACGGAGAAAGACCGTTTTGCGGATAAAAAGATACTCGACTATGTGAATACCAAAACGAGAGTGACTTACGCCGGGAGACTGGATAAGGATTCTGAGGGACTTATGCTTCTGACAAATGACGGCGAACTCATCCAGAAGCTGATGAGAGGTGCGGAAAAGCATGAGAAGGAATATGTGGTAAAAGCAGAGAAAGAGATCACACCTGAATTTCTGGAGAAGATGGCGGGCGGTATTTATCTGGAGGAGCTGCATCAGACAACAAGACCATGCAAGATCACGCAGGAGGGGAAATATACATTCCGGATCATTCTGACCCAGGGACTGAACAGACAGATCCGCAGAATGTGTCAGGCGTGCGGAAACCGGGTAAAACAGCTCAGGCGTGTACGTATCATGAATATAACACTGGGTGATCTGCATAGCGGGCAGTCGCGTATGCTGACGAGGGAAGAGGCAGAGGAATTATATACGCTTGTCGGACTTCAAGCCCCGGAACAGTTTCAAAAACAGATTTGAAACGTCCTGAGGGAAGAACGCATATATAACAGAAGCAGAATATGGGAGAATAAGATGGAAGAAAAGATAGCAAGAATGCGGGAACTGATTCCTGTTTTACAGAAAGCATCCAGGGCATATTATGCACAGGACACAGAGATCATGAGCAATTTTGAATATGACAGATTATATGATGAACTGCAGGCACTGGAGGCAGAAACAGGTATCGTGCTTTCGGGTTCGCCATCGGTAACGGTCGGATATGAGGCCGTGGATGCGCTGCCCAAGGAGCGGCATGAAAAACCGATGCTTTCGCTTGCAAAGACAAAGGAACGGGAAGAACTGAAGAGCTGGCTCGGCGATAAGGAAGGACTGCTTTCCTGGAAGCTGGACGGTCTTACGATCGTACTCACTTATGAAGGAGGACAGCTTGTAAAAGCGGTAACACGCGGAAACGGAGAAGTCGGCGAAGTCATTACACCGAACGCCAGAGTGTTCCGGAACATACCGGGCAGGATCCCATATCAGGGAAGTCTGGTGCTGCGCGGGGAAGCGGTTATTCCGTACTCCGAGTTTGAAAAGATCAACGCACAGATCGAAGATGCGGATGCCAAATATAAAAATCCGCGGAATCTCTGCAGCGGATCGGTCAGGCAGTTAAATAATGAGATCACAGCAAAAAGAAGCGTGTACTTCTATGCATTTTCTTATGTAAAAGCCGAGCTGGACGGCGCAGAACCGCCGTTTGAAAATGACCGTGAGAACCAGTTCCGTTTTTTAAAGGAGCAGGGCTTTGATGTTGTATCGTATAAACGGGTAAATGCAGATACGATCCTGGCAGAGATCGAATGGTATGCACAGGCAATACAGACATATGATATTCCGTCCGATGGACTGGTGCTCTGTTATTGTGATCTGGCTTATTCTGCTTCTCTGGGTCTGACGGCAAAATTCCCGCGTGATTCGATCGCTTTTAAATGGGCGGACGAAACAGCAGAGACCACCCTTTTGGAGATCGAATGGAGTCCAAGCCGTACGGGACTCATCAATCCGGTAGCAATATTTGAACCGGTCGAGCTGGAAGGAACGACAGTCAGCCGCGCCAGTGTCCATAATATCAGTGTGATGAAAGCATTATCGCTCGGGATCGGTGATAAGATCACCGTTTATAAAGCCAATATGATCATTCCGCAGATCGCGGAAAACCTGACAAAGAGCGGCGTGAAGGATATCCCCGCGCATTGCCCTGCGTGCGGTGCTGACACGAAAATCGAAGCGGCAAATGAGGCAGAGGTATTATATTGTACCAACCCGGACTGCCCGGCAAAAAAGATCAAGTCATTTGCACTGTTTGTCAGCAGGGATGCACTTAATATAGAAGGATTATCAGAAGCAACACTGGAAAAATTTATTTCCAGAGGATATATTCATACATTTGCAGACATCTTCCATCTGGATCAATACAAAGAAAAAATTCAAAAGATGGAAGGATTCGGAGAAAAATCATATAAAAAACTGACAGAAAGTATAGAAAAGGCAAGAACGACGACCCTGCCGAGAGTCATTTATTCTCTGGGAATTGCAGGAATCGGACTTGCCAATGCAAAAGTTATTTGCAGAGAATTAAAATATGATGTAGAATCTCTTCTGAAGGTTTCGGAAGAAGAATTAAATGAGATTCAGGGAGTCGGAGAGGTTCTGGCAAAAGCGTTCGTCGGATATTTTGCAGATGCAAAACATGTGGAGAATTTCAGAAGGCTTTTAAATGAGCTGACCATTCCGGAAGAGACTGTAACAAAACAGCAGATTTTTGAAGGCGTTAATTTTGTAATTACCGGAAGCGTAAAGCATTTTGCCAATCGTGGAGAAGTAAAAGAGCTGATTGAAAGTCTGGGTGGAAAAGTGACTGGATCAGTCACATCAAAGACAAACTATCTGATCAATAATGATGTGACGAGTACGTCATCCAAGAATAAAAAAGCGAATGAGCTGGGAATACCGATTATTTCAGAAGAGACATTTCTGGAACTGGTAAATCAGGGGGAAGCATAAAAGCAGGATAAAAGTCAGAGTGAAATGCGTAAACTACGTTAAGAAGGAGAGAATAATGGCAAATCAGGATGATAATAACAATCAGGAAATTGAAAAAGTAGAAGATGTAGAGGTTGAGACAATAAAGAATACATCTGATACAGATAATAAGAAACAAAATAATGACGATGGATATGAAAAAGTCTGCTTTATCTGCAGACGTCCAGAGAGCGTTGCAGGAAAAATGATTGAACTTCCGAATCATATCTGTGTCTGCAATGACTGTATGCAGAAAAGCTTTGATGCAATGTCAAATGGCCCGATTGATTACAGTCAGCTGATGAATATTCCGGGAGTACAGGTATTTAATATGGCTGATATGGAACAGAGTATTCCAAAGCAGCAGAAGATCAAAAAGAAAAAAGAGGGCGAAGAATATAAACCATTAGTAGATATCAAGAATCTTCCGGCACCACATAAGATCAAGGCAAAACTGGATGAGTATGTGGTAGGTCAGGAATATGCAAAGAAAGTTATGTCTGTAGCTGTTTATAATCATTATAAACGTGTGGCAACCGGAACAATGGATGAGATTGAGATAGAGAAATCAAATATGCTCATGATTGGGCCTACAGGATGTGGTAAAACATATCTGGTTAAGACACTGGCGAAGCTTTTAGATGTGCCGTTGGCGATCACAGATGCAACATCTCTTACAGAGGCAGGATATATCGGTGATGACATCGAAAGTGTTGTTTCCAAGCTTCTTGCAGCAGCAGACAACGATGTTGAGCGGGCGGAACAGGGAATTATTTTTATCGATGAGATCGATAAGATTGCCAAGAAAAAAACTTCCAGTCAGAGAGATGTGAGTGGTGAATCTGTGCAGCAGGGAATGCTCAAACTCTTAGAGGGAAGTGAAGTTGAAGTTCCGGTAGGAGCAAACAGCAAGAATGCAATGGTTCCGCTCACAACAGTGAATACAAAAAATATTCTGTTTATCTGTGGAGGTGCATTCCCGGATCTTGAAGACATTATCAAAGAGCGTCTGCAGAAGAAAACGTCGATGGGATTCAATGCGGAACTGAAAGATACAGTCGAGCATGATGAAGAGCTGCTCTCTAAGGTGACAATTGAGGACTTAAGAAAATTCGGTATGATCCCGGAGTTCTTAGGACGTCTTCCGATTGTATTTACATTAAAGGGACTCGACAAAGAGATGCTTGTCAAGATTTTAAAAGAGCCGAAAAATGCAATTTTAAAACAGTATCAGAAGCTGCTGGCATTAGACGAAGTGAAGCTTGAGTTTGATGACAGCGCATTAGAAGCAATCGCAGAAAAGGCAATGGAAAAAGATACCGGAGCCAGAGCACTGCGTGCGATCATTGAGGAATTTATGCTGGATATTATGTATGAGATTCCGAAAGATGATAATATTGGAGAAGTAACAATTACAAGAGCTTATATAGAAGGTACCGGCGGACCGGTTATTCAGTTGAGAGGCCAGGCCGTACCGAGATTAGATGGATAAAGTGAGATTTTAGAAAGAGAAGTTTTGTTCAAAAATCTGAAAACTGATTGGGGAATTAGTTTAAAAAAATCACAAAAAGGAAGAGAGAAAAATGGACACATACAGATACTTACTGGATTTAGCAATTATTCTTATATCTACAAAATTACTTGGACTATTAACAAGACGAGTACAGATGCCGCAGGTTGTTGGCGCACTTCTGGCGGGATTGATCCTCGGACCGGCAGGATTTGGAATTCTGTCAGAGACTTCATTTATCCATGAAGTTGCAGAAATCGGAGTTATTGTTCTGATGTTTACTGCAGGTATGGAAACGGATATCAAAGAGCTGAAAGCAAGTGGAAAAGCTTCTTTTATTATTGCTCTTTGTGGTGTGATCGTTCCACTGATCGGAGGTTATGGTGTTGCCTGGTTCTTTAACCGTCCAAGCATGGCAGGAAGCAACCTGTCATCCCCTGTAGTTCTTCAGAATGTCTTTATTGGAGTTGTACTCACAGCAACGTCTGTAAGTATTACAGTAGAGACATTGAAAGAATTAGGAGCATTGAAGAGCCGTTCAGGAAATGCAATCCTTGGTGCTGCGATCATTGATGACGTTCTCGGTATTATCGCACTGACAATCGTTACAAGTCTTGCAGATGATTCTGTAAAGATTGGAATGGTTCTGATTAAAATCGTGGGATTCTTCGTATTTTCAGGTGTTGTAGGATTTGTTTTCTATAAGATGTATAAGAAATGGGTTGACGGAGCTGAGAAGGAACTGCATCGTCATACGATTATTGCATTTGTATTCTGCCTGCTTATGGCATTTATCGCAGAAGAAGTTTTCGGTGTTGCAGATATTACAGGTGCATATATCGCAGGATTAATTATTTCCAACGTACAGAGATCTACTTATCTGGAGTCTAAGTTTGATACGTTGTCTTACCTGCTTCTGTCACCGGTATTTTTCGCAAGTATCGGTCTGAAGGTAAACCTTCCACAGATGTCAGTATCCATCATTATGTTCGCAGTTGCTCTTACAGTTGTGGCAGTTCTTACTAAGATAGTCGGCTGTGGACTTGGTGCAAAGATTTGTGGTTACAAGAATTATCAGGCGAAACGAATCGGAGTGGGAATGATCTCCCGTGGTGAGGTTGCCTTGATCGTAGCAAGTAAAGGTTCCGCACTCGGACTTATGAGTTCTTCCATCTTAGGACCGGTTATCGTAGTGGTTGTTATTACAACAGTCATCACACCGATTCTTCTGAAAGTAGTGTTCGCTCCTGGAACAGGACCGTCAACACAGGTAGAAGATGCTAAGACGGTTACAAGCTACTATGAGAATCGAGAAGATAACAGATAGAACAAAAGAGAAAAGAATCAATAAAAGATATTGTAGAAACTTTGAGGTCATGGGACAGTTAAAGCTGTCTCATGACCTCAAATGTGTTATAGAGGTTTAATTGTCCGTATCCCCATTCACGGTTAGGGTATTCCATACTGTCTGGTCGGATGGCTCCAAGAACAAGAAGGCTTTTGATCTGGAATACGTCGATGCCGGGCATTTTGCGTTCATAGAGCTGCCATTCTAACATAAGTGCGACTGCCCCGGCGGTGATAGCAGCTGCGGCGCAGGAGCCGCTGCGCACGGCAAAACGGTCTCCTGGAAGAGCTCCTTTGATATTAATCCCGGGAGCAGTGATGGAAGGATTTTCAAAGTTTGTTCTTGTATAGCCGCGTCCGGATGCCTGGGCGACTGCACCATTGCTGCCGTCGTAATAGGAGACCGTCAGAGGACTAGGAGCATTGGCCGGGTTTGTAAGAGTCGTGTAAGGATCTGATTCAAGGAAATAGACTTCTCCGTCTAAAAATTCTGTGACAGGAAGCCAGATATGGAAATCACCATTAATCAGGCGGGTCGGTTCTACGATGATTTTCCAGATACCTTCTGCCGGGGTACGGAAACGGAAGAAGATGAGTTCAGAGTTTGCTTTTTCGACCAGAAGCCGGTAGTCAACAGAGACGCGGGTTTTTTCAAAGAGAAAATCAATGTCTGCGCTTGTGCCTACATGAAATGGAATTTTGGATGTATTTTCCCCGGACGGTGAAATAATTGAAATTGAGAAGAGATTGGGGATCAGCACCCAAAGTTCCAAAGTGAAACCAGATACATTTTCACCAACCCGGATCTCTACAGTTTTACGGTCATTTTCTGATTGGATCGTATTGAAATAATGATGACGTTTGTCTGCTTCATTTCCCGTGCCGACCACAGCAATCCGGTCGGGCATCAGACTGTAGCTGCCGAGTAATGCGGGAAGCGGAAGCGTGCCGACATGACCGCCAAGATTAGAGCCTATAGTGATACACATGACAAGCGGAAGCCCCAGTTCATCTGCCAGATCATTCAGATATTTTAATCCAAGGATCAGATCTGTTTCCTGATAGCAGACGGCTGTTTCCGTGATGCAGTAATAATCCCGCAGATATTGCTTCGCTTGTTTTAATTTGACAACAGCGAGAGTAGATTCCGGAGCGGCTCCCAGAAACTGTTCGTCAGCGTCAGCATTTCCGGCAGCGAGACTGGCAATATAAGTTCCATGTCCGTCGATATCGACAGAAGGGACCTGTGACAGTGGGGAATCAGAAGAAAGTGCCAGATCAATCTCTTCCTTACGGTATTCACTTCCGTAGAAGAAGTCTCTGGGTGGGGTTCCGCTTTGGATAGTCTGATCCCAAAGTGCCGCAATTCGCGTGGTACCGTCCAGATTGCGGAAAACTTTGTTTTGATAGTCAATCCCGCTGTCAAGAAATCCAATCAGAACGCCTTTTCCTTTTAATTGAAGTGTCGGATAGTTCTGCACAGGAAGGATGCCGGTCTGGTTCAATGTTTCCATAGCGACAGGAGCAAAACAATTCGGAATGGAATTATAAGAAAAACGCGCCAGAGAGATTGGTTCTACAAGTTCTTTGGAAAAATAAATGCACTGATATCCAAGCCCGGCATCCTGGATACATGGATCTTTTTTCAGAAGTTCATTGAACAGTGGAGTGCGCAGCGGATTACTGATGAAGTCGCGTGTATCTTCGGAGAGTATCTGTTCCCTGCAAGTTTCAAGATCATTCATAAGATGACTCCTGAGTTGAGTTGTAGAAAGGATATGCAAGAAGGATTCTATTTATGAAATTAGTCTAAAAATAATAGAAAATGACTTCAAAAACTGGAAGAATACGATATAATAAGACCAAGAGAAATTGTAGATCACCTTTCTGGTGGTTGAGATGATACAGCAATGATAAGAAGGGAGATTTCAGTATGAAAGATTTTTTTGAAGATTTAGGAAAACGTCTGAGCGAGACAGCAGAGGCAGTGACAGCAAAGGCAGGAGATGCGATTGAGATACAGAAATTAAAAGCGCAGATCAGAGAGCTTGCAAGAGGAAATGCAGAAGATCTGATGGAACTTGGTCAGAGCATTTATGACAGATTTGAGAATGGAGAAGAACTGGATGAGGCTTCCAAGGGACTGTGCGAGGCAATTGCAAGCCGCAAGGAAAGCATAGAAGAGTATGAGAATAAGATTGAAGGGCTCAAAGGTGCGTGTGAGTGTACACGGTGTGGCAAGATGGTTGCGAAAGATATGGCTTTCTGCCCATACTGCGGATCACCTGTAGTAGAGGAAGAAGATATTTTCGAAGCTGATGATCTGGCTCAGGAAGCAAGAGAAGAGGCAGAGGAAGCAGAAGAGATCGTTGCAGAGGCTGCGGAAGCAGCAGTTGAGGCGGTTACTGAGGCCGCAGAAGAAGCAGTGGATGCAGTAGAAGAGTCTGTGAAAGAAGAGACAGAAGAATAGTTTCAAGGATTTAAGGGAGAACGGAACGTGAAGGTTGTTATATTAAGTTTTACACAGGCAGGAACAAGACTTGGTGATAGAATTGGAAGTCAGTTCCGGAACGAAGGGATTACGTGTCAGAACTATGCACCTGCCGGATATGCATTCGCTGACATTCTTCCGTTTCCGGACAATCCAAAAGAGCTGATCAGGGAAGGATGGGGAGAGACATCCTTCCTTTTTATTGGTGCAGTTGGAATCGCAGTGAGATATATTGCGCCTTATGTAAAGGATAAATTCACTGATTCAGCGGTCGTAGTCATGGATGAAAAAGCAGGGTATGTGATCCCACTGCTGTCAGGACATCTCGGGGGTGCGGTAGAACTTTCCAATCAGCTTGCAGTATGGACCGGCGCAGTTCCGGTACAGACGACAGCGACAGATGTTCAGGGGAAATTTGCAGTAGATGTTTTTGCAAAGAAGAATCACCTGCATTTTACAGAGCGCGAAGCAGCGAAGCAGATATCAGCCGCAGTGCTGGATGGAAAGCAGGTCGGTCTGTGGATCGGTGAAGGACTGGTATTTGAACAGGAAGATTTTCAGAAAAGCTGTTTAAAAGAACTTATACTATGTGGTTCACAGGAAGAATTGTACTCCTTTGCAGAGGAACATCCTGTGATCGTGATCACAAAGACCGCAGAAGAAGGGAGACAGTTCGTGGAATCCCTAGCGGGTTCTCTGTGGGGAGGTGTCAGGAATAACGTATGTGGATGTGAGCGTAAGCCATGCATTCTCCTTTTGTATCCAATCAATATCACGGCAGGAGTAGGCTGTAGAAAACAGATTTCAAAAGAACTTTTTGAAAAGGGTCTAAACGATGTTCTGGAAGGGTATGGACTTGAACCTACGCAGTTAAAACAGCTTGCATCGATTGATCTCAAGAAAGAAGAACCTGCGATTTTGGCCTATGCGCAGAAATATAAAGTACCGTTTGCAACTTATCCGGCAGAACAGTTAGAGAAGATTACAGAGGTATCAGCCACATCACGGTTTGTGAAACAGGTGACAGGTGTTGACAATGTGTGTGAGAGAGCCGCACGGACAGCAGATGCTGACGGAGAACTGCTGTGTCCCAAGTGCATAAGGGAGCAGATGACGGTGGCATTGACAGAGACAGAAGTAACACTTCAATTTTAAAACGAAAGAAAGTTCCAGAATCTTTCCGACATTCTGGAACTTTTTTTCTACTAAAGTATCTGTTCTTTTGACTGGAGTGCATCATATCCTGTCTCACGGGTGCGGATCTTCATGGCACTCCGGATTTCATAGCTGAAGATTTTACCATCACCGACTTCACCTGTATAGGCAGCTTTCTGGATTGCTTCGATTGTTTTTTTCTCCCATTCTTCGGAAGAGACAACAATTTCAAATTTGATTTTCGGCTGCATGAAAATCTCAATCTCAGAACCACGGACAATCTCCTTATAACCTCGCTGTGCACCACATCCCATGACCTGGGAGACAGTGATACCATTGACTTCTATTTCATTTAAGGCAGCCTTGACATCCTCAAATTTCTCTTCCCGAACGATAGCTTCTACTTTAATCATCATTTTAAAAATCCTCCTGTATTAATGGATATATAAATTTTGGACAGATTATATTAGTCGAATCCGTTGAAGGACGGATATGCATTTTCACCATGTTGGGAGATATCCAGTCCAAGAGCTTCTTCCTTCTGATCTACGCGCAGTGGAGTGAAGATACGGATAATTCCAATGCAGATCAGAGTACCGACAACTGCAACAGCCGCAGTGATGATAATGCTTAATACCTGTGCAACGAAGAGATGAACATTACCGAAGACCAGTCCGTCCCATCTTGCAACAGAGTTAATAGAAGTTTTTGCAAAGAGTCCGGTTGCAATTCCACCCCATACACCGCCGATTCCATGGCAGCCAAATGCGTCCAGTGCATCATCTATTTTCAGTTTATGCTTAATGAAGTTCATTGTAAAGTAGCAGATCGGGCTGACCAGTGCACCGATGATATAGGAAGACCAGATCGGAACAAATCCTGCTCCCGGTGTAATAGCAACCAGTCCGACAACCAGTCCGGTAGAAGCACCGACCAGAGTAGGCTTCCCGTCTTTGATCACATCGATCAGCATCCAGGATACGAGAGCAGCTGCGGAAGAAATGGCACTTGTCATAAATGCATGGGCTGCAAGTCCATCTGCTGCCAGGGCACTTCCTGCATTGAATCCAAACCATCCGAACCAGAGCAGGGAAGCTCCAAGCACAACAAAAGGAATATTATGGATACGGTAAGATGTTTTTTCGTATCCTTTTCTTCTGCCAAGATATGTTGCGAGAACCAGGGCGCTGACACCGGAACTGATGTGTACTACATTTCCACCTGCAAAGTCAACGGAGCCGATTGCTGCAAGGAAGCCTCCCTCTCCCCAGACCATATGAGCCATCGGATAGTAAACAAGGAAAGACCACAGTGCAATAAATGAAAATAATGCCTTAAATCTCATCCTTCCGACTACAGCACCGGTGA
>ERZ857922.3576-NODE-3576-length-13183-cov-4.052864_pt1 | contig 13183 bp, 12 predicted proteins | sample MGYA00519579_ERZ857922 | MGnify/ENA primary metagenome ERZ857922 (study PRJEB31778, sample SAMEA3449375) | human gut metagenome | biome: human gut; feature: human-associated habitat; material: faeces | place: United Kingdom | collected 2010/2012 ... | reverse complement strand
CTGTTTGCGTTACTGCAGACCCTGCTCGTAAGCCTCGATCATCTTCTTGAACGTGTGACCCGTACAACCTTCGAAATTTGCCCTTCTTTTCAGTTTTTGCAGATACTTTTCACAGCTTTCACCCGTGAAAATCTTGATGTCCAGCCGCAGAGTGTTATCATCCTCCGGGGTGACATAAATCCTGTCAATGAAGATGTCAATGAAATCCTTGGTGATGGCCTCGGTCTGGCACTGCTTCTCCGCATCCCGAAGGACTTTGCGAAGGTGCTCCATATTGGCACGGAACTCCTCGCTGGATTCCTGCTGGTCCTTCAGCTCCAGGAGCGCCTGCTCGCCGGACTTGATTTCCTGGTTGCACTGGGCGGTCATGGCCTTGAAATCCGCCGGTGTGATGCTCTCCAGGGTCACCAGCTCCAATAGCTTGGACTTCTTCTTTTTGGCAAGGTCAATGTTTGTCTGGACTTCCTCGATTTTCTTTTCCAGATTGCCGTCACAGGTCATGCTGCGGTACATCCGCTCATACTCCGCAATCATGGCGGCGGAAGCCTGCCGGGTGTCCCGGAATACCTCAAAGAGCAGAGGAACCAGCTCCTTTTCGTAGATGGGGAAGGAGTCGCAGGCATCCGCGCCGGATTTGATTTTGTTGGAGCAGACCCATTTGCTGTTTTGGTTGCCCAGCTTGTCCTTGGATTCCCGGCGGTAGTAGGCGGTGCCGCAGTGGGTGCAGAAGAGCTTGCCGGTGAGCAGATTGGCGTGATTGCAGATGCCCTGCCGGTTTTTTACATCCTCGCTTCTGCGCAGCAAAACCGCATTGGCCTTTTCCCACAGCTCCTCGGAGACGATGGCTGGGACAATTTGCCCGGTTTCGTCCTTGAACATGACCCATTCCTCTGGCGGGAGGAATTTCTGCTTCTTGGTGAACATATCCACCACCTTGACCTTGTTGCCGACGTAGTAGCCCTTGTATTTGGGATTGGAAATCATGTTGGACATGGTGGTGTGGGCGATTTTCTTGCCGTTCAGGTTCCGGTAGCCTTTCTCCCAGAACAGGTTTTCAATCTGCTTCATGGAGTAGGCTCCAGTTGCATAGAGGGTGAAAAGCTCCCGCACCATGGGAGCCTGAGTTTCATCGATGACTAAGCGCCCATCGTCCTTGGTGTAACCGAAAATCCGGGAGTTGCCCAGGACGACACTCTGTTTGATGGCCTGCTGGTGGCCAAATTTGACACGGGAGCTGAGTTTCCGCAGTTCGTCCTGGGCAATGGAGGACATGATGGAAAGCCGCAGCTCGGCGTCCTCGTCCAGGGTGTTGATGTTGTCGTTCTGGAAGAATACGCCAACCCCGCTGGACAGCAGCTGGCGGGTGAACTGAATGGAATCCAGGGTGTTTCGGGCGAAGCGGGAGATTTCCTTTGTAATCACAAAGTCAAATTTTCCGGCAGCGGCATCCTCTACCATGCGGTTAAAATCCTCCCGATGCCTGGTGGAAGCGCCGGATATGCCCTCGTCAATATAGCCCGGGACAAAGGTCCAGGCGGGATTTTTCCTGATGAAGTCCTCGTAATAGCCAATCTGATTGCCCAGGGAATTCAGCTGCTCATCGGATTCGGAGGAAACACGGGCATAGAAGGTGACCCGCAGAGGAAGGTCATAAATGGTCTTGGTGCGGAGAAGCTGCCGTATGTTGTGTATATCCATGGTGTACCTCTAAAGTTCGTTGTATCATGTTCTATAATTATGATAGCATACATTGCGAAATATTACAACCCAAAATTGACTGGAAAAAGCGGCACCCCGTCGCCGGATTGCCGCCCGTTTGGTTTCAAGCTACCGTTCCATGGAAGTGGCCCGATTTTTGATTTTGATCCGCATACGGTTCCACTGATCCTCCGTAATCAGTCCCTTGGTGTAGAGTGTGTCGTTATAATAAGTCAGCCACAGCTGCTGAATGGTGGCCTGGATGGTCTGTTCATTTGGTTTCGGATGGTTTTCATTGTTTTCTGCCATAGTAAGCCCCCTGTGCATTTCCTAGTTTTCCCGGGATGAAAGCTCTTTATGCGCCTGTGCGATAAGCAGAAACCTGAGGGTATCACCGGGGCCGCTCAGGCTGCGATAGAATCTGTTTGCGATATTCAGTTGTCATGTACAGGAAAATAGGGGGTGTGATGCATTAGTCACGAGGTGATTCCATCCTTTGTAATGGCAGCCAGTCCGGCAACGGAGAACTTCCACTCCGGCGGGAGACTGAGAACGATGGAAAATAGCCCAATGGCCTTGAGAGAAAGCCGGGTATCCCGGAGATGGTGGATGCTCATGACGGTAAAATCCTTATCCTTGGTTGCCCGAATTACCGGCAATTGGAAATCCCTCCTTGTGGCAAAGGGAGTCGCGTTTCACGACACCCTTTGAATTTTTGCCGGGTGCAGACCAATTCTGGGGAGGCAAACGTCGCCTTTCGAGGCGAGCACCCGACAGCTGGCCTAAAGGAAATAGAACGTATGTTCATATATTATATAGAAAGGGAGGTGATTTGTCAAGAGAGATACGGGAAATAGTTGGAAATGGATAATTTTTCTGAGTAAAAAGTGCTAGGGTGTCGCATTTTACGACACCCTTGGGTGCGGGGGAATATGTATGGAGTGGAATGTGGCGGTATGAGGTGGAGGGGGACGGAGTCTGATGCGGAGGGGTGGTTTGGAGGTTAGAAGGGGAGAAATATAAGAAATATGCACATTTAACGCAAGTGGTTTTGGACAAAGGGCTGTTTTCTCAGCCAATGTTTACGGCTTTACATACTTGATAAAGAAATTTATATTTCACAAACCATCGGATTTATTTGTCACCAATTCCAATTATTGAAAGATGGTGTTAAATTACACACGTGACATAGAAAATGTATTGACAATTAGTGAGAAATGGTGTATACTACGAGTAAAGTAAAGCCCGTAAGTGGCTTTACCTAGAAATATGTTAAATTTCACTCTAGACGCGGAGAATTGAGAATGAAGTTAGGAAATATGGCCCTGGTTCGGAGCGGGTTGGTTCTTGGAAGAAAACAAGCCCGAGAAAAAACAGAATACCGCTACCCTTTGCTAAATCTAAAAAGCATTCATCCCAACGGATACATTGACGCGCCCCTTTGCGAGATATTTGATTCTGTCGAACCGCTGAATCCGGAATATCTGACGCATACCGGGGATGTTGTCATTCGTTTGACCGCCCCGTATACAGCTGTGTTGATTACAGAGGGGCTGGAAGGCTATGTAATCCCGTCCAGTTTTGTTGTGGTTCGGGCAAACAAAAACTTGCTGCTCCCGGAATATCTATTCTGGTTAATCAACTCACAGTCGGTCAAGAGGCAAATTTCCGAGAGTGCGGTGAGCACTATATTGGGGTCAGTGAAACCTCGCTATTTTGCAGATTATGAGATGGACGTGTTTCCGCTTTCCCACCAAAGGGTTTTGGCAGAATTAAATGCGCTTGCACATCGGGAAGCACGACTTTTGGCGGAGCTGGCAGCCGAAAAAGAAAAGTACTACGATTTAATGATTAACCAGCTATTTACTGAAATGAAGAGAGGTAACTGAAATGACAACTCGTGCGGATATTGAAAGAGTCCTCTGGAAGGCCTGTGACAGCTTCCGGGGAAAGATTGACAGCTCTCGCTATAAGGACTACATCCTGTCCATGCTTTTTGTGAAAGACCTGAGCGATGTTACCAAAGAAAAACGTGAAAACTACATGGCTCAGTATGGTGGTGATGAACGACGTGTGGAACGCGCCATGAGCCGGGAGCGGTTCTCAATCGATAAAGAATCCACCTTTGATTTTCTTTACAGCGAACGCAACAGCAACGAAATCGGTCAGAAGATCAACGTGGCCCTGTCTCACATTGAAGAACATAACAGCGGAAAGCTGTGCAATGTTTTCCGCGCCATTGACTTCAATTCCCAGGTGGATTTTGGGGACATGAAGGAGAAAAAAGCGACCCTCAGCAATTTGCTGGAAGATTTTCATGACCTGGATCTCCGTCCCAGCCAGTTGGGATCTGCAGATATCATCGGCGATGCCTATGAGTATATGATTGCCAACTTTGCCTCTGATGCCGGTAAGAAGGGCGGTGAATTTTTTACACCCAGTCAGGTATCGGAACTGGTTGCCTCCCTGGTGAAGCCTCATGAGAATGACCGAATTTATGACCCCACCTGCGGCAGCGGCGGCCTGCTGCTGAAGGCGTACAAGAAGGTGCCCAGCGGCAAGGTAGCGATTTATGGACAGGAACTGAATGCACAGACCTGGGCGCTATGCACTATGAATATGTTCCTGCATGGTGTTGACGATGCCCGGATTTGGCAGGGTGATACGTTATCCAATCCCCAGAATCTAAAGAACGATCAGCTGATGCGTTTCCAGGTAGTGGTGGCAAATCCTCCATTCAGCTTGGATAAATGGGACAGTGGCTTCCTTGCAAACGCCGGCTTGGATGCCAAGGGCAAAAAGCAGGAGAAGATGACTGCGTCCATGGATGCCTATAAGCGCTTTGACATTGGTGTTCCCCCTAGTTCCAAGGGTGACTATGCCTTTGTGCTGCACATGCTGAAAAGTCTGGACGGCAACAATGGCAGAATGGCAGTGGTGCTGCCCCATGGAGTCCTGTTCCGCGGGGCCAGTGAAGGAAAAATTCGAAGAGCTTTGGTAGACAGCAACCTGCTGGATGCGGTGATCGGCCTGCCTGCGAATCTGTTTTATGGTACGGGCATTCCCGCCTGTATTCTGGTGTTTCGCACCGGACGCACCCGGGATGATGTCCTGTTCATTGATGCATCGGGAGAAGGGAACTTTGAAAAGGGGAAAAATCAGAACATTCTTCGACCCTGCGATATCAAGAAAATCGTGGATACCTACGAAGCCAGGGAAAACGTGGAGAAATACAGCCACCGGGCATCCCGCGAAGAGATTGCGGACAATGACTACAACCTGAATATCCCCCGGTATGTGGACACCTTTGAGGAGGAAGAGCCAGTGGATATCGACGAGGTGAAGCAGAACATTGCCAATATTGAGGCAGAGCTGGCACAGGTGCAGGCGCAGATGGCGAAGTATTTGGAGGAGTTGGGCTTATGAGTCAGGATTTGATGAGATACAGCGACCAGACATTTGAAGATATTAAGCATATTAATGAATATGGGCAGGAATATTGGCTTGCACGTGAGCTGCAGACAATATTGGGATACAATTCATGGCGTCGCTTTTCGGATGCCATTGAGCGGGCAAAGCTTGCATGTAAAAATAGCGGTTATGAGGTGGATGAACAATTTGCCGATGCCGTCAAAACATCTCCTATGCCTAATGGCGGTGTTCGGGAGATTGAAGATTTTGCGTTGTCACGCTATGCCTGTTACTTAATTGTTATGAACGGTGATCCTCGGAAAGAGATCATCGCTATAGGCCAGACTTACTTTGCAGTCAAAACCCGGCAGCAGGAATTGATTGAAAACTATGAAGAGCTATCCGAGGATCAGAAGCGACTGGCTATCCGAAATGAGATGAAGCGGCACAATATCGCTCTGGCGGATGCAGCGCACGATGCCGGTGTGATTGAACAGAAAGACTATGCTATTTTTCAGAACAAAGGATATCAGGGATTGTACGGCGGCCTGGGAGTCAAGGAAATTCATGCCCGAAAAGGCTTGAAAAAGAGCGAGAAAATTCTGGATCATATGGGAAGTACAGAATTGGCAGCAAATCTCTTCCGCGCAACCCAGACAGAAGAAAAGCTGCGCCGGGAGAATATTCAGGGAAAAGCTGCCGCCAATCAGGCCCACTATGATGTGGGGCGCAAGGTTCGCCAGACCATCCAGGAACTGGGCGGTACCATGCCGGAAGACCTGCCGACACCCAAGAAGAGCGTAAAACAGATCGAGCGCGAGGTCGAGCGTAAGAAACTCAAGGGGAAATAAAACATAGACGGGGAACTGCCTGGGAATTCTGAGCAGTTCCCAATGATAAAAACGGAGGTGGAAGAATGTATCAAAGCGAATATGAGAAAGCCCTGGAGCAGGTAAAGACCGCAGTGGAGTTTGCGGAAGGCTGCGGCAATATCACCCGCTGTGAAAATGCCTTGCGCAATTTTGAACGGGGACAGGCCATGGCCTGCCTGCAGGACATGATTCGGGAATACGGAAGCCAGATCGATGCCTTCGGTATCTGGGGCGATGGGGTGCGCGTGGTAAATGGCGTACCACTGGAACAAATTACGGATCTGGATATTCAGATACAGCTCCAATATATGAGCCGACATATTCCCGCATACGTTCTTCTGCGGGAAGGCGAAAAGGAGTTGGCAAAACGGGTTTGTCGATGGTTGGATGGAACGCATAACGCAAATAATTGACTAAGAAATAGTATTTAGGCTGAGAACTAAAAGGTTTCAGCAATCATAGGAGGGACATATGGCGAAAAAGAAGAAAGAAAAAGATAACCGGCCATTCTCTGAACGGCATCCCAAACTGAGTATTTTCTATGGATTGCTATTATTATTTGGTATGGGGGCATTGGCAGTTCTGGCTATTGATACACTTCTGGCCCTGATTAACAGAGCAGCCGACGAGTTCATTCATTTATTAACCAAGGTGGTTAATAACCTTGATGCAGTGGTCATTGTTGCGTTGATCACTGGTGCAGTTTCTATTGTTGGTGTTATTATTAGTTCGATTGTTGCAAAGATAATTGACTATAAAAAGAATCGGCAAGCCTACTTAGCTCAGAAACGCGAAGCCCCGTATGGACAATTTGTGGACATGGTTTATAAGATTCAGACAAACACAAAGAACAAAAATTCCTACTCAGAAAAAGAAATGCTGGCAGATCTTTCAAAATTTTCAAAAGAAATAACACTGTGGGGTTCTCCCAATGTGGTCAACAAATGGGTTCAGTTTCGTGAAAATGGTGCAAATCCAGAAGAAGGAGAGAAAAATCTATTTTTACTGGAAGAAATAATGAACGAAATGAGAACAGACTTAGGCCTAAAGAAAGTTAAGAAAGGCAATCTTCTGGCCTTTTTTATAAATGACATCAAGAAAGCTATGAAGAATACAAAGAAATAAAGGCAATAAGTCTGTTGAGGTGACGAAATGACCTCAGAAGTAAAAGAAAGAATAGACCAACTCCGGCACGGAATCATGCCGGAGGGTTATAGGAAGATCAAGTCTGGTATCGTGCCTACGGACTGGTCTGAGTACGCAATTGCCGATTGCTTGGAGCGTGTAGAGCGCCCCGTTGAGGTCAAGGAAGACGAAATGTATACACAGATTGGTATTCGATCTCACGGCAAGGGCCTGTTTTATAAGGAGCCTGGGAAACAAAGCGGTTTTTTGGATTGAGCCGGATTGTTTTATACTGAATATCGTCTTTGCATGGGAGCAAGCCATTGCAAAAACAACGCAAAAAGAAGTTGGCATGATCGGTTCTCATCGTTTTCCGATGTATCGACCGATAGATGAGCGGGTTGATATTGATTATCTGATTTCCTATTTGATGACAAAGCGCGGTAAGGACATTCTGGAAGCAGCGTCTCCCGGTGGAGCCGGGAGAAACAGAACACTGGGTCAAGATCGGTTTATGAATAGCAAAATCGTTCTTCCTACACCTGCTGAGCAGAAAAAGATTGCCGAAATCCTTACCACGCAAGATAAGGTCATTGAGCTGAAAGAAAAGCTCCTTGAGGAAAAGCAGCGGCAGAAAAGGTATCTGATGCAGCAGCTTATTACGGGTAAGAAACGGTTACCGGGCTTCTCTGGGAATTGGTCAACAGATGAATTGGAAGAAGTATTTGATTACATTCAGCCAACACCCTACTTAGTTAAATCCACTAATTATTCAAATTCATATTTGACTCCGGTTCTGACTGCTGGTAAGACATTTGTTTTAGGGTATACGGATGAAGTCGAAGGAATATACCATGATTTGCCAGTCGTAATATTTGACGACTTTACGACGGATTCAAAGTATGTAGATTTCCCATTCAAAGCAAAGTCATCTGCCATGAAAATATTAAAAATCAAAGATGGCTATAATATTGGTTTTGCATATGAAGCAATGCAGATGTTAAATTTTGCTGTAGGCGGGCATGAGCGACATTGGATATCAAGATACAGCAAATTAACAATTGATGCACCCTGCCTTGAAGAGCAAGCTGCAATTGCTAACGTAATTTCTATAATAGATAAAGAGTTGGCATTACTCCAGCAGGATTTGGAACAAGAAAAGCGAAAGGAAAAAGCCCTGATGCAGCTTCTGCTGACGGGGATTGTGAGAGTATAGATGAGGAGGTAAACAAATGAAAAAGCCTATTGTAGCAATCATGTATGATTTCGACAAAACGCTCTGTACCAAGGATATGCAGGAATATGCGTTTATACCCACACTGGGGATGACATCTTCGGCTTTTTGGGGCGAGGTCAATACCATGACCGACAAAGAAGAGATGGACAACATTTTGGCGTATATGTACAAAATGGTTGAAAAAGCGCGGGAAAAGAAGATTCCGGTTACAAGAAAGACATTCCACGAAATGGGTATGAAGGTGGAATATTTCAACGGTGTGAAAACATGGTTTGAGCGGATCAACAATTTTGGAAAAGAAGCCGGTGTTCGAGTAGAGCACTATATTGTTTCCTCTGGGATTAAGGAAATTATTGAAGGGACAGAAATTGCGGATTACTTCAAAAAGATTTATGCCTGTGAATTTCTGTATGACTATAATGGCTCCATTCAGTGGCCCAAGTTCGCGGTCAACTACACGGCAAAAACCCAGTTTTTGTTCCGCATCAATAAGGGTGTTCTGACAATTGACAGTAAGAGTGCGGATAAACTCAATCGTTTTACTCCAGAGAATGAGCGCCCTGTTCCGTTTAGAAATATGATTTACATAGGTGACGGTCTTACTGATGTTCCTTGCATGAAGCTTGTAAAGTCAAACGGAGGACAGTCTATTGCAGTTTATGATCAAGAAAAAGGGAAAGAAGCTGCTGAATTGCTTAAAAAGGCAGATCGCGTTAATTTTGTTGCACCAGCAGATTACGGGCCTGACAGCGATATTGAAGTGATTGTGAAATCAATCATCAAAAAAATACAAGCTGTGGAGGAAATGCAGTCCTATCAGTAAACTGTAGAAGCGAGGCGGGAAAAACCCGCCCCGCTATTCGTGCTTTCTGAAACAAGACCGAAAGGAGGCTGAACCATGGACCAAAACGCTTATCTGGAAGTGAATGCCAGCCAAAAACCGGCTATTGCGCTTCTCCAATCCATGGGCTATACCTATATTTCCCCCAAGGACTGCGAAACGCAGCGGGGCAGCAGATACCATGTGCTGCTGAAAGACATTCTACGGGGCCAGCTGCGCAAGCTGAACCGTTACAGCTATTCCGGCGCGGAAAACGAATTCTCTGCCGCCAATATTGAGCGGGCCATGGAGGAGCTGGACGAGCCATTGACCGATGGGCTAGTGCGCACCAGCGAGAAGATCTACGATGCCCTGCTGCTGGGCAAAAGCTATCCGGAAACTGTGGGCGGCGGAAAGTCCCTCAGCTTTAACCTGAAATATATTGACTGGGAACACCTGGAGAACAACCTGTTCCACGTGACGGAAGAATTCGCGGTGGACAGCCTGGACAAGCAGCACAATGCCCGCCCGGATATTGTGCTGTTTATCAACGGCATCCCTTTTGCGGTCATTGAGTGCAAAGCACCCCATATTCCCGTGGAGCAGGCCGTGGAGCAGATGATCCGCAACCAGCAAGCGGACTATATTCCTCAGCTGTTCAAGTATGCCCAAATCGTTATGGCAACCAACAAAAATACCGTAAAATACGCTACGGCAGGTACTCCCAAAAAGTTCTGGAGCGTATGGAAAGAGCAGGACACAGCATTCCTGGATTCCGGATTGGCACAGTTTGTAGCAGACAGAGTCCCTACGGAACAAGACCGGAATATCATCTCCCTGTTTCGCCAGGAGCGCTTGACGGAGCTGACCCGCTACTTTGTCCTGTTCGATGCCAACGTGAAGAAAATCTGCCGCTATCAGCAGTATTTTGCCATTCGGGAGATCATGAAAACCGTTGCGCAGCAGGATAGCCGTGGGAATCGCCAGGGTGGCGTGATATGGCATACCCAGGGCAGCGGCAAGAGCCTGACCATGGTGATGCTGGCCAAGTACATTCTGATGGTGCTTGCTGATTGCAATCCCCGGGTGGTCATTGTGACCGACCGAAAAGAGCTGGATGGTCAGATTGCGGCAACCTTTTCCCACACCCGGCTGAATCCTGCCCGGGCAACCAGCGGGCGGCATCTGGTGGAACTGGTGACGAGCGGAAAAGCGGATGTGGTCACCACCATCATCAATAAATTCAACACGGCAGAACGTCTGGCGGCGAGAAATACTTCCAGGGACGTATTCGTTCTCATTGACGAAAGCCATCGCTCCAACTACGGCTCCATGGCTGCCAAAATGCGTACCGTATTCCCCAATGCCTGCTATATCGGCTTCACAGGGACACCGCTTATGAAGCGGGAAAAGAACACCCTGACCAAATTCGGCAAGCTTATCCATAAGTATACCATCCAGGACGGCGTGGAGGATGGCGCAATTGTTCCCCTGATTTACGAAGGACGATTTGTAGAACAGAAGGTAGATGAAGAAAATATCGATATGTGGTTCCGGCAGACCACAAAACGCCTGACAGATCCTCAGAAGGAGGATTTGCGCCAGAAATGGAGCAGTATCCGCAGGCTAACTTCCACAGATGCCAGAATCAAGCGTATTGCGCTGGATATCAACAATCATTTTATCCTTGGCTTCAAGGATACAGGCTTCAAGGCCATGCTGGCTACCAACTATAAGCGGGATGCCATTCGTTATCTGAAATGCTTTGAGCAGTTTGACGATCTGACTTGTGCGGTTGTCATTTCTCCTCCGGATATGCGGGAAAGTGTGGATGACATCGATGAAGGCACCGATCATGAGGTTATCGAATACTGGGAAAAGATGATGAAACAGTATGGCGATGCTGACACTTACGAAGAAGCCATGAAGAACAAATTTTGCGACGGTGAGATTGATATTCTCATTGTGTGCAGTAAGCTGTTGACCGGGTTTGACGCGCCTATTTGTCAGGTGCTGTACATCGATAAGGAACTCAAAGAGCATGGCCTGCTGCAGGCGATTGCCAGAACCAACCGGCTTCACGATGGAAAAGAGTACGGTCTGATTGTGGACTATCGCGGCTTGATTCAGAAATTGGATGCCGCTATGGATATGTACAGCGGTGCCGGACTGGAAAACTTTGAGAGTGGAGACCTGAGGGGCGTTGTCATCGATGTTCTGGAAGCGCTGGGACAGTTGAGAACGGCCTATACCAATCTCATAGACATATTTACAGATATTAAGAATCTGGACGATACAGAAGCAGTGGAAGTTGCTCTGGCAGACGAAAAGAGGCGCGAACAGTTCTATAACCTTCTGTGTGCTTTTGGCAGAGCACTAAACCTTGCGCTGAATTCAGAACAGGTCTATGCCGCGCTTCCCGGAGAAGAACGCAAAAAGTACCAGGATTGTTTTGTGTTTTTCTCCAAGGTGCGGCGCAGTGTAAAAATTCGCTATTGCGATGCCATCGACAATAGTGAGTACGAGCCTCTGATGCAGAACCTTTTGGACACGCATTTGTCTGTTGCCGGTCTGAAGCAGATTACCAGTCCGGTTGACATTCTGAATAAGGATGATTTTGAACAGGAATTGGAAGAATTGGGCTCTTTGCATGCGAAGGCGGATGCAATCACCAGTAGGCTGTCGAAAAGCATCAGCGCAAAGTACGAGGAGAATCCTGCATATTATGATAGCTTCTCCAAGCGGATTAAGGATGCACTGGATCAATACAAGGAAAAGGTTATCAGCGAGGCGGAGTATTTGGCAAAGATGCGGAGCATTCTGGAAGATTACCGTTCCGGAAAGAGCTCTGTCAGCTATCCGGAACGGATTAAGCACAATGTTCACGCGCAGGCTTTTTATGGTGTAATAACGGCGTTGTTCGATGATGCGCAAGTCGAGGGAATGACCCCTGATTTTGCGGCAGAGATTGCTGAAGAAATTACGGCTATTATTGCGAAGCACAGCTGCGTAGACTGGACCAATAACCAGACAATCCACAATCGGATTTCCCAGGATATTGACGATCTGTTCTATGCGTATGAAAAGAGCCGGGGACTGGTATTGTCATTTGATTTGATCGATAAGGTCATTGAGAATGTGAAAACCGTTGCCCTGCGGAGGTTTTAATCATGCCGGAAGATATTACCTTCAGGGCAATCCAGATAGGCGAAAAAACGCTGAGATATTCATTGGAACGAAAAAATGTCAAAAATATCAACCTTCATGTGCGAAAAAACGGAAGCGTATATGTATCTGCCAATGTGGCGGTTCCGGCGGAAAAGATAGATGCGTTTCTGGTAAGCAAAGCGGCGTTTATTCTAAATGCACAAAAGAAATTTGCGTTGCAGGAACAGTATAAACTACAGCCAAAGCAATATGTCAGCGGTGAGACCTTTTATCTTCAGGGCAGAGCCCTGCGCCTGAAAGTGCTGCAGGCAAGTAAGAACCAGGTGTATTCGGATGGGGTCTACTTATTCCTTGAGATCAAAGATTCGCAGGATTTTTCCAAAAAAGAGCGGATGGTTATGAGATTTTTTGACCGGGAATGCAAAATCGTTTTTAGAGAAATTGTTAACGCAATTTACCCGGTATTCCAAAAATACGGAGTCATAGCACCTACCCTGCGGATTCGAAGCATGGATACACGATGGGGGTCTTGCTTGCCGAAGGAAGGGATCATTACGCTGAACAAACGGCTCTTGGAAGCCCCCCGAAACTGTATTGAATATGTCGTAATGCATGAGTTTTGTCATTTTATTCATCCAAATCACTCCAAAAACTTCTACGACTTTCTTTCTATGCTGATGCCGGACTGGAAGGAACGAAAAAAAACGCTGGATGCGAATGCCATGTTTTACTTATAAAGCCCAATGGAGCACGTATTATCTGCCGGGCATTCCTACCGGCAAGCAGTGTCTTACGTGTACCCGGACGCAATTTGCTTGTTGGGGCAAAATCCCCAATCCCCAAGATCAGAAC
>ERZ857922.3569-NODE-3569-length-13207-cov-4.100061_pt1 | contig 13207 bp, 13 predicted proteins | sample MGYA00519579_ERZ857922 | MGnify/ENA primary metagenome ERZ857922 (study PRJEB31778, sample SAMEA3449375) | human gut metagenome | biome: human gut; feature: human-associated habitat; material: faeces | place: United Kingdom | collected 2010/2012 ... | reverse complement strand
ACACCATAGGCGACCGCAAGACCGCCCTGTTTGTTATCATCAGCGACACCGACGACACCTTTAACTTTGTTGTGTCAATCCTCTACACGCAGCTTTTCAACCTCTTATGCGATAAAGCCGACGACAAATACGGAGGGCGGCTGCCCGTCCATGTGCGCTGCCTGTTAGATGAATTTGCGAATATCGGTCAAATCCCGAAGTTTGAAAAGCTCATAGCCACAATCCGAAGCCGCGAAATATCGGCTTCTATTATTTTGCAATCGCAGTCACAGCTAAAGGCGATTTACAAGGACAACGCCGATACGATTGTAGGTAATTGTGACACGACGCTTTTCTTGGGCGGCAAGGAAAAAACGACGCTCAAAGAAATATCGGAAATTTTAGGCAAAGAAACCATAGACAGCTTTAACACTTCCGAAACGCGCGGACGGGAGCTGTCGCATGGGCTGAACTACCAGAAGTTAGGCAAGGAGCTTATGACACAGGACGAAATCGCGGTCATGGACGGTGGAAAATGTATCTTGCAGCTTAGAGGTGTGCGCCCGTTCTTTTCGGATAAATTCGACATCACGAAGCACCCGAACTATAAATATCTGTCCGACGCAGACAAGAAAAACACCTTTGACATGGAGAAGCACCTACGCCGCCGCCCCGCTATCGTAAAGCCGGACGAAGTTTTTGACTATTACGAAATCGACGCGGCAAGCCTTGACGGGGACGCAGACCATGAATGAGCGGCAAAAGGAAACACCCCGCTTTACCGTGATTGAGGGCGGGCGCAGGAAGAAAGACCGGGAGGAAGCCGCGCGGAGGGCTGAATTGCAGCAATTCATACGGGCTTGCGAAGCCCTGTATGAGAAGAACCGGGCGCGGCGGGAAGTCTGATTTTACAGGAGGACAACACCATGAGCAGACAGAGGACAAAGACCGAGATTATGCGGCATGAACAATATTTTGCGAAGCTGATAGAAAAAGCAGACAACGCCATGCGGGAATACCAACAGGAGCGCGGCGGGGAACACCGCCTTTACGTTGACGAGTATATCCGGCGCAAGGGCTTTCTCTTAGGACAGTGACAGGGAGGACACGCCATGAACAGACGTATCAGAAAAAAGAAACAGAAACAACAACTTCTTACAGCAACACAGACAGCGAAGAAGAAACAATTGGCAGAGAAACAATCGGTCGTGAAACAACAGCAAAATCAAGCTATACAAACAACAAAACAACAACAAAGAAAAACTCAAAACCAAAGACAACTAAAAAAACTACGAAAAAAGAAAACACAACAAAGAAAAACAATACAAAAGAAACAACCAAGAAAAATACTACAAAAAAGAAGACTGAAAAACAAACTGAGAAGAAAACAGAAAAAATAACAAAGGCTCCAACAAAGCCAACAGCCAAAGCAACCGAAAAAGTGACGGAGGTTGTTAAAGAAACAAATTCTCAGGAATAAATTTAATCAAATAATTACGAAGCACTACTTAATCTCCTAGCAGTCAAAATTTGTACGCAAACAATAGGCAGATTTTTGACTGCTAGGAGTATAAACAAAATAATTTTGCAATTATTTGATCTATGTACAGGAGGTTCTTTATGGCAAAAAAATTTTATGCTGTTAAAAATGGTAAGACTCCCGGAATTTTTGAAACGTGGGACGAATGTAAGAAAAGCGTTGACGGCTATTCCGGCGCAGTTTTCAAAAGCTTTAAAACTAAAGATGAAGCTCTTGCTTTTTTAGGCATTGAAAGTTCTTCCAATTCAGAAATCCCTATTGACGTTGATGGCAGCATTGCCTCTGCTTCTTCCTGCGTGGATGGTTGCATTGCTTCTGATTCTTCCTGCGCCACTGCCTATGTTGACGGAAGCTACAATATTGCCACCAAGGAATTCGGCTACGGCGTCGTAATGTTTCACAATGGCGAAGAACTTCATATGTCAAAATCTTTCTCCGATGCGGAAATGGCTTCAATGCGTAATGTTGCAGGCGAGATTTTTGGTTCAATGTCGGCGATGGAATATGCCGTAAACCACGGCATCACCAATCTTTCAATTTATTATGATTATATGGGAATCTCAAAATGGTGTACCGGAGAATGGAAAGCCAACAAGAAAGGCACAATAGCCTACAGAGATTATTACAACAAAATCAAAGCCAAAGTAAACGTACAGTTTGAAAAAGTCAAAGGTCATTCCGGTGACAAATACAATGATATGGCTGATATTCTGGCAAAGAAAGCCTGCGGAGTGCTGTAGATTATAATTATTATATTTTTAAAATAAAAATCCTCCAAGTAGAATGTATTCTCATTCTTCCCGGAGGATTTTTTTATAAGGATCGTTCCATTCCTTGCACTTCCGCAATTAACATGAACACAAATGACATTATAAAGATATGAATAATTTGTTTTATAACCCATCTGCTCTTTCCTTCTCTTATTACACAGTACATTTCTGAATATTTTAAAAAGGGAACTCCTGAAAAATAGTAAATAACCTATATTATACATATGACATATTTATCATTTGTGCTTTAATTTTTCCTTCTTTTAATGTTTTACATATTTTATGTATCATATCTTTTTTATATGTAGAGCATTCCTTTAACTTTAATATCCCTCATTGACAACTTTCCATTTACCATTTTGCAGTTTTAAATATATAAATCTTGTTGCCTCATTTGTCTCATCATATATTTGGAATATCACTTTTTTTCCTTTAATCTTCTTAAATTTTAAATCTTTTACTTTATGTGCAAAATTTTTATAATAATCACTTGCAACTTTTTCAGCCTCACTAATCTGCTCATCTGTATAAATTTGATTTTTTGTCTCTACATTTTTCTTAGCAACTGTGGTGTCAACTTCTTTTGTTTCAGTTATAGCAATCACCTTTGATTCAGTTGCTGAATCATTTACACCCTTCTCTTTTTTACACGAAAAAATAATGCAAGACATTGCCAACAATGCTGTACATAATAAGATTCTCTTTTTCATCTTCAACCTCCGAGTCTTTTATAAATATGTTTTCTGTTTTTTATCTTCACATAACTTATCATTTTTATGTATCAAATTTGTATAATAAATTTGGCGAATTTTTGCTTAATAAAAACTCCAAAGGATTATCTTATTAAGTAAAAAAAGAAACCACCATGCTCCTCACACAGTGGTTTCTTTATTTTACACTTTTATTTTCTATTTACTTGTCTAGCCTTCTAATACTTCTATAAGTTCTTCCGGCTTTGCAATTATGCTCTTTGGCTTCAGGCTTTCCAGCAATTCTAAGTCTCTAAAACCCCACTGGCATAGTACACAGTCAAGCTGTGAGTTGTCTGCTGTGGCTTTGTCTACGTCGGAGTCTCCCACGTATATTGACTCAGCCTTTGTGCTGTCAAGTTGTTCAAGTGCTAAGTTTACTTCATCAGGTGCCGGTTTCTTGCCAATGCCACCGGCTTCGTTTTCACCAATTGCCACGTCAATATATTTCTTAAAATATATTTCATTTAACTCTGACACTGCACACTGAGCCTTGTTTGAAACAATTGCCATCTTGTAGCCCTTGTCCTTTAGGCTTTTTAACAAATCCAATATTCCGGGATATGCGTCAGTCTTTATCTGGCAATGTGCCTGATAGTATTCCATAAAAGTTTCATAGGCTTCCTCAAACTTAGGATTGTTCAAGCCATCTGGTACGGAACGCTCCACAAGCTTCTTAATTCCATTTCCAACATCCATTCTAACTCTGTCTATTGTATGTTCTTCCCAGCCAAACTTTCTAAGCACATAGTTAACTGCATCTGCCAAGTCTTCTAATGTGTTTAACAATGTTCCATCCAAATCAAAAACTACTGTACTGTACTTTTTCATTTCAACCATCTCCTTGCTAAACAATATTACTGTCTTACTTTAACCTCTCTGCTAAACAATATTATTGTCTTTCTTTAATCTATCTGCTAAACAATACTACTGTCTTACTTTAATGTGAACTTCTCTTAACTGCTGTTCGGTTACTTCTCCAGGTGCTCCACACATAAGATCCTGTGCATTACCATTCATTGGGAATGGAATAACTTCACGAATGTTTTCTTCATCACGAAGAAGCATAATCATACGGTCAACACCAGGTGCCATTCCTGCGTGTGGTGGTGCACCAAACTGGAATGCATTGTATAAAGCTCCGAATTTTTCCTTTAAGTCTTCTTCTGTATAGCCTGCAATTTCAAATGCCTTAACCATAATCTTCATATCATGGTTTCTAACAGCACCTGATGAAAGTTCTACACCGTTACATACAATATCGTACTGGTATGCAAGAATTTCTTCAGGATCCATTGTTTCAAGAGCTTCCAGTCCACCCTGTGGCATTGAGAATGGGTTATGAGTAAATTCCATCTTCTTTGTTTCCTTGTCGTATTCATACATTGGGAAATCATTGATATAACAGAACTTAAATGAGTTCTTTTCAATAAGGTCGAGTCTTTCGCCTAATGCTGTACGAATCTGACCTGCATATAAAGCAGCATTCTTTTCATTGTCAGCAATAAAGAAGATTGTGTCTCCAACTTCAAGACCAGCTGTTTCTCTGATTTCTTCCTTCATGTCATCAGGAATAAACTTATCGATTGGTCCCTTGTATGATTTGTCTTCCATTACTTCTAAGTAACCAAGTCCACCCATGCCAATGCTCTGTGCAAACTTAAGTAATTTCTCGTGGAATCCCTTAGACATATCTGCGTGAACCTTAATAGCTCTTACTGTCTTTCCGTGGAATGGCTTAAATGTACATCTCTGGAAAAAGTCTGTAAGGTCAATGATTCTTAATGGGTTTCTAAGGTCAGGCTTATCTGAACCAAATTCGAGCATAGCCTGTTTATAACTGATAATAGGGAATGGAGCCTGAGTAACTTCATATCCTTCAGGTGCAAACTTATTAAATGTGTCCGCTAAAACTTTTTCACCTACTCTAAAAACATCTTCCTGAGTTGCAAAACTCATTTCAAAGTCTAACTGGTAGAATTCTCCAGGTGAACGGTCTGCTCTTGCATCTTCATCTCTAAAACATGGTGCAATCTGGAAATACTTATCAAAACCTGACACCATTAATAACTGCTTATACTGCTGTGGTGCCTGTGGTAATGCATAAAACTTTCCTTTAAACTTTCTTGAAGGAACGATATAATCTCTAGCTCCTTCAGGTGATGATGCACAAAGGATAGGTGTCTGGATTTCTAAGAATCCCATTTCTACCATTTTTTCTCTTAAATATGAAATAACCTTTGAACGAAAAATCATATTGTCTTTAACCTTTGCATTTCTAAGATCTAAATAACGATATTTAAGTCTTACATCTTCACGTGTTTCCTTTGAAGTCATAATTTCAAAAGGTAACTGTTTATATACTTTTCCTAAAATGTCTACGCTTTTTGCTTCTAATTCAATTGTTCCTGTTGGAATCTTTGGATTGTATGTTTCTTCGTCTCTGTGTTCAATTGGTCCCTCTACTGAAATACAATCTTCCTTGTTTAATCCTTCAAGAAGAGAAGTGTCACGCATTACAACTTGCATAACTCCATACATATCTCTAAGGTCAATAAAAGAAACTCCACCGTGGTCTCTGATATTCTCAATCCAACCGGCAATTCTTACTGTTTCGCCAACATTCTTTTCTGAAATGTTGTCCATTGTTACGTCACGATAAATGTTATTTGTGTTCGTGTTCATTAGTTTTCTCCCTTCAAAAATACGAGTATCCGATTTCAATCAGAACTTAAACTCAAAAAGAGTTCATTTGCGAATTCTCTCGCTAAGACTTACGCAACAAAAAAGGCCCGTCCCAAAACGAAATCGTTTCAGGACGAACCATAAATATCTTTAAGTCCGCGGTACCACCTGATTTACTGCTCTGCAGCCACTCATCGGTTTAAAAACCTGCTGTTTATCGTTCAGCTACGGCTCACCTACTAATCAAATATCAACTCTTCTAATATTACTATCTATCAAAAGTACTATCTAAACAACTATTAAATTCAACTTTCGGATTGCAGCTCTAAAGTGTTATTCACATTAATTCATTCTACAGTACTTCCACCTACGCCTGCTCTCTGAAAGCGATAATTAATGCTACTTCTCTTCGTCGTCGCCATTAAAACTGATTATATTATAAGAAAAAACACTTGTCAAGCAAACTTAAACACCTGCAGCTATAAGAATCAGATTAACCAGAAAAGCTATTATCCAAGCCATTCCACACTGTAATGCCACAACTCCAATAGCCCATTTTCCACCCAGTTCTCTTTTTACTGAAGTAATGGCTGCAACACACGGAGTATACAAAAGTGTAAATACTAAAAATACTATTGCATTATGTGTGTTAAACATTGTTGCCACAGGACTTCCTCCTAAAAGCACTGTCATAGTACTTACAACACTTTCCTTTGCTGTAAATCCTGTTATAAGGGCTGTTGATGCTCTCCAGTCTCCAAATCCCAATGGTGCAAATATTGGTGCTATTACACCGCCTATTAATGCAAGAATACTATCTTTAGAATCAGACACTATATTAAATGTAATGCTAAATGTCTGAAGGAACCATATAATAAGAGAAGCAATAAATATTACCGTAAATGCTCTGGTAATAAAGTCTTTTGCTTTATCCCATATAAGTCTTAACACACTTTTAGCTCCCGGCATTCTGTAGTTTGGAAGTTCCATAACAAAAGGAACCGGTTCACCTTTAAACTTAGTTTTGTCTAATACTAATGCGTACAATATTGCAACTATTATTCCCGTAAAATAAAGACCAATCATTACTATTGTTCCATTTTGCGGGAAGAATGCTGCAGTAAAAAACGCATAAATTGGAATCTTTGCCGAACAACTCATAAACGGTGTCAGCATAATAGTCATCTTTCTGTCTCGCTCTGAAGGTAAAGTTCTTGTTGCCATAATAGCAGGAACTGAACAACCAAAACCTATAATCATAGGTACAAAACTTCTTCCTGATAAACCTATTTTTCTTAAAAGCTTATCCATTACAAAGGCAATTCTTGCCATATATCCACTGTCTTCCAACAATGATAGGAAGAAAAACAAAACAACTATGATAGGTAAAAAACTTAAAACACTACCTACGCCTACGAAAATTCCGTTAATAACTAGTGACTGCAAAACTTCATTAACATTGGCACTGACCATTGCACTGCTACACAAATCACTTAAATAACTTATTCCCATATCCATAAGTGCCTGAAGTCTGTTTCCTATAACACCAAATGTTAACCAGAAAATCAATGCCATTATTACTGCAAAAGCAGGAATTGCTGTATATTTTCCTGTAAGGATTTTGTCTATTTTTTGACTTCTTAAATGCTCTTTACTCTCCCTTGGTTTTACAACAGTTGACTTGCATACCTTGTCTATAAATGTAAAACGCATTTTTGCAAGGGCTGAAAGTCTATCCATTCCACTTTCATTTTCCATCTGAACAATAATATGTTCAATCATTTCTTTTTCATTTTGATCAAGCTTTAAACGATCAATTATATCTGTATCACCTTCTATTATTTTGCTTGCTGCAAATCTAATAGGCACCAAATTGCTATGTGCATGATCATCAATAAGATGCATAATAGAATGAATGCATCTATGAACTGCACCATGGTCTTCTCCATCAGCATCACAAAAATCCATTCGTCCCGGTCTTTCTCTATGAACTGCCACATGCATAGCGTGTTCAATTAATTCATCTACACCTTCATTCTTTGCTGCAGAAATAGGTATAACCGGAATTCCAAGTGTTGCCTCTAGCTTATTAACATCAATTGTTCCACCGTTAGCAGTTACCTCATCCATCATATTAAGGGCAAGAACCATTGGTATATCAAGCTCTATTAACTGCATTGTAAGATACATATTTCGTTCTATGTTAGTTGCATCTACTATATTAATTATTCCACGTGGTCGCTCATTTAAGAAATATTCCCTTGATACAATTTCTTCGCTTGTATAAGGTGACATGGAATAAATTCCCGGCAAATCCACAACCATTGTGTGTTCCTGGCCTCTTATCTGACCATCTTTTCTGTCTACCGTAACTCCCGGAAAATTTCCAACATGCTGATTAGAGCCTGTAAGCTGATTAAACAAAGTAGTCTTTCCACAATTCTGATTTCCTGCCAATCCGAAAGTTATTAACTGTCCTTTTTCTATTGTTTCCCCACGCTGTTTTACGTGGTAAATTCCTGATTCACCAATATGAGGATGGTTAGTAAAATTAGAAGATTTATGTTCTCCTGTTTCTTTTTTACCTTCTCTTTTTTCCACTAATTCTACTTCAATCTTCGCCCCATCATCTTTTCGAAGAGTTAATTCATATCCCCAAATTCTATATTCTATAGGGTCACCCATAGGTGCAGCCTTAATATATGTAATCTCAGTTCCCTGTATTAATCCCATATCAAGGAAATGTTGACGTAATTGACCGCCTCCACCTACCTGACGTATTATTCCCGTCTGTCCCTGTTTCAAATCTGAAAGTCTCATAATGTAATATGCCTCCTAGCCCTGTAACCTTAATGCGTTTCTATGGCTACTTGCTTTTTCCTACACTAGTTATATGTAAATACATTCCAATTAGGATTATGCTGATTGTGACCTGATTTGCACTCTCACAATCTCTCACGCATATTATTCATTATAGACCATATCGAGAATTTTTATCAATAAGTTTCTTGTTTATTCGACAATAATTTTTCCATCACTGTACTTTATTATTCCGCATTCATTCTTGAATTAAATGCCTCATCCCATTTATCTTTATCGTCAATGTATTTCTGATTAAGCCAGTCAATGCACTGGTCCACGCCTTCGTGAGTATAAGGGAACTCCACTTTCTCCTTATTTTCATCCTTAGTATTTTCAAAATTATATGGTTCAGGATAAACGAATACGCTAATATTTTCTTTGTCATAAGTTTTCATAAAAAATCTCATTCCCTTATAACTTCCTGAAAAACCTGCTCCTGCCAAACCATTAAAAGGTACACCCATCTTTGTAATCATTACTGTTCATCCTTTCTATAATCTGCCACATCCTGCTTAAACTTCTTCCACGCATCCTCATGGGTTACAAAATATCTTGGACACTCTTTTCCTGTAATGTCATAATGCCTTATAACGTCCCCATCTTCCAGTCCACACTGTTCCTCTAACCAAGCCACAAGCTTAACCAATGACTTGTATGTCTTCTTGTTAAATTTTCCCGTATCATCAGGATGACAAACCTCTATTGAAATAGTGTCATTGTTTCGCCAATTACTTGCTGCAGACATTTCAGACAAAGGAATACATTGAATAATCTCTCCCTTTAAGCCCACAACAAAATGGGAACTGACATTAGACTGATCCCCTGCATAAAAATTTCTATTTTGTTCTGCCGTACTTCCCGGATTGCCAACATAGTGAACCACAATATCCTTTACGGAACTTAGCTTTTCACCGCTTCTTGAAGTGCCGTCCACCTTAATAATTTCCGACTTAATCCAGTCCGGCATTTCAATCTCATCCAGTTTTACAACTTTCTGTCTGTTAATAAAGTACCTTGCCCCTATAAGTGCCACTGCGACAACTGCCACAATTAAAAGAAAAATAAATATTCTCTTTAATAAGCTTTTCTTCTTTTTTCTTCTTCTGTTTTTCATTTTAATCTCCGTTGTTATTTACACAACATAAGAATTATTAAGTACTAACATTGTCCTAAAACTTTTATTGCCCCATGATGTAGAAACCCAACCATCATATTTTTCTGCAACTTTTTCAACGCTTTCAATTCCTACGCCGTGAATATTTCCGTCTTTCTTTGTTGTAAGCAACCTGTCACCTTGCCTTACTATCTCCCCACTAAATGAATTTTCTATCTTTATTATAATAAACTTCCGTCATTTTGCATATACATTTGAACTTTTATTTTCTTCTCGTCACTTTTCAGTGCTGCTTCATATGCATTAGAAATCAAATTACTAACCATTGCTACAAGATCCATGGACTCAACACACTCAATATTAAATCCCGGTTCAACGAAAATGTTAAATTCTATATGATTGGTTTTAGACTTATCATAATATTCGCTTAAAATAGTATTAAGTATAGAATTCGTACTATATTCAATAAGCTCACCCTCTTCATATTCGGTCAAAACAGAATCCATAATGTTTATTGCTTCATCTTTATTATCCTGTTCTAACAATCCATACACAGTCCTCATGTAATGATTTGAATTATGTAATAATTCCATATACTTATCATTTGCCTGATTAATCTTCTTATAATTTTCAAGCTCCATTTCCTGCATAAGAACTGTACGCTTATTAATTTCTCTTTCCATACAAAGTTTTGCATATCTGTTATAGGCATAAAATGCTGTTCCATTTCCTGCCATAAGCAGAATACAAAATATTGCAAGACAGTATTTTGCTAAAGTTACATTTCCAAAATCAATATTGCAAAAAGCTATGGAAAACATAATTCCAATACTCGACAACGGCAAAACCATATAGAGCATAAATGTTGCCCCATCCATATTTGTTCCTTCTTTTGCTACAAACTGTTTAATAACGGCAAACACCATAAGGGTAACTATTTTTACAATTACAGTTAACATTATGGCTGAAGGTTCATACATCATACTGCTTTCAATTAACTGCTGGGATGTTACACTTAACGCTCCCACAACAATTAATTCTGTTCCCATAAGAACTACCGTGCCTATGAAAGTTCCAAATATTTTTTTGTATATGTTTCCACTAAAACCTACTACAGCTAACAAAAAATACATAAACGGCACAACTGACAGATTTAATACTGTATTATTAAAGCTATTAATTGCAAAAATAATTAATGCAAAACATAATACTATAAATATATTTCTCTTTTTTCCTTTATTTTTATAGCCTAAAAAGGCATCATAAAAATCAGATAGCATCCATATTTCAAATATACACACTAATAAATGGAAAATCAAAATCAACGTTTTCATTCTATTCTCCCCTACCTATATTTTCTCTCAAAATACTCTGTAACCTGTTTTCTTAAATTCTTAATCTTCGTTCTTGAAACTGATAAAACCTGACCATCAACTAATTTTAGTTCCTCAGAGCAAAGCTTTTTTACATATTTCAAATTAACAATATAACTGTTATGTGCATAAGCGAAATTACTTTCCTTAAACAATTCATACAAAAAATCTAAACTCTTTTTACAGGAATATACTTTTTCTACCATACCACCTTTGTTTAACGTATGTACTTTTGTTCCTCTCTTAGAAATTTCAATATACATAATTTCATTAGCATACACCTGGACCTGACTTCTTTCTCCCCGACATACAATCGAAGGCTCATCTTTATTGTTCATTAAATATTCAAAAATTTCTTTAAACTCACTTACCATTCTATCTCTTGAATATTCTTTTAATAAAAATCTAAAAGGCGAAACTTTAATATTCTCCGTTTAAAATATCCTGAACAGAAAACTAAAGTTGTACTTTTATATCTTTTTCTAAGTTCAACAGAAACCTGATTTCCGTCTGTTTCACCCATTTGAATATCCAAAACAACTAAGTCCAAATCCCCACGTTCATCTATGTCAAAAAGAAATTCCTCACCTGACAGATATTCAAAAAACTTTACATCTTCCGCATATCCTAATTCCTTAATTATATCTTCAACGTACTGTATAAAATTTTTGTCATCATCACATATTGCAACATTAAACATTATCTTATTCCACTCTTTATCTATCTGTTTTTTGTTTCGCTCATAGTCTGAGCTACCGCTGCGATTACTATAACAATATGAGTATACAACATTATAGTGGAAAATTGATAACTTTTGTAAACAAAAAATACAACTAACAAACAACATTGTACTAACCATATAATAAATGAAACTTTTTTATATTTTTTTAATTCATTTTGCGACAATTTTTTGTTAGGATTCTGTGTTGGTATTATAAAAATAAGTGCTAAAAGTGTTATTACTTCAAAAATTACGTATACTATTTCTTTGGTTATACATAATTTTTCAATACAAATTAGCATTATGACTATCATCAAATTAGATAAAATCGCACATTGCCAAAACTCTTTTGCATGCCAGCCTCCTGCAAAACTTCTAAACGGAATAACTGCCAGAAGAAAAAGTCCTACCGCAAGCCACTTACCTGTTATTAAACAAATTATTAAAGCTATGACTATATTGATTAATTTTTCAAAAAATAGCGTGTATCCGTATCGATACACGCTACCCTCTTCCTCTTTGATTTTTCCGGAAGCGATTTGGCAATCCACAATATGATTGGTTAACTTTTCAATCATATTATTTTACCTTTTTAAACTTGCTTGCCTGTTCTGGAAATTCAGGCTGATGAACAATCCATGCGCAAGCTGTGTTAGCACTCTGAATAACTAACATTAAAGCCATACAGTTTGCTAAAACTCCTAATTTAGAAATTAATTTCTTCATAATCTTTGTTCCTCCTTCTTATTTATTTACAACCCCTTATCTTTAAAAGAATTGGATGTATTGACTTTTCTATATATTTAAGTTTTTCCGAAAAGTACTGTCAGATGTGTTCTTCTTTTGTAATCTGTATGCTTCCCCATATATACAGATGAGTCCGATTTCTCCATATACCTTTTAAGTGCATCATAGTTTTGCATCTTATATTTTTGCCATTATATTTGAGTCATTTTTGGGCATTTCCTAATTTCTTATTCCTAATTATTTAAATTAATATCTTATAAATACCTTTACTACCTTAAACACTGATTTAGTACTTTCCGCTATTTCATTTTTACCCCTACTTCAGTTGCAGTGCCTTCCCGACGTTCTAATTTAATTTTCCGCTCCATTGAACGCCCAGTACTTTTTTAATGTATTTTCAAACATTTCCTACACAGAACTGTTAGTCATTTTTATAGCACTAAGTTTCCTATTTGTACGCAAAGTGGCAAAAATTGTATGTTTTTTGGGCGATTTTTGCAGTTTCTAGGTACTTGATAAAGTTTTAGAAATGTGCTCAGGAGATTTTTGGGAAGGGATTGTCGGTTTGGTTTTAGGGGATTGGCGGCGAAAAATTATTGATATTTTTTAACATTTATTGATATAGCATATATATATATATATATATGCTATATTTTTATTCTGCCTA